>Ga0209512_1000029_pt1 | contig 387324 bp, 312 predicted proteins | sample frozenSSSSmetaG_FD_184142 | JGI IMG/M metagenome (GOLD analysis project Ga0209512, IMG submission 184142) | Glacier valley bacterial and archeal communities from Borup Fiord, Nunavut, Canada, to study Microbial Dark Matter (Phase II) -... | ecosystem: Environmental > Aquatic > Freshwater > Ice...
GAAATAATCTACTAGGTATTCGGGTAACAACAGTTTCAAAAGCTCAATATCTGCCACAAATTAGTTTTAGGATTCAAAGATCATATTTTTAATCCTGATTTTGCTCCACAGGTTTTTGACTTGATCCGTTTTTACGTTAATACTTTTACAAAATTTGGCAATCGACGCGTCTATAACCAAGACAAATATCCTATCAGTGATGGAGCTATTTTACGCTTGCATTCTTCTTTTTATGACTTAGGGTTTTCTGCAGGCTTCGAAGGTGGTGAAGCATTCGGAGTAGATGTAAGTCTTGGAACTGCCTATCGTAAAGAATTAAAAACAGAAGAAATTTTCCATGACAATGCTCCAACAACGTTTATTGAAAACACAAACCATGATCGGTGGGTTCCAACAATTCGCGTAAATTTTTATTGGAATTTTGGTTATAATTGAGTTCTTCGTCATCATTAGTGGATAAGCAAATCATTCGATTGATACTGATTTCTCATTATCCTAAATTGAACTAGAATTTAAATTCACAACTCCTTGCTTTTTAGTACAAGAAGTGTATATTTGAAACGATTAAAGAATCAATAGTTCAATTTAACTCATTGACTATTAAAAACAAACCATTATGCTATTCACAGAAAAACCCAAAGCAGTCTTTTTTTAAAAAATTACCGAATAATACGTTTGTTACGCTAACAAATCGATATACAACATCCGATATTTTTATTCAACAATCATAAACTTATAACACAACACTATTATGTCTTATTTAAACTCGCCAAGATTGACCTTCTCTGGTAAATTTCAGGCAGATCCTTCAACGGTAAACAATGATCCAACACACTTTAACAATGCGACATTTGATCCTAGTTTCCAAGATTACCAAACAGGAAATGCACTCAATGGTTGGTGGAATCCGGACGGAACTGGAAACTGGCGTTTTATTGGTTGCACCATAACGAGTGTTACCTACCAAGACGGTACCAGCACAAACGATCCATTGCTTGATCCAATTATTGGCATGTCAATCATGGATACCGATAGCAGAACTGCTGGTAAAATTGTTGATTTAGATTCGCAACAACAAATGGTATCTGAATTGTGGGGACTCATTGTACGCATCGTAAGTAACGATGGAACAACCTTGATGAAAGGTGATTATGAAGTAGCTGCTTTTACGAATATTTGGTTTGGACGGTCTGTTGATTTATCCGCTGATTCTGCGGCGGCAGCTTCTTACCAATCCATTATTAAAAATATCAAATGGGACACTGGTATTTCTAATTCAAGGTACATCAATGAATTAAAAGCTGTTAGTGCTGATCAATTGTCTATTCAATTTACACTTGATCGATACAATGACGCGAATACTGACCCAAGCTTCACCATCGGAAGAATCGCTGGTTCTATTGGTCCATCAAGTATGAATGAACCGAAACATTTTGTACTTGGAAGACAATTATTCCCACATACGCTTCCACAAAACCTTCAACCAGGTCAAGCACAAACATGTAATTATGCCGTAGCATTGATCGATGAACAATTAAAAAGCGTTGTGCTAGATTTTGGAAACGCACTTCGTTTTAGTACAGGTGGTGTGGTCAACGAAACAAGAGATTTAAGACTTGTGATTGACACAGGTACTTTAACTCCTGCTTACCAAGAAATTGGAAAACTGAATTACAGTGATCCAAACTGGTACTTGGGTACATCTGGTATTTTTTCCTTCCCACTAACAGACGCACAACTAGATTTAGTTGCGAATCATCCGCTCGCAATTGTGAAAGTGACAAATACGCCTAATAATGTATTTACAACAGCATCAACAATTACCTATTCGCCAGTATACAATGAATCAATTGAGTATGCAAGCGCAGATCAATTTGTATTTCGCTTAGACGCAAATGATCCATGTAGTATTGATTTTTACACAACGAAATTTGGAAAAGGGTATGCGAAAACGATTCAATTCCAAGATGATACCGCAAACATGTTCGGACCAACTCCGCCAGTAGTTGGAGTTCCTGCTATTCCCTTTTTCTCTGGAAAAAAACTAGCAGAAATCACAACAGATTCAAACGGAAAAGCGACGCTCAAGTTCACAGCACCCGATCCGGGAAATCCAAGAGTATATATAGATGGTCAAGTGTATGCGATTTCGTATAATTTAAGCACTCAATCCTTTGCAACTGATTGTAATCAATCCAATTTTATTAGTCTGCAAATCTACTCTGGACCATCCGCTTCAGATGTTGTTCCAGGTTGGGATAATTTCATTCAACCCATCATGCAGCAGTATGCTAATTTGTATCCATTGATGTCAAAAGGCATTTTTAATCTTGCTGATAAAGCCGTTGTAGATGCAAATGCAACAATCTTACAATTGGTTTTCAGTAAAGATCCAACCGATTCGAATTATATGCCAGCTACACGTGATCTATCCAAGTACCGCAAAAAGATTATCCTCAATTATTTGCAAGGAATTATTGATCAAGGATAGTTAACATCAACCACATTCAGAACATTAAATAAATAGAACATGGTATTACTGAAACACATACAACTTGAAACACTTGCTGACTTAAGAAGCGCGCTACAAATGTCAATTGAATTAGAACACGCAACAATTCCACCTTATCTAACAGCAAATTTCACGTTGTTCAATACAGGAAATGATCAAATTTCTGACCTAATTGGCTCTATTCTTGGCGAAGAAATGCTCCACTTATCCATTGCTTGTAATGTCTTAAATGCTATTGGAGGAAAGCCAGTATTAAACAAGCCTGGTTTTATCCCACGTTATCCTGGACCATTGCCCGGTGGTGTGGAAACAGGACTTCACGTTCCTTTGGAAAAATTTTCAAAAGACCTTGTAAAGAAGGTGTTTATGGTCATTGAAATGCCAGACAAACCAATTGACATTCCGTCAAATGAAAAAGCCACAAAGGAAATGACCATTGGTGAGTTTTACAAAAAAATACAAAAAACCATTGTCGTTCTTGAAACAGCAGCTAAGGCAAAAGGACAAACCATCTTCACGGGTAATCAGAAGGAGCAAATGGTCTATGAAAGATTTTATCCATCTACCCTTTTGTTTAAAATTGTTGATAAAGATTCAGCAATAAAAGGCATTGATATTATCATCGACCAAGGGGAAGGTTCGACAACTGATCCATTTGTAGTTACAACTGATTCAGGAGGTGCGGTTGAAGCAGCACATTATTACCGATTTGAGGAAATTTACGAAGGAAAAACATTGTTACCTAAAACAGGTGGTGGTTACATTTTTGGTGAACCATTGATTCCGTTTGATGATAAATTGATTCCCAACATGTGGCCCAATCCTAAGATGAATGATTATCCGAAAGATTCGCAGGCATACATCAACAGTAAGTTTTTCAATTACAATTATACTTCTTTGTTGAATTGCCTTCACCAAACGTTTAATGGAAAGCCTGAACAGATCAATACTGCGATGGGAATCATGTTTTCATTGAGATTGTATGCACTTAAATTACTTGCCATTCCAGATCCAAATCACCCGGGATATGTTGCCGGACCAAGTTTTGAATATGTCATAGCAGAATAACGACTAATTTATAAGGTATGGAATTTAAATCATCAGCACTTGTCATTAAACTATCTGTTAGTGATGTTGTCAAGTCCATTCATTTTTATGAAACGATCCTTGGTTTCAAAGTTGATCCAAGATATACCATTAATTCTAAAACCAACACTGGAGTTGATGCTGATGGCAATTATGGTCTTTACTCTTATGTGCAAATGAATCAAGCAGATGGAGGTAACACAGCCATTATCGGTTTATTCAAAGACATTGGAGAACCCTATCAGCCACTTCCGCAAACTGGTACTGTACCCAGTTTTATTGTTGATGACATTGAAACAACACTTCAATCATTTCAGAGCCAAAAGGTTGTGATTGATTCGATTGATGGAGTAATCATTAACGTAAACACTTCCGATGATGGGTATACAGATCTCTTTTTCTTTTTCCGTGATCCAGATAATAACTCATTGGTGATTCGCCAAAATATAGATAAGAAATAGACTTAGGCCATGAAAAGCATTGTTTATCCATTCATACTCACAATTGTTGTCATTACAACTGTTTTTTTGGTCTTCAGTAACCTCGAACAGTATTTTACCGATCAATTAAATGAACTGAGTAACTACCATCTTCAGTTTGCTCTTGTCAGTTTTATCGTGTTGGCTTCGGATATTTTACTGCCTGTTCCCTCAAGTATCGTAATGTACCTCAATGGCTATATTTTAGGGTTCACTTTAGGTGCTGTTGTTTCACTCGCAGGACTTTTGGTTGGTGCAGTTCTTGGATATTATATCGGTAAATGGAGCTCAATGAGAGCTGCGACCGAAAAAAACCAACGAGCACAACGAATTTTAACCACTTATGGACCAATGGCTGTTCTCGTTACACGTGGAATTCCAATCATCGCTGAAAGTATTGCTATCGTTTGTGGATACAATAAAATGCCATTCGGAAAATATTTTCTTCTCAACTTGATTGGATACATTCCATTGTGTTTGCTGTATGCGTTTTGCGGCAGAGCAGGTTATGATAAAAACACCTTCTTGCTTTCGTTTGCGTGCTCATTGGTGATTGCAGCAGCCTTTTGGTTTTTTGGAAAATCGTATTTCAGTCGATCTAAAAGTATTGTAAATGAGTAATCCAACTGGTTCTTACTAATTCATTAAACAACTAAAAAAACAAACAATAATGAATTCAATTAAACTCAATTTCATTAATCATTCAAACGACACGAACAATAGTTCTGTTGTCATCTTTCAGAAAAATGAGGCAACTAGTTTTGAAGAACTTGCTGTAGCTTTTGGACAGTTATTCAAAATTGTGGTAGTGGTGAAAACCACCCTTTTAGCTTTCCAATGAGTTATACCGTTTCTGCCAGTGATGCATGGGGGAACTATACGCCACAATTAGATGCAAGTAATGGTCAGACTTTTGATATGGTTAAGAGTACTTCTGGAGACCACCTTGAATTATCTTCAAATCCAGCTAGTTCTCCTACCGAAATTGAAATTCGCAATGACCTTCAAATGGGAAGCATTAATGGCAATTGCTACAAATCGGGGAAATTATTGGCTACTATCACGGGAATTGCACCTGGACAAAAAGCTGTATTTGAATTTAAACCAACCATTTGGATTGGTGTTGTTTCCCAAGTAGAAGAAGGTGAAGTCATGAATGCTGCTATACTATCTAGCATCAACACTCAAATCAGTTTATTAGGCATCGCAAGTGCTGATATTGTTATGACTGGCGGAGGAGCTGGACCATCAGCAACACCTTTTGTCTTTAGTTTACAGAATGTTAAAATGGCTTGATAAGCTTTTAACTTTCTATTGATAAACAACAACTTATATAGAAGGTTCTTAGCCATACAATGCTGTTAAGCTAAACTAGATTCTAGTTTATTCGATAGATAGCGTTTGTTTTCTTAGCGTCCTTGTGGTTCATTAATTTAACACAAGGACACCAGGAAATCTTGTATAAACAGATGATTTATTTTCACTTTGTTTCTTTTTTCTATGTTCACTCTGTGATCTAGTGTGGTTAGTACTTTCACCACAAGGACACGAAGATCACAAGGATTTGTAAGGTAATACGATGATCAGTTTTACTCCTTTTCTTTGTGTGCTTTGTGTCTTCGTGGTTTTATTATTTACCACAAGAACACAAGGAAATTAGCTTATGTGTTATAAAGCAAAGTCTACTTCATAAAATTCAGATTCTATCTACAATTGTACTGATGGAATTGTCTTTTCTTCACACCACTCAAAAGCATTCATAAACGCTTCAAACCATGGAGTTAGATCGTCCTTTTTTCTGTCAAGTGGATAGTTTGCCCAATTCCATGAAAAGATAGATCGCTCTAAATGGGGCATCATTGCAACATGACGACCATCTGCACTCGCAACGATTGCTGTATTAAAGTTTGAACCGTTTGGATTTGCTGGATACACATCATAACCATATTTCCCAATGATCTTGTAATCACTTTCTTTATTCGGGAAGATGAATTTTCCTTCTCCATGAGCAACCCAGATTCCTAATTTCGTATTCGATAAACTCTTGAACAATACCGTTTCATTTTGAGCAATTTCAACCGATGTAAAACTGCACTCGTATTTATGCGAATCGTTGAATGTGATTTTCGGTTTTTCAGTATGCTCTGGTGTGAGAATTCCTAATTCAATAAACAATTGACAACCATTACACACACCTAGCGACAATGTATCTTCTCGTTTGATGAAATTTTCAAGTGATTGTTTCGCCTTTTCATTGTATAAAAATGCTCCCGCCCAGCCTTTCGCTGAACCCAAAACATCTGAATTCGAGAAACCACCTACAGCTGCAATAAATTGCACATCTTCTAAGTTTTCTTTACCAGAAATTAGGTCGGTCATGTGGATATCTTTCACATTAAAACCAGCCATGTACATAGCATTGGCCATTTCGCGTTCAGAATTAGAACCTTTTTCACGTATGATCGCCGCATTAATGGTGCGTTTTTTACCAACCAATGAAGGAATGGAAGAATGTACGCTTTCAGGGAACTTAAATTGAAGTGGAATTTGATCAAATGATTGGAAACGTTCAGTTGCTTTTTCTGCACCCGTTTGAATGGTATCCAATTGATACGACGTTTCAAACCACATTTTTCTGTACGTTGAAACAGTAAACGACCATTCTGAATGCAGTGTTTTGATGGTCACTTCACCAGAAGAATTCGCAGTTCCAATTTTTACTGGTTGAATTGCGACTCCATTGAATAGCGATTCAAAAGCTACACTATCGTTTACTTGAACAATGATTCCAGCATTCTCAGCGAACAATAGTTTTACATCGTCTTGTTCACCAAGGTTACTTAAATCAAGTGCAGCACCAAGGTTGTTTTCAGGAAAACACATTTCCATGAGCGTTGTGATCAATCCACCACTTGCGACATCATGACCAGCAAACACTAAATCACTTTTGATCGCTTCTTGGATACAATTGAACGCTAATTTAAATGCGTTGTCGTCCAAAATGGAAGGAGCTTGCGATCCGATCCCACCGAGTATTTGAGCAAATGCCGAACCGCCTAATTGGAATGCATCTGCAGATAAATTGAGGTAATAGATACTGTTTCCGGGCGTATTTATGAATACTGGTTCAACAATTTGTTTGACATTTGAACATACACCGGTGGCAGAAATAATCACCGTTCCAGGCGACAACACATCAAAATCAGCGTATTTCTGTTTCATTGAAAGTGAATCCTTACCAGTTGGAATATTGATTCCTAAATTGATTGCGAATTCGGAAGCTGCTTCAACTGCATCGTATAATCGACTATTTTCACCTGCATTATTGCACGGCCACATCCAGTTTGCACTCAAAGAAACAGAATTCAAACCATCTTCCAAAGGTGCCCAAATGATGTTCGTTAATGCTTCTGCAATTGAATTTTTGGTTCCTTTTTTTGGATCAATGATTGCTGTTCCTGCAGAGTGACCAATCGAAGTAGCAATTCCTTTGTTACTCAAAAAGTCGAGCGCCATCACTCCCACATTATTCAACGGCAGTTGTAAACTTCCAACAGTTTGCTGTTTCGCAACTTTACCACCTACACAACGATCTACTTTATTCGTTAACCAGTCTTTACATGCAACACTTTCCAAACGCACTACTTGTTCTAAGTAATCATAGATAGCAGATTCCGTATATACCAACTCTTCAAATGTTCTGTTAATGGTAGTGTCTTCCATTTTCAATTTTGGTAGACTTCCCAATAAATTGGAAACACTCAAGTCAAACGGGATTTCATTCGACTCTTGAGAGCTAAACACAATTTGTTGGTCATTGGTTACTTCACCTACCACATAAATAGGAGCTTTTTCACGTTCAGCAACACGTTTGAAGCGTTCTAAATCTTCTTTTTTGATGACTAATCCGATGCGTTCTTGCGATTCATTCACGATTATTTCTTTCAACGAAAGTGAAGGATCACCAATCGGCAATGCATCAATATCAATGCGACCACCTGTTTCTTCAATCAACTCAGAAAAACAATTTAAATGTCCACCAGCTCCATGATCGTGAATAGAAACAATTGGATTATCATCCGCTTCAACAAAAGATCGAATGACATTTGAAACCCTTTTTTGCATTTCCGCATTGGGACGCTGAATGGATTGCAAAATAATATCAGAAGAAGACATTAAATCAGTAGAAGAAACGGCTGCTCCTCCCATTCCAATTCTGTAATTATCACCTCCCAATAGAATAATCAAATTGCCCGGTTCAACTTTACCTTTTAAGCTGTATTCTTGGGTCGAATAACCAACACCACCAGCAAGCATGATCACTTTATCATAAGCTAATTTTTGATTGTTTTCTTCGTGCTCAAAAGTATATACCGAACCGCAAATCAACGGTTGACCAAATTTATTACCATAATCGGAAGCCCCATCAGAAGCTTTGATTAATATTTCAGCTGGAGATTGATAGAGCCATTTTCTGGCGTTCAACTTTTTCTCCCACGGTTTTTTGTTATCTAATCGCGAATACGAAGTCATGTAAACAGCCGTTCCAGCCATTGGAACAGAACCTTTTCCACCAGCCATTCGATCTCTGATTTCACCACCAGAACCAGTAGCAGCACCACTAAATGGTTCAACTGTTGTTGGGAAATTATGTGTTTCAGCTTTTAACGAAATAACCGATTGAATGGGTTTTGTTGCATAAAAATCAGCACCTTCAATTGATTTTGGAGCAAATTGAGTGATCGCTGGTCCTTGAATAAAGGCCACATTATCGGAATAAGCAGAAACAACACTATTGGGATGCATTTTGGTTGTTTGCTTAATCATCTGGAACAAAGAAGAGTCCTTTTTTATGCCGTTGATAATAAAATCAGCGTTGAAAATTTTATGGCGACAGTGCTCCGAGTTTACTTGAGAAAAACCGTAGACCTCTAAATCAGTGAGTTTACGATTCAATTTTTGACTTAATTCATTCAAATAGTTGATTTCAACTTCATTGAGCGAAAGTGAATATTCTTCATTGTAATGGTCAATATTTCCTATCTGTTGAACAGCCTCAAGCGTTCTATTTGTTTCAAACAATTGTTGGGATAAACCGCTGTATTTCTTCTGAATCAGCACATCAGACAATACAAAATCCTCCGTTACTTGATCAAATTTTTCAATACGACGAATATTTTTCAATTGCATTATTTGTGTGATTTCCACCGCATTGGTACTCCAAGGAGACACAACTTCTGGATGCACACCTACAAAAAAACCTTCGACAGCTGTGGCATTTAATTGAGTCGCCTCATCAAAAAGCCATGTTAATTTTGCTAGATCTTCGTTAGATGGTTGAACCTCAGTATCAACTACGAAGTAGGTTAAATTCTTTTTGAAAAATAAAATCATTGAATCTTAATTAAATCCCTAATACAAACTGTATGATTCATACAATAAGGGCGCAAAAATAAGGAGAATCAAGCAATTTGGATTTATAAGTTATCAATATGTACTTTTACGGTCAATATTCACTAACTAAATAAGTAAGTTAGCAATAATTACCTCAAGAAATGAACTTACAAATCAAGACCCTTAATAAACTTCAGAAAGAAAATGTTTTTGTTGACGTATTCACTGACATGTTTAATGAATCGTTGTACGGATACATTAGAAAATCCAATAATGACTTTCTTCTACTAGAATATTACAATGACAATGGGCTTTATAACGGAATAATTGTGTTAAGACTTTCCGATATTACAAGAATAAAGTGGGACAATAATGATATAAACAGTACACAAAAATTGATTAGCAAACATTCTGATGAAAAGAAAATTACGGCTATCAAAATAGACTCAATTCAAGATATATTAAAATCAATCAACATGATTTTCAAATATGTCTGTATCCATATCCAAGATATTGATGACGGAATGTGTATCATTGGAGAAATAGAAGAAATGGATAAATCCACTTTAATAGTTAAGGAATTTGGAACAAGAGCGACTTTAGATAGAGGAAGAATTATGATTTCTCTTGATGATATTACTCGCATAGACGCTGGCGGAATTTATGAAACTGGACTATTAAAAACCTTCAAAAAAAGCAGCTAATTCAAAAGCCCTATAAAAAGAAATAGCGCATTGGTTCATAAATATTACTCCATTCACTTTTGCTCTATTTCCAGCGGAAAACTATCTTTGTGACTCAAAAATTTTCACACATGAAAAACGTAGCAGTCATTGGAGCAGGTACAATGGGAAATGGAATTGCCCACACCTTCGCTCAATTCGGATATAAAGTTTCTCTTATTGATGTTGCTCAGGCTTCACTAGATAAAGGAATGGCGACAATTGGTAAAAACCTGGATCGTCAAGTAAGCAAAGAAGCCATTACTGAAGCTGATAAAGCTGCTACTTTGGCGAATATCACAACCTTTACTTCCATTGAAGAAGGAGTAAAAGGAGTGGATCTTGTGGTAGAAGCTGCGACTGAAAACATCGATTTAAAACTGAAAATTTTCAAACAATTAGATGAAGCTTGTACTCCAGAAGTGATTTTGGCGAGTAACACTTCTTCTATTTCGATTACAAAAATTGCTTCGGTTACTTCTCGACCAGACAAGGTAATTGGAATGCACTTTATGAATCCGGTTCCTGTCATGAAATTGGTGGAAATCATTCGTGGTTATTCTACTTCAGATGAAGTGACGAACGTGATCATGGAAACTTCTCGTAAACTCAATAAAGTTCCTGTAGAAGTAAATGATTATCCTGGATTTGTTGCCAATCGTATTTTAATGCCCATGATCAATGAAGCGATCTGTACGTTATTCGAAGGTGTTGCTGGCGTTGAAGAAATTGATACTGTCATGAAATTAGGTATGGCGCATCCAATGGGTCCGTTGCAATTAGCTGATTTTATTGGTTTGGATGTGTGTTTAGCTATTTTAGAAGTACTTCACAGTGGTTTTGGAAATCCAAAATACGCACCTTGTCCATTGTTGGTTAACATGGTTACTGCGGGTAAAAAAGGCGTTAAATCTGGTGAAGGATTCTACTCTTGGACGCATGGAACAAAAGAATTGGTTGTTGCCCCAAATTTTCAAAAATAACGCGTAAAGTGCCAAAAAGTTATTAATCTGCTTCGTTGTTATCGGAAATCGATATTGGTCATTTACGTATGTAAACTCCCAATAACTCTTCCTCAACGCCTCGCATTTTGATAACTTTTTAAACACTTTTTTTCATGTAATGGCGAAACAACAGAGTCGAAAAAAAACAACGAATTCCAGAAAGAAAAAATCTGGAAAACGGTCGAAATATTATCTCTGGGGACTTATTCCCATTGGTATCATCGCTTTTGTTGTTTTTTGGTACCGGGTAGAGACCCAAGTAGAAACCCCGACTCATTTTCTTGAAATCATTCCAGAAGGTTATGCCAGTGTAGGGATCGATGTTTCGCATCATCAAGGAACCATTGATTGGGACAAATTGCTAATCGATAAAGGATTTGATACCTTAATTGATTTTGTTTATTGTAAAGTCACTGAAGGTGCAGATCATGTGGACACTCAATGGGAAAACAACCGTGAAACATTGAATGAAATGGGTGTTTTGAATGGTGCTTATCATTACTTTTCAACCAAGACTCCTCCCCGACCCCAAGCCGCTCATTTTTTAGCCAATTGGGACGAACGTGCAATCGATCTTCCACCTGCGTTAGATGTTGAAGACGAAGGAATCTCAGATGAAGATTTGATCGCTAAAATGCGCATTTGGCTCACTGAAGTTGAACGCGTTTCTGGGATTCGGCCCATCATTTATACTTCTTTAAATTTCTACGAGACAAAGTTCCGAAATCAATTTCCTGGCTATCAATTCTGGCTTGCTGCTTACAGTCGTGAACCACAATTTATGACCGATAAAGATGTCATTCACTGGCAATTTTCAGAAACGGGGCGTTTGCCTGGAATTGACAATGAAGTGGATTTGAATGTGAGTGAGATTGAGTTTTAAAAAGAACATCAGACACTGCGCTATACAACACCTGATGTTCCGTGTGTTACGATTTAAAAGCGATCAGATAATTATTTCTGAATGAACGTAGTATCAGTCATTCTTCGAATAGAATACTTCGATTCCTCCATGTCTACCTCGTCATGCACTTTAGAATACACTTCTTTTTCCGTAGAAACATCCATCATTTTTGGAGCATACTTTTCACTCGTTGTTGTGTTTATAGGCTCCATAAACTGGATTTCTTTAGCAGATTCAGATGAAGTGACTTTTGACTTTGAATCGTCTTTTGAAATGGGGAGTTTATCAACTTTCGTTGCGGATTTATCCATTGCTTTTGTTGAAGATTTCGGAGTAGTCGATTTGACATAACTCCAAGACACCAACGTCAATGTAGCGGCCAATAAGGGTAATACAAGCGCAAATACCCATCTTTTTTTTGTTGTGTTTTTCATAATTTTAATTCGTTTAATCAGCGTGAGTTTCCCCATAAACTGATTGGTTAATAGATATGATGAAGAACTAGTTCCGAGGGAATACGACAACAAAAACTCCATGTAACTCACACGGTATTTGTTGTACATGAGTTGGTCCACTTCAAACTCGTGAACCTGAGTCAACTCTTTTTTAATCAATGGAATAATGGGATTAAACCATGCGACACATTGGATCACTTCCAAATAAATCTGATCAACGGAATGACCTTTTTGTGCATGAATCTTTTCGTGTTGCAAAACAATCGAGCGATCTTGATCTTCCAAACCTTCTCTTAATTGAATCCAGCGGAAAAATGAAAATGAATCGTGATTGGGTAATTCAACCACACGAAAACCATCTTCCAATTGCTTTGTAGATCGTTGAAACAACCAGTAAATTCGAACCAATCGAACCATTAACCATCCAGAAAAGAACACCAATCCAATCAAATAGGCGTTTTGAAGTGAAAACCAAGTGAATTCATTGGAAACAACCTTTGTAGTCACTTCAGTAGATTGGATTTCAATTACGGGAATGGTATAACTCCAAGAAGGTACAATCAACCATTCTTTAATCAGCAGTACCAACAAAGCCAAAATAGGAAGTGCTAAAATGCTAAAACGTTGTTGGCTAAATGTCAGTTGACGTTGAACCAATTTAAACACCAAAAACAAGACAATAATCAGTGTGTTTAATGCTACTAAATTCCACAAAAAATCAGTCATTTTTCTCCTTTTTAATGAGGTTCAACAATTCATCTAACTCTTCCAAATCCAACTTATTTTCTTTCATGAAAAAGGATAACAGCTTAGAATTGGAATTTTCAAAATAATTTTCCTTGAGCGTTTGCATCCGCTGACTGGAATATTCTTCTTTCGTAATCGTAGGGAAATACTCGTTTGATTTACCGTACGTCTTGTATTCCACAAAGCCTTTTTGGACCAATACACGAATGACCGTTAACACAGTGTTGTATGCGGGTTTCGGTTCTTCTAACTGATCATGAATATCCTTTGCAAATCCTTTTCCAACAAACCAAATTGCTTGCATAATTTGTTCCTCAGCACGTGTTAATTCCTTTTTCATGAGACAAACATATAATTAGTTTTATAATTATACAACTATTTTTATAAATATATCGTTATTTTTATAGTTCACCGATTACTTTCCCTGTATTTGTAGGGATTGTAGACGCAAAATAAATTATCTTACACCCTTCAAAATAGCCGACAAGGCCAAAAATGAATGTATCATCGGCCTTCAAACTGAATGCAACACTGGATTATTAACAACAAAACGGATAATTGAACCTTTTCATGTTAGGGTTGTAAGTAAGCATATTCAAACTATAACGATATGCGATTCTTAGTATTCCTTTTCCTAGCAAGTATAGCAACAACTGCAGTTGCTCAAACCGAAACCGTTTCTGGTTCTCCTTTAGTAAATTTTGATGATTACCTAAAATTAGCACAAGAAGTACAACTTTATCGCGCAGATAGATTGGTAACTCTTGATCGTTTCAATGAGCTTTCTGCCGATCCAACAGTGGTGATTTTAGATACGCGTTCCGATTCAGCCTACAATGCTAAGCATGTAAAAGGAGCACTTCACCTGAATTTTTCCGATTTCACACAGGATAATTTAGCGAAACTCATTCCCAATCGAAATACAATAGTCCTTATTTATTGCAACAATAATTTTTTGCAAGATATTCCATTGCAATTAGAAGATCGATTTTTTGCCAGTAAGGTTAGTATGCCAGCAATCAAATTTGAACCAATAGATAATATCAAGCTAGATGAAAAATCAGATACGTTAAAAGTGATTGAACCTAACCCGATTAGAAGCGAATTCAAGCCAATTACCTTGGCACTGAACATTCCTACCTTCATTAATTTGGTGGGTTATGGTTATAAAAATATTTATGAATTAGGTGAACTGGTTTCTACACTGGATCCACGAATCACATTCGAAGGAACAGCTGTTGGTCAATAATTCCCGCTAAAAAACAAACAACCGCCAAAAAAAAGGGTTGAAATGAGATACGTAAAATTGCGAATTGACGTGATACACATGTCTTATTTTAACCCTTCTAAATTTGCAATTCTACGCGCCGAAATTTGTAACTTTACCCAATGAAAAATTCGGCGCTTCAGACCTCTACCCTACACTTTTTGACTGATCTTAAAAACAATAACGACCGTGAATGGTTTGCTGCCAATAAATCAGTTTACGATTCAGCTTTGAAAAACATGGTAGCATTTGCTGATGGATTATTGTTGGAAATGGGAAAACACGACCATCTTTCAACTGCAACTGGGAAATCGAGTTTATACCGCATTTATGCTGATACGCGTTTTTCAAAAGACAAAGCACCTTACAAAACACATTGGGGCATTCGCTTGGGTAGAGCAACCGATTACTTGAGAGGAGGCTACTACTTACATTTAGAACCGGGTAATTCGTTTGCTGCTGGAGGATTTTTTAGCCCCAATCCAGATGATTTGAAACGTATTCGCCAAGATATTGAACTCAATCACGAAGATTGGGAAAAGTTGTTTAAAACGGATTCATTAACCGAAACATTTGGTCGTTTACGCGGAGAACAAATTAAAACAACTCCAAAAGGATTTGATAAAGATCACCCCGGCATCGATTGGTTACGCTACAAACAATTTATCCTTCGACACAATTTCTCTGATGAACAGGTACTCAGCTCCAATTTCGTCTCAGAAGTAAGCTCGACATTTCAGCAATTACGCCCGTTTTTTGATTATATGAGCGAGGTTTTGACGACAAATTCGAATGGGGAACCACTTTTTTAATTAGAAATTATCAATTGAAAATTATCAATTGGAACCTCATTTTACATTTTCAATTTTCAATTCTATAGCTTTCTATTTTTCACATACTTCTCCAACCACATATCTTGTTCCCACAATAAATGCAAGATCGATTCTTTGGCAGCATATCCGTGGCTTTCTTTCGGTAAAATAACCAAACGAACAGGTGCTCCAAATCCTTTCAAGGCTGCAAAATAACGTTCACTCTGAATGGGAAAGGTACCTGGATTGTTATCATTTTCACCATGTACAAGCAAAAGAGGTGTTTTCATTTTATCTGCATAATTGAACGGAGACATTTCATTGTACACTTCTTGAGCTTCCCAATAATTGCGTTCTTCTCCTTGAAATCCGAATGGTGTCAAAGAACGATTATACGCACCACTACGGGCAATTCCTGCAGCAAACAAATCAGAATGCGTCAATAAGTTGGCTGTCATAAACGCGCCATAAGAATGTCCACCAACTGCAACTTTTCTACGATCGATATAACCCAAACTATCTACTGCATCTATTGCCGCTTTCGCATTCGCAACCAACTGCTCAATAAAAGAATCATTCGGTTCTTCTGTTCCTTCACCTACAATTGGGAAAGACGCATTATCTAAAACGGCATAACCACGTGTTACCCAATAAATCGGCGAACCGTAATACGGGAAAATAAATTCATTTGGATTCGTCGTATTTTGAGAGGCACTGTTTTTATCTTTAAATTCTTGTGGATAAGCCCACATCACCATTGGCAATTTTTCCTTTTTTGTTCGATCATATCCAACGGGCAAATACAATGTTGCTGTCAAATCTAGACCATCTGAACGTTTGTAGGTAATTACTTCCTTGTAAACGCCTTCAATTTTCTTAAACGGATTGGCAAAATTGGTAATCGCTATTGGCGCAGCTTTCCCACTCATTTTGCGGAGATAATAATTGGGGTATTCGTTTTGTGATTGAATACTTACCAATAATTCGCCCTTTTTCAAATCGATGATATCGATGATTGATTCCATCTTGTTCGTGTAGGTACAACGATAGAGTGTTTTTGTTGCCTTGGTTTGAAGATCCATCTGATTGACGAATGGAAATTGACCTTTCTCAGTAAAACCTTCACCAATTAAATAAGCCGTAAAACCATTCAATTCCAATACATCACGCCCATATTCATTGCGTTTCGTTTGAAAATTACCGGGATTGGCATATTCATCTTGTGAATTGCGATCAAACAAAACTGTCATTCCTTTTTCAGAAGCAGCTGGATTAAATAGGTATGTTTTTTCGTTTCGGGTATTGTACCAACTATCATAAACAATGGCTAGATCTGCTCTTCCCCAACTTATTCCAGCGTAACGTTGAGGGGTTTTTAGGAGCGATTTCCAACCATTATCAGCAAACGGTGCTTCCCACGTAAAAACTTCATCTCGGTTTTTCACTTCAACTGCAGGATCGCCTCCGTCTAATGCTTCCGCCCAATACAAGGTTGCTGGTTGATCATCGCGCCAGCCAATTTGACGTTTTCCTTTTTGAACCGCCATAAATCCTTTTGGCAGATTGTCGATTAAAGGTTTTTCATCAATAACACGAATCAATTTACCAGACTGATCATACACACTCGTAGTACTTGGAAAGCTACCATACGTCACACTATAAGAAAATGGTCGTTTTATGGTGGTAATCAAAATGTATTTCCCGTCAGGTGAAAAACTCTCACGACTGTGTAAATCCGTTTTCTTCCAAAGCGTAGAAGTACCACCATTAATTGAAACACGGTGCAATTCTGACGAAGCGAGTAATTCAAAATTTTGTTCATCGATTTTATTCTTCAATAAATCTTGGTACGTTCTATTTTGAGCAATTGAACCATCGCTCACTGAAATGGAAGGTCCAGATGGAACGGTTACAGCACCATCAATAAACGCAGCGCGATTAGCTGGCAACATACGCACTAATAGCGATTGACTATCGGCAAACCATTTGTAAGGCGAACCGAGGTTTCCATTGAGTTTTGCATCTGTTAATTTGGTGGCGTTTTGTGTTTTCACATCAATGATCCACAATTCCAATCCACCAGAAACGATATTGGTGCAACCCAAAAAGCGTTCATCTGGCGACCAAGTTATATTGGTCAATTTGACATCTTTCGGCAAACCTTTCACTTGAATAGGTGTTCCTGTTCTTGAAAGTTGAATTGTCAATTTGGTATAATAGCGTGCTCCGCTAGTTGTATTCGTTCGCGGATTAATGCGCAATCCCGCTAATTTCAATTCTTGTTCTGCAACCTCATCAATGGTTTTATACATATTACTGTAAAGAAACACTAGTACTTGCTTTTTGCTATCCATAATCACAGAAGGAGCGCGCTCGACATCCACTAATTCTAGGATTTCCTTTGGTGGAACTTGATAATTGAGGGCTTCTTGTGCGTAATTGAGAAAGCTAAGTGTTAGCGCTGAAAAAGCAAGTAAAAATCGTTTTATTGAGGTCATGAGTTTTGTTTTGAGGGATGAATTTAGTGATTTTAGCTGAAAATGGGTTGTCTTATTTTTCGCTTTGATTGGAATGTTATTCTGAAATAAAATAGAGGTATTGACTGATTATTGAAAATCAGAATTAACGAATAAAATAGTTTAACTAAAATTCAACTGAAATGGAATTAAAAAAATATAACTCATTGATATTAAAATCAATAAAACCAGTAATCCCGCATTCCGATAGCAACCGGAATACCGAATTTTAGAACGCATATCAATTGTTGCTAGTATCAACTCATTAATTGAATACACACCTCTCTATCTTCCCACATCTCCTCCAAGTTTTTATCAATTTGTGGATTCCGTTTCAACCATCCTTTTAGATATTCCTGGTGAATTTTGGGTTTCCATTCAGCAACTTGATGTGGTTCAATGCGTTGTTCACGTACTATTTTTGGTGCAATTCGCTCCATTCCGTTCGAGTGATCAGTATAATCAAATCGTTCGCCTTTGTAACGCAAATAGCAATGAAATTCAGGAATTGAGCCATACGGCTTTCCTTCAAAAAATGCAGCTAAAACGGGATGAGTTTCTGGTGACATTAAGAAAATACCTGCTATTAATTCAATTTCAGGAACCCCATTTTCTTCTGCCAATGTAGCCAATAAAGCATGTTTCCCTGAACAAGACCCTTTTCCTTGTGAGAGTATCAAACTTATATCAAAACGATTCGCATTTCTTCCATAAGGTAAATCCTGAACATACTTACAAGCCGACAAAAAGTCAACAATGCCCCGTTCAATAAACAATTGGGTAATTGGAAGTTCAGACGTAAGTTGAAATTGTTTCATGGTGCAAAGGAAAACATACGAATCCTAAATTCGATATTTTCTCTGTGTTCTATGCGGTTAACACACGATTACAGAGAGAGAATGAGAATGAGTGTATTACATACCAGGCATTCCGCCTTTCATGCCTTTCATCTGCTTCATCATGCCCATCATATTCTTCGGATTAGACATCATTTTCATCATTTTCTTCGTGTCCTCAAATTGCTTCAATAATTTATTGACTTCCTGCAAGTTGGTTCCACTTCCACTCGCAATTCGAGCTTTTCGTTGCCCATTCATCAATCCTGGATTGGCTCGTTCAACTGGAGTCATGGAGAAAATAATGGCTTCAATGTGTTTAAAAGCGTCATCCTGAATATCAACATCTTTGACTGCTTTTCCCATTCCTGGAATCATGCCCATCAAATCTTTGACATTACCCATTTTTTTGATTTGCTGGATCTGTCCAAGGAAGTCATTGAAATCGAATTGATCTTTCTGAATGCGTCGCTGTAATTTTTTAGCTTCTTCTTCGTCGAATTGTTCTTGTGCGCGTTCCACCAAGGAAACAACGTCACCCATTCCGAGAATTCGATCTGCCATTCGTTTTGGGTAGAACACATCCAATGCGTCCATCTTCTCCCCTGTTCCAACGAATTTAATTGGCTTGTCTACAATTGCTTTGATCGACAATGCAGCTCCACCTCTGGTATCACCGTCTAATTTAGTCAATACAACGCCATCAAAATTAATCCGATCGTTGAACGCTTTTGCTGTATTTACTGCATCTTGTCCAGTCATGGAATCGACCACAAACAAGGTTTCAGACGGTTTAATTGCTTCTTTTACACGTGCAATTTCATCCATCATCGCTTCATCGACCGCCAAACGACCAGCAGTATCGACTATTACCACATTAAAACCATTGCTGCGCGCATGAATGACGGCAGCCATTGCAATTTTAACAGGATCTTTTTCTTCTTTATTGGAAAACACCTCTATTCCTAATTGCTCGCCTAATACATGCAATTGATCAATCGCTGCCGGACGGTAAACATCACATGCAACGAGTAGAGGTTTCTTGTTTTTCTTTGTTTTGAGGTAACTTGCTAATTTTCCTGAGAATGTTGTTTTTCCAGAACCTTGCAATCCCGACATTAAAATAATTCCAGGATTTCCTTGAATATTGATTTCAACCTCGTTTCCACCCATCAATTCTACCAACTCTTCGTGGCAGATTTTGGTCATCAACTGACCTGGTGAAAGAACAGTTAACACGTTTGCACCAATTGCTTTGTCTTTTACACGAACGGTAAAATCCTTTGCAGTCTTGAAATTCACATCGGCATCAAGTAAAGCGCGACGCACTTCTTTCAATGTTTCAGCTACGTTAATTTCAGTAATCTGACCTTGTCCTTTCAGGACCTTAAACGCGCGTTCAAACTTATCGGTAAGATTTTCAAACATGTTGTATCAATTTTGGAGTGCGAAGATAGTGATTAAGCTAGCTTACTACAACTATCTATCACAATTAAATTGACTGTTTTACTTCACCGACACCTTATTGCTGAACACCTGTCCATTTACGGTATAATTCAACACGTACATTCCAGCTGGTAAATCGAATCGAACAACAAGCATTCCTGTTTTTTCTTCGAGTTGAATTGCCAATTGTTTGCCATTCAAATCAACCATGGAAACGTTTTCAATTGGTTGAATGGATTTTTGAACAATGAAAAATTCGTCCTGTGCTGGATTTGGGTAAATCAATGCGTAAGAATCTGAAATGCCTGTTTCATCGATACCCGCAACTGAGGTAGCGCACAAATCAGTTTCCCAAATGCCACGACCAAATGTACCTGCACGGAGTTTCTGGGAAGTCTGAACTATTTCTAAATCGTTGACAAAAGTGATCGGTAAATCTTGCCCATAAGGTTGCCAAGAAGTCATTACAGAATCGCGGTAATACACACCATAATCGTTTCCAACATACAAACGATTGGGACTGTTAGGCTCGTAAATAATCACATTGCACGGAACATTTGGCAAACCAGTTGAATAATTGACCCATGTTGTTCCTCCGTCTCCTGAATATGCAACTTTGTAATTAGCAGAATAGCCACCTCGACTCACCCAAATGCGATTTGGATCTGTAGGATGAACAGTAATACGCGTAATTGGGGCATTAGAAATGATATTTGTTGTTGTCCAATCTGCCCCACCATTGATTGTCTTAAAGATGAAATCTTGATAGGATGCATAAATAATATCAGAATTGGAAGGTGCGATTTCTAAATCAACATAACCTTCGCTTGGGTTTACTGTATTGGTACCAATCATCGTCCACGAATCACCTTGATCATCAGTTCGAAACATATTGTCATAGCCCGCAACAATTACATTGCTGTTATTGGGATCAAGATCATAAGGAGTTACCCATTGACCATTTGTTGTACCAGGAATATTCTGGTGAATATCCACAACATCGATACCACCATTTGTTGTTCGTTGCAATCCCGTTCCATTGATGTACGTTGTATAATACGTATCCATATCATCTGGTTGAATCGCCACTTCCATACCATCACCTCCGTTTGCATTTTCCCAACTTCCGTTTGGTAAACGTTTGCGACCACCATTATCTTGAGTACCTCCAATCATAAACACATCATGGTTCCCAGCGTTTGCTATGCGGTAAAATTGTCCAATTTTTAATCCATTGGATTTGTCTGTCCACGTATCTGTTGTTTCATTGTATTTGTACATTCCGCCGTCGTTGCAGAAATAAACATGCGATGAGTTATTTGAATAAGCTACATAATGGAAATCAGCATGAATTTCAGTATAGTTACCACTTCCCCACCAATCCGTTATTTGTGTCCAGCTATTCCCACCATTGGTAGAACGATAAGCGACAACATAGCCACAATACAAGGTATTCACATCATTTGGAGAATAGGCAATTATGGTGTTTTCTGGCGTGTCTGCTAATTGATTAAACGAAGTTGCATTATCGGTTGTTTCAAACAAAGGTCGGTTTCCATCAAAACTACAACTTACTAATAATCGATTCGGATCCAAGGGGGTTGTTGCTAATTTTATGAAATTATGGTTCATGTTAAATGCAGTTGCATCGTTCCAATTTGTGCCTAAATCAGAGGATTTGTAAACTTGGCTTACTCCCCAATAATCATCCAAAGCAGCATAAATCACTAATCCATTATTTGGCTGAAAACAAACAGAACTGTGTGCACCGCTTCGTATCTGCGTCCAATTCATACCTGCATCTACTGTTCTATATAAACCATTAGTAGTAGCGGCAACAATCACATCTGGATCGGTTGGACTCATTTTTAATTCATAAATAGCTCGAACATTTATTCCTGAAACCAAGGTTGTTGGTAACCAAGTAGCGCCAGCATCAATGGATTTATAAACTCCAGTACTGGTTGTCCACCATCCAGAATTATCGCCATTGGAAACATATAATATATTGGGATTGGATGGATCGATCAACAAATTACTGCATGCTCCATACGGCAAACCGTCGTCAGATGAAGTATAAGTAGCACCGCCATTGGTTGTTTTCCAAATTCCTCCTCCAGGTGAGCAGATGTAGTATAATTGATCGTTGGTTGGATGAAAAGTGACACAGGTTGTTCTTCCAATTCCCCAGTAACCACCATCATTGTCTACTTGATCAATAAATGTCCAGCTACAATTTGCACTTTTAGCCACTTTTTGTTTCGCTTTTTCAGTTGCGAATGCGTCTAAGATAGTTTCAGATGAAGGAAGACGACCATCTTCTGTTAATCGAAATTGCATGAAATATTTCCACTGCTGATACTGATTATAAGCAGATCCTTCGCCCTCATTTTTTTCTTCGGATTCCTCAATTGCAGGTAATGCCTTAAAATAGGCATCAATCTGTTGACACAATTCTGAAAAAGTTGCCGATTCATTGGCATGGATTAATTGTTTCCAATCTTGGTTTTGCGCCATTAGCGGAGAAGCTATTAGCAAAGCCACACACAGTTGTACTAGTCTCATGGAAACAAAAATACAATTCTCCGATCAGAACGAAGCTTCATTTTCGAACCGTTCAATCAATGCTAACCACAGGACAAACAATTGATTTAAGAATGTGTTTATTTTGTACAATTAAGTACAATAATTCTTTGGCTTTGACTAAGCCAGTTGATCCTTTTCCGTTGGTTTTAGATTCAATTTACTTCGCTTTCTACTGTAGAAGAAATAAATCAATAAACCAATAACCAGCCAACCACCAAAATTGATCCAATTCCACAATCCTAATTCGCTCATCATGTACAAACAACTTATCAAGCCAAGCATTGGAATCAACGACAAATTCTGAACAAATGCCCAATAGGTTAAACACAGCAACACAATTAAAAAGATCCACGTCGGAATTTTGTGTGCAAACAAGGAAAAACCTGTCATGTACAGTTCTTTCTGTGGAATGGAAATCGCAGTCATTGCGCCAATAAATTGCAGTTCGGTTGCTTCATCAAAATACAATTCCAAATCTTCCTTTTGTGCTTTATAAGCTGCACTATCATTGGTAGAAACAAACAAGGTCAATTCTTCCAATTGCTTCTTATCTAATTCTGTCAAGACATCAACTGGAGCTTTTAATTGTTGCTCATTGGTGATGAATGACATCGTTTCTTTTTTGTAACTCGTGAAGAGTAAAACGGTCGTTCCAATCAATAAAACAGGCATAATCCATTTGGAATTGATGTAAGGTGTTTTGAATTTACCGCGGGGAATGTCTTTTTTGTTTTGTAATACCAATACGCCAGCACACACTAAAACAAAGGCAAACAACGTTCCGATACTGCACAAATCCGTGACCATTTTTAAGTTCATGAACAAGGCAGGTACAGCCACTACGAATCCTACAACAACTGTAGCAAACGAAGGTGTTTTGTATTTCGGGTGAATTTTAGAAAATTTCTTCGGCAACAAACCATCCCGACTCATGCTCATCCAGATGCGAGGTTGTCCCATTTGGAATACAAGCAATACTGAAGCCATTGCAACCACAGCACTTACTGCAATGATTCCCGACATCCATTTCAAGTTAATCTTTTCGAATACAAATGCCAACGGATCACCAACAGCTAAGTCTTTATAGGAAACAATTCCCGTTAAAATCAAAGCGATAATGATATATAAAATGGTACAGATAATAATGGCCCACATCATGCCACGTGGTAAATCGCGTTGTGGATTTTTACATTCCTCAGCGGTTGTCGAAATGGCATCAAACCCAATGTAGGCAAAGAAAACAGCGGATACTCCTTTTAAAATTCCTCCTACTCCATTTGGTGCAAATGGATCCCAATTGGCTGTATCAACATAAAATACACCGACTGCAATCACCAATAAAATAATCGACAATTTAATGATTACCATGGCGTTACTAGCATTCCGCGATTCTTTCATACCACGGTAAACCAACCACGTAATGAGCACAATAATAAACAATGCAGGAAGGTCAGCAATCAAGTGAAAACCGCCAATTTTAGGAGAAGTTGTCCAAGCATAATAGGCATGTTGAAGCGAAGCATCAAGATTTGGAAACAATTTTCCACCTTGCATCAACGCCATTGCTTCATCGTACCCATTGGAAGCTGATAAATAATCCATTTGAATCCAATGCGGTAAGTGAATGCCACCACTTTCCATGAGACTAGTAAAATAATCACTCCACGAAATGGCAACCGTTATATTACCAATGCCATATTCCATGATCAGCGACCAACCAATAATCCAAGCTATGATTTCACCAAAAGCCACATACGAATACGTGTACGCACTTCCAGAAACAGGAACCATCGATGCAAATTCGGCATACGCAAAGGCGGCAAAACCACACGCAATGGCTGTAAAAAGAAACAAAAATATAACCGCAGGTCCACCATCAGCACTTGCTGTACCAATGGTACTGAAGATTCCCGCACCAATAATTGCAGCAATCCCAAAAGCAGCTAAATCGCGCACACCTAGGTGGCGTCCCATAGATTCATGACCTTCACTTTCGCGCTGTTCAACGGCTTTTAAAATATCCTGAACGTTCTTTTTTCTGAATAAAGATTGAAATGACATAGTTTTCAAATATAGTCTCGTGTGAACAAAAGTAAAAAATAAACAATGCAGTAGTCGTTTGTTTCCAGTGTTCCATAGTTTTAGTGAAACATTTAATAGATAATAGGAAAAATATACAAGGTCTTTTTTTGTGTCTTTGTTATGTTTATAATTTAACCTTATCACTATTGTGTGTTTATAAAATAAGAAAACACTGATTTTATAAACTGTTTTTCCAACCTTTCCCTAACTTTTGCATTTAAGAGAACAGATGCACAAGGTGTACATCTATCTACAGAAACAACCGCACATCCTTTCTTGACAAGTGAGTGCTGTTTTTTTTGTAAGTTTGAAAACACGTAAAAATGAAAAAATGAAAAGAAATCTACTTATCGCTTCCTTATTAATGAGCGGTGCAGCAGCAGCACAATTTACACAAACAAATGAGCCTTCAATTGGTGGTTCACAAGTAATGTATGAATTAGAAGAAACAGCTGATCCGTATGCAAGCTTCACTGGAGTTGGACAAACTTGGAATTATAGCAGCTACTTTGGAATTGACAATAGCCCACGTACATTCAGTGTAATTGATCCTGCTACAACTCCGCAAGCAACTACTTTTACTTCGTCTACAAAGGCGATTCAGATTGAAGGATTTATCACAACGTTCATTAGTTCTGATGCATCAACACGTATTTCTCAAGGTTTTGCTTATGTTGATGGTACTGATACTACTGTAGTTGATTTGAGTTCAAACACAGAATTATTGATGAACTATCCGATGGATGTTACCAATTCATTGGTGGATATTTATGGTGGAACAGTTAATACAACTTTAGTTGCTACGCCATTTGCTTGTACTGGAAATGACATTGCTACTGTTGATGGTTCAGGAACATTGGTATTAAATGCTGCTACTACATTAACAAATGTATTGCGTTACCACCTAGTTGATACTGCAACTGCAACAATTCCAATTATTGGTGAAGTACAAATTGTACGTGATCAATATGAGTATTATAAATTAGGTAGCAACTCAGAAATGCCTGTATTTATTTACGCAAGCCTTGGAATAGCAATTGGCGGTGGTGCACCAACATTTACAACTGTTGTTTTAAATAGTGTTGCTCCAGACGGATACCTTTCTATCGATAACAACGAATTGTCTAACGTAACGGTTTATCCAAATCCTGCGACTGATGTTATCGCTGTTAATGGTTTAACTAGTAACGCTACTTTGACATTGATCGATGCTCAAGGAAAAACAATTTCTACGAAAGCTGTAGAAGCTGGTGTTGCATCAATGAACATTGAAAACGTAACTGCAGGTGTTTACTTCTTGAACATTACTTCAAACAACGAAACAAGCGTTCAACGTGTAGTTATTCGTTAATTATAACAATACCTTTTAGTGAAAAGCGTGGGAGAAATCTCACGCTTTTTTTGTTCTTTAACTTCATTTATTGGATGAGTAGGATCAACCTCCTCCCTTCAAACGACATAACCATTCAAAGACGAAGTTAATTCTGTGAGGGAGGATTGAGGAGGGTGAAAATACACCCCAAAATTATTTTCAATAAATCAACCTGAATATAAGTGCTATATAAACAGCATGCACAATTATTCGGATTTAACTTTTCGTATTATGTCTTTAAAGATCTTAGTTTCACCCCTCTCGGTCTCCCCTCAAAGGGGAGATGTTTGATTTGTGTTCTTAATTTTAATTCGGACATTTATTATTCCCAAAGTTTTTGTGAATGCATTGTTAACAAGTACTCTTTGTAACCAACTGAGAATTGTGCATTTTTCATGATATTTGAATACGTAAAATCCATCAATGAAGTATTGTTACCTTTTAGTGTTTATTTGTTCTTTTTTCAACACACTTAAAGCTCAGGGAGATATTGAGCTAACCGCCGAAGAACGCGCTTATTTATATCATATTGTAAAGAAAAGCCCCATTCTAGATCAGAATATTGGTCGGTATTTTGAATACAACGGTCCCGTATTGCGGTTCATGAACAAAGAAATCAATTTTGATTCCATTGAAACGATTATCATTAATAATCCGGAACAACTGTTTATCCGAACGTCAGAAATTGGTAAATCACCCAAAGGTATTATTGCAGAAGCTGCAAATAAAATGGCTTTGTGGGAACTCAATAAAGTATTACTTGCTGCACGGCAATCGGAAAAGGAATTGGAAAAATACGCGTTGCAATATGAACGATTTGAAGCTATTTTGTTGCCGAAATTACCCCCAGCAGCATTTAAAGGAAGTACCAGTGGTGAGGTAAAACCGCATAAAAAGCTATTGAATGTTTTGAATCCTAGTTTGAGTTTTGAAGATAAGGCTTCTATGTTAGCAACGTTTAATTTTCTGTCAACGGATGAGCAATTGACCACGATCAACGCCCTGAATGAAGCGGTAAATAAGTATGTTGAAGAACGTAGTTTTGAAATTTTTCAAGCCCTAGGTGGAACTGCCGAAATGTACCAGAATATATTGGTGGCTGCTGGTGATGGTTCGGAAACTTCAGGATTGTTAAATGAACGTGAAAAAGACGAAAATGGTCGTTGGAACAAAGGTCTTCCAAAGGCTGTTGGTTTGTTTCCTTACCAAGTAAAACTCATTATTCCTGAAAAACGCAAAAAAACAGCATTGGAAACCTTGCGTTTTGCAACTACTGATTTTGTTACGGCTGGTGAAGGAAAATTGACACAATTACACTTTGATGTCTGGGGATATAATAGTGAAAAACAAACAACGGTTGTGATAGAGCGAAATGGTCTTTCCTATCATTTATTTGGATCGGATGAAACTCGTTTCCTAACTCCCGATTCGTCCTTTACAAAAGGGAAAACATTTCAAACTGTAATCAATGATTTGGAACACACCAAAATTGGCGACCTCAAAGAAAAAATTTACGGTAAAAAAGGGTTCGATTACCAGATTGAATCTTGTAAAAAGAAAAAAGACGATACGGAACTCAAGATCGAGAAAAACGAGAAGGAGTATTCTGATATGACACGTTCTCCTATCACAACACGAGATAAAGCACCAAGAAGTGTGCGTAAAGCTCGTAACAAAGCCATTAAATCAGGTAATACGACAGATGGAAAACATCAACCAAAAACAGATTCACAAAAACCTAAACGAGGAAAAGGTCAGTCTGAAATTGTAGAATTGTACAATCAGTATGATTATTACGTCAAAAAAATCGCTGACTTGGAACGCGAAAAACAAGAAGCAATCGACTTAATGGCGATCTACCAACGACGCTTGGATCAATACAAAGAGGTGATGGGTTTAAATTGGGCTACGTATACCGAAAAAGATGGTTTGTACACGTTCCAAGATTCTACCACATTTGATAGTTACACACAGGAATTTACCTTCCGAGCAGATACGTTGAAAACACCTTTTGAAGTGCGTCTTATTGCAATCCCTTATGGTTCACTTTCCGATGAAGCGGATGAAGTCATGTTACATGTCAACCTCATTGATGCTGAACCAGGTTTCGACGCACGACTACAACTCGATTTATTGGATGCCTTTGCTCCAAATAGTTGGACCTTAAATCAATCGTTGTTCACACAAGAAGACAGTGTTGCTGTCCGTCAGCTCTTTGAAGGATTACTCGATAAAAAAACTCCTGTAAAAGCTGTTTCGCGTGGACAAGGAATTGGTTCTTGGAACGGCTTACAAACGACCCGTGCAGTGGAACGCTCAGAATGGACGAGCTATCCCGGTTCAACAACAGAAGAACAGCAAGCTAATCGCATGAAAGAAGAATATGCACGTTTGCGTTGTTCTCAAGTCAATGTTACATTGAATCGAGGCGTTTTCATCGAAATCAACACGTATACAGATCCTGTGAAAACCAATCTTAAGGCGAGCAATACCACGATTCAAGAGGGTATCAATCGCTATAAATTGAGTGGAAACGATTACTTAAGCGCATTGCGAACTGCGACGATTATTCAAAAAATGAAAAGTGAATTAAACGTTTTGGCAGGAACCTATTTAACACGAGAAGAAGCCAAAATTGTCATTGATCGCTTGAATAAATCATTGGATGGTTTGCGTGTGAGTTGTGGTCCAACATCATGGAAATGGCAAGAATTATTAGGGCTGTGATTCAATTAGATCAGGAATTAAATTCACGAAGTACAATTGTTCTGTCGCTCGTGTAACTGCAGTATACAACCAACGAAGAAAGGCTTCATCAACTTGACTTTCTTCTACATATCCATGATCAACAAAAACGGCACTCCATTGTCCACCTTGTGATTTGTGGCAAGTAACAGCATACGCAAATTTGATTTGAAGCGCATTAAAATAAGGTGATTTCATGATCAATTGGTACCGCTTTTGTTTATTCCGTTCGTGAAAAAAGTCCTTTTCAATTTCAAAAAATAATTCGCGTAAAAAAGTACGATTGAGATTGGGTGTTTCAACCGATAACGTTTCCATAAAAGCAATGGTTTCAAAACGATCCATTTCAGGATAATCAATCAATGAAACTTCCAAGTGAGCAAAACGAATATTGTATAACGTTTCAATGCGTTTTACACGGTGAACGCGCAATAATTCACCATTAGCAATAAAACCGGCTGCGCTTAACGGATCGATCCAAAAATAGTTGTTCTTCACCACCATGATTAAATCGCCACCAGCCAACTCTTCTTCCATGTATAAAATGCGGTTGCGCACATGTTGATTGTACAAATTAGCACGCTTATTCGACCGCGTAACGATCATCACTTCCTCTGAACCATAACGATCATAAGCTGACTCAATCAATTGCACAATTTCATCGCCAGGAACAGGTTGCACATCTTTGAAATGTTGCAAATCCAATTGAGGTAATACATTCGCTTTTTGCGCCATTCGAATGCGCGTTGCATTTTCTAGAATGCCCGATTGCGCATCTTGGCGAACAACGGATGTCAAACCAAAAACAGAAAAATGAATCGTAGAAAAATAATTCGCCAAGTATTCACTGCTTAATGCAGGACTTTCTAACGTTCCAACAGGTGGTAATTGACCTTCATCACCCAAGAAGATGAGTTTACAATTTTCGCCCATAAAAACATAATTGATCACATCTTCGAGCAAATTCCGTGAAACAGAACCATCCGATTGTACGGAAAAATCGCCAATCATGGAAGCCTCATCGACTATAAACAACGTGTTTTTCGATTTATTAGGAGCTAGAAGAATTTTCGTTCCACCATCAGCAGTTCCATTGGCGAAATAAATGCGTTTGTGAATCGTAGTAGCCATTTCACCAGAACGCAACGCTAGAACTTTGGCTGCACGACCAGTTGGTGCCATCAATACTGATTTGATCTTATTCTGTTTTAATGCTTTAATATAGGCACCTAAAATGGAAGTTTTTCCAGTTCCAGCATATCCTTTTAAAATAAAACATGCTGGGGTTTCAGGAGAAAAGGTGAATGAAATCAATTCTCGGATTAATTGATCTTGCTCTACATTGGGTGTGTGCGGAAAGAATGTAAAACAATCCTGTAAGCATTTAGTGATTCGCTCATCTTCTACCATCTTTCAAAGATACAATATGATTTTACCTGATTCTCAAACTTTTTATAACTAAACTCCGTACATGAGTCTACAGAATCAATAGAAACTACCGTTCATCAGATAAATTGGTGTTTCTAGTAAGATCTAGGCAACATATTGATTTATCACGAGTAATTGAAACAGAAAAAAAACACCACAAAGTGTTTACGCAAAAAATAACAAATGATTAAAAAAAGAAGTATGGAAGCAATGAAAATGACCAATAGAAAAAGCATAATTGTAGTGTTAGCCATTTTAATTATTTCTTGTTTAAGTCCAAAAAGCTATGCCGCCTTGTCAATTTCTGGCGTTTATCAAGGTCAGAATATCAAAATGAGCAATCCAGTATGTGATGACGGGTTTGGAATGTCTATTACCAAAATAGTTGTCAATGGGATGATTGTTCCTTTAAAATTTGATGGCACAAAAGCTGAAATTGATTTCACACTAATCGGAATAAAAGCGGGAACACCTGTTGAGATTTTCATCGATTATCAAAGCAATCGTTGTCCAGTTATTTACAATTCCAGTGTACTTTCTAATATGCTCATACAATTTGATGGGAAAGAAGTGATTGGGCAGACCGACACTACTTTCCAAGAGCAAGTATTAGACTACGCGAAATTATCGCCAAAAAGAGAAAAAGACGATTTTGAGTTTAAAAAGCCAGATTAATAAACACTTTATGTTCTGATAGAGAACCGAATCAATCAGACATGAATTAAGGTAAATTAATTCGCTGAAAAGGTATGATTGAGTTCATGCCTTTTTTGCTTTGATGTATTTCGAAAACCTATTCAGGAATTTTCTGATTGCTAAAGACCTTTATTCTGTTCTAAAAAGCACACGTAAAATTGCGAATTTAAGTGCTAAATTAAATCGCGTAAATTCGCAATTTTACGTGCCATTTACGAATTGAAAATCAACAAATTAACACCAGTAATATTTTCAAAGTGTTTTCCCTTTTTGAAAACCAAAATAACAAATACCTCAAAAAAGTACCGTTCAATCAATCAAACCATCCTTATAAAAAACAATCTCATAATTGTGTAATAAAAAACATTATTAAGAGTTATCATTAATAATTAAACAATTAAATCAAAAGTCATGGAAAAAAAAACTGTTTTCGGCAAAAAAAGAGTGGCAACTTGTTTGACTATTATTCTCTCAATTCTGAGCCCCGCAACGTATGCTAGTATTCACATTTCAGGAATTTACCAAGGAAAAAACTTGAAAATGAGTAATCCCGTCAGTGAAGATGGATTTGGGTATGCTGTTACCAAGATTGTAGTAAACGGGAACATTTTACCGTTGAAATTTCAAGGAACAACTGCGATTATTGATTTTAAACAACTGGCATTAAAACCAGGAGCGTTGGTTCTTGTAGATATTGATTATCAAAACAAACAATGTCCCGTGATTTACAGTTCAAATGTATTGGATCAAATGACCATTATTTACAATGAAAAGGACAGTGTTGGTCAAATTGATTCGCCATCAAAAAACAAACTCCTTGATTCAACACTTTACGATTTGGCAGAAATGACGGAAAAAGGTTGTTGTTTAAAGCCTGAATAAATTGAAAATGTAAAATTGAACTTCGCATTTCGACTACACTCTGTTGCGCTCAATGTAGCTCAGTTCATACTAATTGAAAATGAGTAATTAGTAATTAGTAGATGAAATAGAATGCTCGTCTTCTTATTTTTCAAAGTAACAACTCTTTAAAAATGATGCTACTTTGAAGTATAACAAGAACATAGAGCAAGGATATCAATCTTATTCACAAAAAGGTATGAAACGCATTCATGCCTTTTTTGCTTTGTTCAAATCACAGAACAGATTCACGCTCGTTTTTTTACCTTTACACCGCCAAGTAGCAGATATGGATAAAACACAACTTGCAATAGAGATCAATTCGACGCGAATGTCGGCCTTTCGGATCAACGGAACTTCTATTTCATTGATAGAATCGCAAAACTGTGTGAATAAATCAGACCTTGGTTACAAAGAGACATTAAAAGAATTGCTCACCGCTTGTGGTAACATGGATCAATTTGAGGCGTTTTCATGTTCTTATTCACAGGAGCAGTCAACGTTGGTTCCAATGCTATTATTTGGCGAATCAAAACCAGATGCGCTGCTAAATTTCACTTCGCATCAAGCTATTCCGCACGATGAAATCGATTATAATCGTCTACCAGAATGGAATATGGTGAATGTGTTCCGTTTGCCCATGTGGATTAAATCTGCATTAGTAATTAAAATTCCGCGTATTGTCATTCAGCATGAGTTGTCGCATGTATTGCGTTTCTTAACCACTGGATCAACCATACCTCAACGATCTCAACTGATTTTACAAGAAGGTCATTTTTGTTTGGTGGTTCGAAAAGACGGAGTTATAGCACATGGAAGTTATCAATCGTACCAATCTGCAGAAGATATTCTCTACCATATTTTGTATACCTATCAACAATTGGCAATTACCACCAAAGGCGAATTGTTTATTCAAGCTGGAACAGTAGCATTAAAAACAACAGCTGACGAAATTCAACAATTAATGCAACCAATTCCAATCTTTCAACCAATTACAGTCACAACTCATCTTCACGAACACATTAAATTCCAGACACTTTGCGTATAATTAGAGGTTTGTACAAAGCCAGGCGATTTTCTCCGCCCAAAACGTTTCCTTCACGTCCAACAACCGATTATGCCAAGGAAGGATTGTTCAATGTGTTGGAAAACCGAATCGATTTTGTCGATTTATCTATCCTAGATTTGTGTGCCGGAACGGGTAATATTTCAATGGAGTTTCTTTCGCGAGAGGCTGGAATGGTTACATCTGTTGATAAACACCCCGTCTGTATTCGCTACATGTACAAACTCAAACAGGAATTAAACATTGGTGACGAATGGCAAATTGCGAAGAACGATGTGCTCCAGTTTGCGGAAAAAACACCGTCGACGTATGACCTGATTTTTTCAGATCCACCTTATGACATGACCTTTCACCAACAATTGGTTGAGAGTATCCTTGAACGAAAATTGCTCAACCCAAATGGTTGGATGATTATAGAACATGGCAGACAAACAGATTTATCAAGTGTACCCCACTTTTTAGATGTTCGCCAGTTCGGAAATGTTTATTTTAGTTTCTTTAAGTTGGAATCAAACACATGAAAAAAGCCTGTTTTCCCGGATCATTTGACCCTTTTACAAAAGGTCATGAAGACATTGTTCGAAGAGCATTTTCGCTCTTTGACACCATCGTAATTGCGGTTGGTCACAACACATCTAAACAACCTTTGTTTTCGCTGGAAAGTCGATTGGCCCACATTTGTTCGTTATTTGAGGAAGATAAAAATGTTGAAGTCACCACGTATTCTGAATTAACAACCGATTTTTGTCAACGAATTGGATGTAGCCACCTGTTGCGCGGGTTACGTGACGGGAAAGACTTTAATTACGAGCAACCAATTGCTTTGATGAATCGCACAATGAGTGGAATTGAGACTGTTTTTTTACTTCCAGATCCAGCTTTATTAGCCATTAATTCTACAATTGTTCGCGAGATTTACAAAAATGGCGGGGAAATTGATGCATTTGTAACGAATGTTGAACAACTCGTTAAAATAGCATGAAATACTTATTGATATTCTTTATTGGAATGACGTTTTCATTCCAATTGTTGGCAGATGAAATTACGAAGATCACTGGTTTTGCTCCTAATTATGTTGGAAAACAACTAGATATCTTACAAATCACTGACTATTTATCCATGAAACAAGAACGGATTGCTTCAGTAACTGTTCAAGAGGATAGTACGTTTACCGTCAGTTTTTACTTAAAGACAACTCAAAAATTAGTTGTTTCCTGCAACAACAACTCTGGCTATATTTATGCGGCTCCAGGCGGTTCGTACGATATTTACGTTCCAGATAAAAACCCGTATGATCCTTACAGACCGTTAGGAAACAAAATTGAGGTTACATTTTATAGCTTAGATTCTACAGATATTAATTATAAGATTTTGACTTTTGATCGTTGGGTCGATGAGGTTTTGGCAACTTATTATACCAAAAACAATACGGAATCTGCCTATTTTTCTAAACGTATCGACACCTTCAAACAAGATATTGAAACGTACTATAAAAACGACACAGCTGACGCTTTTTTCCGTACACATATTCGATACACACTCGCTCGAATCGATAACATGCGCTTTATTGGAAGTCGGAATAAATATGAGAAATTCGATTTTTATTTGCGGAATACTCCTGTGAATTATCAAAGTGATACTTACATGGACTATGTGAATGTGTATTACGATAAATTGCTCATCTCTATTGATCGAGAAATCAACAACAAAATTTACCTTGCTTTATTAAAATCGAGTCCATCCTTGATTATGCATGCAATGGCAACTGAATATACCTTAAAGAATAATATTCGATTGCGTGAATTGGTTATGATTAAAACATTGGGGGATGCATTTTATGAAAAGGATTTCCCACAAACCAATATTCTAACGGTTCTCGACAGTGTTTCCAAATTTGCATTGTTTCCTGAAAACCGTGTCATTGCACTCAACATTGCTGCACGATTACTCGAATTATCATCAGGATCAAAGGCTCCAGATTTCACAATTGCTGGAAGTGCAGGGATTTATGACCTCAAAAAATACGTAGGAAAACATGTGTACTTGTTTTTTGTTTCTGCATCGAATACAGAATGTAAGAAGCAAGTCGAATTACTCGTGCCGATTTTCCAAAAGTATCAGTCAGTTGTCCAATTCCTAATGGTCATTAAAAATGATGGAAAATCGGATCAAAATACCATAGATGCTTTTCAAAAATCTGTTCCTTGGGAAAGTGTGGTTGTAGACGAAAAAAATACAATCCTAACAAATTATCAAGTGATCAATGTTCCACATTATGTTGTGATTGATCCTGTTGGATATGTGGTTGCTTCACCAGCTCTAGGACCTACGCCTAACGGACAATATGAAACCATAGACAAACTCTTCTTCTACATTAAAAAAGCCATGGAAGAAGGAACTGGTGACGGTCGTTGATCTACTTCCGAAAAATGCGGTATTTTTGTACCGAAATTAAATCAAATGCAGTACAATCTCAGTGAAATAACGGAAATCATTCGCAATAGACGAACCATTTACCCTGAACAATTCAGTCAGCGAAAAGTACACCGTGAACAAATAGAATTATTACTAAACAATGCTATTTGGGCACCAACTCATGGGATGACACAACCTTGGAGATTCACTGTGTTTACAGATGATTCCTTGCTTGATTTGAGTGAACAACTTGGTCGTATTTATCTAGATACTATTCCAGTAGAAAATCAAGATGATGCCAAATTGGCGAAACTAATGGCACGACCAAAGTTGGCTTCAGCGGTTATTGCAGTTTCAATGCAACGTGATCCTAGTTTGCGTATTTCAGAGCAAGATGAATTATTGGCTGTTGCTTGTGCAGTACAAAACATGCATTTAACCTGTACAGCTTATGGTTTAGGTGCTTTTTGGGCAACACCTGCAATTATTCACAGTTCAGCAATGAATGATTTCCTTGAATTAAACGAAAATGACAAATGTCTAGGGTTATTTTACATTGGTTATCCATCAATAGAATGGCCAAAAGGTCAACGTAAACCTATTGAATATGTAACAACGTGGAAACAATAATCCATAAAACAGACCGTTTACTCAACGTATATGAAAGAAAACTCGTTCTATCTACTAATCCAATTTTATTCAACTAGTTTAGTGGTATGGTAATGCGTTTTGTCTGTGTAATTTCTGTTTTTCTGTTAACTCTTGTAGCTTTTGGACAAGAAGAAACAACCAAAAAAAACCGCTTTCCCTCCTATTTTGGATTAACCGTTTCCCCTATTTTTCCTAGTAATTTCATTGGTACACAAACTGCAACTTTTCTTGACACTTCGCTTGCAATGACAACCGTTTTCAAACAAAAAGCGGGCATCACATTCGGGGCTACAGTGCGTATTGGTGTTACCAAACTATTTAGCATTGAAACAGGCATTTTTCAAGTACGTAGGAATTTTGATGTGAGTATTGCCTTACCAGATTCCAATCTTTATGGAAAAGATGTGCTCACATTTGTCAGTTACGATGTTCCGATCAACCTCTTAACGTACGTTCAATTGTCGAAACAATGGTATATGAATGCTTCGTTAGGTCTTTCAATCACTCACAATCCAAGCGATATAAGCGATTCGATTCTTCCTGGTGGTCAATTTGTACTTCAATTTGAAGGTCGAAGAGTCAATCGTACACACTTCGCAACAAATGCAGGAATGGGATTTGAATACCGCACTAAAAAATACGGAACATTCTACTTTGGTGCTTCGGGAAAAATTCCCTTTCGTCCCATTATGTTAGGTGTTGGAATCGTAAAACGAAGTCAAACAAGCAATAAGTTTGTAGCGTATGGTCGTGTTAATGGTTCGTATTTCTCCGTTGATTTCCGCTATTTCTTTCCAATAATTCGACCAAAAGGCACCCAATTTGTAAATGGTCCAATAGAACAATGATACATCCAGAAGCACAACAATTTATTAATCATTTGGGTTTGGAATCTCATCCAGAAGGTGGTTATTTTCGAGAAACTCATCGTTCTCCTCATCAATTAGAAAATCAGGATCGTCATTTGATGACTTCCATTTATTTTTTGCTCACTGATACTTCGGTTTCGCGTTTTCATCGCATTACAGCGGATGAATGTTGGTATTTTCATTCTGGAACACCTATTGTGGTTCATACCTTGAATGAAAACGGTCATCATGAATTTATTCTCGGAAATGATATCACCAAAGGACAATTACCATTCTACCTCGTAAAAGGAGGAACAATTTTCGGTTCTTCGGTTTTGGGCGATGCAGGATACGCACTTGTTTCATGTGCCGTTGCTCCAGGATTTGATTTTAATGATTTCGAATTATTTGATACCAAGACTTTACTTGATCAGTTCCCTGAACATGAGACAATCATTCGCAAGTTGACGTGAATTAACATTCTTTATTCCCCTTTCAATTTCCCTACGATTTGTCGCACATCTCGCCCACTTGGATTCTCAAACAACTCCAATTCAAACGATTCCACCGTAGCAAATAAATGATCGAAAATATTACCTGCAACCCGCTCATACGCATTCCATTCTTTGTCTTTGGTGAAACAATAAATTTCCAAGGGTACACCATTGGGAGTTGGAGCTAGTTGACGCGAAATAAGTGGCATTTCTTCATTCACATCCGGGTGATGGAACAAATACCGTTCTACATACATGCGAAACAACCCAATATTCGTTTGTCTACGTGCATTGATAAAATCGTCTTCCTCAAAACCACGTTCTTTGTTATATGCTTCAACTTCGGCTTGAGTTGTTTTGACATACTCTTCTAAAATTTTGATTTTACTCAACTTCTCAAGTAATTCATCAGAAGCAAACTGAATGGTATCGATTTGAATAAAAATAGATCGTTTAATACGGCGACCATCAGATTCTTGCATCCCTCGCCAGTTGATGAATGAATCGCTGATAAAAGCATAAGTAGGAATGGTCGTAATCGTTTTATCGAAATTTTGAACTTTTACTGTTGCTATGTTGATTTCAGTTACCGTACCGTCAGCACCATATTTATCCACTGTAACCCAATCTCCAATTCGGATCATATCATTTGCAGCTAATTGCAAACTTCCAATAAAACCGAGAATGGTATCTTTAAAAACCAAGACAATAATGGCTGCCATCGCTCCTAAAGAAGTCAAGAAAAATAAGGGTGATTGGTTGGTAACACGTGATAGAATCAGGATGGAAAATATGGATGAAACCACAATTTTAGAAATCTGAAAATACGATTGAATGGGTTTATCTCGGTATATTTCCTTTTCTTTTACAATATCACGCAAAGCGTTGAGTGTACGTGTTATGGAAATTAAAATCACAAAAATAATTAACACATCTAAGAAACGATTGGCAATCGTATTCCAATTGGGGTATTGATAAAAAACAATGGAGAAAAAATATTCCATGAACATCAACGGCAACAAGTAAGCAATTGCACGGAAGACTTTATTACCCACCAAATGATCATCCCACGTAGCTGTTGATCGATCGGCAAATAGATGCAAACTTCTCAGTAATACTTGTCGTGCAAACCACCATAAGATCAATGAAAAAACGATTAATGCGACAAATAATCCGATCGCCCAGTAGGGAGCATGATCATTAAACGAGGACTTATCAAACACCCAACTTACTGTTCCAGTCCGGTGCATATATACATTCCGAATCCAATTGATGATAAATTCCTTCACGGTTTCTTATTTTTGTCTAAAATTAGTCAGAATTTGAGCAAATTTCGTGTTTATTTAATGGGACTGCTAACGCTTCTCATGGTTCCTCTTGCATGGCTCATTCAATTTCTGCCACCTTTGCCTGATTTTTTTCAATTGGATAGTTTCTTTTCTAATAGAACACTTGTTGGTGTTGAGTTTGGAGTAATTTTTGGAGTAATCATGGTACTCGCAACTGCTACACAAAAAGCTCAAATTAGTTTTAAAGATCAAATCCGGTTGATTCGTTCGTTCAATTTATCGCTTTTCGATTGTGTTTTTCTATCCTTGTGTGCTGGAATTGGGGAAGAATACTTGTTTCGCATTGCGATTCAAGAATGGGTTCATCCTTTACTTACAGCGGTTATTTTTGTAGCGATTCACGGTTATATTCGACCACGAGATTGGGAAACCACCAAATTTGGTTTATTAATTCTTGTATTTATTATTGTTTTAAGCTACGCTGTTTACGATCAGGGAATTTGGTTTTGCATCGGGGCTCATGCGGCTTATGATTTTGTGCTCTTTTATCATTGGAGTCGTCATAATTCGGAATACTGAATCTGCAACCTACTCGTTTTGCGAGAAAAAATGCACGTTGGTAAAACAACGGTATTGTCTATCAGCAAGCGTTCTAAAAATCGCAAATTACAAATCGATTCTGGAACGGTAATTAAAAATCCAGCGCGATAGATGCGTAATTCCCTCAATTGATGCAAATTTCCGAGCAGCGTATCCATTTCTTTTAGTTCATTGTAGCCTAGATCTAACACTTGCAGATTTGAAGCACTGAATAAATGTGGTGGAAGCTGTTTGAGCACATTGCGTTTCACCGTCAATTGTTCCAACTTTTTCAATTTACCCATAGAATCTGGTAAATGAACCAACTGATTGTTATTCAAATAGACCCATTCAAGGTTTTCCATTTCACAGATACAATCAGGCAAACTATCTAAATTGTTATAGGCCAAACTGAGAATTCTCAATGATTTTAAGCCACAAATTTGTTCTGGGAATTTCGAAAAATCATTTTTGCCCAGATAGAGAACTTGTAATTGTTTTAAAGAAAGTATTTCATTCGGTAGTTCCGTTAAGTGATTCCCAAAAAGTGATAATGATGTTAAATTTGTATCAGCCAAGACTTCCATGGGAAAAGTTGTTAATCCTTTACGATCACGATTAAGTCCACGTTTGCCCAATGCTAACTTAGACGTAAAAATGGTACATGCACTTCCTACAGAAATAACGAAGAGTAGAAGTCCATAAATGTATCTTTTTAACATCAGATGTAAAAATACATAAACAAATGAAGCAACTATTCGCTAAATTCGCTGTCTATAGATTAAACCATTTGGCATGTTTATTGTCAAACAACGAGAAACTTATAAAAAAAATAAACCATGATGAAAATAGCAGTAATGGCAATCGCTTTAGTAATGGGAAGTTTTGCCTTTGGTCAAGGAACTGAAAAAGCAAAAACATCTCCAGAAGAAAGAGCCCTCAATTTAACCAATAAAATGGTGAAACAACTAGGATTGAATGCTGAACAAGCTACTCAAATTTCTGAAATCAACCTAGGAATTGCTGGGAAAAACGAAGGTATCAGAAACGATGCTAACATGACAAAAGAGCAAAAACAAGAGATTCTTTTATCCAATAATGCTGCTCGCATGGCCATGTACAAAAATGTTTTGACTTCAGAACAATATGTAAAAGCTGAAGAAATGGAAAAACTTCACCAAGAACGTAAAGCTGCTAGAAAAGAAGCAAAACAAGCTGAGAAAAGCAAAAAAGCTACTGAGCCTGTAAAAAATACGGAAACAAAAGAAGTAGACGAAGACGAATTGTAATCTTCTTACAACACATAAAAAAGAGTCCAGATATTAATTATCTGGACTCTTTTTGTTTAGGGTCTTCTGAAAATACAAAACGGTTGAATCTAAAGTATTATAGTTCGATAATCTTCGTTCAAGTGCACCGATTTTGACCGAAATAATAAAATAAGCATGCATCTTGCATTTCCAGACAGTCTATTTTTTTGCTAGCAAGAAATAAAGTAGCTATTGCGTTGCAGCCAAATCGAAGTATTCATATACATCTTTTTTGACTGCGCCTAATAGCTACTTCATTTCTGACTTTTTCAGCAGACCCTATTTAGATCGAATTACTTTAATCGTTCCGCAAATACCTTTTTAAACTTCTCTACCTTCGGTCGCACAACTGCCTGACAATATGCATTACCTGGATTTAACTCAAAGTAGTTGGCATGGTAATCCTCAGCAGGGAAATAGTTTGTCAAAGCTGAAATTTCCGTTACGATAGGCCTATCCCATACCTTTTCTTCTGTTAACCGCTGTTTGTATTTTTCAGAAAGTTCACGTTGTTCTTCATCGTGATAAAAAATGACAGATCGGTATTGTGTTCCTACATCATTTCCTTGCCGATTGAGTTGGGTAGGGTCATGCACAAACCAAAAAACCTCTACTAATTCATCAAAAGAAATAAGTGCATCGTCATAGACAACCCGTGCAACTTCGGCATGACCTGTAGTTCCATTACACACTTCTTTGTAAGTTGGTTGATCCACGTGTCCGCCAGCATAACCTGAGGTAACACTCACAACACCTTTTAATTCCTTATAACATGCTTCAATGCACCAAAAACAGCCAGCACCAAGCGTTGCTTCTTTTATCATTTATTCTTGTTTTTTCAAATGTACGTGTTCTTCAACAGTTTTTTTCTTTCGAAATACCAAAGAAAGTGAATTAATACAATACCGAAAACCTGAAGGTTCTGGACCATCATCAAATACATGTCCCAAATGTGCTCCACAACGTTCACAGGCAACTTCTGTTCTGCTCATCCCAGCTGATTGATCGCTGATTCTATCGACAGCTTCTAGATCAATTGCGCCCGTAAAACTAGGCCAACCTGTCCCCGATTCGAATTTTGCATCGCTCGAAAACAATGCCCTACCACAACAAGTACACACATAAATTCCCTGTTTATGGTGATTCCAATACCGACCCGAAAATGCTTTTTCTGTTTGTTTTAATTGCGTGATATTAAAAACAGCTGTGGGTAGTAATTGTTCCCATTCTGCTTTTGATTTCTTCAAATGTTTTGCATTTGTTGGCGCGTAAACGTGTGGTTCTTGCCGATTTTTACAAGCAAAACAACCCATCATACCGATCATAAAAACGAATAAAAAATTCAATTTCATTGTTTTTTCACAACTCGAATGCATTGATTTCATTTCATTAACCGTTTATTTGTGTAAAAATAATTCCTTTGGACGCTAAAAAATTTGGTTTATCCTTTTCTACCTACGCTGTAATTGTAGCGATGGTTTTTATGGCTTTTATTCGCCTGAATAATGTCAATCAAAACGAAACATCTTGGGATGTCTTGGGTTACTATCTTCCATTGCCAGCGACATTTATCTACGATGATCCAATGATGAATGATCGTGCATGGATTGAGCAAATTAACACAGAAAAAAAACTTTCGGGAACATTGTATCAGGTTACAACCAACGATGAGGGTGAACCGATGTACTTTTTCCTTTTCGGAATGGCTATTTTTATGTTGCCCTTTTTCTTGATTGGACATGGTTGGGCGGCTATGACTGGTGCGCCTATGGATGGTTTCAGTCCGCCTTATCAATATGCTTTAGTAATTGGAGGGATTATCTACACCATCATCGGAATGCTCCTGCTCCGGAAAATTCTATTGCGCTACTTTTCGCAAAAAATCACTGCAATTACCATCTTAATCATTGTTTTCGCGACCAATTACAGTCACCATCTTAGTTATAAAAACCTCGAAACGGTCAATGTTTTGTTCATGCTGATGTGTTGGCTCATTTGGTCTACCATTCGTTGGCATGAAACATACGCATTTAAACACATTGCACAAATTGGTGCTTCCATAACGCTCATGGCTTTAGTGAAACCGAGCGAAGTTTTAGCTGTTTTGATTCCGTTACTTTGGTGCGTTTCTTCTAAAGAAACATTGAAAGAAAAATTCCGAATGTTATGGGGAAAACGATCACAGCTCATTTACGCTTTCCTTCTCTGTTTGCTCATTGCTTCCCCTCAAATTGCCTATTGGTATCTAAAAACGGGACATTTCTTCTACGATTCATATAAAAATGCAGGTGTAGGACTCGATATTTTTAGTCCACATATACTCGATGTACTTTTTAGCTTCAGAAAAGGTTGGATGATCTATACTCCAGTCATGCTCTTAGGAATTATTGGTTTAATCATGCTCTTCCGTTCGAATAAAACGCTTGGTTGGAGTTTCGGAATTTACTTTGCGATAAGTTTCTACATTATTTGCAGTTGGACAGAATGGTGGTACGGAGCTGCTTATTCTTGTCGACCAGTGATTACAGCCTATCCTATTTTAGCGATTGCAATGGCTACATTATTGAGCAAAATAGATTGGTCGTGGTTAAAAAGAGGTGTCGCAACATTTGTTGTTCTTTGTACAGCTTTGAATCTATTCCAATGGTGGCAATTGATGGAAGGTATTTATGATCCTTATAGAACAACCAAGGACTATTATTGGGCAATCTTTCTTCAAACCACAGCACCAGATAATGGTGAACAGTTAAAATCTGTTTTGCGATCATTTGAACCAGGTCAAGAATGGACAGATCGATACCGCTATCGTTTGGTGAAAGAGGTTGAGTTAGTCAAAGGAAAACCAGCTTGGACAAAAGAAGAGTTTGATAAAGTGAGCTACAAAGAAGCGTTTAAAAATATCACCTCAACAGATCATGTTTGGATTGAAGTTGAAATCAGTTATGAAAGTACAGATAGTGTATTTGTAGACGGACCATTTTTAGTTGCTACAATGTTGTATAAAGATGATGCGTATGGTTATCAAGGTCCAGCGTTGAATACCATTTCTGATACAGCAAACAACCGAAAAGTTGCCCGCTACCTTTATTTGTCACCAGAAGCACGTACAACAAACGATCAATTTTCATCTTACATCTGGAATCCTGGAAAAAATAACTTACTGATTCATTCCTTTAAAATTAGAATGTATGCTCGTAAGGATTGATTAAGTACCTTTGCGTACTTTGTTTTCCTATAGTTCAAATTTCTGGAGGTTGTGTTTGTCCATCTTGTTTTTTACAGCAAGTTTCAATTTGATCATTCCAGAACTCAATGATTTTCTTTCCAGCCTAGATGGAGCTAGTTTGATCAGTTGGTTGATCGGTTTGTTTACCATTTCCGCAGGTATTTCCAGACCATTTTCAGGAAAATTAGCTGATAAAATTGGCCGAAAAAAAGTAATGTATATTGGAATTGGTATTGCCATCGTCATTTGCTTACTTTATCCCTATTCTACCACCATTTGGTTTTTACTTACGTTGCGTTTTTTGCATGGTTTCAGTGCGGGATTCTTCCCAACAGGAGCCACGGCGCTTATCACAGATATTTTACCCGAAACGCTTCGTGGAAAAGGAATGGGCATTTTTGGAACATTCATTTCACTTGGAATTGGTTTAGGCCAAGCATTTAGTAGTATTAGTGCTGACTATTTAGGAATCAACGGAATGTTTTATGCTTCTTCTGGTCTATCTATAATCGCATTGCTATTTCTTCTTCGTGTTGAAGAAACCTTAGAAAAACCACTTCCATTTAAGCTAGAGATGTTATCCATTAAATCGGATGAAATCATTGAACGAAATGTTGCTCCAGTAGCCATTGTAATGTTCCTCTCTGCAAGCTGTTCAGGAATTATTTTTGTGCTCTCACCAGAAATAGCCAAATACCTTCACATACCTGATAAAGGATGGTTCTTTTTGTGGTATGTTATTTCAACAATTGGCGTTCGCTTATTTATGGGCAAAATATCCGATCGTATTGGCAGAAGAGAAACGCTGTTGATTGGAATGATATTGTTGGTCATTAGTATGGTGACAATCGGTTTAGCAACCAACAAACTCTGGTTTACGCTCTCATCCGTTCTATTTGGAGTTGCAACTGGAGTGAGTTCACCAACCATTTTTGCTTGGACAGCAGATTTATCACCTTTTCATAGAAGAGGAATTGGCGCTGGAACCATGTTTATTGCACTAGAATTTGGCATTTTATTCGGATCAATTGTAACTAATGTGCTATATACCAGTAAATTCAACTCAATTTTGAATGTGTATCTCTTTGGCGGAACAATGGCACTTTTGTGTGTGGTATATCTGATTTGGCATTTACTAAGAAGACCATCAGCAACGTAAATTATCGGAGCGATATTCAACTTGAACGATTGATTTTTTCTGTATAAAGTAGCGAATAACACATCTGAATTCCTTCAAAAACTTATCTTGTGGTATAAAAGGTAAACTTCATTCATACAACAGAAATTGATATGCAATCGAGCGCAACAACAGTAGACGAATACATGGCTTCACTGCCAGAAGATAGACAAGCACCAATGACTCACTTGCGGAATGTAATCAATGCCAATATTCCATCGGAGTTTTCTGAAGGAATGGGATATGGTATGATGGGTTGGGCAGTTCCACACTCACTTTATCCTGCGGGTTATCATTGTGATCCGAAATTACCGCTACCATTCTTGAGTGTCGCTTCTCAAAAGAATTTCATAGCAGTTTATCACATGGGAATCTATGCCAATCCGAACTTATTGGAGTGGTTTACCCAAGAATATGCAAAACGGGTAAAAGGCAAGTTGGATATGGGTAAAAGCTGTATTCGCTTCAAAAAAATGGATCAGATTCCCTTTGAACTCATTGGTGAATTGAGTGCAAAAGTAAGAGCCGATGAATGGATTGAGTGGTATGAAAATGCTTTCAGAAAGAAGTGAAAATTAATCCAAATCAAACAAATTTCGTACTACAACAGTTCGTGCTACACAAAATAATTCGGCATATTGTGCGCCAATTGCATGCCCCATTCCAGACATCCGTCCTATTAGAAAATCAAAAAAATCTTCACTTGAAATCGGTGTTTAGGGGTTGTTTGAGGATGGATCCCAGAAATGTATTGTATAAGCGCGAATGGATTATAGACTAGTATTTTTTAATTCAAAGGAGGTAAAACGAGATGTATAGATGAACTTACTTTTTAGAATCATCAATAATCATCAATCGCTCAACAGGTTGAAAACCTTCAAATTTAAGGAAATATAATCCTTCAGATAATAGTTCCGTATCGAAATACATTACATTGGACACGATGGGAACCTCCCTTACCAATTGACCTAAATGATTATAAATCAATAATTTTGTATCAATAAGTTTTTGAGTTTTGATTACAACAACTCCACTGGTTGGATTAGGATAAAACTCAAACAACGAAAGCGACTCTGTTTTTTTTCTAATCGAATGATTGGTAACAAAATAGTCATTAATCATCAAATTTGAATCGATTTCATTTCTTAGTTCCAATTGGTAATAATCAACTTGTGGCAAAAATGGAATATCTACAAAAACACGATAAATTCCATTCGATAAATTAGTTAGCGTATAATTGCCATTAACGTCTGAATACGCAATTGCTTCAGGTTTATTCAAATTGATATCCCAAGCATAAACGACAGCACCTTCAAATGGAAAAATATCTACTTGGTTATCCAATGAATCTCTAACGATTCTGCCACTAATTGATCCTTGACCATTTGACGTTGTGACAAAATCAGTATGTAGTTTCAATGAATCAACTTCACACGTTTTATTGAAAATCATTGTATTATTCCATAGAAATTGATTTCCTCTATACATAGGAAAGTAGGTACTCGAACCAACAAATGGCATATAACGGGTATAATAATTACCTGACAAAATGCTATCCATGAAAAAATAACCATTACTTTCTACTGGGAAAATATAATCAGGTTGTTGAATAGAATTCTTCGTGTTTTCTCTATAGAATTCTACGAAACCTTCAGAAACTATATCATTCGAAGTAATAGTTGTTATACTCCCCGAAAAATTCGTGTTATCTACTATTTCCTCTAAATAAATTGCTGAATCAAAAACATTATCAACTACATCAGCAATCACAAGCTTTACCCGATAATGATTACCAGCTTGAGCATAAAATTTCGCAATCAAAGGAATAGTATAACCGTCATAAGGGAATAATTCATAATTCGGATCACCATAATCATTCGAAACATAATATTCACAATTAGTACAAGGCCCGGTATTAGATGATCCATTGTTTATTGTATTGACGGATACATTTTGGTTGTTGGGGAGCTTAGCAATGTTTAAAAAAGGACCATTATTGGTAGAAACCAAAAACAGGAATCGATCATTGTAATTGCTTCCTACAAATTCAGTATATTCCTCAGAAGCAAACACATAACGTATGCGAATTGTATCTGATTCTAGTGGATCCAAATCAAATTGAATTCCTGATGCATCAAATGTTGGTTGATAGGAATTAAAAGATGATGAAATATCAGTGTCGCCAGGTTGCCCCCAATTTCTAGAATAAGAATCCGGTGCTTCTGAACTTGGGGCAATTCCTGTTGTAAAAACAATACCGCCCTTCAAACCAATTTCTTCACTATTGTAAAAAGTTCTCATGGAATAACTAAATCCTCCAAGCAATTCAACATTAGAAACAGCTTCACAATGCCTTCCTAAAATATTTTTAACCCGTTCCTCCAATGTACTTTCTTCGAGAAGATTAAAATAATCAACCTGCGATTGTGCCGAAAAAGCAAAAAATAAGATGAAGAAAATAATTAGATAACGATTCATTATTGGGTTGATTTTAAAAAAGATCAAACAAATTTCGTACACCAACAGTTCGTTCTACACAAAATCCTTCTGCATATTGTGCACCAATTGCGCGCCCCATTCCAGACATGCGTCCTTTTAGAAAATCAAAAAAATCTTCTCCCGAAATAGGTGTTTTGGGTTCAGTTGATGTTGGATCCCAAAATTGGGTTTTATAAGCTCGAATGGATTCAAATTTTTGCTCAGCAAATTCCGTTACATCTACTACAAAATCGGGTTCAATGAATCGATCTTGGATGTAGTGATACACAACTGGCGGTCTATATGCATCTTGTGGTGTTGCTTCCCAAAAGGTTTTTACTTTACTTAAACCTGCCAGAAAACAGGCTTCAGAAACCAATTTACTTCCTTTTCCGTGATCTGGATGGCGATCTGAGAAAGCATTCATCAATACTATTTTTGGACGAAACCGACGAATTTGTTCAATAACCAAACGCAAATTTTCTTCCGAATGGGTAAAAAATCCGTCAGCCATTTTTAGATTAACACGATGAGAAACCCCTAAGATTTCTGCCGCCGCAGCTGCTTCAGCATAACGTGTTTCAATTGTACCGCGTGATCCCAATTCACCCTGAGTTAAATCCACAATACCAATTGTATTGCCAGCAGCATGCTGTTTCAAAAGCGTTCCAGCAGCAGAGAGCTCTACATCATCTGGATGCGCTCCAAAAGCTAAAATATCGAGAAATTCAGTTTTCATTTAACCAATTTACCAATTCTGGATCAGATGGCTCCACATTCGGACTCAACGTTTTCACAACTTGTCCGTTTTCATCAATCAAGTATTTCTGGAAATTCCACGTTACCTCTGAGTTTGTTTCGGAAGTTAACCACTGATACAAGGGATGTATTTCAGTTCCAACAGCATGAATTTTCTCCGTCAAAGGAAACGTAACATCATAAGTAGTGGAACAAAACGATTGAATTTCTTCAGCTGTCCCAGGTTCTTGTCCACCAAAGTCGTTGCACGGAATCCCAATAAATGCTACTTTTTTTTCATCATACGAACGATGAAAAGCTTCTAACTCCACATATTGAGGTGTTTTACCACATTCAGAAGCTACATTCACCAAAACGACCTTTTTTCCTTTAAATTGGTTCAGATCGAACGCTTCACCATTAAGTTGAGCAATTTTAAAATCGTAAAATATCATAAATTAAGGCGTTGTTGTTTGTTATATACTCGATTACGAATAGCAGCAATAGCTGTAAAGACCATAAATACAACTACCGTATAAATGATCCATGAAGGAACACTAATCAAACCATCACCTTGAGCATAAGAATGTAATCCAACTAGGAAAAAATTCACACCAAAGAAGGTAAACATGATTGCTGAATATCCCCAGAAGCTCGCTGCATTGAACAAAAACTTACCTTTTAGCCCAGGAATAAAACGGAAATGGAGAATAATTGCGTAGACTAATACTGAAACCAATGCCCACGTTTCTTTTGGATCCCAGCCCCAGTAACGACCCCATGATTCATTGGCCCAAACTCCACCAAGGAATGTACCAATCGTCAACATGAACAAACCAATAATCATGATCATTTCTGTTACATAGGTTATTTCATTGATATTGGAATTCAGCTTTATACTATTTCTAGAATTTCGCAAGATAAACAAGATTTGCCCGACAAAACCAAGCATGGCAGCTAATCCTAAAAAGCCATAACTTCCTGTAATGATCGCCACGTGTATCTTCAACCAATAACTTTTCAATACAGGTTGAAGTGGCGTGATTTCAGGATCAAACAAACTCATTTCCGTTACAAAAAGCATAAAGAAGGCTAACAAAGCTGCTCCTGCAAGAATAACAGGATTCGAACGTGAAAAAATGAATCCAGCAATCATGGTAACAAACGCAATAAATACATCTGCCTCGTAACCGTTACTCCACGGAACGTGACCACTAACATAACCGCGCATGGTAAGTCCAACACCGTGATAAATAAATACCAGAATCAATAAACCCACAAACAATCGTCGGATGAACTTGAATCGTTTCTCGAATTTCACCGTTGGCTCAGCAAAAATGCGCATAAAATAAAGCACGAAAAGTATAAACCCAATCAACAAGTAGGAATACATGGTGTTTTTGTTTATTTCCATATTGTTATAGGAAATTTCAACTTTCACATGTTGCTCACTTGGTAATATAGACTCAGGTGCTACTTGTCGTTGAAAAGCTTTTATATCGCCCAATAATTTAATTGCTTCACGGTAATTATTGGTTTTGGCTGCTTCATCAATTTCTGTTAAATAAACCAATACCATTCGGGAGGAAATAGAATCTTTAGCCATTAAATCAGGACTCATTGGCACATACCACGTGTTGGATGGATCGTTTTTCACTGGCATGAGTTTCATGTACCCCCATTGCATCACATTCACAAAAACTTGGTATTTCTCCACCAACTTGATCAATTTCTTTTCTGTTTCACTGCGGTTAACCTCTCGCTTACTCATGGTCAACTCATAGTCTTTCAACCATTTAAATTGACCTGTTGCTTGATTGGTCAATTCTTGGAATGATGCGTAACTATCTAAATTATAAGCTGTACGAACGGCTGCGGGAACTTGAATGATTTTTTCTCTCATCCAATGATCAGGATACATGTGCATACTGATAACAGTTTGAACAGCGTTCTTTCCATTATACGTTTTTGCTCTGTACAATTTACGCAACAATTGATCACAAACAGTATGCATAGGAACGATTCGTCCTTCAAAATCTTCCACTAATAAACTCGCCAATTCCTCACTGTGCTCCTTAGACATCATTTGGAAAATAGGCTCTTTGGGTGCAGTTTGATGCTGATGGTTCGCATGATCGGCATGATTGTGATCTGCTTCTGATTGAGCATAAGTTGAGCCAATCGTCAAAGAAAATAATACAATTAAAATGGAACTGATTTTTGTTTTATTTTCAGCTCCCTTACTTAATTTATCAATTAAACTTCTAAATCGACCAGTAGGTGCGAAACAACTTAAAATCATACCGATTGCCATTAACAAATAGCCTATATAAGTGATGTTTGTTCCCCAAAAATCAAAATTCACACTCAATCGTGTTCCTTTTTCATCTGGATCAAAACCCGATTGGAAGAAACGGTATCCTTGGTAATCGATTACGTGATTCATGAATACACGTTGTTTTTTATTGTAGTTATTTGCTGGATCTTTGATCTCCAAGTCACTCGCATAAGTTGAGGCCACTTCTGATCCTGGATAACGTTCTATGATAAAATCATTGCATTGGATGCTAAATGGCAACTGAATTTTTTTTGATCCGTAATCCAATTGGTAGCGCAAACCGCCCAACAAAAAGAACTCCGAAGTTGGAAGCATTCCCATTCCACCCTCTAGTGTCACAATTTTAGATTCCTTTCCGTCTGAAACTTTTACAATCAAATAATCCGATCCAACGTCTTTTTTACCGCTTGGCAGCTTCACCTTTTTAGCATGTTGGATTTCACCTTTGAATACAAATTGCTCTCCACCCAAAGTATAAAGCGTTGTTGTAGCTAATGGAATTTCTTCATTTGCCGCAACTTTAATAATCGCTGAATCGGGAACTTCACTACCCGTTTCGCGCACTTTACGCATCATTTCCATTGGCAAATAAGACATGTCCATTGTGGAGCGCATCATCAGTGTTCCGTTCTTTTTAAACACATTCACACCATTCACTTTTTGTGAACCGTAAGCAATTTGCGTATTTCCAAGAACCAACACATCATTTTCAGGAACGTAATTCGATTTTTTACCATCAGTCACTATTTCCAAAGCGGCTCCACGAATACTGTCATTGATCACCAATGAATCAATGTGTTTGGATAAAAAGTCCACGTATTCAATTTTGATCGGTGTTTTATGATTGGGGAACTTCATCTCCATTGAAAAATCATTCCAACTGATGTTTGATAAGAAGAGTTTTCGTTCATCGGTGAGCTGTAATTTACCGTCGTCTATTTTGAAATAAAAATACGGGTCAGCCGAATAGATATAATCAACCGTTGCACCTTCGCGAATGGGCATAATACCCTCATAACCAAAAAAGCGTGTGATTCCTGCACCAATAAGAATGACTATAAAAGAAATATGAAATGAAAGCAATGCGATTTTCTCACGTTTCCACATTTTATGGCGCACAATATTGGCAATTAGATTAAAGGCTAAATAAACCATCAACAACTCAAACCATCGAGCGTTGTAAACCCAAAACTTAGCAGCCTGAATTCCGTGAGACGATTCAATAAATGTTGCGCGGGCAATTGCGATAAAGAATACTGCCATTCCTACAGCCATAGCACGCATGGAGAACAGCGCATTGAGTATTTTTTCCATTGAAAATGCTTTCAAATTTGGGTACAAAAATACGGATTCGAAGCCAGAAAAACGCAAAGAATTTTGAGAGATGTGATGATTGTTGATGGACGGGTTCAAGTGTGTTTAGAAGGAGGTCTAATGGGAAGATGATCTGGTTTTAAATAAAAAGACCGTTGTGCATTTGGTAAAATGCTAAAAATATATTTTGAAACAATACCCATATTTGGTACTTTTATTGAAAAAGGAAATTATGAGTAAGAATACATCAATAACATTGGGCAATTACTTTGATGAATTTATTCAAACGATTCTTCGAGAAGGTCGTTATAAAAATGCAAGTGAAGCTATTCGAGCTGGTCTAAGACTTCTAGAAGAGGAAGAGCAGAAACGAATCATATTGCGTTCTGCGATTGATGAAGGTATTTCAAGTGGAATAGTTGACAACTTTGACCCTGAGAACCACCTCTTGCTACTGAAGTCCAAAAGAAAGTAAATGGCTACGTTTAAATTCACGAACAAAGCAATTCATGATCTTTCGGACATTTGGAATTATACATCTGAAAATTGGTCAGAAAAACAAGCAGACAAGTACTATCATCTTCTAATTAACTACTGCGTGTTTTTGTCCAAAAATCCACAGCAAGGTAAAACCTATTTTGATATTCAAATTGGTGTATTTGGTATAAAAGCTTCCAAGCATATCATTTTCTATCGTATCATTGATCATTCAAGTATTGAAATAACAAGAATTCTCCATGAACGGATGGATTTAAAAAATCAATTGTAAAACTTTATCTAATAACAAAAGGCCGTCCAAACTGAACGACCTTTCCAAATTATAGTGCTGAAATAGCTTACATTAAATCTTCTTCTGAAACAGGAACCAAAATACGACCACAGTGTTCGCAAACGATTACTTTTCTTTTTGCATCGATATCCAATTGACGTTGTGGTGGAATCTTGTTAAAGCAACCTCCACAAGAATCACGGTCAACCGTTACAACAGCTAAACCATTTTTCGCATTTCCACGCAAACGGTCATAAGCAGCAATCAAACGATCATCAATCGCATCTTTCGCTTTCACAGAAGCATCTAATAGACCTTGCTCCTCTTTTTGCGTTTCACTAACGATTTCATTCAACTCACCTTGTTTCACTTTCAAATCGCCTTTACGCATCTCTAAACGCTCTTTCGCAGCATCTAAAATCTCTTTTTTAGATGTTACTTTGATACGTGCTTCTTTGATACGTTTATCGTGCAATTTCATTTCCAAATCCTGAAACTCAATTTCTTTCGCTAACGATTCGAACTCACGGTTGTTACGAACATTATTTTGCTGATCTTTGAACTTAACAATGGCAGCTTCCGCATCTTTGATAGCAGCTTTGCGATCAGATACTTCTGTATCTAATTCTTTCGCTTCTTCCTGCATCTTTTTGATACGTGTATCTAAACCTTCGATTTCATCTTCCAAATCTTGCACTTCTAAAGGCAATTCACCGCGAACGGTTCTGATTTTGTCGATTTTAGAATCGATTTTTTGCAACGCATACAGTGCGTCCAACTTTTCAGCAACTGTTACTTCTTTTGTACTTGCTTTTGCAGCCATACTATGAGAGATATTTTATCGGATTCGTATTCACGTTTGTTAAACGAACCGCAAAAGTAGTAAATTTTTTCATGAGAAACGTCACTAACCACTCAGAAGTATATTGTTCGCTCTCAAAATGTCCAATATCGGCTATAACAATGGCATTATCAGCGTCAAAAAATTCGTGGTATTTATAGTCTGCAGTGATAAATACATCTGCTTTTGCGCGGATGGCATCGTTCAATAAAAATCCGCCAGATCCACCACAAACAGCTATGCGTTGCACCGTATCTTTCACTGGATTGGTATAACGAACCACTCCACAATTGAACGTTGTCTTAACGATTTGAAGAAATTCCATTGTCGAAACAGGTGATTCCAACTCCCCCACCATTCCACTTCCAATGTATTGATTGGAGTTGACCAATGCAACCACATCATAAGCAATTTCTTCATACGGATGTGCCTTTTTCATCGCAGTTTCAACAGCTGTTAATGCATGTTGATTGACAATCACTTCAATGCGCGTTTCATGCACTGCTTCTAGTTGTCCCGCTTCACCAATAAAGGGTTTAGCAGCATCATTTGGGCGAAAACGTCCAGTTCCTTCCACCGAAAAACTACACTGATCGTAATCGCCAATTTGTCCAGCACCCGCATCTGCCATGGCAGTTCGCACAGCAACTTCTGATCCATTGGGTACAAAAACGCTCAATTTAAATAGTGTTGCTGCTTTTGGAGCAAGAATGCGCTTGTTGTTCAGTTTTAATTTATCTGCAATGATGTGATTGACACCAAAATAAACATTATCCAAGTTGGTATGAATGGCAATCAATGCAATTTTGTTTTCAATGGCTTTGATCACCGTTCGTTCTACATAATTGCTTCCAGTGAGGCGTTTTAATCCTTTAAACACAATCGGATGATGTGTCAACACGACATTTGCACCTTGGGAAATTGCTTCATCGATCACCGCTTCTGTGCAATCAAGTGCAACCACAATTCCAGTTACTTCACGGTTGGCATCACCAACGATTAACCCTGAATTATCATACGATTCTTGGTAATTAAACGGCGCTGTTTGGTGCAGGTATTGGAGGATGTGGGAGATTGTTGTCATGAATTGTTTAAAATGATGCGAACAAATGTAGTGTTTATGATTTAGGTTAAGGATTTTGAGGTGATGGTTTTAACTTATGAAATGAGACGATCTTCAATTCTTAATTGATTCGCCACTTAGTCAAAGCGAAAAAGGACAATTCGTCGTGTTTGTTTATTTATTCGAGCTTTCACAACATTAAAGTTAGAAAAAAAAAGTAATGTATTTGCATTCGAAAGGAAAAACGATTTTGAAGTACTTTCTTCTTTTTTACCAATACTATCTATCATTTCAAAACATGACTTTTATCCTGTTTTTTTCACTTATCTATCTCGACTTTTGAATGAACATTAAAACCAAACAATCATGAGTACAACAGAAGGAATTTATACACAACATGAAGAAAACACGACTTGGATCAACAAATTGGATTTTTACAAGGATGAAATTAAAATCCTGACAGGGCGTTTAGAGGAAATTACTACGAAAAACAACCAAGACGACGTGTTAGCACAAGTGGAACATTTTCAAAACCAATGGATCGTTCAACGTAACAATATTGATGAAATAGCACATTTAGTGAAAGCGAATGAAGCTACACTTTTGGCGGAAATCAAAAATAATCCTGTTGCTGTGGATCACCGAAAAATGGAATACCACGCACAAGAAAAGGAATTGGTGGAAGGATTTGAGAAAAATTTCAATGAAATTAGAGGAGAATTTAATCGGTTTTCTGCTAAGTGGATGTGATTTTTCGACTCCACTGCGTTTCGCTCTAGTTAGTTAGTCGCAAACTTGAATTGGGAATAGGAAATGAGCACCCCTATTCCCAATTTACTTTTCGGAAATTTTCAGAACTGAATTCTCTGTCACCCAATCTTGCTATTTTTACGCTTATGCAACGAGCAAGACTTCTTTTACTTCCTTTTTCATGGATTTATGGATTCATTATCGGAATTCGAAATTGGTTATTTGATAAAGGGTTCAAGAAATCATTGATCATTCCCAATAAGTCGATTTGTGTGGGCAATATCACCGTTGGTGGAACTGGAAAATCTCCCATGACCATTTACATTACTGAATTGCTACATGATTTCAATCCTGCGATTCTTAGTCGTGGTTATGGACGAAAAACAAGCGGTCCACGTTTAGCCACTGATCAAGATAATGCTTCAACAATTGGCGACGAACCGTTTATGTACCTGCGTCGATTTGGAAAAGCAGTTCCTATTGTTGTAGCAGAAGAACGAACGTTGGGCGTTGAATTGCTGAATGCTGCATTCGATTCACCAACCATTATTTTAGATGATGCCTTTCAACACCGAAAAGTAAAAGCAGGATTACAATTGGTGTTAATGACCTACGATCGACCAATCTTTAATGACTATCCCTTTCCGGCTGGAAATCTACGCGAAAACAGAAGTGGTTTAAAACGTGCAGATGTGGTTGTCATTACAAAATCACCCGTTGATTTGACTGAAACAACAAAACAATCGTTTAGCAAGCAACTTGATTTCCCATCTGAAAATATTTTTTTCTCGAACATCGTTTACGGAAACCTTGTTCCACTTGGAAACCATAATTGGAACGAACCAGAACAGATTGTACTCGTTACGGGAATTGCTAATCCATTGCCACTGAAACAACACCTTGAGCAGCAGTATACCGTTGAATTAATTGATTTTCCTGATCATCACCAATTCTCAGAAAAAGACATACAATTAATTCACCAAAAAGTTGCTACTTTTGCGCACCATCGTTGTGTTATCGTTACAACGGAAAAAGATGCGGTTCGTTTACTGAGTTTGGAAGATAAATCCTTGATTCAACAAGCACCGTGGTTTTACCAGAGTATGCAAGTACACATCGATCGAACAACCGATTTTAATAATTTATTACTGAAATATGTTACTGGAACAAATGAAAGAAGCCGCTGATTTTATCAGTGCAAACACACAAGTGAAACCAACAGTTGGAATCATCCTTGGAACTGGATTGGGTGGATTGGTAAAGGAAATCGAAGTGATCGATGAAATTCCTTACGAGAAAATTCCTCATTTCCCTGTTTCGACAGTTGAAAGTCATTCTGGAAAATTGATTTTCGGAAACTTGGGTGGTAAACAAGTCATTGCAATGCAAGGTCGTTTCCATTTCTACGAAGGATACAACATGCAACAAGTTACATTTCCAGTACGTGTGATGAAATTATTGGGCATTCAACAATTGTTTGTAAGTAATGCTTCTGGTGGTGTAAACCCCGATTTTGTTGTAGGTGAAATCATGATCTTAAATGATCACATCAATTTATTTCCTGCACACCCGCTTATTGGTAAAAACATCGATGAATTAGGTCCTCGTTTTCCAGATATGAGCGAGCCGTATGATCATTCAATGATTGCATTAGCGGAAAGTATCGCTAAGAAAAACGACATTAAAGTTTCAGTTGGAACCTACGCTGCTTTAACTGGTCCAACTTTGGAAACACCAGCAGAATATGGATATGTCCGCGCTATTGGTGCAGATGCAGTTGGGATGTCAACGATTCCAGAAGTAATTGTAGCGCGCCACATGGAAATTCCTTGTTTTGCGATTTCGATCATTACAGATTTAGGTGTTCCTGGTAAAATTCAAAAAGTGAGTTTACAAGATGTCATTGATGTTGCAAGTCGTCAAGAGCCTAAAATGACATTGATTATGCGTGAACTTATTTCTAGTATTTAACTATAGATCGCACAACATATTTAGCATTCTAAGCAGCCTTCGGGTTGCTTTTTTTTGTCATTCAGTGTCATCATGTAATGAACTTCCTTAAATTAGACAAAAATCACACATGAACCTAAAAGACTTTCTGGAGGATTGTAAGGACGAAAAAGTAATAGACGACGCAACGGTCGATCGAATATACGCACACTTTTTAGTGCGTCAAAAACAGAATCACACCTACATTTCTGCTCAACAATCACAACCTAAAAACAACAATGGATTGATCATTACAGTTGGAATAATTGGTGTTCTTCTCGTTGGTTTTGGAATTATTTACTTGTTTGCACATAATTGGGATCAACTTTCTCGATCAACAAAAACGACCTTAAGTTTCCTTCCAGTAATCATTTCGATTCTCGCTAATATTTTCACGTTAACGAAACGCAAGGACAACATCGTTTGGCAAGAATCGACTGCGGTTTCTACTTTTCTAGCCGTTGGAAGTATGCTCGCACTCATTCTTCAAATCTATCATCTCCCTGGCATTGAAAATTACTTTTTCATTTATTGGTGTGCGCTTTGTTTACCAGTGGTTTATTTGTTGAATTCACACATAGCGGTATTTTGCGCAATGCTCTTGATCTTATTGAACTTGCTGGGCAATCCCATGGATCAATCATCCATTTTTAGGCTTCCATGGTTTAGCAGTTTGATGTTGTTTACAACGCTTATCCCCTATTTCAAAAGCTTGTTTACGCTTAGGAATCCTGAACGGTATTATGTTCTACAGCAAATTGCGTTACCATTGGTGGTGTGTTTAAGCGTTATTGCTAGTATGCAAGCCGCTCATGCATCTATTTGGCTCATCACCTTTTTATTATTGGCTAACTTTCATCTGTTTGGTACAAGCATGTTTCTCCGAAATGAAGACAGAAGACCAACCCTCATGAGCATTCTTAGCTACATCGGAGTTAGCTTATCTCTTAGTTATTTATTGGTTGATCCTGAATGGAAATTTGAACGTTTATTGAACGTTGAAACCAACGATTATCGATTGATCTTCATTCCCATCTTATTGATTCTTGGAATTATTCAAGTCCTCTTATTTTACAAGAAGGAAAAACTTTCAACCACCAATGCTTTTAAACTTTTGATATTCTTCCCTTTGCCTTTTATTGCTTTGGATTATATGGGGTATGATGTTAGCTCAATATTCCAAATTCTCATGATCATTACGTGCTTTCTATTCATTCACTTTGCGCAAAAAAACAACGATGGTTTCCAGCTCTATCCAGCACTTAGTTTGATTACGGTACTCATTTTGAGTTTCATCTTTCAATCGAATATACGCTACAGTTTATTCTTTTTTGCACTCATACCTAGTTTGTATTATTTCGCTACCTCCTATTTTGTGATTGAGCAATCGAAAAACAAACTAAATTCAGATCAAATCATCATTCTGTGCCTTCAATTATTCATTTTAATTGTTGCCAGTTTTGAAGGCTTTTGGTCCATCACGCGTTTTGATATGAATTCGCTAAAAAGCTATCAAATTGTCAGTATTGTATTGATTTGTTTAGGAATAGTGGTTTTTGCATACAAGTCAAGAAATCAAATTTTACTGCATTTTAGTGGTGTATTCGGAATCGCTAGTTTCCTTGTGCCATTCTTGATCTTCATTGGTTGCGTAACGAATTTTGGCATGCAGCATTTTTTCACCGTTCTATTGCTATTGTTCGGGATCAGTATGTTGGTATTCGGAGCACGAAAAGCGAATTTAACCGTAGCAAATTTATCACTTGCATTAATTGGAGTTGTTCTTCTCTGTCGCTTTTTTGACTTGAAAATGTCACTCACCGTAAAAGGAATCCTTTTCATTGCAATTGGAACCGGTTTCTTCTTAGCTAATTACCTCATTTTCAAAAACAAGAAACATGAAAACAGTTAACAAACGACTCATAGGATTACTTGTACTTTCGGTGTTTCAGTTGATTTTTCCGCTGTTATTTATTGCTGCCAAAGAAAAAGTTATTGCTGAAGGAAAAGAATACCTGTTTAGAATTCAACCTGTTGATCCTTACGATTTTTTCCAAGGTAAATATGTTGAGCTAAATGTCCAAAGTTTATCTTTTGATTCAAAAAACCTAACCGATTATAAAAAGAATGAGATCGTTTATGTGGAATTTAGTCAAGACAGTTTAGGTGCGGAAATTAACCGCGTTTCCAAAGAAAAAACTGTGAATTCATTGAAATTAAAAATGTATTCAGACCCATCAGTGCACACAACCATTCATTTCAAATTGCCCTTCAAACGGTTTTACTTAGAAGAATACAAAGCGAAAAATGTTGAATTGAAGTTAGCTAGAAGTAACTCGAAAAGAAATTTCGTACATGTCAAAATTCTCAATGGTGAATTTGTAATTACAGATATTACGTCTGATGGAAAATCGTTGGTTATTGAAAAATGACAATCCATTTAAAGAAAGTAACCATTGAATTAATTTCCCTTTAGTATAAGAAATCGAAAATTAATAGGTTTTGACTTCTCAAATCAGTTAAAAAAAGCGAGATTTGTATACACAAAAAACAAACATGTCAGCAAGCGATAAATACGAAGTAGTCATAGGATTGGAAGTTCATGCTCAATTATTGACACGAACAAAAGCCTATTCCTCTGATCTCAATGAATACGGTTCACATCCGAATACAAATGTGAGTGTGATTACGTTGGGTCATCCCGGTACATTGCCCGTTTTAAACAAAAGAACCGTCGAATTTGCTGTAAAATTAGGATTGGCTTGCGGTTCAACGATTGCAACTGACCAACATTTCGCTCGAAAAAACTACTTCTATCCCGATCTTCCAAAAGGCTATCAAATCACACAAGATACAACACCTATTTGTGTTGGTGGTGAATTGTTTATCAAAGACGAAAATGGTGTTGAAAAACGCATCGGTTTGACCCGCATTCACATGGAAGAAGATGCCGGTAAATCGATCCATGATGTGGATGTTTTCGATACATTGGTGGATTTGAATCGTGCAGGAACTCCGCTTTTAGAAATCGTTTCTGAACCAGATTTACGCAGCAGTACGGAAGCTTACAACTATGTGACAGAAGTACGTAGATTGGTGCGTTACCTTGATATTTGTGATGGAAACATGGAAGAAGGATCTTTACGATGTGATGCCAATGTTTCTGTTCGTTTAAAAGGAGCGCCAGAATTTGGAACCAAGGTTGAAGTAAAAAACATGAACTCCATGCGTAATGTACAACGGGCGATTGAATTTGAAATTGAACGCCAAGTAAAAGCTGTTGAAGCTGGCGAAACGATAGCACAAGAAACGCGCAGCTTTGATGCATTGAAAGGAATTACCATTTCCATGCGATCCAAAGAAGCTGCCAACGATTACCGTTATTTCCCAGAACCCGATTTACAACCAATCGTTGTAGACGCTGTTTACATCAATCAAGTAAAAGCGAAAATGCCTGCGTTACCGAGAGCATTGTTTGAGAAATACACCAAAGAATTGAGTCTTTCTGACTATGATGCTGGAATTTTGACCGATACAAAAGCCATTGCCTTGTATTTCGAAGAAGTGATTAAAACGACCAAAAATTATAAATCTGCTGCCAATTGGGTCATGGGTGATGTGAAATCATACTTGAATCAAAATGGATTAGAAATGGAACAATTCCCCATTGCTGCTATCCAAATTGGAGCCTTGATCGAGTTGATTGAAAGTGGGAAAATTTCACATTCAGCTGCATCGCAAAAATTATTTCCTGCTTTGTTGTTGCAACCAGAAGCTGATTTATTAAAATTGGCTGAATCGCTGAATTTGATTCAAGAATCCAATACTGACAGTTTAAAACAATTAATTTTAACCGTATTCGAGCAACATCCAGATGAAGTAGCACGTTTTAAAGGTGGCGAAACACAATTAACGGGCTTTTTCATGGGGCAATTGATGCGGGCGTCTGGCGGAAACGCTGATCCCAAAGTTGCCAGCCAATTATTACGACAATTAATTCAAGAAATATAAATCATGCGCAATTACTATTTTTTGTTCCTCCTTTTAGGTTTAACGGCTTGCGGTTCATCAGATGATGACGGAACGGAAGGTCAGGAATTGACCAATAATTTCCACATAGAAGGAACAATCAACGGCGCATCACTACAAAAGGTGAAAATTGAGGCTTCTAGTCAAAGTGGAACCATTTCTGTAGCTGAAACAACAACCAATTCAGATGGAGAATATGTTTTAGATGGCAATATTCCTGGAATGGGGATCTATTCCATGACCATTGGAAATGATCCTGCCAATGCCATTGTGATCCCATTGGATATTAATGACCGTGTGACCATAAATGCTAAATTTTCCGAATTTGCTCTTTCTCCAAAAATTAGTGGTACAACTTGGGCAAAACCATTGGTTCAGTATATGAAACTGTTCAATGCTTTTTCCAAGGCACAAATGGATGAATTGCCTAAAATCAAAGATCCTGAAGCACAAATGACCCGATTTAAAGAATTGGGAAAACCATTGCATGCGTTTGCGCAAAAACAAGTAAAAAAAGATCCGGCAAATTTGGTCAATCTCATTCTATCAAGTGTCCTTGCACCATCACAAGAATTGGGACTTGTCAATTGGGATAAAGAAAACTTAGTGCTTCTGAAAGCAGTTGAAAATGCTTACTTAGAAAAACACAGTGATTCGCCATTTACAGCAATGTTAAGTCAACAAGTAGCCCAAATTGAAGCAGCTTATACGAGTTATGAAAAATTCAATTCAGGAACTTTAGCAGCACCAGAAATTGCGCTAAAAAACCTTTCTGGAACAGAAATGCGCCTTTCTGACTTAAAAGGAAAAGTGGTACTCATTGATTTCTGGGCTTCTTGGTGCGGACCTTGTAGACAAGAAAACCCGAATGTTGTTCGGATGTACAAAAAATTCAAATCAAAAGGGTTCGAGATTTTTTCTGTTTCATTAGATGAAGATCCGAATGCTTGGAAAACAGCCGTTGAACGCGATGGATTGGTTTGGCCGAACCAAGTAAGTGATGGTTTGGGTTGGCGAACGCCACTTGTACAAGCTTATGGTTTTAATGCGATCCCATACACGGTTTTACTCAATCGCGAAGGGAATATTATCAGTGTGAACTTGCGTGGTACAGATTTGGAACAAAAATTGGAAGAAGTACTCTCAAAAAAATAAGAACTATGAAATTTTCATTACTCATATCGTTAGTATTTGTTGGTTTAAATGCAGTTGCACAATTACCAATTAATGTTGAAATATCTGGTAATTTATTCAATACCAAATCGGATTCCGTTTTTATTGGTCAAACACTTACACAAGGAGGTTACAAAACATTCTTGGGAACAAAGATTGATCGTAAAGGGAACTATTCGTTGAAAGGAACATTGCCATCGAAAGATTATTATGTGTTGCGTGTTGGAACACAGCATATCAACATTATTTTGCGTGATAGTTCAAAATTAAAGATCAATGCTGATGGAAATAATTTGGCTGCTTTCAACAATATCAATGGTTCAGATGAATCTGTTGCCTTGAATGAGTTTGTCACTCAAATGGCTTATTTTAATGCAAAGCGCGATTCAGCGAATGCCAATATTCGAAAGTTCCCAGAACAACAAGCTGAGATTAGCCAAGCATTTCAAAATGAGTTTATGCAATTCAGTTCGTTTCGCCAACGGTTCATTGCAATCAATGCGAATTCACCCGCATTATTACCAGTGATCAGTACATTGGATTTGGATAAAGAATTCAGTATTTACGAATCAGTGGTTCAACAATTGGAACGATCCTTTAATGGTTGTCCCACAATTGTCGCTACCATTAACCAATTCAAGCAATTAAAAGCCAAAAAAGATTCTCAAAACTTTTTAGCACCTGGTAAACCTGCACCAAATTTCACGCAAAACGATGTGAACGGTAAACCATTTTCCTTATCCGATCTAAAAGGTAAAGTTGTATTGATCGACTTCTGGGCTTCGTGGTGTGGACCGTGTAGAAAGGAAAATCCGAATGTTGTAAAACTCTACGAACGTTATAAAAATGCAGGTTTTACAGTACTCAGTGTGTCTTTAGACGACAACAAAGCAAGTTGGTTAGCAGCCATTGAAAAAGACAAACTTACATGGCCATATCATGTTTCCGATCTCAAAAAATGGGGCAACGAAGCAGCAAAAGCTTACCAAGTGAGTGGTATTCCATTTACTGTTTTGGTAGACAAAGAAGGAAACATTGTAGACACCAAATTGCGTGGTGTGGAACTTGAACGTGCATTGCATACCATTTTCGGATTTTAATGACGCTTCCAGCTGGAAAAAAGATTTACTTCGCTTCCGACTTTCACCTCGGAACACCCAACAAAACGAGCAGTTTAGAACGTGAAAAACGTGTTATTCGCTGGTTGGATAGCATTGAGCACGATGCCGAAGAGATTTTCCTTGTTGGTGATATCTTCGATTTCTGGTTTGAATACAAACATGCCATTCCCAAAGGATTTGTGCGCTTGCAAGGTAAGATTGCTCAATTAACCGATCGTGGAATTCCAGTACATTTTTTCACAGGCAACCACGACATGTGGATGTTTGATTATTTCCCGAGTGAATTAGGTATTCAATTGTACCGAAAACCAATTGAACGAGTTTGGAATGGAACGAGCTTCTTCATTGGACATGGTGATGGTTTAGGACCTGGAGATCGTGGTTATAAATTCCTTAAGAAAGTATTTGCTGCACGCTGGTCTCAATGGTGTTTTGCACGCCTCCACCCCAATTTCGGAATCGGTTTAGCTAATTATTTTTCGCGCAAAAGCAGAGCTGCAACGGGTGATGCAGATAGTAAGTTCCTAGGAGAAGAAAACGAATGGTTGGTTTCCTTTTGCAAAGAAGAATTGCAAAAAAAGCACAGCGATTTCTTTATTTTCGGTCACCGCCATTTACCCATGGATATTCAATTGACAGAAAACTCTAGTTACATCAATCTTGGAGAATGGCTGAATTACAGCACTTACGGTGTTTTTGATGGTGAAAACATGGTGTTGGAAAAGTTTGAAGGGTAGAATAAATCATTTCAAATGAAACACCTATTTTATAGCCTATTCTTGCTTTCCATCTTTTCTTGCGAAAAGAAACCAGCCATCAAAATAGATCAGAAACTGATTGGGAATTGGAAGCATCGTGTGAATACGAATGAACATATCTACCTTCAAATTGGAGAAAATAGTCGCGGTTCATTTACCATCTATGATACGGCAGGAAAAACGTTGAAGGGCTCGAGTGATCAACTAAGAAAATGGATGATAAAAAATGATGTGTTGCATTTTGGAAGAACGAGTAGCAAAGATCAACGTTTTAAAATCAATCAATATCCACTAATTTCTAGTGATACAATCATCAATGATTTTGACACTATTTATCCTGAAAATAGCTATCTGATTTTAAATGATGCGTATTTTGTTGATCAAAATTAATTGAGTGTTGGCACATCCAATTATAAACAGATCAACACAACTGAATTCATTCTATCATTCAAACAATTACTATATTTAGCTACTTGAATGAAAAACGACTGTTCTATAACAAACCAATATTTACAATACTTGAATTTATTAAACAACTAAATTATGATCTTAACTTCTATTTGGGATAGCCTCTATTCTTGGATATTTCTCTATGTATCATTTTCAGTTATTGGATTAAGTCTATTTCTAAAATTAGCCAACGATAAAGTCAATGAGTCTACGAACGAGCTAGTTGTCAATACATTCAATATTTCAGGGGTATTATTTTCGCTCTTAATTACCTTTGTAGTGGTATCTGTTTGGGATAATTGGGAAGAAATGGACACCGATGTGGCATCCGAATCCAATGCATTAGCAAATATGTATAGTCAAACGTTTCACCTGCCAGATACCCAAAAAGAACCTTTTAGAAAAGTTATTCGACAGTACACCAAATCGCTTATAGTTGATGAATGGCCAGCAATGAAAAAAGGCATTGAGACTAAAGTTACACAGGATTATTTTATTCAATTAAGGGCTAGAGTTCACCATTTGTATAACATTCCAGGTGATGATAAGTATTTCTATTCTCAAATCTACCCCATTTATATTCAACTTTCAGATTTACGAAGAAACAGGCTTCATCAATCGTCAGATGGATTACCTCCTATGGTATGGTACCTCTTATTTACTGGTAGTTTTGTCACCATTTTAATTAGTTTTTTTTACAAAGCGAAGAGTTTAAAAATTCAATATTTAATGAACTTTTTAATGGCGCTGATGTTCTCAATCGGTATGTATATCTGCTACGATTTGCACAACCCATTTCGGGGTGATTCACGGATCTCAAATGAACCTTTTCAAATTCTTTTAAATGAGCAGTTTCCTTTTTCGGATACACAAGTAAAGAATTAAATTCGTCTTCAAAATCTAATGAACCTATCCATTATGTTTACCGTTATTTATTCGTTTAAAGTCAAGGAAAATCAATCGGAAGTATTTGAAAAAGCGTGGAAAGATCTAACCCTTTTAATCTATGAATTCGAGGGAAGTTTGGGTTCAAGACTTCATAAAAACAGTGAAAACAATTACATTGGGTATGCTCAATGGCCTGACAAAACTACGTGGGAAAAATCAGGTGATCACTTGCCCGAAATAGCGGATGAAATTCGAAAAACGATGAAAAGTGCGTGTACGAGTATAGAAGTCTTGCATGAATTGGAAGTTGTGGATGATTTGTTGGAAAAAGTGAGCCATATCCAGAGATGAAATACACTGTTGCTCATTAACAGAGAATCTGAACTAATTACCTCATTTAAATATTCTTACAATTTTCAAACAACCTGTGTTATTCATAACATATCCGCGTTGCGTTACCGTTTATTTAACTATTTTAGAACAGAACTAATTCATTCTACTATGAAAAAACTATTACTCTTTATCGCCTTAATTGGTGTTAGCGATGCTGTTATCGCACAATGTACCACAACAAATGCAACTTCCTGTGTATGCGAAGATGGATCTGCACAATGTCTTCTTTTGCCTGATATCACTGCCTCTTGGAAAGGAATTAGCAACGGTGGTTATATCGAATACCCACAAGTTGGTGCCGGAACAAACTATGCTGGACAAGGTTCAGATGATGGTCGTTTACGTGTGACAGGCTCTACTCCCAACATCGGACATGGTTCATTTACCGTTCGTGGAGAAGATGCAAATGGAAAAAGAACATTCTTATGCGGTAACGATACCATCTTTGATGTAGCAGCAAATGGTGCTTTTACTTGTCCAAATGGTGATCCAAATCCAAAACAACTGATCATTCAACGGATTTATAGAAAAGACAGCTCTGCAATGGACTATGTTGATCAATATGTAGGAAGCATGACCTATCACCCTGCTCATGGACATAACCATGTGGATGATTGGGCTGTAATGACTTTGCGTGTACCAACAGCTGATCCAAATCCAACGCATTGGCCTATTGTAGGAACAGGTGCTAAAATTGGATTTTGTTTGATGGATTATGGTCAATGTGGGTCTGCTGGATCAACTTATGATGGACATTGTCGTGATACAAACACCGTTTATATGGGCGGAAATACACTCTATAATGTAGATTTTCCGAACTGGAACTTAGGAGGTGGAAACTACAACTGTTCGGTTATTGAACAAGGAATTTCTTCTGGTTGGACGGACGTTTATGGAAAACACTTGGATGGAATGTGGATCAATGTTCCAGAAAACACCTGTAATGGTGATTATTACATTGTATTGGAAATTGACAAACGCGGTAATTTTATTGAAGAAAACGATTCCAATAATTATACTGCTGTTCCTGTGACTTTAACTATGCAACACCCAGCAAATACACCACAAGTCCCAACAATTGATTCAGATAATTCGAACAATTTATGCGATGGTGGAGCAATTACGCTGACAGCAACTGGAGGATCGAGTTATGTATGGTCAAATGGTGATACAACCCAATCCATTACAGTTACAGATCCGGGAAGCTATACCTGTGAAGTGACCAATTATTGCGGTGTCAATATGTCTGATCCCTTTGTTGTCAATTCAGTGATTCCAGCTACTCCAGTATTAGTAGGAGATACCGTTTGTATTAGTGGTGCAATGACCTTAACAGGAACTGGTACGGGAACAATTACATGGTATGATGATTTAGGAATTTTGGTTGGAACAGGTGATACTTACACGACTCCCGTTTTAACAACAACAACGACTTATTATGCTTTAAACACAGATGCATATTCAGATACGTTGAGTTTAGAGCCTCATGACAATGGTATTGGTGGAGGTGGTTACGTAACTTCTGACCAATATGAGGTATTTACTTCACACGAACCTTTTACACTCAAATCAGTGTTGGTTTATTCCCAAAATACTGGAACAGTGACCATTGAATTACAAGATGAAAATGGAGCTGTTTTAGAAACAATGCTGGCAAATGTTCCTACAGGCGAAAGTCGTGTTGAATTAAATTTCAGCGTTCCAGCAGACTCTAACCTGCGATTGGCTGGATCAAACATCACTTCAAGTGGATTGTACCGAAATAATAATAGCGCAGCATACCCATATGAAATTGAAGAGTTGGTTTCGATAACTGGAGCTTCAGCTGGAGCATCTTACTATTACTTCTTCTATGATTGGGAATTATTGACAACAAATAGTACATGTGGTAGTGCCATGGTTCCGATTGACGCTGTAGTTGAAACATGCGCTGGAATTAGTGAAAATGTAGCATTCAAACAATCCATTAAACTCATGCCAAATCCATCTAATGGTGAATTTAAAGTTGAATTTGCAACCGAAAATGATGGAAAAATTGAATTTGAATTGTTGAGTACAATTGGAACTTCAGTTTACAAAGAAACAACTGAACACAGTTCTGGAATCAACTCATGGAATTTTCAGCAACAACACTTATCAAAAGGACTTTATCTATTCAACATTCGTTACGAAGGAAAAGATTATACTTCACGTATCGTTATTGAATAAGGTTCATGAAGTTAAAACGAATATTGCATTACGTACTGATTCAGATTTGCTGTTTCAGTACGTTTGCTGTTTTTAGTCAAACCATTATCGCTGATTGGGAAACCTTTACAATGGCGAATTCTTCGTTACCCGATAATACAATTCGTTGTCTCGTTGTTGATCAATCCAATGAACTATGGATCGGAACAGACAACGGCTTAGCGCATTTGAATGGGAATACGTGGGAAGTTTTTAATGAATCAAATTCTGGATTAAGCGATAATTATGTACGCGCATTAGCTGTTGATGAAAATAACGACCTATGGATTGGAACAACTCTAGGCGGTGTTCAAAAATTTGATGGAACAACTTGGATCAATTTCAATACGAGCAATTCTGATATCCCAGATAATTTTATACGAACCATTTCTATTGATCTAAATGGAGGTAAATGGATTGGAACAGTTGAAGGATTAACTTACTTCAATGATACCTCTTGGGTAACTTGGACGATTGCTAATTCGGTTATTTTGACCAATAATATTACATCGATTGGAATTGGAGCGCAAAATGAAAAATACATTGGCACCATTAACGGCGGCTTGATTTATATGGATAGCGATACGACTATTCTAGGCGTTTATTACATCTTAAATTCAGGAGTTCCCGACAATTCGGTTGTTAAAGTACAAGTTGACGAATTAGGAAAACCGTGGTATGCTGCTTGTGCTGGAGGTTTGTTTACGGATACAGGAAACCAAACTTGGATGACCTTTAACTATGCCAACTCACCAATGCCAACCAATAGTCTCACCACAATGAAACTCGATGATGAAAACAATTTTTACATTGGAACACAACAAAATGGATTGATCATCAGGCGAGCCAATTCAACTTGGGGTTTCTATACTACAGCCGATTCAGAACTCCCAGAAGATTATATTTTGTCACTCGCAAAAGATGCCGATGGCGCAGTTTGGATTGGGACTTTTTCTCATGGTCTTGTAAAATTAACAGAAGGATATTTGGCCATCAACGAACAAGATAACAGACCACTTAAGGTTTATCCAAATCCAGTTGAGAGCAATGGAATTCTTCGGTTTTCAAAAATTTTAAGCAATCCCAGCATTTCGATTTCTACCGCTACTGGAAAAGTAGTTTTTGATGAAGAATTTTCTGGAACACTCAACTCATTCTCAGTTCCAGATTTAGAAAGCGGTGCTTATTTTATACGCATTGACGAAGAGAATACTTCAGTGGTAATTCGGGTTATGATTTCATAAACTCATGAATTGGAATTATCGTTGAAAACCAAATGAAAATTACATTTATCAATTGAATTCTTACACCTCAACACCCTTCTTCAATCACACTTTTCTTGAAATCAGCCACCAATTTTTTCATTGATTTTAAATGGGTGATTTTTTCATCTATGGAAATGATTTTTTGATCTAAAACAGCCAATTTGGCTTCAATCGTTAATTCATTTGCATACCAAGCATCAAGTAATTCCTTGATTTCAGACAAGGTAAAACCAATGGATTTCGCATCTCTGATCAACAATAATTTATCAACTGTTTGTTCATCGTAGTGAAAATAATTATTCGTTTTCACCGATTCATCTCGGAAACCTTTTATCAATCCAGATTTTTCATAAAAACGAATCGTATGTGCTGTAAGCCCCGATTGTTTTGCCAATTCATTTATCAACATAGACACAAATATAAGTTGTTGAAAAATAAATCACAACATTAGACTATACTCTTAGGTTGTATGTTTGATTTATTGACTGTAGTTTTACCACAGATAAATAATTGAATTATGAAAACAGCATTAATTACAGGGGCTTCCAATGGAATTGGACTCGAATTAGCGAAACAACATGCGGCAACTGGTGGAAACTTGGTTTTGGTTGCTCGTAATCATTCAAAACTGGAAGAACTAAAAGTTGAATTGGAGAAAAAATATTCCATTTCAGTAACTATCATTGCCAAAGATCTTTCTCTTGTGAATGCAGCCCAAGAAGTCTATGATGAAACAATTCAACAAGGAATTCAAATCGATTACCTCATCAACAATGCTGGTTTTGGTGATTTTGGGATGTTTTATGAAACAGATTGGAACAAAGAAGTGCAAATGATCAATCTCAACATAACAGCATTAACCCAATTCACCAAGTTGTATTTGAAAGATATGGTGAAACGAAACGCTGGTAAAATCATGAATGTAGCTTCAACTGCTGCTTTTCAATCTGGACCAACAATGGCCGTTTATTACGCAACAAAAGCGTATGTATTGAGTTTCTCAGAAGCGGTAAACAATGAAGTTGCTGATAAAGGTATAACCATTACTACACTCTGTCCTGGTGCTACAGAAAGTGGATTTCAAACTGCTGCTGCCATGGAAGAAAGTGCCTTGGTGAAAGGAAAAAAACTGCCTACATCTGAAGCAGTTGCTGTCTTTGGTTATCAGGCTATGTTGAAAGGAAAAACGGTAGCTATTCATGGGTTCATGAACCGATTCATGGCCAATATGGTGCGTTTCTTGCCTAGATCAGTGGTGGTAAAAGCAACCCGAAAAGTTCAAGATAAAGCCAAATAAGATGGAGAAAACCGCTTTCAGTATTCGGGTTTATAGTTTTTACCTCTTTGGTATGGGACTCGCTTTAATGTGTGCCCCGAATCTACTTTTGTCCATCCTCTCCTTACCAGAAACAACAGAAATATGGATTCGGATTTTAGGGCTTTTCACCTTTACAACTGGAATTTATTATTTCATTGCATCCATGCAAAATCAAGATCTTTTTTATAAAGCTACCATCCTTGGTCGATTCTTTTTTTTCGCAATGATGATTGTTTTAACGCTTGTATTTAAACTGAGTCCCTTATTTATAGTGATCGGAAGTGTGGATTTTTTCGGAGCAAGTTGGACCTTATATACATTGAAGAAAAAATAGATTAACTTGCATTAGAATTAATTCTTCAGCGAACGACATAACAAGCGAGCATGAATCAACTAAAAACTGGAATTGTTATTGGTATTGGAATTTCAGCATTCTTCATCTTGGCAAGTTATGCTTTAAAACATGGAGTGAAAGAACTTGCTAATCCATCCGATTTCATTCAGAATGAAGATTCTGTATCTTCAATGAAAGCGAAGCAAGGTAATTGGAAGTGCGTTGACATCATCTGTGATAAAGCCTGCGAAACATGTTGTGAAGAATTAATCTACTTTGATTTACAGATCATTTCTGACAGTGTATCTTACTTTCAATACCCACACCAATATTACTTTACCAATTCAATTAATGAAACAACTAGTTGGCTTTCGCATGACACGCTCTCTATAAAAACATTAGGTGCTACGTTTTTATTTATTCAACAAACAAAAGTGATCGATTCGAAAACTATTTCATTACTCAAAAAAGATTCTATCAATCCAGCAAGTTTAGTTGGGACTTGGGAATTGTATACTTGGAAAAAAATGGGTTATGAAGGAGAAGAAGATTATGAAGGAACAATTGACTTTCCATTTAAACTGAAGTCATTTTTAAAATTAAAAGCAACTCAATTAATTCCCCCTTTACTTATTGGTCGAACATTGAAAATACCAGTCAATGGTGTCAATAAAGCATGTACAATTGTTTTATTGACTGAGAATCACATCACTTTTAGGGCAGGGAATTGGGACAAAGATCATTTTGAATTTGCTTATAATCGCAAGGAGTAAAGACTTAATCCTAACTATTTCGATTACTTCTAAAAATTAATCAAGATTAAAAATCGTTGTACTTTAGCATTCAAACAATTTCTAACATTACCAAAATGAACAAAGCTATTCGACTTTTAATCATCCTTTTTCTTCTAAACACATCTTTTTCTAGCATTGCTCAAGGATTAAACACCGAATTGGGCTTTAATTATAATTACCACCAACTTCCTTCAGGTGTTGCATGTGTGAATGAGTTTACTTATTTGGTCAAAAGTCAAAAGTCTTCTGGAAGTTTTTTTACCCAATGCGCTCTCCTTAAATTAGACACATTGGGAAATGTACTCTGGACGATTGATATAATGCCCATATTCACTGAGTACATTGGTGTAAATCAACTGATCCCAACGGAAAATGGTGGTGTTTATGTGGTTGGCATTGGTGTTCCAACATGTGATGTACTTATAGATTGTTATTCATTTATTCAAAAATATGATGCTACTGGAAATTTAGAGTGGTCAACTATGAAACCCAGTAATTGTTATGGGCAAAACATGACTGGACTTTCACTTCTTTCATCCAACTCCACCCTCGTCAATTACGTAGATTCAAGTGGTTCCCATATCCTGCAATTCAATCCAAGTGGTATTCCAATCGATACCATTCCGATCACTTCTTGCTACCTGCAAGGATTTTCAGAATTATCAAATGCAACGATCGTCGGTTTTCACAATGATACGCTCTTTCAGTTTGATGGAACTGGAACGATCATCAATGAACAACTGTTTAGCACCAATATCTCTTCTATCTTAACGGTAAATGATACATTACTTGTTTTGACTCAAGACAGTATTTTTCAATTTGACAACAATTTACAAGCACTAAATGCTGAAACATTACTTGGAATAAATAACTATTCTCGTTTGAAAAATCTGGATGGCATTGTTCATTTAATGGGAGAAACCGCGACTGGGATTGCATTGTTGAAGATAGACAATCAACTTCAATTGGTCAATTCCCTTCCTATTTCCATTGACCTACATCCGAATTATTACAACGATTTTTCCAATTCACATCTTTCTATTGGGGATGCATATCCAATTACGTTGTACAATGCAATTCGTTACTTGGATTATTCAACCGAAAGCACTGTAAATGAATTGGTCAATTGGACGGATATTGGTATTGTGGATGTGCAAATAAACCAACAAACAATTATTCCAGTACCCAATACCAGTGGTGTGTACACCACCAATCTGGATGTCAGTGTTCTCGTAAAGAATTTTGGAACAAATGTATTGCAAAATTGCCGTATTAATCAGCGGATAGCCCCAACAATCGTATGCTCCGATTTCTATTATACAGAAGAATTTCAAAATTTGAATCTTGCCCCCGGAGATTCTACTTGGATCAATCTTGGATGGATGGGAGAGTATACTAATTTCTATCAAACAATTGTAGAACGGATCATTTGTTTTTATACCAGTCATCCCAATCAGAAAACAGATTTAGTTGTACCAAATGATCAAGGATGCGAATACGTATTTTTCGGCTATGTAGGAAATGAAGAACAGACACTTGCAGATTTTACGCTTTTTCCAAATCCTACGTCTGAAAGTATTACTATTCAATCCCTATTCACTGGTCAAACGAATTACTTACTGAAAGATCTGAAAGGGATTGTTGTCATGAATGGAATGCTTGATGGATCAAGTTTAACCATTGAGCAACTTGCTACAGGAATCTATTTTGTTGAATTGTTCAATGAAGAACATCAATCGTTGATTAAAAAACTGGTGATTGAGTAACCTTAGTTTTTACATTTTTAATCACCAACTACTCCCCAACTATTTTTAATTTAGTTAGTGAAATACACGACACTAAACCAATATAATACGATAAACAAAACGCCTAAAAATCGGTGAAGGAAAAACAAGCGGTTATTTGTTCATTTTCTTGGCTATTATCTGTTTTTGGGACCTATTATCCAATGGAAAAAACGTTTCCAGAAAGCACTGGATTAGGTGAAGCGAAATTTCCAAAAGGTTTCGTTTGACAATTTGCTTTTCCGTTCATGAAAAATCCTTCCAATGATAATCAACTTGAAAATACGAGTGAGCGGTAAGGAAATAGCAACAAGCTCACCAAGAACGATCATACAACTTGGCGTTCAACAAAAGCAACATATCCGTATGGGTTAAAAACCCTTCTCATGAATGCATTCTTATTTACTTTTTCATTTTGGTCAATTCATCCATTTAACGGTTAATGAAATAGATCGAGTAACTATAATTTAGCGACTTGAAATGAAACAAGAAAAATAAAATATAACAGAAATAAGAAAGTACAAAATCCGAAATTACTTTGGATAATACAATTTCAAATCTAACAACCTGATATTAAGCTCATTCAGTAATGATTGGGCTTTTTAATTTGAGTTTAAAAACACAAGACAAATAAAAAATTGATTAATACTGATGTTTAGTTAGTTTTGAAGCATGCTTAAATTTCGAATTCTTGTTATATCCCTAAATATTACAATTTGCCATCTATATTGTCAAGAGCTTTTATACAAAGTGTTAGATGCTAAACAAGGATTAATGACAAAAGAAGTCTATGATATGGTCGTTGATGAAAAAGGATACCTATATGCTGCAACTCAATTTGGATTTGTAAAATATGATGGTGAACGATTTTATCAAATCTGCAAAAACATCCCATTATCTGAACGGATTTTTTACGCTGTAAAAGGAGTAAAAGGAAATCTAATTTATGCAGCAAATTCACATGGGAAAATCTATCAAATAGATAACGAAAAAGCTATACAACTTCCTGAAATAAAAGAATTAGTAGATCAATCTTCAAAAAAAGGATCTGTTGTCTTTCATTTAGAAATAAAGGGGACAAAATTGTATGCCTATACTTTTATTGCAACTTATTGTTATGATTTAAAGTCAAAAAAAACAAGTAAGATTGAACGGCCTAATACATGTAATTTAAGTGATCACATTGAGAAAAATGGAAATTTCCGAGATTATTATAAGATTAGTTTCGATCTCAATGCTACAAAGAAGAAAATATGGTTTATCCAAAAGGAAAAACAAATTCTGTTATCAGGGTTTTATCCTCTTGACAGACTATCATTTGTTGCTTTTAAAAAAAGAATGCTCTTTTTAAATATGGGCAAGTTGTACGTGTATGAATTAGGGAAATTAAAAAAAGCCATTGATCTTGATGGATATACATTTTTAAAATTGATTGATCATCAAATATATGCTTATGGCATAAAAGGATTGGTGAAAATTAATTGGGATGGTACTATCCAATCTACCTACTTAAAAAATATAATCGTCGATGACATAGTAAAGGATAACCAAGGAATCACTTGGATAAGCACGAACAAAAATTACATTTTTCAAGTAGAAAATATCACAGATAGAAATTTTAAAATTCCAGGAATAAATTGTTTGTCAATCCTTGATAATAAAGTTTTACTAGGCACTATCAATGGTGAGTTACTTGAAATTGATAATCTAGAAATTAAATTACGGAAAAGTCAACTAATACTAGGTGATTTACTTGATCAAAGAATAAATGCAATTCATAAAATTGATGATCGTTATTTTGTCGTTTCAACTGTAGGTTCCTATTTTACTGATAAAGCGTTTAAATTCGAACATTTCATTTTGCCAAAAAAAACGGTGTTTTACGATTGCATAAAATTAGGTGATAATCATTTTATTGGGCATTCAAGACATGTGATTCTTCGATTAATGAATAACCGAAAAATCACTTATGATCACCTACCATTTATCCGAGAAATGATTCTTCTCCGTGATTCAATCATTTTATTCGGAACAGATAATGGTATTGTTCAATATGATTATTTCAACAATCATAAAGTGACAAAAATTCTTCACTTTTTTGATGAAATGCAAATACAAGCATTAGCTAAATCAGGGAAAAGCAATTCATTTTTCATTGGCACGCGTTATAATGGACTGTACTTAGTAAGTGAAAAAAATCGAACGTATAAAAAAGTTGAAACTCCTTTTTCCCAAACTATTACACAAGTGAAAATACATGAAAATCATTTGTTCGTGGCTTCCAACAAAGGCTTGTTTGTGTGTGTGCTAAATCAAGTATTTAATCACCCAAAATGGATACTGTTGTATGATTCTGAATTGATTGATTTCGATCTGTTAAAAAACAAAGTGTTCATTGCTTATACTGACAATTTAATCATAAAGGAATGGCGAACCAATATGAACAATAAAAATTATAAATTTTATCTCAATCAAATTTTACAAGATGGTCAGCTGGTTACGAACTTAAAGAAATTGACCAACGAAACAAAAACCATTGAATTTGATTTTGATATTCTGAATTACCGATCCCCAAGCAATGAATTATTTTACCAGCTTTCTGGTCAAGTAAATTCAAAATCATACATTAAAAACACAACTATTCGATTTGAAGGTTTGAGATCTGGCAACTATAAAATGGTTGTTTATCCAGTGATACATGGACAAATTGATTTTTCAAAAAACCTACATTTCGCTTTTAAGGTACCCGCAGCTTATTGGGAGCAAACGAGTTTTTTGATACTACTATTTTGTCTAATTGCATTAACACTTTACTCTTTCTGGGCTTACCAAAGGTTAATAAAAAGAAAACGTTTAGAGAAACAACTTGCACAAACCAATGAAACATTAAATTATAAACTGACTGCTTTAAAGTCTCAGATTAATCCTCATTTTATGAGTAATAGTTTAGCCGCTATTCAAGGTTTGATCTTAAAAAATGAACTAGATGCGAGCGCTCAATATCTTGCGAAGTTTAGTTATTTGATGCGCCAAGTTTTGAATTTATCTGAAGAACAATTTATTACTCTCAAAAATGAACTTGAAATCATTGACTTATACTTAGAGCTTGAACAATTACGTTTTAAAATTCCATTCAAAATCATTCGGAATTACGATGAGAATCTCGAACCCGAACTGATTCGCTTTCCTTCCTTAATCACACAACCTGCTCTAGAAAATGCGATTTGGCATGGTTTACGAAAGAGCACCGAAAAGGAAGCTGTTTTAACAATTACAATAAGAGAACTTGATTCAGGGTTAATTTTTGAAATTTCTGATAATGGCGCAGGAATCGATGTCTTAGCAAGCAATCCCGAACATCAATCAAAAGGCAGAAATTTGATCATCGATCGCATCTCTTCATTAAATAAATTAATGGGCGAGGAAACTTGTTCAGTTGAATTTATTGATTTAAAAAATCAACTAGGCGAATCTGGGACATGCGTAAAATTCTTTTTTTCAACCAAAATTTTAGATATCGATGCGAACAATTAAAGCCATTCTGGTAGACGACGAAGAAAGCAATCTCACAATTTTAGCAACAATGTTGGAAAAACATTGTCCAAACATAGAAATCGTGCATACATGTGAATCAGCTGATGAAGCCTATGCTAAAATTAATGCTGAAACTGTTGATTTGGTTTTTTTGGATGTAATGATGCCTGAAAAAAGTGGTTTTGATTTGCTTCGGATGTTTTCAAGTATCCCTTTTGAAATCATATTTGTGAGTGGTTTCGAACAATATGCACTGAATGCGTTCGAGTTTTCAGCAATTGATTATATTTTAAAACCAATTGATTTTGAAAAGATGAAATCCGCAGTAGAACGCAGTGTGATGCGAATTGAACAAAAAATTTCCAATCATTTGGTTCAATTTGTTGCAACCTTAGACGAAAATCATCAATCCATTTCTAAAATCCCCATCTATCAAAAAGATAATGTATTATTGGTCGAACTACAAGAGGTTGCTTATATCCTTGGTGAAAGTGGCGGATATTGTGAGGTAATTACCAAATCATCACAAAAATATGTTGTCACCAAAAGTCTATTAAATTTTGAGAATTTATTAAAAACTGACGTTCGATTTGTTCGTGCAAATAAATCTATCATTATCAATATTACAGATATTAGAAGCTATGATCGAGGTGGTACTGGTTATATTGAAATGAAAACAAACGGATTTGAAGTTGTTGTCTCTCGCAGAAAAAAGAAAGAAATTTTAGATTTGGTTTCTCCATGAGTGGTATTCGATTATGATCTGTTTTTTTGAATTCAATATGTAATTGGTCGTTTTGTTTCAACTAATTCGGTTTATTGGCTGTAAATAGCAGTAATCTTTGAATTTCCAATTTCATGGTTTCTAAATCGACTAATTTTATCTGCCATGCTAAGAATGTTTCTTCCACTTCTGTATAAGTTGTTCTACCTTCATTGTAAAGCAACACTGTTTTATCGTAAATCAATTGAAGGTTTACACCAATTTGTTCAACCTGAATTAACTCCGCTTTTTTGGTGACTAATTGCTGTTCACGTTCCATTTTTCTCATTTCAAGATTAAGTTCTACTAGTTGCTTCGATTGTGTTAATTCATTCACCTTAACACGATTCAGTTCCTTTGTTTTAAACCATGTACCACGATTAAAAAGGGGAACACTCAAATAAAATCCAATTCCTTCGTACAGGTTTTGAGTAATCTGATCATTATAAGATTTTGTCGGGTTTCCTACTTGGGTGTAATCCTTGTTATTGGTTGAAAAACCTGTGCCAACGTTCCCATTTAACGAAAGAGTAGGTAGAATAGTTGCTTTGTCTGTTTTCAATTGAATTGCGTTCATTTGGGCTTCAATTGCTAATCTTTCCAGTTCAATGCTTTCTGCAAATTGTGGAATGGTTGTAATGGCATAAACAGAACTCAACACAAAGGAATGATCTGTTGATAGTGGAACACCCATCAAAAAATTCAACTGAAGGATTTTGAGCCGTTTTGCAGATACCAGTTTTGTAAGGAGTAATTCTTCATTCAACAATGAATTACGGCTTTTCAGCGTATCAATGGAAGCTATTTTACCACTGCGGATTAACAACAATTGAATCGCCTGAATCTGATTGTATTTTTCAATTCTTAGCTGTGCAAGTTCTATCTGAACCGTTTGTTTACACAATTCAATGTAGGTTTCAATTAAACGAATCTGTAGATCATTTTGCTTTGTTTGAACCGATAATTCTTGTTGAGCAATTGTATAGTCTAATGCTTTTCGATTATTCAGATAACGAAAACCATTAAACAAGGTCATTCCTGAACTCAAACCAAACGATTGGGAATTAACGGTATTGGTGGCAAAAGTATTGGTAAATGGGTCAACCCTTCGACCAAATGATGTATTTAAACCAGCTGTTGCATTCAAATTTGGGAGCAAACTAAATGCGTGGTATTTTCGGTTCAATTGTGCGGTTTGAACACCTGAATTTTCTGTTGTCAATTGCAACGAATTAGCAGAAGCCAAGTCCAAGCATTGTTGCAAGGTGATTGGTTCTTGTGCAAAGGAAATACAAGAAAGTAAAAAAGAAAAAATTAGAATAGTGATTTTCATTTTACAAGATCTGTTAGTTTCTCAAAGAACCGTTCAAGCAAGCGTTTTCGTTTGGTAATGATTTTCACCGTTCCTTTTAATTGCGCCTTCAATGGTATTTGTTTTTTATAGGTTGTTTTCAGTTGTTTTGGAAGTCTTATTTTAACCTCGTATTTCCCTTCTTTGTCTATTTGCGTAATATGAGTTACAATGCCCTCAATCATTCCGTAGTCGGCTTTTGAGTAGTCCAGTAATTCAATGAACGCTTTTTGTCCAACTTTTACTTTACCCGCTCCAGTGCTTTCAATTGCAGCGGTTGCGATATAACTATTTCCATTCGGTACTACAACCAACGTTGCTTGGTTTGCTCCATAAAATTTATTGATCTGCAATTGTTTGTTGAACAATACTTTCCCATTGCATGGAGCTGTCCAAATCGCACTTTTTTTCCATTCAACAAACTGGTTTTTCAATGTCACTAATGCAAGGTTGATACCTGATAACAATTGTTGTTGCTTTTGCTCATTGTCGTGTTTTAATTGAAGCGATTGACTGCGAAGTGTATTCAGTTGAATGAGGTTTTGAACATATTGTTCTTTTTGAGATTGAACACCTTGCATCGCTTGTGTTTCCGAGCGTTTATCTTGGTTTAATGTTTGTTTTGAAATGGCACTTTCTTGGGCTAAACGCTCACTGGATTGTAATTCGTCTGCAATGAGTGTGTATTCACTTTCAGACAGCTTAATTTTTCGGCTTGCAATGGTTTGTAAACGTTCTCGGTAGGTTATTTCACGCTGAATGGATAACAATTGTTCGTTTAAGACATTGGATTTAAACGTACTATTCCATTCGTTAATTCGTGTTTCAAGCGTTGTCCACGATTCTTGAAATGTACCTAATTGTAAATTCTCGGAATAAACAGGAATTGACGATTGATTTTGAAGGTTCAAGATTGCAAGCTGATCAAGGTAACGATTCGCTTTTTCAATATCTTCGTTACTTGCCTGGTTATCGAATTGTACAAGTAATTGCCCCTTTGTTACGTTTTGTTGGTCGTTTACTGCAATTGATTTTAATTGTACATAGAGTTGATTAATTAATTCAATGGGTGGTTGAGCGGTTGTAACGGTTACTTCGCCTTTTATCTCATCGGAATATTCAATAAGCCATGATAAACCAATCATGAGTACTAAAATCAATAAAAAAAGCCCATTACCCGAACGGATAATCCATGATGGAGGATGCGAAAGCATTTCGTTCATGGGTTCACTTTTCAGATCAATTTCTATGTCTTTAATTTCCTCCATGATTAATCGTTATTGGTCTTGTTTTCAATCTTGCTTTCAATTTTCTCTAGTTCCAATTGGTTTTTAACAAGACTGTAATAGCTTCCTTTCAGAGCTAATAATTCGTTATGTGTTCCTTTCTCAATGATTTGCCCTTTATCAAGAACTATAATCTGGTCGGCATTTTTAACAGTGCTTAATCGGTGTGCAATTACCACAGCCGTTCGGTCTTTGAAAAATTCGTTCAGGTTCTCCATAATGACTTTTTCATTTCTGGAATCTAGCGCACTGGTTGCTTCATCGAAGAATAGAAAAGAGGGGTTTTTATAAACTGCACGAGCAATTAAAATGCGCTGCTTTTGCCCGCCACTTATTCCCATACCCTCTGCACCAATTTTCGTATTGTAACTCAATGGCAATTCTTCTATAAATTCCCTGATATTGGCAATATGAATGGCTTGTTTGAGTTTTGTTTTATCAACGTGTTCATCCCCAATTACAATATTATTGGCGATTGTATCATTAAAAATAAACCCGTCTTGCATCACAGAACCGCAGTTTTCACGCCAAACATGTTGTGTAAATGTGTTAATGTCTGATTCGCTAATTTTTATTACTCCTTCGCTTGGATCGTAGAAACGAAGTAACAATTTCATCAAGGTTGTTTTCCCACTTCCACTTGCTCCAACAATTGCAGTTATCTTGTTGGCTGGAATAGTGAGATCTATGTTTTCTAACACCAATTTATCAGAACCAATATAACGAAAACTCACATTTTCAAGCTTGATTGTTCGATCTTCGGGCAATTCATCTAAGCGATTTTCGTCCGTCGGTTCTTCGTCTTCTTTGTTGTGTATTTCGGCTAAACGCTCCAATGAAATTCGTGCATCTTGCAACGAATAAATGAAACTCAAAAATTGAGAAATTGGACCATTTAGTTGCCCAATAATATAGGAAACTGAAAGCATCATTCCCAAGGTGAGATTACCATCAATAACCAATTTTGCAGTAACAAAACTGATAACAATATTTTTAATTTCATTTAGTGCATTTGCACCTTGACTTTGCACTTGTTCTAAGCGTAAGCTTTTAATTTGAAGTTTAAACAAACGTACTTGAATTGTTTCCCAACTCCAACGTTTTTGTCGTTCGGCATTGTGGAGTTTTATTTCTTGCATACCAGTAATGAGTTCCATTACTTTCGAGCTTTCATTACTCATTTGTGAGAAACGTTTGTGATCTAGATCTTTGCGTTTTTTCATAAAGAAACTCACCCACAAGAAATATAAAACTGTTCCAACCAAGAAAATTAAAAAGACGGGAACACTGTAAATTGCCAATACAACGCCAAAAACAATGAAATTGAAAATGGAGAAAAGTACGTTTAGGGATTGGTTGGTAAGCAAATTTTCGATACGTCGATGGTCCCCAATGCGTTGCATAATGTCTCCTGTCATTTTTACATCAAAATAAGAAATGGGGAGTTTCATTAGTTTGATCAAAAAATCAGAAACCAGTGAAATATTGATGCGGGTACTTAGGTGTAATAAAATCCAACCTCGTACAATTTCGATCGCAGTTCTTCCCATAAACACAAACAATTGACCGATCAACACCAAGTACAAAAAATGAATGTCTTTGTTTTGAATTCCTACATCAACAACACTTTGAGTCAGAAAAGGAAAAATTAGTTGTAAAAGACTGACAGCAAGCAAACCAAATCCTAGTTGTAAAAGAAGTTTACGATACCCTTTTAGATAAAGAAATAGGAAAGAAAAACCTTGTTTCACCGCGTGATCGTCGTCTTCCGATTCGGCTAATCGTGGTGTTGGCTCTAACAATAATGCAATGCCTTCTTCGGTTGTTTCAGTGGCGTGTTTACCAATCCAATTGTCAAGAAATTCACGAACGGAATAAGTAAGTAAACCATGTGCAGGATCTGCAATAAATACTTTGCCGTTTTTGATTTTGCAAACTACTACAAAGTGGCGTTCGTTCCAAAAAATGATACATGGTAAGGGTGCATTTTCAAGTAGGTTTTTGAAATCTATTTTTACGCCAAGCGAGCGAAAACCAATCTTTTCGGCGGCATCAGAAATTCCAAGCATACTACTTCCTGCACGTGTAGTTTCTGATAGTTTTCGTAGTTTTTCAAGTGAAATTGAACGTCCATAATGTTTTGCGACAATACGTAAACATGTAGGTCCGCAATCCATTGTGTCGGTTTGGGTGTAGAAGGGGAAGGGTTTCATCTAATCTTATCCCCAAATTTTTTTATTGATTTCTACAATTTTTTCATGATTGATGGAAAATTCTTTTTCATTTGAAATAACACCACATTCCGCAAGTGAAAGATAATCTTCTTCGTGCGACCATTTAGCTATGTATGGATTGTAGTTGCATTTAGAAGGTCTTGAATTTGGCCGAGATGTGCTATCTGTAAATGCCCGACAATCAGTGCAAATGTGCCTGAATTCACAATCTTGACAAACTTCGATAGTATCTTTTGGAATTTTTTCGGTTTCAAAGAGAGTTGAATTAAATTTAAACTCAATTTCTTCATCATTTACATTACCTATTATTTTTTTCAGACTTGGGCAATTCTTAATGTTTCCGTTTACATCAATTCCAATTTTTTTGTAGAGGCAAGAATTGAAATTTATACTTTTAAAAACATGTTTGGGACTACGGGAAAAATCTAATGCACTGACTTGACCACAAAAAGAGTGATCTCTAATAAAATCTGTTGAATAGTATATATTCTGTATGTCAGATCGTTCAAATTCAATGTCATGAGATATAGAATGAAAAAAAACTCTAAATACCTTACTCGCTTTTATTAAAAAATCATCCTTCGAAAACATAGCATTTGTTCTTGAATTAAATGGTAAGATGATCTCTACAGATTCGAGCGTTAAAAAGTCGAAACTATCAATAATCTCTTCTAAATATTCAAACTCAGGATTACTAAAAAACCGTAACTGCAAACTCAAAGGATTTAAATAATCAAGTTGTTTTAATACTGTAAGTATATTAAACTTAGTATTATCATCAACATCTATAATAATTGCCTCACAGCTTTGGGGACTTTGGTAAGACGTGTCAACTTTCGGTAAATAATTTTTTAGAAAATCAGGAAAATTCAAAACAATTCCGTGAGCTTCTAAATATTCCTTTTTAGTGGTTTCTAGCGAATCTGAAAGAATTTCAATCTCATTTTCCTTCACATGATACCAAGCAGTATTTTGAATATCAAAAATTAAATTCATTTTGTAGCCACGAACAAAAATGCAATTACCAGCAAGATTTCTTATCATATTAGTTTTTCTTGATTTATTATTAGGGAAAGATTACCAACAGGTAAAGTATGGACTGCTCCAGTATATCCTATTTTGAGTAAATAATTTGGTTTAACTTCTACACCTATATTAGTTGGTTTGTTATCTGAAATATTTCGACTTGACACTGTGGATTCTGCTCTATATTGCATGAAATATAATTCAATAGGAAATAATTCTTTTGGAATATTATTTTCCATTAAATAGCTAGTAAATAAATCTATATTGGTCATATTATTATGAAATTTGCTGTTTTTTTATCTAAGTAATAATTACAATATTCCGAATTCGCCATGAATTGACCTTGCGGATTAACTTCTAGAAAATAATACTCATTCAAAGAATTAACAATAACATCGATCGAACCAGTTTTTAATCCTGTCAACCTTTTAAACTCATTAATTTTCTGATTGAAATCCAAGGGAAGTATGAAGGGGGTTACTCTATTGGGAAAATCATCGTCATAATTTCTGTAATCCTGCTCCGTGTATTTTGATCTTTGAGAAAAAATAGCTGAAGTATAATTGTCACTTCCTACAAAGAATATTCTAAGTTCTAGAACCTTGACTATATTCTCTTGAAAAAGTGTTAGTGGAAAATTATCTGGAAAACTTTGAATGTCTTCAACAGAAATTTCGCATGTGAGTCCATGTACTAATTTTGATCGCTTGTTATCATGAAAGATGAAGTTCAAATCTAAACTTTTAGAAATAATTTTCGGATGATGACCAATAAAATTGGCGACGTCTTTCTTTTGTGTCGTGACAATAGTTTTAGGTATTTGCATACCTGCTTTTTTGGCACTTTCCAACATTTGTATTTTGTTTATTCTACCACCATTGTCGTTACCAATCGTGTTATCTTGTTGCATCAGATTCGATACAATCTCACGTAACGAAATTTCATACGCCATCCTGTAGTATTCAAATGCTGATTTAAAGTCAACAATATCTTCAAGAAATGACTTTACTCCCGAAATATCCTTCAATTGTAATGCACCACGATGAAAATATATTTTTCTAAATTCTATAAAATCGTATTCGATATCATTAATTTTAAATGTAAAACTAGAATCAACTATATTCATTTTGACAATACTGAATTGATCTACTTCTGCGTTTAAGTTGACGATTTCGTACTCACAATTTACAAGCCATAGTTTAATGTTTTTTACAACATCATTATTTGATTCTGATACAATTAAAATTTTGTTTTGACTTTTTGTAATATTCATATAATTTAGACTTTGGTGGTTTAGCTACTCTTTTGTACACCCTTGGATAACCATACATATTGATTTCATTTAATAGTGAATGAAAATTTAGACTATCTTGATATCTCATCAACTTCCAAATGGAATCGGATTGTTTTGATCCGTCAGGATATTAAGTTACTAATCTTCGATATTTTTGATCCTTCATATGCAAGCTATCGTAAAAAGCGATGTTCATGTAAAGTAAATATCTCCCCAGAGATTTCAACTTTGAAGAATCTTCTCTTCTGTTGCCTCGTTTTAAGCCAAGGTAAAAAGTTATATCATTAAGAAAAAAGTCTGCAAAAACAACTTTTTTTTTAAACAAAATCTAATTGATTTCTTTTTGTTACCTAGCTCCCTAAGATTTCTACTATACAAATGAACTTCTTCAGGATAAAATGCGAGATTAAACGTTTCTGTCTTTTCATAATAAAAATGCGCAGAATCATAATTATTTTCGTAAACCAAAAATTAGCTTCGTTTAATGTATTTCTGAATGAAATATGGTTTTGTGAAAAACCGAAATTAACAAAACATAAAAAATAGGTACAATTATCAATTTCAACATATTAATCACTTTTTAATGAAGACACTAGTTCATCTAAAAGAAAAACTAGTGTCTCTTTACTTTCTATTCAGGATTATTTATACATACAAATATCTCCATCATATTGATCATAAGTAGCTACCGATCCTCCGTTAAATGTATCCCCTTTCGAAGTTAAATATTGCGAATCGATACGTGTGGTACCAGCGGTGTCATATGTTCCGTCAAAATGACCTCCTCCAGTAATGTTTTTCAACTTAGTTTCTTTGGCTTCAAAAGCCACTAGATTATTCTTTTTCATAACCTTATTTTTATTCCCTCACAAAATACGCCGTGAGAGATGGCGTTTTTAAATATTGAATGAAGCGCTTCTTCGAGAACAAAACTACTTGTAGCATTCTTTTCAAAACAACCGTTAAATGGAAATTTTAACCAATTGAAAAAAATCAACTTTTAATGAAATTATTGAGAACCAATGGAGATTTAACTTCGCTAAAACGCATTACCAATCAAACAACTCGGTTTCATTTCAACTCTTTGAAAATAGTAGCGTTAGTAAACCTTATATGGAAAAAGAGGTGATTATAATTGATTAAAAACAGCTGATCAAGCACAAAAAAACGCGAACCAGTTGATTCGCGTTTCAGTTATTGAAGTATCAATTAATCATTGATTTGCTTCATAAAATCAGCTGTTTGTACCTCACCCCAGTATGGAATGGTAATCACTCGTTCTGTCATTAAAGCATATTTTTGGATGGCTTTTTCGAAATACGGTTTCGCATTTTTCTCACCACCACCAAACATTTTAGGTGTGAAGAAAATAGAAACAGCTTTCAAGTAATAAATGTGTGGGTTATTTTCATTGATCTCTTTCGCTTTTTTCAAGTTATCTTCGAAGATAGGAGTATACTCTTTCCAGCGACTTGCACCGTCAACCGCCATTCGTGAATTTGCAACAAGTGCTTTTAAAATATAAACGTGATCATTTTCAGTTCCAAGTGCTAGAATACGGTCTAAAAATGCTTCTGCTTCATCAACAATTAAGTCTTTTGTGGCAACATTTTCTTCCATGTAAGAAATAATACACTTTGTGTAACCCGCATAATATTGCGCCACCCATTGATCTTGGTATTTGTTGGCAATTAAATCAAATTTCGCAGAGGCTTTTATAAAGGAAGGCATTGTTTTAGCCGTATCCATGATCGCATATGCTTCATTGAGATTGTCTTCCATGGTTGGTTCTTGTGCACGAACGGTTGTAATTGTCAACAACATAAGTGCAAGTGTAGTAATCATTGTTTTCATTGGTTTCTGTATTAGTTATAAATTATAATTCATCTTTATTAAACTCAGTTAAGGAGAAATTGACTCCTAAAAATATCGAACGATAGATTGGTGGAAGAATCGGATAACGCTGTGTACCATCTTGACTGTAACGGTATCCAAGGACATTCTTTTGGTTCAAAATATTATCCACACTCAAATAAATGACCGTAAACATTTTGCGAATTGTTGTCAAATAACTCACTGTTAATGCTACGTTGTGAAAGTCAGGAGCTTTATCAGAGAGAAAACCTGTTGAGTTTGGATCGTAAAAATGACGTCCACTAGCGTAGTTATAGCTTGCAGAGAAATTGGTTTGCCATTTCATGATAAAGTACTTCGCAATCACATTTAAATTATGAGTAGAAACATAATCGGGTGTTACTCTAGAAATATAGTTTTGGTACAAACGCTTTGTATCAACGTAACTGTAAGAGATCCAATAATCGAAGTTCTTAATCGATTTTTTATCCCGCCAGAAAAAGTCAATTCCTTGTGCGTAACCAGATCCAGAATTATCCACCATACCTAAATCGAAGCGAAATTGATTGGGTGTGTAAGCCGTTCCATTTTCACGTACCAACTGATTGTAATCTTTATAATACCCTTCTATACGCAGTACACGGTCCTTTTTTGACCATTGGTAATTCAACATGTAATGAATGGATTGCTGAAAACCTGGACGATATCCTTGTAGGAAATAATTGGTTCCTGCTGTTTGATAAAAGAGTCCGCTCGCAGCTGACACATTACTAAACTGACCTGTTCTAATAGCAAAAGCGACACGTGGAGCAATATTTGCCTTTGCAATTAATTGGGAATATTCTGCGCGAACTCCTGGTTTAATGGCAAACCAAGCTACAGGTTTGTATTCTGCCTCCACATAAGCAGCACTCACCAATTCATCAAACTGTCCAATCAAGGTATCAAATCGTTGTGTATAAGTGATGCGTTGCAAATCTGTACCGATCAATACGTTGAATTTACTCCCGGTTTCGTACCACAATTCTGCTCTTCCTTGAACACGCGTATCGTTTCTAAAAAGCGGTGCTGTTCCAAACGATATGTTGTCTGTGTTGTTACTGAAAGAAAATGCAGAATAGAGTTTGAAATGCTCGTTTATAAAGTACTTGTAGGAAGATGTTAACAAGGTGTTTTCGTTTTTGATTCCGAAATTGAGCGTCGCTCCCGCAATAGTAGGGTCTGAAATGGTAATACCCGATTTATTAAACGAATGCGTAAGGTTCATCTTAAAAATCCCATTGTTTTCTGTTCTGGAAATAAAACGGGTTGTGATGGAACCACCTTGGGGAACATCATAAAAATCAACATTCGTGGGTGTAATTGCCAAATAAGGAGCAATATTGGTGTAATTTCCTGAATATTCAACTGCGTTCTTTCCCATTAATTTTGCGCCTGAAATTCCCACTCCTGCAAAGTTCGCGCCAATGTTAATGGTGTTTTTTTCGGGTAAGTCGTTTGTTTGCAAATCAAGAATTGACGATAGGGCTTGTCCAAACCGCACACTATAACCACCACTACTAAAAGCAACGCCTTTGAATTGAAATGGATTAAAACGACTACGTTGAGCAACACCGGGCACTGCACTTCCAAAAGCATTTTGAGCCACCATTCCATCAACAATGAGTGAACTTTCACTGACATCACCACCACGCACCATCAATCCAGTTTGATCACCACCATTGCGTTGAACTCCGGGAAGTGTTTGAATGGCTCCAATGATATCTCCTTGCGCACCAGCTGTTGTTACGATGTCTAATGGTTTTAACACAGCAACCGAACGATCATTGGCTTCAATTGTTCCAGCTGTAATGGTTACTTCATCTAAATTGGAAGCTACTTCTTGCAGTTTGATGTTCAGTGTGTAGGTACTATCAGCTAACGTAATTGGTTGGAGTAACTTTATAAATCCTACTCGATTGAAAACAAGTGTCTTCTCCCCTTTTAATTGGGTCTTAAGGACATATTTACCGCCAGCATCAGTAGTTGTTCCCTCTGTTGTTCCTAAAAAGGAAATACTAGCAAACCCAATTGGTTCGCCTTTCTGATTTTTCACCTCACCTTGAATGGTACTTTGCGTCAAACCCATCATGGGAAATAATACAAAGAGGAGCAATTGAATAGCGGATATACCTTTGTTGGTAGTCTGTAAATTTGAAATCATTGGTTGTCTTTTTGTGCTACAAATGTAAACCGATGATTTTAATCTAACTACAATTATTCGGCGAATGGTACCAAGAAGATGAAATCTGGGGTGAAATGTACCTTTAGAACCGTAAAAAAGAACTTATTTGGGATGAAGAGATTTCTTGTTTTTACTTGAATGAATCAGAAATTTGAACGGTTGTCTACTTTCCCCTCTTCTTTAACAAAACCTCCATTCCTAAAAGCGAAAATAAACAACAGAGCACCACATAAATTCCACCATGAATGATAAATTCTGTTTGATCATCCGGGCGTTGATACCGCAACCAAGGAACAAACAAAATGGAAACCAAACAAATTGCCCCAAGGATAATGAGCAGTTGATTGAATCTGTTCTTCATCTTCAATTTTCTTATTCAGGATCAGCTGCTTCTGGTTGAACTGGTTCTTCGCCCTTTTTTGGTTTTTTGGCCTTCTTCGGTTTTTTCTCTTTTTTCTTTTTTTCCTTTTTCTTGCCAGCTGTTGGAACTGCATCATCTTCAGCACCACTTCCAGCTTTCACTCCAAAAGATACGATCTCGCGACCTTGTTCATCCCATACTTGTTCTTGGATCAAAACGTCTTTTTTGTACAACGCTCTACGTTTCCGTTTTTGATCAGGGAAAAACTCTTCAAACCAACCTTCTTTAATTCCTTTTTTGTAATTCTCTGAAACCTGGATGAAACCGCCATAATAAAACGTCTTAAACTCTCCATTTTTCACATCCATCGACCAATTTTCGGTGCGCAACAGTACTCCATCATCGTAATAATACTTTGAAAGCCCTTCCCGTTTTCCTTCTTTGTAATTGATCTCTTCAATAATTACCCCATCAGCATTGTACAGCAAAAATGCTCCTTGCAATAACCCGTTTACATATTTACTTTGCTTGGTGCGTTTTCCTTTTGAATTATAGGAAACCTTTGTTCCATTCAAGACACCATTGGTATACGTTTCATATTTGGTGGTATCACCAGAAGAGGCATTTGGTTTGCGAGAAAAGTAAATTTGTGGTCCATGTTTTTCTCCAACAGAATAATTTTCTTCCCAAGCAACGGTTCCAAGACTATCGTAAAAATAGGTCCATTGACCATTTTCAACACCTTGTACGTGTGTCCGAATCACCATAGGGCAACCCGAAGCATAATACGTTGTATCTGTTCCGTTCTGTTTTCCGCCAACAAAGGTTACACGGCGTTCCAAGATTCCATTCATGTGGCATGTTTCACAAACACCCGTAAATGGTTTTTTTGCAGAAGCGGTAATCACGGTATTGGAAGCTTCATCCAATTCGAGTTTTTCATTGCAATCTACCACACCAGCAATTTTTCCGCACTCCCATTCGGTAAAGCGTTTTCCTTTGCGCGAATCTGCTTTTTTATAACAACTATCTTTCTTGATAACTGGAATAATGGGTTGTCCAAATAACGAACTAGTTATTAGGAAAAATACAATGGGTAGAAATTTCATGGATTCTTTTTTTAAAACGTAACAATTACTGTTCCAATAACAAGGGAATTCTGTTGAGACCAGCTCGCATTTTGGCTGGAATGGAAATAGAGCTTTTACTTGTACTATCGTAGCAAACCAAAACAGAAGTTCCAGTTGTACGTAATTCTGTGTTTACACGCACTTCATACGTCAATGTAAAACTCTTGTCTCCGATGTTTTTAACGAAACATTGAATTTCTACCAACTCATGTAAGAAAATTGGTTTTAAGTACTCCAGTTCATTTTTACGCAACAAAATACCTTCACGCTTCCAATCCCAATCAATCCCAAGTAATAAACTAAAGTAATGGATTCTGGTTTCTTCAAAGTAATTGAGGTAAACAGCGTTATTGACATGTTGCATCATATCACAGTCAGAAAAACGCACTTTCAGCTTTAACGGTTCTATCATCTTATGAGGTTTTATCTAAAATTGAAAATTCTGAATTATTGGAAATAAATTCGGGTACAATGGTTTTCATCATGCCTACCAACTCCATATTCGAAGCAGTTGAAACAACAGAAATCAAGGTATCAATTAATTCCATTTGGGCAGCTTCACTTTCTCTCAAAAGTGCTTTTAAAATTTTGGGGTGATGTGTAGGCAATGTATTTTCACTTGCACTCAATAATTCTTCGTATAATTTTTCACCTGGGCGCAATCCTGTAAAACGAATTTCAATGTCTTTCCCAACTTCCAATCCACTCAAACGAATCATGTTTTTTGCAAGATCAATAATTTTCACAGATTCACCCATATCGAACACAAATATTTCTCCGCCGCTTCCCATGATTCCAGCTTCAAGTACCAATTGGCACGCTTCGGGAATGGTCATAAAGAAACGCGTAACATGCTCATCGGTTACAGTTACAGGTCCACCTTGTTCAATTTGCCGTTTAAATAATGGAATTACCGAACCATTTGAACCCAATACATTTCCAAAACGCGTGGTGATAAACTGTGTTTGATTCATGCCATTTGCACGCTGAACAATCATTTCTGAGATCCGTTTTGAAGCACCCATTACGTTGGTTGGATTCACTGCCTTGTCGGTAGAAATCATCACAAATTTGTGTGCGGCATACTTTAATGACAACTCAACCAGTTGCTTGGTTCCCTTGATATTGGTGAGAATTGCTTCTGACGGATTGTCTTCCATCATGGGAACATGTTTGTATGCAGCAGCGTGAAATACCCAAGCTGGTTGAAACAATTGAAACAGTTTTTCAATGCGTTCGAGGTTGCGAATATCGCCCATCACCACTTCAATCTTGCAAGCTGGAAATTGTTGCATGATTTCGAATTGCAGTTCATAGAGCGGCGATTCTGCTTGATCAAGCAACACCAATAATTCAGGTTCGTAGTTTGCTAATTGATGTACCAAACCTCCACCAATCGACCCAGCAGCTCCTGTTACTAAAATGACCTTTCCTTTGAGTTCTGTTGCAATTTGATCTTGATTCAGAACAATTGGTTTTCTACCGAGTAAATCTTCAATGCGCACTTTGGCTATTTGTTTGGTTGAAAATTCTCCGTTGATCCAACTCTTTGCACTCGGTACTTTTCTGATTTCAATTCCCGCATCCAAACACGCTTTCACTACTCGACTACGATTTTCTTCTAACGGGTTTTGAATCGCAATAATCACTTGACTGATGTGATCATCTTTCAACAACGATTCCAATTTAGCACTATGAATGATCGGAATTCCTTCCAATCGTGTACCAGCAATTTTTTTATTGTCATCGAGAAAAGCAACGATTTTATAATTCAAGCGAATATCGCGTTCAATGGTGCGTTTAGCGATCAAGCCAGAAATTCCAGCACCGTATAGAATGATCCGCACTTGCTCTTCCTTGTTTTTAACCGATTCCAAGTACCACAATTTGATCGTCACGCGGAAAATAATCAGCAGGAAGAAACAAATCATGTATTCCATGATCAGCACTGATACTGGAAACAGGTAGAATTTATCAACGAAATAATAACGCAGTAGGCCCAAAACAAAAAAGACAATTGAACTTACTGTAACAGCAAAAAACAAGCGTCGAAAATCAACCGTTGAAGTATGTCGAACAATACCTTTATGAATTTGAAAAAAGTAGAAGACAACGAAACGAACAACAAAGAAAACAATGATGGATTTGGATAAGATGTGCCATTCGCTGACCCACAATTCCTTATCCGCTTTCAAATCAAATCGGATCACATACGCCAACAACAGGGAAACTGCTGATACACCAAGATCAAGCAGAATAATTATCCATCGTGGAGTATTGGTTTTCGGGAACATCTTACAAAAATAATAAAGTATCAGCTATGCAAACCGCCGTTGAGAGAAATTGTTTGACCTGTAATGTAATCGCTTGCTGGTAGTAATAACCAGTCCAATGTGGCTAAAATGGTGTCAACGGAACCAAGGCGTTGTTTCGGGATTTGCAAACGAATGTGTTCTTGCAATTCAGGTGAAACTTCTGAAATCATGCCTGAGTCGAAGTATCCAAGTGCCAAGGCATTTACAGTAATACCACTTGTTGCAGTTTCTTTTGCAACGGTTTTGGTCAATCCGAGTAATCCTGCTTTACTTGCTGCATAGGCTGCTGTTCCTGAAACTCCCGTTTGTGCTACGACAGAAGAAATGGAAATAATTCGACCAAATTGATGCGAACGCATGCTTGGAAGTACGCCTTTAATTAAATGAAATGGTGCAGAAAGATTGATTGCTAAAACCTCATCCCAATCAGCAGCATCAAGTTTCCAAGAGACACCATTGCGGGAAATACCAGCATTATTAATGAGCACATCAATTCTTCCAAAACGATCGAGCACCTGTTGAACTAAGTTGGGAATGGAAGCAGCATCACTTAAATCGGCTTGAAACCAAGCGTGTTCACAAGCAACATCGTAGGTTTCTTGTTGAAACGAATGCAACGCCAATCGTGCACCTGTCTTTTCAAAGTGTTTCACCATTGCGGTGCCTAATCCACCAGTTGCGCCTGTTATGAAGATGACTTGTTTTTCCATGTTTGTCGAAGTGATTTGAGCATTTTCCACCACAAAGGTGCATTATTCCATTGAAGGTGTAAATAAGGAACGTCTTTTCCGCCCCAATTCGTATTGAATTGACGTACGCCTGTTGCATTCGATCCACCAAAATCGAACACACATTCTTGTTCAAATGCCCAATTGATAGCTTGTTCCATTAAACGGTACATTCCACCATTTTTCTTGGCATCTGAAGCTACTGTTCCTTTTAAATAGAGTACACGGTGATTGAACTTCAGTAACCACAGTGCTCCTTTCCATTCCGTTTCTTGGTGTAAATTGAGTTGAACCAAATAAGTTGTATCAAAACGACTCACCAATTGATCCAATAATTGTAAAGAATGGTCGTCAATTCCAGCAATCCGCGGGCTTAATTCGTGTTTAAGCAAGTCTAGTAGCTCCGTTTTTCGAAATTCCGTTTCAACCGAATAAACAACAGCTTTTTTGAGCATTCGTTTGACTTGTTGATTGGGTTTAAAATCAGATTGCGTGAGTTCTTGGTGAACTTTTGATTGATCTGACAACTCAATTTCCCATTTCATATTGGCATCAGCAACTGGAAAATGGCGTTTTAACTCGTTTTCTAATTCTTCCAAACTGGGCGCATTCTCTCCTATCCATTCGGAATACCGGTGAAAAAAAGGTGCGTACAAAACACGAACACCAAGCTTTTTTGCAAACGGACAAACCATTCCTCCAGAGCAATCTGAATTGTATAAAATAGCCCATTGATCTGCCGTTGCGTCGAGATATGCTGACAAGGCGAAGACGGTTCCTCGAGAGTTGAGAACGAATTCGTCCCAAGCTTGTTTATCGATCGATTCTGATTGAATTAATTGCATAACAGCTGGGAAAACGATGTAAACGTGTACTTATTTTTATGCTGACGAATGAATTTGTCTAATTGAGATAGCGCATAAAGCGTTAATCCTTTTGGATGACCAATGACAACAAAATGCTCCAATCCTTTTTGATGATAGGTTTTTGCTTGCCGTTTGAGCATGCCTGCGTAAAATCCATCAGAACTGACATGATTCCATGTAAATTGGGTCAAGACAGCTTGTTTTCGCCCTGGTTGTGCCAAAAAACTACCATCTCCTATCATTTTATGTTGTTTGGGATTTACTTTCCCCCAACCGTATAATTGCCAATAAAACAAAGGGCTGTATTTCCATGAAGCGATTGGATATTCGGTAAATGAACCCGTTGATTGTTCTTGACAAACATCCTCTTCAAACGAATAAGCGGACGAAAATGGTTGAACAGCTGTAAAATCAAATGCGTAATGGGGAGATTCGAACTTTCCACCTGGAAACACACTTGAATCGATGACAATTCCCAGTTCTTTAAAAACGTTTCTCAAATTGAAAAAAGGTTGAATGCACCAGCCTCCAGCTCTAAAGCTATGTACTTTTTGCTGCGTTAATTGAGCAAGATAGTGGTAGTATTTACGCACGATCGTTTCCATTTCATCTTGTGGGAAATCGGATAATTTGTAGCAACCATCAGTTATAATATGCCATTTTGTGCCATCGTGGACCGATTTTTCCCAATGCGGATGAATGTGTAATTGCACGGAGCAACCCAATTCAATCATCTCGTGAATTTGCAATTTTACACGAGAAAGATCATCTGCTAATTGCGGATATTTTGGTGCATATTCCTCGAGTTTCAGCAAATAACCAACATCAATGAAAAAGGTCATCGAGATGCTCTGTTTTCGGCAAAAATCCAACAAGGAATTGGTCGGTTCTAAGATGCACTTTTCAACCGAACCGCTATTGGATCCGAAAAATAATTCATAATCGAAGGTCAACAACACCTGCATGTTGCGAATGTACTTATTTTGAAGATTAGATGAGGCTCTGTTCTTGAGTTTTTGAGTTTGAACTTCGACAGGCTCAGTTCTTGAGTTTTTGAGTTTGATGAGTTTCGGAGTTTCGGAGTTTTTACAATTGGATTACATGGAATTAATAGTTACATAAAGTTGCTATCGTTATCTTTGAGGAAAATTGGAATATGCTAGAAATAGAGCGTAAATATTTAGTTAACTCAACGATTCATGCGGTGCTAGAAGAATTAGAACCATTATCGATTCGTCAAGGATATATTCTACATCATCCAGAAGGAAAAACGGTTCGTGTTCGTACAAAAGGTGATAAAGGCTTCTTAACCATTAAAGGAAAAACAATTGGCATCACAAGAAGTGAATTTGAATATGAAATTCCTCATGAAGATTCGTTGGCTCTATTGGATCAATTTTGCAATGCTGTGTTAACCAAAGACCGTTACGCAATTGTAGTTAGTGGAAAAACCTGGGATATTGATGTCTTCCATGGAAAATTAGAAGGATTGATTGTTGCTGAAATAGAACTTGAAAGCGAAGATGAGGCGTTTGAAATCCCAACTTGGGTTACAAAAGAAGTCAGCGATGATGCACGTTATTACAATGCGAATTTGATCAATGGTGGTATTGGCGATGGGGAATTGGTGAGGGTTTAATGAAACCTTCCATTTATTCTACACCTCACCTACTTAGTCTACAATATCCTGTTCAAAATCTTCTTCCATCGCGGCATCTGATCTAGCAAATACTCTGGGTAATACGATTCGCGTGATAAGGTAACCATCTAAAAAACCACATACGACGTAGAACACAATTAAAGCAGCGCAAAAGATGGTTTCATCACCAACCATTGTTAACTCTTTTGCCATTTTATGTGCGAGTGTTCCAACCCAAGCAATGATCTGATCCATTTGAGTCAAACCAGCACCCAATAGTATTTTTGTTAACCAATCGGAAATTTGTTCCAAATTGGTATTGGGGCTGTACATTGAGCCAGTTTTAGTTGTTTTTTCGGGCATTTTTGGAATACCAAACAAGAAACCAATTAAAGCTCCTAATAAAAAGGCTGCGCCTGCTGATAATACAAACACACCAAATGCATGTGCTGAATGTGAAAAATTTTTTCCTGTTGAGGAATATAAAGCAATACAGATTAAACCAAAACCGGGAGTGCCAAGTGCCAAAAGTGTTACTGTTCGTTTTGAGAACTTCATGAAATAATGGTTTTTATGCGTGTCACATACAATTTTATAAGTAAAACACAATTGATTTTGTGAATGAATAGCTAAATATAAAAATAGTTTGTTAAAATGAACAATTGACTTAACATCTTAAATCAAAAAAGGGTAAATTTTAACAGCAAACCCTTTTTCCTGATTTTTAGAACCAAATCGATTTGAAAACTGAACCGCATTAAATATTCATTAGTTCTCTAATTAATGTCACTCAATCGTGAGATTTATTCATTCTACATTTTTATAAATTACTTTTTCTTTAGTTTCGCTCAACCTTTTAGCACTTTACTGTTATCATTTTTAATCAAAGTATAACAATAAATTATTACACATGTTGCGTTCAACACTGCTAATACTTACCATTCTAACTACTATTCAACTCAATGCTCAAATACAGGTTTGTCTGGGAACGGACGCCACTATTTGTGCGGGACAAACTGTTCAGATAACCAATTGTAATGGTATTGGAGGTCCGGTTGGAACTCCCAGCAACTTAGCTTACACACAAACCTCTATTCCTTATGCACCAGATCCTTTAACCAATGGTACAGCCGTAACTTTATCTGACGATAGTCAAACAGCAATGCTCCCAATTGGTTTTTCTTTTTGCTATTTTGGAAATGTCTACACTAATTTCATCATTGGTTCTAACAACTTCATTACTTTTTCTGCAGGTGGAAGTTCTACTTGGGTGACAACAGTCGTTCCAAATGCGGGTGGTGTTCCTAAAAATGCTATTATGGGACCATGGCAAGATATTAATCCTGGGGCTGGAGGAACAGTTAGATACGCTGTTTATGGTACCGCTCCTTTTAGAAGACTGTCAGTTTCATGGAGAAATGTACCCATGTTTTCTTGCACAAATCAATTGTATACGAGTCAAATTATCATTTATGAGACAACGAATATTATTGAGACTCACATCTTGAACAAAGCCATTTGTTCAGGTTGGAATGGAGGCAAAGCGGTTCATGCCTTGCACAACATCAATGGTACAAATGCTATCGTCGTACCTGGAAGAAACAATACTGCTTGGGCTACTACCAATAATGGGATTCGGTTCTCACCTGGCACTATTGGCTTAGAATGGGCCAATACATTGGGACAAACATTCCCCTATAATGGTGGTATTTTGAATGTCAATCCTGTTCCAGCTGGTTTAACTGGTTATTTCTTAAAATCAACATGTGGTGCGATAGGAGCGGTTTCCGATACAACTTGGCTAAGCCAATCGAATGTGAATGCAATAGCGAGTACAACAACTGATATTTGTTCAGGCTCAATTGGATCAGCAACAGCCACTACAACTGCTGGAACTGGACCTTTCCAATATTTATGGACTCCTTCCAACCAAACAACACCTACAGCTTCGAATCTTTCTGCTGGTAATTATCAAGTACTTGTAACTGATGTTTATGGTTGCACAAAAACAGTTTCAGTAGTGGTTGGAAACTCAACTGCTACTTATTCAGGAACTACAACACAAGTCAGTTGTCAAGGTGGATCGGATGGGACTGCAACTGCTACTATGACTCCTGCAATCGGCACAGTGACATATAATTGGTATGATGCTGGCGGTCAAACAACCCAAACTGCCGTTGGTTTAAGCGCTGGTACTTACAATTGTGCTGTTAGTTCCAATCTTGGTTGTATAGACACCATTCAAGTGACGATTACAGAAATTGCACCTCTTGTGGTTCAACTTTTCAATCAGCAAGCAGTAAGTTGTAATGGAGGAAATGATGGAATTATGGTTGTAAGTGTTAGTGGCGGGACTCCACAATACACCTATTCATGGAATAATTCAGCATCAACCAGTTCATTTGCAAGTGATTTAACAGCCGGAGCGCAATCCGTTACAATCACAGATCTCAATAATTGTACTACGAGTTTAAGCACTATTATTAATGAGCCTACTGCGCTTTCAATTACCGGTTCAACCCTTGTGAGTTGTAGCGGTGGGAATAATGGAACAGCAACAGCTTCTATGACATCTTTACTTGGCGTTGTTTCATACAATTGGTATGATGCCGGTGGACAAACGACTGCTACGGCAACTGGTTTAAGTGCTGGAACATATCTTTGCGAAGCAACATCGACAGTCGGTTGTGTTGATACGGTTCAAGTTGTTATATCTGAAATTCCTGCACTTACTGCAACACTTTCGCAACAAGATGTCGCTTGTAACGGTGGAAACAATGGCTATATCGCTGTTAATCCTTCTGGTGGTACACCGCAGTATTATTATTCTTGGGATAATTCAACTTCAAACGGCCCAACTGCGAATGATTTGGTTGTTGGTCCGCATACAGTTACCATTACAGATGCAAATAACTGTGTTTTTTCAATCAGTGCTACTTTAGCAGAACCTACTGCATTATCCATTACAGCCTCAACTACAGTTACTTGTAATGGAGGAAATAATGGAACAGCCACTGCTTCTATGACTTCTTTACTTGGTACCGTTTCTTATAACTGGTATGATGCTGGTGGCCAAACAACTGCTACTGCCGTTGGATTAAGTGCTGGAACTTATCATTGTGCAGCTAGTTCTACTGTTGGTTGTAACGATACGGTCGCAGTAGTGATCACAGAATCACCTACGTTGGTTGTTCAATTGGCAACACAAACTATTTCGTGTAACAGTGGAAATACAGGTTCGATTAGTACTTCTGTTTCTGGCGGAACACCTGGATACAGCTATTTATGGAATAATAGCACCACGAATACTTCCATTTTGAATTTAACAGCTGGCACTTATTCAGTAACAGTAACTGATCTAAACAATTGTAGCACAACAGTGAATGCAATCCTTACAGAACCTGCTCCTTTGTCGCTACTTTCATTGACTTCTGATCAAACAATTTGTCCGGGTAACTCAACAACATTAACTGCTTCAGGAACCGGAGGAAGTTCTGCTTACACGTATACATGGAGTGAAAACGTTACCGCTATTGGAACAGGCGCCTCTATTACAGTGACACCAGCAACAACAAATTCCAATTACTGTGTTGTATTATCAGAAGCATGTGGTTCGCCAAGTGTAACTGATTGCATGACCATTACCTTCCCTACTCCTATTGTACCTTCCTTCACTGTTGATAAAACAACTTCGTGCGAGCCAGGAACATTTGTGTTCACGAATACTTCTACTAATTCAGCTGATATTGCTTCTATTTTACTTGAATTTGGTGATGGACAATCAGAACTTTTGGCAAATGGAACTACGAGCGTTTCACACGTTTACCAAGGTTCTCAAACGTATGATTTGTATCTTACAGTTACTTCTATTTTCGGTTGTGTTTATACTGCTTCGATGAATGATATGGTTACGGTAATTGCGAATCCAGTAGCTGCTTTCAATCTTTCAGCAAACCCAACAACCATTTTTGAGACCACCATTTCAATGCAGAATAATTCTTCTGATGGCGTTTCTTCTTGGAGTTGGAATTCACCCGGATCAATCCCAGCTGTGAGTACGGAAGAAAACCCAACGTTTCATTTCCCTGATGGTGTTGTAGATCAATATCCTATTCAATTGGTTGTTACAACTCCTGAAGGTTGTACTGATTCTATTGAACACATTTTAACAGTTAATAGTGATATTATTTTCTATGCTCCAAATGCATTTACTCCAGATGGCGATGAACACAATCAAACGTGGAGTTTTTCCGTTAGTGGAATTGATGAATACAATTTCGAATTATACATCTTCAATCGTTGGGGGGAAATAATTTGGGAAACCCATGACATTCATTCTTCATGGGACGGAACCTATCACGGTGAGATTGTTCAAGAAGGTCAATTCACTTGGGTTGCTCGTGTAAAAGATCTTTATTTGGATAATAAACAAGAGTTTACGGGATCCATTCTAATGTTACGTTAATTAGACTGGAATCTCCACAAAATGATTACAACTCACTATTGTCCGATTAAAAACCACAATCTCTAGCCCTTTCTTAATTGACCTTACTTTTCTAACCTGCGCTGACGCTTGGACTTCGAATTGTATCTAATTCTCTTTCCGCAAAAGAAGAAAAAGCACTGCTTTTGATTATAAGCAAAAGAAAACTCGATGCTGATTGTCCGTCAATGCGCTCCATTTGTAGAATTGCGACCGTTTCGGCGATCCAGCCGCGGCGGGCTTCCTCATCCTTCACAAGCAGTGCTTGCTCTTCCGCATTCCACCGCATTTCACTTTTTCCGTTCAAAAGGCGTCACACTTCTAATTCAAATTTCGTGAAATCAAAAAGGAAGCCCACTAAATATGATAAACAGCTGTATCCCTAATAATTTCAGCGTCTTAGGCTAATAATAAAATTGACTTTCATTCTGTAATGAATTAAAAAAAACTACATTGCATTAATCAGCGATTAGATCTGTTTTGCGTGTGTCAAACACCGTACCTCCAACGCGAATGTGAAACCATGCTAAAAACAACTCCATGGATGGTTTTGGCCAAGCAGCTTCATCGTCAGTTACTGCCAAACATTCGTTGTTCATGATTTTCTTGAAATGCTGTTCAATAACCGGTTCAATTTCAAAAAAATCTTCATCGATTAGGTATACGGTTCCTTCAATATCATCTTCTTCATCGAAATCAAAATCGGAATCGTGTTGTTTTGCCCAATCGCAAAATGCTTGACGCGGTTCTACAAGTAGGTATCCTCTATTAACTGTTTTCATCGTTTCTTATTATGGGTTTTTCTTCGCCTTTATCTATGCGTTTCCAAGTGGTTTTCCCTGTTTTCGGAATGGAAACGATATACAGCCAATTTTCTTTTTTTGGGTCTTTTTCGATGGTTGAACGAATCAATGCTTCATCAATGAGTTTGTTTCCCTCAATTAAGATGAGTTGTTTGGCGCCTACCAATAACAACGCATTTCGTTTTGGAATACGGATATTTCCACCTACAGCATACGATTTGCATTTCGCGCCAAAACAATCAATCCAATTAAAAAAGGCGTTTTTGGTGCGCAAACTGTCTTTGAATGTATAGTGAAGCAAGACCAAACTATCTTTTGTTCCTATAGTGAACCATTTTTCTTGATTTTTGGGTCCAAATCGATCTGGAAATAGAACCGTATCCCATTTTATCCATCGTGAATCATCCATGAGTGTATCTACAATCGCCAAAAAAAGACTGGATTCAGGTCGTTCGTTCTGCAAAAGTGCCTTCGCTGAGTCAGCTGCTTGTTGATCAGTATAACGTTTAGAAGTTGGTGCTAGTTCATCAAAACCAATGGTTTCTTCGTTCTTAGATGTGCAAGCAACAAGGCAAAAAAGGAATGCGAATATTAAATATTTCACCATGATTCAAAAGTACGAAAACTACAAGTCAAAAGGCACATTAACGATACTTTTCACTGAAAAACCTATTCCAATCTGGAATTTCACCGCATTTCCTTTCACTTTATTCAAATAATCAACTGGAGCATAACCAGCTTTGAACAATATTTTCCAGAAAATTTGTGCCGTATTACTTTGATAGAACTGCTGAAAACGCCATTCTGCCATGCATCCAGCTTCGAAATTGTAAGAGGCTCTCCCCTTTTCAAACAACGATCCTTTGGGCTCATCGCGATTGATTACCCGAAATGTGCTCAACCCAACATACGGAATGATGGACCAGCGTTCTTGATTCATCAGTTGATAACCAAAACTCCACGTTGACTGATTGATTTGCAACTGATTGGTATCTGTAAACTTAAAATCGGCGACTGAAAACCCTTGTTTCGCTTGTGAAAAACTGTGTAACGCGCGATAATCAAATGCATATCGGTTTACACGAAATCCAACTCCATAGCCAACTGCGGGCAAGGTTTTAAAATAATTGGCTAAATCACCCGTGATGGCTGTTACTCCAGTTCCAATATCTACCACCAATCCGATTCTACCAGAGACATAATTTGGAATGAACATACGCGGATTCGCTGCCAATAAGCTATCCATTTGATGCCGATTCCGAGTCATTGCCACTTGGTTTAAACCAGATTCCGTTTCTTCATTAATCCGCTCAATTTGATCGCTTACCCATTGGTATGATTGGATGTATTCAGCGGATACATCAATTGAAGGAAGATTAATCTGTTGCTGTAATTTCCGTGATCCCAATTCGTAGCAATCAAAATAAAGTTGCGCTAAGGGTTTATACCGACTTGCCAAAGAATCATTCATAAATGACTCTGAATGCAACCATTTTGCAGTAGTTACAAGATGTGAATGCGTTGTTTTATAGTAGTTTTTCCGTTGCATGTCCCAGTCAATTCCTGCAATAAAGAGGAACGGTTCACGACCAACTGTTGTATCCATCCACGAATGGGTAGTTGTGGCATCAATTGACCAACGAATGGTATCTTGTTGTTGACTCATTCCCGAAAAAGAGATCGAGCAGCACACCAAGAAACGCAGCCAATTTATCATGTCACAAGGTAGCGACTTTTGCTAATACATAGTCGATCTGTTCTTCTGATATATCTAAGTGCGTAACCATGCGAATCATGCCAGGTCCAAAAGCAACTGTTTTGATTTCTAATTGCAACAAACGTTGGATGATCGCATCACGTTGTTCAGGTTCATTTAATTCAATGACTACAATGTTTGTTTCAACAGGAATTATCGTTTTCACCCATGCACAGTTGAGTAATCCTTTTTCCAATAATTGAGCGTGTTTGTGATCAATTTTGAGTCGTTCTACATTGTTTTGAAGCGCGTATAAACCAGCTGCGGCTAGAAATCCTGCTTGGCGCATTCCACCACCCATTACTTTTCTTACGCGACGTGCTTGTTTGATGAAATCTGTTGTTCCCAGTAATAGCGAACCAACTGGCGCACCTAATCCTTTGGACAAACAAATGGAAATAGAATCAAACTGATTGGCATACGTAACAGGATCAACACCATTTTCAACTAACGCATTGAACAAACGAGCGCCATCTAAATGCATGGGTAGATGATGCGCTTTTGCGACTTCGGCTATTTTGCAAATTTCAGTAAAATCGTAGATTGCTCCTCCTCCTCTATTCGAAGTGTCTTCTAGGGAAATTAATTGGGTAACTGGAAAATGAATGTCATCCGGCATGATCCATTGTGCTACCTCATTTGCCGTCATTCGCCCTCGATTACCGCGGATCAAACGCACAGAAGCACCTGAATTCTTAGCAATTCCACCACCTTCGTATTTGTAAATATGGCATTCTTCGTGACAGATCACTTCACCACCAGGTTTCACATGCACATTGATGGCAATTTGATTGGTTTGCGTTCCAGAAGCACAAAACAAGGCCGCTTCTTTTCCAAAATAATTGGCTGCAAATTGCTGCAATTCGTTGACGCTGGGATCTTCATTAAAAACATCATCACCCAAGGGAGCGGAAAACATGGCATCGCGCATGGCAACTGTGGGTTGTGTAACGGTATCTGAGCGAAGATCAACGGGTAATTTCATGGAATGGATTTATGAGGAGCAAATGTAGAAACAGTTTTGAAATTATGCAGATTGAATATTCATTTAGTTAAAATGAGGTTACTAGGTATTTTCAAGAACTGTTAGGACATAAAAGCAGTAAAACGACAGAAATATACATGCAAGTTAGCATGAAAAGCTTAAGTCAGATTAGTTCTCCTTTTGACGATTTATAAATAACCCTCAATACAAATTTGAAATTGTTGAGCATATCCAATCATAGAGCTGTATGAATAACTCACTATTTTTAAGTATTATTGAGAATATATAAATTACCATTCATTGTAAGGATTGAGACAAGATCAACATATAGTACCGCAAGTATATCTTAAACAGTTTGGCTATTTAAGGGATAAACAGTGGAAAATTTCATCTCTTGAAAGAGAGAAGGTACATATTATGGATAAAATTAATAAGTTGTTCTTTTCACAAAAGAGCATTGTTAGCGTAACTGCACATGAAAATATTTTTGATCTTAATTATGAACTCCCAGAAAATGTAAAGCTACTTGAAAAGCTCCATGGAAGAATCGAAGATTTGTACCTAGAGTTAATAGAGGATATTAATACAGAACGCCAACTTTCGGGCAGAAGTAAAGCAATTTTGGTTCAGTTAATTCCAAATCTAATTAGTCGTTCATACGATTATAGAGAGTTTTTAAATAAATGCTTAAACTCAAAAACGCGAGATAGATTTCTTGCCTCGCTTACAACCTTTCATGAAGATAAAGGTGACTCATTTATTGATAAATTGAACTTGTTGCCAATTGAGGAACATTTAAACCCTGTATCCTTGATTGCAATGGAACACATAATGAACAAATTGGCCTATTTTAATTACGCGTTTATCAAACAATACAATGACCGCTATTGGATCACTTCTGATCAGCCTGTTGTTTTAACAAACTGTGTCAATCCAAATTCAATTTTCAGTATTGATACAGAATTGTACTTTCCAGTAAGCAGAGATTATTTAATATTCATGTATCACCCAAATTCGATAAGCGATAATCCTTTACGTCGGCTTAAGAATGAATCGTTCAATAATTGTTCAGAAGAAATACAGGAAATGATTTACAAGGAAATATGGAGAAACGCACATGAATTGGTTTTCTTTCCGTACGAAATAAATGAGAAGACAACCCTGAAATAAAACGAATGATTACATCAACTTAGAGCGAAGGGCTGAACAACCACAAACGAGAAGCCCGCGTCTCCTAGTTGAGAAAGGATATATCCAATTTTATGAACGACACTCTTGACAACTTTAAAGTAACGGACAGACATTCTTTCATTAAGTTCCTTGACTTATTGCGCAAGGACTTTTTGGACAATCCTGAAAATTGGGAAAACAAAACTTTGCCCGACTTTTTGGAAGCGTTGAGTGCATATACAGAAGACATTCAAGGCCATTATGACAATATGAAACTAAATATAAATGCTGACAAACCAGACTGGTCAACATTTGCCAACATTTTTAAAGGAGCGACAATTTATGAATAACGGAAAGGCTCCAACATATAGACTTCGTTTCTTTTTCGACTATGGTTGTGGTGGTTGTCTGTGGTGTGACAATGAAGCTGCTTATAAAAAATATGATGTAGGCACTTTAGACGCTGAACTTTATGACTTAAATGGAAAGGTTACTCAGGAAGCAAGAATTAAATTACCAAACTCGACAAGACAAAAAGTATTAGAATTAGACAAGTTATATAGTGAAAATTTGAATTGGGAAGACCCAGGTGGAGATTCAATGTGGGACAAATCACAATGGGACAATTTTCATTCACTGACTAGAGAACTGCATAAAGAAATATCAATCATACTTGGTGACGACTTTGAAATTATATATAAACAAGAACATCAAATCAGCCACTAACAAGGCGATTGCGATTGCAAGGGTTCCGTACTTCGTAGACACAATAGTTCATGGTGGAAGTTCAGTTCTCCGAATGAAGTTTAGTGCTAATAATCCCCGACATCGCAACCCCCAAAAACGTTATGTGCAACCAATAAATACTATTTAATTATTAGAGGCTTGTTTTGAATTTTTATTTGTTTACTTTCAGAAAATGACAACTAAAAAGAAATCATTTGTTTACAAAAATAGCTTAAGCATTGCATTTTTGGCTTTGTTTGTTATCGGTATAATTGGACAAGCGATAACTGGTTGGCATCAATACCTCGAACATCTTAAAGGTCATAATCAGCCTATGGTAAGTTTTTTGCATTATCTGCAAACGGGACATTTTATTCAAGCGACTTTTGAAAATTGGGAAAGTGAATTTTTTCAGATGGGTTTATTCATTTGGTTCACTGTATTTCTGAGACAAAAAGGTTCCTCTGAATCTAAGAAACTCTCTGGCAAAGAAGAAGTAGATAGAGAACCAAAGGCACATCCAAAGTCTCCCTGGCCTGTAAAAAGAGGTGGGATATTTTTATGGATATATAAACATTCGTTGACCTTTTCTCTTTTCTTCTTATTTATTATTTCGTTTTACTTACACTGGTATGGAAGTAATAAAGACTTCAATGAAATCCAGTTATTAGAAGGAAAGCAAACAGAAACAATGTTGACGTATCTAAATAACAGCCGTCTTTGGTTTGAATCTTTTCAAAACTGGCAGAGCGAGTTCCTATCCGTTTTTGCGATTATTTTCTTTTCTATTTATTTACGGGAAATTGGGTCTCCCCAATCGAAGCCGGTAGATGTTCCTTATTCGGAAACTGAAGATTGAAATTATAGCAGTGGCTGCACATAACAGCAACTACAATAAATTGGCGGTTCAGTGGTGGCAGACAGTTTTGTGCTTCGAAATCGCCAACTTCTTGTAGCTGCTAAACGTTAGATTGCATTCGGCCTTTTATGTGCCAATGGAATAATATTTTAGTCAGGATTTTAATTGGAACATTTTTAAATGCTAATCTAAAATCAGTGAATGGAAAAATTTAATATCAATGTTAAATATAATTAAACCTCAGTAGTATAATCGCTTAAAGAATAATCCTTATTTTTTAGAAAATTTTATTGAATATTTTTCCAAAATATCAATTAACGCTTGCTTATCCTTTGTAAGAAATGATAACTCAATATAATATGAATCACCTGTTTGCGGTTCCTCGTGGCCAACATATTTTATGATCTATGTACATGAAACCCCTAAACGAAAAGTTACTATGTCTTTATATTCACCATCATCTATGATATGAGTATCTTTTTTATCGAATTTCCAATTAAAATTGTAATATTTTACTGTATAGTCATAATTCTTATTTTTTAATGAGTGGAAGATTTGCACAATTGTGTCCTTGGTAATATTAGTCTTAACATGACTAAAACCAGAACTTATTTGGTGGTCATTAGCATTATTTGATAGAAGTTGAAGTGCTGTGTAAAAATTATCATCCAATTTACTATCAAAAAAATCGTCGGATTGAATTGAAGTGTTATTATTTGGTGCGTAACTAAGATTAAATAACCCTAGAACTAAAATGAGGACAACAATATGTCTCATGTGGTGCGTGTTAATTATTTTAAACAAAGAAATAAATAATTCTGTGGGGCATTAGCTGGGAGTAAACGCCGAATGCCTCTGCCAATCACACAAGCCGATTTTGGTAGCTAAATCTAACTGTAGATTGCAAACATACCAGGCAAAGGAGGTTAATTAATATTTTGTAACTTTAATCCGCTAGGCTGTAAAAAAATAACATTCAGCCTGCTTACTGAAGAGGGTTGGTTAAAGTTACAGGAAATAACCCGGCACATTTGCAATCATTCTTTGTTAGGTGCAAGCCTAAATCAACAATACGAAACGGGTGAAGACACCTCTAAAATTTAAAAAGAATGAAATTTAAAAAACAAATTACAATCTTAGTCCTTTTCATTTGCATAACATCTTTACTTACCACATTACTGGGAATATTTTCCAATAATGGCGAAGGTTCGTATTCTTATAAAACAATACGGGGAGAAACAATTGTAATTTACGGTAAGGGACTTTACCGCCATATGTCCGCTGATGTTGCTATACAAGGAATAGCACAGGACTATGTGACACTCTTTATAGGCATCCCTCTATTGCTTTTGGGGTTGTTTTATTGGCGCAAAGGAATGGTAAAAGCAAAATTTCTTTTAACGGGAGTTTTACTATATTTTTTTCTGACTTATTTGTTTTATACAGCAATGGCTATGTATAACGAAATGTTTCTTGCCTATGTTTTATTATTGTCTTGCTCCTTTTTTGCTTTGATAATGAACCTCATTTCTTTTGACTATGGTAATCCGACTTTCAAATCAGACAAAACAATAAGAATTGCCAGCTATTTTTTACTTATTAATAGTATGCTTATAGCATTACTTTGGCTTAGTATTGTTTTGCCACCATTAATCAACATGACAATTTATCCAAATGGACTTGAACATTACACTACTCTAATAGTTCAGGGGTTTGATCTTGGTATATTTTTACCGTTAGGTTTTGTGTCAGCTTTCTTAGCACTTAAAAAAACTAATTCTGGCTACATTTTTACCACGCTATATGTCATTTTTCTTTCAATACTCATGACAGCACTGACATCCAAGATAGTTTTTATGGCTTATGCCGGAGCAAATGTTATACCTGCAATATTCATAATGCCAGTCATTGCGCTCTTTTCAACTATACTCTCATTCCAATTATTAAGGCAACTTAAAGGCAATGAAACAGAATAATTTCATTAAGACCAATAGTTTGAAGATAAGGCCAGCACCTAACAGCACCTACCCAAAAGGCGGGGTTTCGTGTTCCAAAGACAGTTTTGTGGTTAATCAAACATTAGTTTTCCAAATCAAGTTTTGTGGTAAAAGTCCCGCCCTTCGGGTAGCTGTAAAACGTTATGTGCAATGGGAAGTTTACCCTACATATTCGTAATTTGTTTTGCTGTATTGAATGCATGCTCAAATCAGAGTTTTTCAGATGGGCTAGAAAGCAATGCAAATAGACTACTTAACATCCAAGACACCCTAGAGTTTACATCAAATATGAATAACCCGACAGTAGATATCGTAAATGTTGGTCATGGATTATTCAAAGTTCTAAATTCTAGAACAATTCCTACAAACAGGATTAACATTGAAATCTATGACGGAGATCTGTTTGGTGAAGAACAAGGTGTAACGCATTCTATTAAGTAAACTGTGAAAGGCTCTGAGAAAGAGTTGATGTTGAGAAAGCGTTATGACAATTCACTCGATAAATTTCACATTGTAGATTATACAGGTAATCTCGAATAAGAATACACTTAACAGCAAATAAACAAAAGTGCCAAAAGCACTATATTTGAAAAGGCGCCTTTGCCTATTTGCAAAACGTTGTGGGGAATTACACTATATCAATGATAAATTCAATTGTATTATTAATTTTCTCTTGTATAGGGATTGTTTCTTTTTCTCAGGAGAAGTTCAAAGTTTTGTATCTGAATGATGACTACAAAACTCATTTTCTGGCAAACGAAAATGATTCGATTATCAAAAAATTGGATAGTACTTATATAATTGCTTATCAGCCCGACTTATTCGGATATTTTCATGTTTTCGCTATTCAAGGAGAAAATGGATGGTGTGCGATAGACGTTAATGAGACAATTTTATTTAAAGTCTACAATGTTGAGATTGGAACTCTTTCGCCTGATGACCTAACTAATGGATTAATAAGAATTGAACAGGATAGTCTCATCGGTTTTGCGAATGAAATTGGTGAAATTGTTATTCAACCGAAATTTGAAATAGCAACATCATTTGAAAACGGTTACGCAATTATTGGAAAGACATGTAAAAAAATTCCGTGGGATGAAAAACACACTGAGTATGATTGTAAACACTATTCTATTGTTTGTGATCAACATGGTTATATTGATTTGAAAGGAAATATTATAGAATTTGGAGAATTTACTTATGAAGAAATTGCCGAAATAATAAAGAAAGCTACCCATAACAGCAAATAAGCAATTTTGGAAATCCACACTTCGATTTAGGTAATATTGAGAAATCTGCAACTTTAAGCTTTGTTTTTAATTCAAACAGTACGATGAGACTTATTAATATTATGAAATTAATAACACAAAATTTATAAATAAAATTAGAACGTAGAATAAATCTAAATTCATGATAAAAAGAAAAATTTCGAGAGAGCTAATAGGAAATGAAAGAGGTCTTATTTGGAATGCATATGTTGACTTAGTTTGCATGGAAGAATATGCTGACTTAACTGAAATTCAACAAATTGGAAAAGCTTTGTTTTGGTATGAAAATGATGTTGAGAATAATGGAGGACATTTACAGTTCTTCCTTAATCATGGAATTGAGGAGTTAGAATTAACCATCAAAGCTCTAAAATTTGTATTTCATAATGAGTTTCTTCCACTACTTGAAGAAGCGAAAGTAATCTATTATAAACTTGATTTTTCACAGGTTGAAGATAAAGAATCATATATTGAAATGGCACTTGAAGACCATTTTGATAAGTGTGATGAAAAATTTTATCAGATTTCACCTTCGCTCTATGCTTTACAATTAAGTTTCTTATTGGATTTCCAACAAGAATTTATAGAAATTGTATAAAGAGAAAAATGCCGACATCATCGCAGAAGAAGTTTGACAAAGCGAAATAACAGCACCTACTCTCTCTGTGGGTCTAAAGAGCAATTAATCAAATAAATCACTACATTTAAACTGTTGTGTTTCGAAGTAAGGTTAGTGAAAAACCTACCTTCGGTAAGCTGGAAAGCTTTATCGGTCATACCATGACAACAGTACTACCTTAAACTGAACTGCAACTAATTGATAACTAAAAACAGTACAACAATGACAACAGTAAAAAAACTTCTGACAGGTGTGTTAATCCTTACAATAACAGTAACACTTTTTTCCTTTGATTTACCAACAGGTTGGATCAGAGCAGGTAGCGATGTAAAAAGCTACGAAATGGGTATTGACATAGGTGCTGGACAAGACGGTAAAAACGCAGCGACAATTAAATCGAAATCTAAAAAAATTAAAGGTTTCGGGACTTTAATGCAAAACTGTTTACCAGACAATTATCTTGGAAAGAGAGTTCGCATGACAGGTATGGTTAAGACACAAGATGTTGCTGATTGGTCGGGACTTTGGTTTCGTGTTGACCAAAAAGGTTCACAACAAATACTTGGCTTTGACAATATGCACGATGGCAAGAAAGACAGGTCAATTAAAGGAACAACTGGATGGACAAAGTATGAAATCGTTTTAGATGTTCCACTTAATGCTGCCAATCTTGCTTATGGTGCTTTGCTTGTTGGCACAGGACAAATTTGGTTTGACGACATTAAATTTGAAGTTGTTGACAACACCATTCCTCTAACAGGAGAAGGAAAAGAGGCTTTGATGCCGATCAAAGAACCGGTTAATCTTGACTTTGAAAAGTAAGAGCAGCTTTGTACGGACGGAAGTATGAAACGCTAACAGCAGCTATCAAAATTGGCGGTTAAGTGCTCCGCATCAACATTTGTGGTGAAAACCCCTTCCATTGCAAGTCTGCAAACCATTTTATGTAATAATCCACACTCAAAAAAATATGTAAAAGTGTACCGTATTCAATTCATTCTAATGATAATATTTCTCTCATCTTGTTCTGAGAAAAATAAATCAACATCAATATCAAAAAACAAAATTGACACTTTGTATATTACAGAAGAAATGCGAGGTAATTTTGATTTAAGTTATAAGTTTGATTCCTTGGATAAGAACAAATTTATACCAAGAAATAAATGGATACTGGTTCAAGTAAAAGGTGTTGGAGAAATGGTCAAAATTTTAAAACATTCAGATTTGTATTTAGAAAGTACTGACTCAAATTTTATTATTCAAAGAATATCAAATTTTGAATATAAATTTTACGTTCGAAATTCTTACGTAGGTTATATTCCAAATGGTGGGCCAATTGCAGAACAAGAGTGTATAGAAATATATCCTTATATAACTCCTCATAAAGGATATATACTTGATGCCTATTGGCAAGACAAACCAATAGCTTTCTCGGAAAAAACAATGGTTTTAAGAAACCTTTTTGGTCTAGAAATGAAAAATTAATACTGCATATAACACACGCGTTTCAAAAAGGCTGCGATCCTTTTTACGATAAAAATTTATTCATAAAATTTAAGATATTTGAGCGCAAATAATATTATTCTTAAAAATACGCTTCTACGCCAAGCCCAAAAAACGTTAGCGATAATGCTAGGACGACAACAAAATAAAAGATATGCCACCCTATTACGACATATACGGATTTTCAAAACAACGAGACAAAAAGACCGTTGAGACATTTTTAAGTTATTTCTCATATAGAGAAAAAATTGAAAATAGAGAAGGACAGGAAATTGCTGTTTACAAAAATGAAAAGTACAAAACAGAAGAAACTTGGACAGCCATAAGTACTTTGACAGAAGTAATTGATTTCGGACTTGAAAACAAAAATTTTGGTTTTGCTTTTTATATAGGCGACAATTTAAAAGAAGGAATAAATCATATTATATTAAAGTTTACTTATGACGGAAAAATCATATTTGGAATATCTGTTGAAGAAAAGAAAATTGAGGACAATGGAAATTTGATTGACAATTATGACAAAGCAAGAGAAGTTGAAAAGGCAATTGTAGAACTGACCAATTCGACAAAAACCTCTATTCAATTTGAGTATGCACCTTCAGACGATGAGAAAGAATTTGACAGTGATATTGAATTGTGGCGAAATATGAATGAAGAGAAACGAAATAAATAAACACATTCTGCTAACTTAGGTCTGGAAATATAGCGGCTACAGTGCTTCTATTAAGCATTTGTGCTAAAGATCCGCTACATCGCCAAGCACCAAAACGTCAGCGGAAAGCATACCCAACCGCATTCAAACGATAACTGACAATTTAAAACAATGGATAATGGAAATAGTAAAACAATATTTAGCAGGACTTGAAAAAGCATATTTTGACAATGGTGCTAAAGAAACTTGGGGGCATTTTGAAAAAATAAAACACGGTGCAACAAAGGAAGATATTGAAAAAATTAAATCCTTATATCCAGAAGTTCCTAATTCTTTGATAAGTCTGCTCGAATTTGTTGACGGAACGTATTGGAGAGAATATAAAGGAGAAGAAATTACGTTGTATTTTCTAGGCTCTGATGTTGAAGAATATCCATATTATCTATTGTCCTCAAGAGAAATTGTAGAAAATCAGAACGAAGCAATTGAATACTATTCAGACTACATTGAGAGAAAATATGAAGAAGTTGAGATAGACGAAAAAATCACAAATCAATCAAACTCACTAAAATGGCTTCATTTTTCAGTCTGTATGAATAATGGTGGAACTTCGCAATTATTTATAGATTTCAGTCCTTCTGAAAAAGGGACAAAAGGTCAAATAGTAAGATTTTTACACGACCCTGACGAAATTATAGTAATTGCAGACAGTTTTGAAGAATATTTGAAAAAACTAATAGACAACGAGTATGACTTTATTAATGAAGATATTTTGGAATAAATTGAAAAATCCCAGCCGCTAACATCGGTTTGGAAATATGGCGGCTGAAGTGCTTCTATGAAACATTTGTGCAAGGTTCAATATTAGGAATTCTATTGAACTTTGGTGGTCAGATCGCCAATCCTAAAAACGTTAGTGGTAATAAAAATTAGAGTGTACCCATGTTGAAATTTTACTCCCTTTGCTTTGTTTTGTTTTTCTCATTTAAAGGAAAAACTCAAAATAACCAAGTCGTATACGAAAACAATGAATTCAAAATATCTTGGCAAAAGTATGACTCCGCGTATTCATTCTTTAATATTGAAAGATACCATGACGAATCCCACCACTTCGGCATCGTTCAAATCGTTGGTGACACTTTATACTTTCATGAAAATGTAGATACGCTACTTTTAATTGACCCGAGGGTTTATTATGATTACGACGAATCAATATCTCCGAATGAGGTGAAGTTTGAATCTAGAATGAGTTATTTCAATGCTCCTGAATGGAAGTCAAGAGAAGACTCAATTTGGTATGTCATTAATGATTCTATTTCTTATAAATATGATTTTAACTTCTATAGTGATGTTCAAAACCATCCTGCAATTGCCGATATTTCACTTGATTCATTCGATTTAAAAATTCGTACGGCTTACATGGAATCTAATGTAATTCCAATTGATTTAAGAATTAAGAAATACTATAAAAATTTTCATGAAGTTAAAACCGTTCAGAACAAGTTTAATTCTGTCGTAATTCGCATTCGAATTGTAGGAACAATGCCTCTCCCTGGGCTTTCTTTCGAGTCATACGCTCCGGATAAAATTGAATTCAATGGCAAAGAGTATTATTTCAAACCATTATGGATGAACTACCACTAACAGCACCTAAAAAGCATTCGGAACCTACGCTTCGCAAAATCAAACTTGTTTAGAAAATCATTCTTAACTTTAAATAAAATTGGTGGTTAAGAGCCGTACGACTTTCTAGCTGCCAAAACGTTAGCAGCAAGCAAAAAAGAGACTACACAATAAACAGAAATTCACTTGAAATACTCAAATTTTTCAAGTGAATTTTGCAAATTACACTATAAATGATAACTAGCAATCAAAATAAAATACAATTTGACAATTTTGTATGGATAGACATTTGTCAGCCAAATAAAGAAAGCCTTGACAAAATTGCGGAAGAGTACAAATTAGACTATTTTCAAATTAAAGACAGTTTAGAAAAGGGGCATTTGCCAAAATTTGAGAAGCAACCAAACTATGATTTTCTCATATTAAGAGCATTTACTTCAACTATAGAACAAGGTGCAACGACAATTGACGAACTATCCAACAAAATCGCCTTTTTTTACAATGGCGAAAAATTTATAACCATTCACAGAAGTCAATTCAGCTTTTTAGATACAAATAAAAGAACCTATAAAAGTCCTGAGGAAATTATGCTTTTTTTAATTCTTAAGATGGTAGAAACTTATCAACCACCATTAAACGCATTAGACGAAAAAATTGCTGCTATTGAAAAAACAATTTTTCTGAAAGACTATTCAAAAGTATCATTAGAAGACTTGTATTTTTTAAAAACTCAAACCAGAATTACAAAGAAATTATTGCAATTATTTCAAAACGTAATTAATCAAGTTGTAGTTAGCGAAACAACTGAGACAGCATTACAAGACATTAAAGACAAATTATTAAGTCTTATTTTAAACTATGATGAAGTACAAGAAAATGCGAATAACTTATTGAATACGTATCTTTCCGTAAATGCACAGAAAAGTAATGACGTAATGAAATTGCTCACTATTTTTTCTGCATTTTTTTTGCCATTAACATTTGTTGCGGGAATTTATGGAATGAACTTTGAAAATATGCCCGAACTTAAATGGCAAACAGGTTATTTTATGACTTTGGGTGTTATGGCTGTAATTGCAATGATTATATTTTTTTGGTTTAGAAGAAAGAAAATCATTTGACGAAAAATTGCAAGCTGCTAAAATCTGTTTGGCAATATGGTGGTTGTATTGCTTTTAAGAAATATTTGTGCTGAAAATCCGCTACATTGGCAATCCGCGAAACGTTAGCAGAAATAAACCAGAGTAAATCATGATAAAACTACTGATATTTTTACCCATTATTTTGTTTATTGGAATTGGATGTAGTAGACAAGAAGATATACGAGGAACATTTGTAAATGATGACTCAGAGGTAATAACGATTGACTGCAATTATCACGTAAGGTCTAGCCACTTATCTGGCGAACCATTTATGCCCGACAATGGGGATGAAATAAAATTAATGAGTACAAGCTTGCAACAGGATGAAATTACTTTAGCCTTCATGTGGGATAGTATACTATCGCCTTTTGCTAAATGGGATCCCTACAAGGACGAAATATCAATAGGAAAAGACATTTATACTAGAAATAGTTTTGCTACATGCAAGTGAGGAGATATGAATAAAATACTGCTAACATAACTAGGAGTAACTATCAAATAATCTCTTCGGAATGAGGATTTTCATTGAAATTTCGTTTTATACTTTGATTTTGATAAAAAAAACGAAAATGATTAAAAAAATTAGAATAATATCGTTGCTTGGTATCTTGCTGATTTTTGTTTCATGTAAGAAAAAACCAGCAAATGAAATTGATGAATACTTTGATGGTAGTTGGAGACATTATTATGGTGAAAATTGGTATGTTGATTTAACCATTCAAAAGAATTCAAGAGGTGAACTAGAAAGATATGAAAATGGAATGACCAACGGTACCTTTAAATTTAAATGGCTAATAAAGAATAATAAACTCTATCATGGATGGTTGTCAGGTAAAAGAGATGCTATGGTGATAAATAAGTACCCTACAATCGCCGACACGATTATAATTAACAATTTTGACACAATTCTTGACGGACAGAGATATATAATACTAAACGGAAATTATTATGATGACTAACATTTCAAACTAAAACAAGAATCGAGTTACAACATCCAATGGCGCTTGATCACAAGAGAAATAATTACATAAACATAACGCCAAATAAGCAAAACGTTTTAAGTAATAGAATGACAGAAATGAACCTAAATGAAAATGAAAAATAAAAAACTATTAATAATATCGTCATCGTTGGTCTTAGTATTTCTAGTGATTGTATTCGGTTTCAGGACATCGGATTCTTTATTAGGCCACATTTCAAGTAAAATAATAAATGGAAATACAATCAATTTACATTTGAGAAATGTCGCAATTCATGACTTTAAAATTAGCACTCTATCAGAAAAAAGACGAATTGTTATTTTTGAAAAAGGTATGCAGGTTAACAAAATTGAAAAGGATGTTTATGGACCATTTACATTTGAGATCCAAATTAAAAAAGGCTTAACTATCAAAGCGGGTCATTGGAAGACAGTAAATTGGGGAGCCCATGATTATTCAATTTCATTGATTAATAATAAAATCGGATATGATTTAACTTTTGAGGCATATGGCCCTGATTACAGAAAAATAAAATGTGCTTATGACCTAAATGGAAAAATGCATGGAATGTATTTATCATATTTCAGTAATGGTAATTTAGAGGAAGAAAAGAATTATAACCACGGAAAATTGAACGGAAGACAGACTTACTTTTATGAAAATGGAAAAATCCGAGTTTCTGAAAATTGGTACAATGACACTATAAAGGGAGATTTTCATTTCGTAGAGAAAGTAAAAAAATGAACGCCTCTAACACACGCTTTGAAAAAAGCCAAAATCTATTTAACGAAAACCATTAATTGAAAAACTTAAGATCTTGGATCGCAAATAATAATAATTCTATAAATCGCTTCTTCGCTAAGCGTGGGAACGTCATATACCATCATAGCATCCGCCCAAAACAGAAATAAATGGGATTAATAATTATTATATCATTCATATTTATCGCCTTAATCATCAGTATTTTATGGTTAATTCTGTATTTCCCAACAAAATGGTTAGTACCGCAGAAGAATATTAAAACGATAAGATGGATAAGTTCAATATTGCTTGGTTTGATTCTTATTTACTATCTTCTTTTTACTTCACCATCTTACAATCATGAATATGCCTCACTATATCAAAAGGGTGATATTTTTGAACTAAGACTTATTGGAGAACGAAGATATATGAGTCATGATCCAATTTCTGTTTTCAGTAGAGAGACGTATACGGACACGTTAATCCTGAAATTACCTCGAAACAAGGGAGCTATTAGAGGAAGTGAAATCACAAAAGAAGACGGTTATCCATTGTTGGGGAGTATCGAAATCATAGAAGGGAGTGTAACTGTAAAATTATACTATGACAATTACGATGACCACATAAAAGATCCGCTAACATACAATGGAAAATATAAATTAAAAAATAAGAACGGTATATAGCACCAAATAAACAAAAGCACCAAAAAGATTATATTTGAAAAGGGCCTTTGCCTATTTGGAAACCGTTAGCAAACATTTTAATATGACAAATAAACTCACCTTAATTGCATCATTATTAATACTCCTTACTAGTTGTGACCCAGGAGTATCTTTTCATCGTGTCGTAACAAACAATACAGATTACACACTTCAATATGTCAAAACGAACTCGATTGGAGATAATGACACCATTGACATTGCAGTTAACGAAGAATTTGAGTACGCTCAGGAAATGAAAAGGGGGAGACGTAAAGAATATGAAGATTGCGAAAATGCATTTCCCTATACCGATGCTTTAAAATTCATAGTTAAAAACGACACATCTAAAACCGTAGAAGTTGATCCGTTAGGAAACATTAATTGGGAATTTTCAACAACTGATAAATCAATGAATGGAGGAGGAAGTTGCAATTGTTCCCTTAGAATCACTAATTCAGACATTAAATAAACGTTTGCTAACATCACCTTACGCAACGGTTTGATATTCAATAAATCCAGAACGCCGTTTCGCCAATCTGAAAAACGTTAGCTGCAAGAAATAAAATATGACCATTAAACAATTAGCAGAAAAAGAAGTGCAATTACTTTCATTAGTGATTAAACTTTATCACCTAGGAGACACCAAAGAAACTAGGGAAAGTCTAAACAGTGTTTTCGTGGAGTATAATGATATTTTTGAGAAGTATGTTAATCTGGCAAACGTTGACGACGAGGCATTAAAAAGAAGTTTATTTATTCAGTGGCACCAAATTTCAGAGCCAAATTGGTTAACAGGAATTCCTGAACTTAATCAAGAAATTGAAATTAAATTACTTAAAATATTAGACAAAAGAATTCAGAATGATTTACTAGATAAGGAACTAATTTGGATGTTTAATTATTATGCTAAATGGGAATACATTTATGAAAGATTTCCTCAATTTCCTTCAATTAATAAATTTGTAAAAAGTGTAAGTCAAGTGCATTTTCCCAAAGTGATAAATAAAATAGAAATGGTAACACGTGGACAAATGGGACATTACTGGAATTCTTTAAATTGTTTTAAATAATTTGCCAGCTGCTAACAGAGGCTCATGCTCCATTCCGAGATCTTATTTCGATGAAACGATTTTGTATCTTTAAAACTAATTAAACTTCGAGGTGTCGTTTTTGGGTAAAAGTTGGGAACGGCACTTAGCCCGAAAACGTTATAGCCAATACTAAGACGGCATATGAAACTAAAAACCATATACGGACTGACAATCATTTTAGCAATTTTATATTCTTGCTCGAATCTCAAAACGGACAATAATAACGACAAAGTTGTAATTGAAGAAAGAATTGCCATCCCAAATACAAAATCCCAAAAGTTATTTAATCAGCTCAGACCCGAAAGTCAAAAGTTTCAAATCAATGCTGATTCTGACAATATTATAACAGGTAAAAACGGAACACAGGTTTTTGTTCCTAAAAACAGCTTTATTAATGTAGACGGATTACTCATTACAGGAAAAGTCGACATTGAATTAATTGAAGTACTATCTGTGGCTGACTTTATCAAAACAAATCTTCAAACTGTTTCCAATGGTAGACCATTGCAGTCAGAAGGAATGCTATACATCGATGCCAAATCAGGTGGACAGCAAATAACTTTAGCAACGGACAAAAAACTTCAAATTGAATTACCGAACATCAATAAAATGGGAACAGCATCAAACATTAAAATATTTTCTGGCAGCTACGATACATTGGGAAATATTAATTGGACTGAAAACGAAAAAACAGAAAATAGGCTTATACCACTTCCCCTTGATTTGTTTGACTATAAAAAATGGACATCTTTTGGATTTATTAGAGTTCCTAAAAATCAAGGGTATCAAGCTACAGACAATGACGAAATTGTAGATTCCACAACATTCAAAAATCCATCCTTGAAAAATACCTTTATTGCCACAAGAGAATTTGAGGAAAGATTCTCCCATATTAGTTCAGCTGAATCGGCAATCGGACATTACACTTCATATTACTCAACAACTGTTCAAAAAGGAAGAATGATTATGGATTCTACAATTTCCAAAATCTATTTGAATAATCTTGACAAAGAATTGTGGTATTGTGATTCACTTGCCTATGCTTATATGAAAACTTGGGAAGGCAAAGCTGACTTTAATAGCTATTGGTATTCAGAAGTTGAAACGTATGACTTACTAAACGCTTTTAAAAAGTTCTATGAACAAAAATTAACAACAGTTCTCACCTTTCCAACTGATTTTGATTTAAGTAAAAATGATGCTAGAGAAAAACTTATTGCAAAAGGATTTATGGAAACTGAAATTGATGAAATTTTGGGTGCGTATGAAAGGCAAAATAAAATTGTAACGGCAAGACGAAATAAAGTGAAGGCACAAAATATTTCGACAAACTCTTTTGCAGTTGCAAAGCTAGGTTGGATTAATTGCGATCAATTCTATGACGAACCAACAGCCAAGGAATCAACTATTATAGCAAGTGTAAAAAATTTAGAAAATTATGAATTTGCCTATTTGACATTAATAATCAACGGTCGAAGAATTGCACTAAATGGAACTCTTGGAGACAATTCCAACTATACTTTTACTGGTAAATCACAACCATACACAAGGCTACCGATTGGAGAAAAGGCAACAATTATTGGAATATCATACAAGGACGATAAACCATATTTAGGAATTAAAGAAATTGTTATCTCTGAAAAAGGGAATTACGAGATTGACTTAAAAGTAAGTTCGACAAAGGACATTAACACGAAACTGAATGGAATCCAATAGTACTGGCAATAACAGCACCTACCCAAAATTGGTGGTTCAGTGGTTACAAGAAGCTGAAATTCCAACTTGCCCCAAAAGTGGAAAACCTATGAGATTCTTATGTCAATTGGGAAGTTTCAGTGAAATTAGATCGACTTTTAGCAACGTTGTTCCAACCGATGGAATGGAAGAGTACTTTGAGAAGTTAAACTTTTGGTGTGATGGTAATTTATATATTTTTATTGAACCGACTACAAAGACAATGTGTTACACAATGCAAAACACCTAAGTAGTGCAAACAATGAAAAATAAATAACGAACTGCTAACACCATTAAACAAAAGCGCAAAATTCACTATACTTGTTAGGCATATTTAGAAAACGTTAGATGTTAGGACATTCCAACCATTTAATATTTGAACCGTCTATTAATTGATGACCAAATTATACTACTATATTGTCTTTATATTACTATCTGTACCTTTTGCAGCATTTGCTCAACAGAATTATTATATAATCACAGACAATAGTGATTTAATTTTTGTGGATCAAAACAATTGTTCTGACAGTATACTTTGTAACTGTGGAACTTATATACAGGATATTGCTCTTACTCCAAATGGTAAAATGTATGCATCTACAGGAAAAAAAATACTTGAGATAAATATTAGTGATTGTAGCAATACATTAATCACACCATCACCTGTAACTGACACTTTTTCAAATGCTGGTCATTGGATTAATTCACTAGTCGCGTTAGATAATCAATACTTGTTTGCAGCTTCTACAGATGCAATCCTTTACAAAATTGATCTTTATAGTGGAACTTCCCAAAAAATTGACACTCTAACTGAAATGATTAATGGAAATCAAAATTGGTATTCATCAGGAGGTGATTTGACTTGGTACAAAGGGAAAATGCTACTTGTAACAGCAATGAATGAACTCGTTGAAATAGAAATGGATATGTCATTTTCTAATTTAATTAAGGTTCATAAAATTGGCACAATTGTCACCCCATATCAATCAATTTATGGTGTTCTAACTATTGGCAATATTGATTGTAATGCGGATGATTTGAAAATTTTGGGTTTTGAAGGTCAAGATGTTTATGAAATTAACCCATTAAATGCATCAAGTCAAGTTGTTTGTGACTCCTTATTTTTAGGAAATGTATATGGATCAATCTCTATTTCTGAATCACAAAATCAGTCAGTTGCATCTTCAATAGAATTTCCAAATGTATTTACACCAAACAATGATGGAACGAACGACATCTTTTACCCAATTGAGATATCTGGAGTTGAACATTTTGAGTTTACAATTATTAATCGTTGGGGGAATAAAGTTTATTATATTGAAGACAAACCAATCTACTGGGATGGCTCAAGTCCTGCATATAATGTTACTGAGGGTGTTTATTTTTTCGTAATTGAAGGTTCAGATTATTGTGGAGAGCAATTTAAACGAACCGGATTTGTAACTCTCATAAAATGATACCTCTACAGCAATTAAACAAAAGCACCAAAAATTCTATATTTGTTAGGCGCCTTTGCCTATTTGGAAAACGTTAGCGGTCATTATAGGTCGGCATACCATCAACAACATTCAAACAGACCTAAAATAAATTCTAAAAATGAAAAATATTAAATGGAAAGAAATACTAAAATTTTTATCGGGTGCATTTTTTGTGACTGCGGGAGCAAGTTGGTATTTTGCTTGGAATAAAGTTGACCTTCCATTCATGGGAACTACAATGACACATCAATTTCTTTTGATCCGTGGTTTCATTCATTTTGCTTTGTTTCTGACTACATTCTACTTTGGTTTTATTAAAAAAAACAAAAACAACGAACCGCTAACATAAGTTTTGCGTTAGTGGGTAGACAGTACGAATAGAAACATTTGAGCAATCAATAATCATTTGTGCTAACAGACAGTTTTTTGCTTCGAAATCCACTTCTTATCCAGAGCCAAAACCGTTATATGGCATTTTAGAACAGACATCAAACAGACAGATAAATGGGAACTTGGAATACAAAAATAAACGGCAACGATACTTTTCAAGACATCTATCAAAATTTCTTTGACTTATATAATCAAGGACAAAACCCCACTGACATTTCTAAACAAGTTCAAGATGACTTCGCTGAAATGCTTAACGAATTTGACGACAAGAACAATAGTTTATTCGGACTTGCATTAGCTCAATGGGAGACAAAATCTCTTGACCCTACAATTTACAAACAAGTGAAGGAAATCATTGAAACAGAAAACGACCTTGAAGTTTGGAAAGGACTTGGTGCTGATGACAAGACAATAGAAAAACGTAAAAAAGAACTTGAAAAATTTCTTACTCAAATTTCAACTGAAAGGGAAAAACCGAAACGAAGAGTTAGACCGAAGTTTGAATTTACAATAGTTGACTTAGTTAAAATAATGACCCCTGACAACACAAAACTATTTACAATTAGCGAACATTTTACAAATGGCGTTTATGAGCAAACAGGTTCATTGATGATGTGGCAACCTGGAGTCGATAAAGTATTCATAAATGGTGGAGGTGGATCTGTGCTGTATTATACAGGACAGGGTAAAAACATTTCAGCAAAATGGCTTAACAGTCAAACATTAGTCGTAACACACGACAAAGACATCCTATTTACAAAGAAAGATGAAAGAGCGTATTTTTGTGGAGATGATGTTAAAGTAGTATACAAAACAAAATGACAACAGACATAAAAACGCACAATAACAATGGTTTGACAAAAGTGGCGGATCTGTGATCCGCAGACACATTTGTGGTGAAAATCGCCACCAACACAAAGCACGAAGACGTTATGAGCAACTATGATGAAATTTGCACCACATATTAGCATTTATGATTTTGAAGAGTCAAAAGATATTCAAAATGAGGTTATTTGGTCATTTTTGAAAAATTTAAAAGTAATATCATCTTCTCGTCAACGTTTTAACATTCATGTTGTCCGAAATATTGAAGATGAAAGACAAAGTCTTGATGGGAACATCAAATCTTTATGGAAATTTGTTTCAATTGATCAGTATTTTGTAATGTCCGACTATGAACAAAGGTTTTTTTTATTAGATCTTATATCCAATTGTTTTCTTGATGTATCTGAGTCATTAGGTTGGGAAAAGGTTGTTATAAATGATGCGATCGAAAAAACATTAACACAAAATATTGAATTTGAATATTCATCAAAGGCAATTCAAAATAAAACACGAGACAAGTCAGCATCAGTTGAAATCAAATTGAATAAAAATAAAGTATCAATTTGGATAGTGCTTTCAATTAAGGATAATACAAATAAGATTAAAAAACATCTGATCGATACTACAGTTGCGCAAGTTTCATTTTTCCATCATTTCGACAAACCTTTATGGATAACTGAGCGGAATTTTGGCTTTCAATTTAAGAATGGAATGACACTGAGTATCACTCTCGAAGATAATCAACCAGAATGGAGTCATGCCCGAAATACGATGGACGAGTGGTTTAAAAAATCAATCGATTTTAACGAAAAAATGACCTCCGAAGAAATGGCAAATCTGTTAAACAAATAATGCTCATAACAGCAAGCAAGCGCCAACCTAAGATCTCGCTTCGAAAAACGATTTTTAAGAAAGAAAATAAATTAACTTCGAATTTGAGTTTACTTTAAAAGTCATCACTACACCAAGCCGAAAAACGTTATTGGAAATCCTAACAAGTCAATGATACACAGCAAAAATAGCATCGCCCAATGGTACAAAAATGCTGCTATTTCCCTGCCTACTTCACAATTTTCACCACAATTGATTCTCCTGATTCATGGTTGATCTGTAAAAAATAAATTCCTTGTGGAAGGGAAGAAAAATCCAATTGCTGAGAAGACCAAGCCTTTCCATTCACGAATTGTTTCCCTGAAGGATCAACCAACGTATAATCAAATCCTGTGTCAGGAACTGAAATCGTTAATTCTGTGGTAACTGGATTTGGATAGACTTGCAATTCTTTTAATTCAACCAGTTCATTCACGAAAACGATATTGATGATTACTGGATTGGAGCTTGGAGCAGGAAAACTGTTTTCATTGCCTATTTTGACAACAAACACACTGTTTCCACCAGTTCCGTAAGTCGTGTGAAAACCAACTGTAACGGCATAACCATCAGAAGTGGATCGCATATCATTTGCCTGATCCTGACCAACACCATTGTAACCAATTCCATAACCATCCCAGTATAATCCTGAACTATGGCGGGCTATGAAACAATCTTCTCCATCTGGATAAGTTGGAATATTGGGATTAATGGATTGTGATGCTAGAAAAACTTTATCGGATCCATTTGCTGTATAATGTGCCATACACGCGTAACGACTATCATCGTCGGCATAAAACTCTTCAGCCGCTTGTAAAGTACCCGTTATATCCGTAATTGCGTTATAAATATCATGATCAATCTTTCCGGTTTTAATCCGTTGACCGATGGCCTTGATCTGCCCTCCTGCCATTGCTAAATCATTGAATTGATAATTGCCTTCAATTCCATATGTCTTTTGCCAGATAAGCGATCCATCTTGATGAAATTCAGCTAAATAAGCTTTTTGCTGCAAGGAATCTTCTACATACCAAGTACCACCAACATAAACAGTTGTATCGGTCGCTGAAATAACTGAATAAGCTACATCATTTCCTTCTGATCCCCATTTTTTCTTCCACAATAGACTTCCTACTTTATCGTAACGGGCTAAAAACAGATCGGTATTTCCATTGCTTGTCGAATCCGTTTCTCCTACAATAAAAACAGAAGTATCTGGCAATAAAATAGCATCATGAACACGCTCCCATGCACCTTCATCTGTAAACGTTTCCCAAAGTTTTGTTCCTGTTTCATCTGTAAATAGTAAATAGGTATCAAAATTTGCAGAAACACCACTAGATGAGGTTCCTGCAATGTAATATCCATATCCTGGAACTGGCAGCACGCGTTTCCCTTCTTCGAATTCTGGTCCACCATACGCACGAGACCATTTAAAATTGCCCAAACTATCTAAGCGCATTAGAAATACCTGAGAAGGAGCTTCCTCAAAACTAGAAGATGAACCAGTTACCAAATATCCAGAATCGGGCAATTGCGCTATCCCTTCACCTTTATCGTATCCATTTCCTGAATACACTTTATAAAAAGAAGGCTGACTCCAAGCATTTAGGGAAAAAAGCATCCCTACTAAGAAAGAAACTGTGCGCACTACTAGTTGATTTTCCATAGTAATCTTGTTACAAACGATTCACCATATCCTTTTTTGGAAACACTTCCATAAACATCTTCTGTTCCGATCATCCAATTCACGCGTTTCAAATTCAATGTGGCATAGATTCCGCCACGTAGATTCCCAAAACCACCATAAGTCCCAGATGCAGAAAAATGAAACAGCGAAGTTGCTTTCCAATAAGCACCTGCGAAAATTTGAGGAATAGAACTAAACGTTGGGTACATTCTTAATCCAAAAAAGGATTGTACTTTCTTACTTGAATTTAAATCAACCAATTTCATAACCTGCAAATAACCAGGTAAAGCCACCACTCGCTTGATGGTTTGTTTTTCAATATTTAAAGAATCCAACAAGGAAAAATCATCACTAAATGGCTGTGCGTTACTTGTCAATGTATTAAAATCAAAACCACTATAGGTATAAGTTGAATCGACAACGTATCTATCCATGCCACCGTTCATGTATGCAAACCCAATGTTTTGAGCACTAACTTGAAAAGAAGTAAACGATTTACCCCATGGAACACGGATGCGGTAATCAATATCAATTCCAATACCCAAACCTTTGCTAAAGTTTGCTCCAGTCGTTGAACGCATTTCCCCTTTTAATAATAAATCGATTTGAGAACCATCTTCATTTTGTGTCAATTCACCTTTTTGGATATGTCCATCCATGTAGTTTTGCACATTGATCAAATTCAACGCAATGTAGGATTTGTCTTTTTTATTCACGATCCCGAAACCCACTTTTTGAAATTGCATAAAATCCAATCGGGTATTCGTCAATTCAGCTGTAGTATTGAGGTAGGAAGAATTTCCATAAAAAATTAACCCGAAAACATCTTGTCCGTAAATCATGTTTCCAACTGCCACATATCCAGCTTTCACCATCCAAGCAATTGAATCGCGTTTCATAAAACCACCACTTCCATTAATGTAGCGTATTTCAGCATTTGCATTGATTCCAAATCGATTGATTTCACTGTGTTTATCAAATGATCGCGCTTTCATCGATTCATCAATAAAACCGCCAAAGAGTAAGGTATTCGTGATTTCTCTTTTCAAAGAGGTGCCTTGTAATTCAACTATTCCATCCGTTTCAATTACAGCTTGATTTATGGCAGAATCCGAATAACTAGGGTACAAAAGTTGGGCATTCGAACGAATTCCAATCAACAAGAATAGTGCTGCAATTCCAAATTTCAACTGGTTCATATTCGTGCTTCTACTTTAAGTTTTGCGCCAATTTTAAAACCAAAAAATGCTTTTTCAGGAATCATAACCTGTTCACTAACATTGGTGTTGGCATTAGGAGTATTTAATTTCATGCTTACCGAAAGCTGTTGAACCGTTTCCAATAAATCGACTACATTGTCAGGAATCACAAATTCAACATAGGATTGTTTTTGAAGAATTCCATTTACCACAGATCCGTAAACACTGGAACTCACTTCGTCTGAACCAACAATTGTTGCAATTACATTGCCAGATGCGTCCATTAAATAAAGGGTTACATCTCCAGAAAGTGGAAAAGCATTGGTTGCTTTCAACCAAATCATCCCCGATTTCACATGCGTTTTGGAAAAATCTTGTTTAAACGAAAAGTCAAATGTATCTTTTAATACGAGGTCTGTAAGTCCAACATTCAACGGCATGTTTCCTTTTAAATTCACTTTGAGTGAGCTTTGCGGGAAAATCTCATCCCATCCACCAGATACATTACCCCATGGATTGAGTTGAAGTTCAAATCCAATATCATTTTTAGCACCATGGTTTTCAAGGAACTGCTCTGTATTGCTATTTGCTGCATTAAATTCCAATGTCGTTGTAGAAGGATTCAACGCACTTTCAGTACCTGTAGCACTATTGATGGTGATCCAAGAATTAATGGAAGAATGCGCCATTGCAACTTCATTTCCTTGATTATTGGTGTTTTTAAGTTCCGTCAACTTAACTTTTGCACTCACTTTAAGTCCATTCACCAATTCCAATTCGAGATTAGATGCTGGCAAATCGATCAATCCACTTGCTATTTTATTGAACGCTTCGATGTTTTCTGTAATGGTATCTGTCAGTAATTGATTGCCAAAATAACCACGAGCGTAATCAATTTTCACATCATTCATGGTAAATAAAAACTTCACCGAATCCATGTTACTCGTTGTAACAGTTGGCCCTGCAGGATCCGATTTAACAGACAATTTGGATTGAATTTTATTGAACGATCCTTGGTTTGTCCCTCTTAAATCCATTTTGTAACCAGTCAAATCAACAAATCCATCTATTTGCCCCGGATTTGCATTCGTACCTGCTGGTGCAATAAACTCTTGGGAAAGTGTGATACCGTTCTTCGTAACTCCAGGTAATTCGACCGTAAAAAATGTTTTTGTACCTATTGGGTTGAGCACAGAAATAGCGATTCCCCCTGATTTTATGCGAATTTCCTTTAGTTCAATATCTCCCAAAGCAATGATGTGTTCTTTTACTTCATTCGAAACGAAAGAAGTGCCAGGTGGAACATTGAAATTTGGCAGTGATTTAATATGCTTAACTGTTGTATCAGGTATATCAACTACATCTGCTAAATTCAATTCATAAATCGTTCGATCAATATCCAGTTCATAATAACCACCATTTACTGAAAGGAATGATTCTTCGACCAAATGATCAAGTGTTAAACTATCTTTTAGCAATGGAGCTTGCCAATCTGATTCCCAGACAGCTTGCTCTCGTTTGCATCCCACTAAAAGCAATAATACAAGTGGAAAATAAGTGAGAATTTGTTTCATACAATAACCATGACGTTAATTACTTCAAATGGTTGGAATTATACCCGTTCAATAATCGTAGCATATCCTTGACCAACACCGATACACATGGTTACCAACGCATATTTTCCATTCGTACGGTGTAATTCATTTGCTGCGGCAAGTAAAATTCGTGCTCCTGACATTCCAAGAGGGTGTCCTAAAGCAATTGCACCTCCATTTGGATTGATGCGCGGATCGTTGTCAGCCAAGCCCAATTTACGCGTACATGCTAATACTTGTGCCGCAAATGCCTCGTTTAACTCAATCACATCCATATCTGCGAGCGTTAATCCTGCACGTTGTAATGCTTTATTGGATGCCTCAACTGGGCCAATTCCCATAATTCGTGGTTCAACACCAGCAACTGCTGCACTCACAAATCGAGCAAGTGGTTGTAAATTGTGTTGTTTCATTCCACTTTCAGAAGCCATTAACAATGCAGCTGCTCCATCGTTTAATCCGGAAGCATTTCCAGCGGTTACTGTCCCCTCTTTTTTAAATGCAGCACGCAAGCCTTGTAATCCTTCCAAAGTTGTTGTAGGGCGCATAAATTCATCCGTTTGAAAAAGCAACGCATCTTGTTTTTTACGTGGGATACTTACAGGAATAATTTCCCTTCCAAGAATACCAGCCTCTTGCGCTTTGAACGCTTTTTGTTGTGACCAAAGAGAAAACGCATCTTGGTCTTCCCGATTAATCGCATATAATTCAGCAAGGTTCTCAGCTGTATTTCCCATGCTATCTGTTCCGTATAATTCTTCCATTTTCGGATTGATAAATCGCCATCCAAAAGAAGAATCAAAAAGTTGTTGATCGCGTCCAAATGGTGTGGATGACTTAGAAAGCACCCAAGGTCCACGTGTCATATTTTCAACTCCGCCTGCAATGTATACTTCACCAGCACCATCCTTAATAGCACGAGCAGCATTCACAGCAGCAGACATTCCAGAAGCACAAAGTCGATTGATTGTTTCACCAGCTACACTAACAGGCAATCCAGCAAGTAAACCAGCCATTCGTGCAACGTTTCTATTATCTTCTCCAGCCTGATTGGCACAGCCCAATAGTACATCTTCAATTGCAGCAGGATCAAGAGTCGGAACTTTAGCTAATAATCCAGCAATGGCATAAGCTGCCAAATCATCTGTTCTAACTGGAGCCAATGTTCCTCCAAAGTTCCCTATTGCTGTTCTAACACCTGCAACTAAATACGCTTCTTTACTCATTTTTCAACATTCGTTTATTTCACTATTCACATCTATCATTTTCACTGTAACCACCAAGATTAACAGCCGAAAACAGTAGGTGGATAAAAATAGGTATTTCCATTGATTTGAGCGATACGCAACTCAATTGTTAAGCATTGTTAATAAAATTACAGCGACTTCTGGAATGAATATTGCTAAATTCAAACCTCTTTAAACCAAGAAACAACTATGAGAAGTATTAAACAAGCACTGTTTTTCTGTTTGCTCTGTGTCTCAACAAGCACATTTGCACAACTCGAAGAACTCACTCCACGGGAAATGAAGTACCGTGATTCAATCGCAAAACTGAATCAACAAAATGCAACAATTGCAGCAAGTCAAGAAGCTTATAACAAAGGAATTGACCTCTTCAACAAAAAAAAGTTCAATGATGCAATTGTAGAATTTAAAAAATCGTTAGCCTCTGACCCTAATTTTACTGCTGCGCATTACAATAAAGGAGTTGCTGAAAACGAATCTGAGAAGTTCAAGGATGCGGTGGAAACTTTTACCTTATTGATTAAGAAAGATGCTTCCTATGCAAAAGCTTATTTTCAAAGAGGTAGAGCTTACCAAGGATTAGCCGATTATTTGAGTTCTGAAAAAGATTATGAAAAATCAATCCAATTAGATCCAAAAAACCCAAAAGCATATTACAATTATGGCACACTGAAATTCATGCAATTGGATTACAATACTGCCATTAAGTATTTCACAAAAACCATTGAGTTGGATCCAACTAGTGCTTATGCTTATAATGATCGTGGAAGTTGTTACCGTATGCAATCAAATTATCCAAAAGCGATTGCTGACTACGAAGAAGCACAACGTAAAAATCCCAATCTTGCATTTGTATTGAACAATATTGGTACAACCAAAAAGAAAATGAAAGATTATACAGGAGCTCTAGCTGCATTTAATCGTGCTATTTCTATTGATGCCAATTACTTTATGGCTTATAATAACCGAGGAGCAACTTTGATGGAAAAAGGTAGTTACGATGAAGCTTCAAAAGATTTTGAAAAAGCATTGCAACTCAATCCAAAATATGCACCTGCTGCTTCCAATCTTGCTGCTGCTTATTTTAAAAAGAAAAACTATGCGAAAGCTGAAGAATTTGCTACTAAAGCGATCACAATGGATCCAAATTATGCAGCCGCTTATGTAAACAGAGGTATGGCACGAGAAATGCAACGCAACATTGACGGGGCCTGTGAAGACTGGCATAAAGCGAATGAACTAGGATCTGCCGAAGGGAAAACATATTATTCAGGAAACTGCTCAAACTAAAACGATAACAGATGAAAAAAATATTAATAGCAATCGTTTTAGGCATTTCAGCTTCTAGCTTTGCACAAAACGTAGACTTTAAAGCTGCCAATTTCAAAGCCGATAAGGAAGGATATAAAAAAATAGAAGCTGTCTTAGAAAAAGGTGAAGAATTTTATAAACTAGGTATAGAAGCTGTTTTTACTGTTCAAGATATTGGATTGAACTTTAAAAAGGCGTTGGAACAATTCGAAATCGCACAGAAATACAATCCAAACTCTGGATTATTAAACTACAAAATAGGTGTTTGTCATGCGAACTCATCCGATCCTTTTAAAAGTATCTCCTATTTTAAAACGGCACAAAAATTAAACCCAACGTGTGATCCATTTTTGAATTATTATTTGGGTTATGCTTATCAATTAGAAGGTAAATACGATGATGCAGCGCGTTCTTACGCAACATTTGAAGCAGAATACAAAAAAGCTGACAACTTCAATAAGTTTGTTGTACAACGTAAACGTGAATGTCAAATCGCTCGTGCATCTGAAGCAAAACCAATTCGTGCATGGGTTGACAATGTAAAAGAATTAAATTCAGGGGAAGATGAAATAGCTCCTTCAGTTTCTGCCGATGGTGCCGAAATGATTTTATCTTCTAACCGTAAAAACACCCACAACCCAAATGAAGTTGGTGAGTTTGATTATGACATTTTCACTTCTACTTTGGTTGATGGTAATTGGAGTGAGCCAGCACCAATTAAAGGCCCTATTAATTCCACGACTGATGATGTAAGTAATTGTATCGGATATAGCGGAAATAAAATGTTATTGCACCGTGAAAATTCAGGTCAAATGGATATTTACGAATCAAAATTGGTCGGTGCAGATTGGTCAAATCCGCAAATATTGTCTGCAATGATTTGTTCCGATAGAGCAAATGACCGTTATGCATCGTATGATCCTGATGGATTTAAAATCTATTTTGTTCGCGACAATATCAATGGTGTGAATGGTTCTGAAATCATGTTTTCAGCTGTTCAAAATAAAATGAAACAGGATTTTATGTTGGCGTCACAAGTTGTGCAAGTCAATTCTAAATTCAACGATGGACCAGTTTATATTCACATCAGTGGAGACTACATGTACTTAGCTTCTCAAGGGCATGAAAGTATGGGAGGTTTTGATATTTTCATTTCAGAAAAGAAACAAGGTCAATGGTCAACGCCGGTAAACATGGGATCGCCAATCAATACACCTTACGATGATTTCTTTTTCGCTGCATCAGCTAATGGAAAATTTGCTTACATCTCATCAAATCGTGCAGGTGGAGAAGGTGGATTTGATATCTACCGTGTTACGTTCTTTGGTGAAGAGAAAAAACCAGTTGTTGTAACGGAAGATTTCTTGTTAGGATCGATCGCACAACCGATCAAGGATAACAACATTGAAAACACCGTGAATGTTAACAAAAAATCATTAACCGTATTTAAAGGAACAACCATTGATGCGATTTCGCGCAAACCAGTTGAGGCTCTCATTGAAATTACAGATAATGCTACTGGACAAATCATTGAAACGTTTACGACCAATAGTGCAACTGGAAAATTCATTATTACCTTGAATTCAGGAAAAAACTATGGTATTGCTGTTAAAGCAACTGGATACTTATTCCATTCAGAAAACTTTGATATACCTATGGGTGCTGCTGATAATTTGGTCAACAAAACCATTGAGTTGAAAAACATTGCCATTGGTAGTAAGATTGCATTGCGCAATATCTTCTTTGATGTGGCTAAAGCAACATTGCGTCCTGAATCAAATGGAGAGTTGGAGCGTTTGGTGAAACTTATGAAAGATGTACCGAATTTGAAAATTGAAATTTCTGGTCATACAGACAATACTGGTTCTGCGACTGTGAATGAAACACTTTCTCAACAACGAGCTGAAGCAGTTGTTCAATATTTGACTTCAAAAGGCATTTCTGCTAGCCGTATGCGGGCGAAAGGTTATGGTTCTTCTGCACCAGTTGCCACAAACAATAGTGAGGATGGTCGTCAACAAAACAGACGTACTGAATTTGAAATTACAGGCAATTAATTCCAAACGAATCGATTAATATTAAAGCCGTCTCAAGAGTAATTTTGAGGCGGTTTTTTCATTTTTAAGGCTCCAATTCACAGGAGACGTTCGGTTTTTCAACCAATTATTCTTTTTTGACAACCAATTCTATTCGTCATTTTTCTTAAAGATGATAGAGGTCATTTTTCACTACTTTAGATTTTGCTACCTTTCAGGTGTATAAACGATCACATCACGAAAAACGTACTATGAAAAACAAAACTCAAAAATGTACACTTACCTTTCTTGGAGGTGCTGGAACAGTTACTGGCTCAAAAACGCTGTTAGAAGTTGGCAACAAAAAAGTCATGATTGATTGTGGTCTTTTTCAAGGAATCAAAGAACTTCGGCTAAGAAACAGAGCTTCATTCCCTGTAGATCCAACGACAATTGATGCGATTATTTTAACACATGCTCACTTGGATCATTGCGGATACATTCCGTTGTTAGTTAAAAAGGGATTTAAAGGTGCTATTCATTGTACAAGCCCTACAAAGGAACTTACTGAAATCATTTTGAAAGACAGTGCGAAAATCCAAGAAGAGGACGCTGAACGTGCTGCAAGACACAACTATTCGAAACACGAAAAACCAGAACCTTTGTACACTGTAAAAGATGTAATGGACAGTCTACCTTTATTTGTCGAACACGAATTAAATGAATGGGTAAAAATAGATGAGCAGATTAAATTTGAATTACTGAATAGTGGTCACATACTTGGTAGCGCATTTGTTAACATGGTTGCAGATGGAACAAAAATTGTCTTTTCTGGAGATATTGGCAGAACGAATCCATTGATTCTTTACCCGCCTAAGCCGATCAAAGAAGCTGATTATATTATCATGGAATCAACTTACGGCGATCGTGAACACGCTGTTGAGAATGAAAAGGAAGAATTGCGTGCAGTAATACAAGAAACATACGAAAATCGAGGAATTTTGATGATTCCTTCATTTGCAGTAGAACGAACGCAAGAAATCATTTACCTCCTACATCAATTAAGAGAAGAAGGTCAGTTGCCCTCCATGCCAATCTACCTTGATTCACCCATGGGAATCAATGCCACAAATGTCTATGATCGTTTTCATTCTTGGCAAAACATTCCCAATTCCCAAATGAATCAACTATATGATTCCATTCGATTCATTGAGGATGTTGATCATTCGAAAGCTATTGTAGCTGATGAAGCACCAAAAATTGTCATCGCAGGCAGTGGTATGATTGAAGGTGGAAGGATTTTGCATTACTTGAACAACCACATGGATAATCGTCGCAACACCTTACTATTCATTGGGTATCAAGGAATCGGAACGCGAGGCAGGGCAATTATGGAAGGAACAAAGGAAATTAAATTCTTTGGTCAATACCGAAAAGTAAACTGTCAGATTCGTTCCATTGGCTCACTCTCTGGACATGGAGACCGCAATGAAATGATTGCTTGGTTAAAACACTTTCATCATGCTCCAAAAAAGATTTTCCTCAACCACGGCGAGGCACATCAATCCGATGCATTCCGAGTGAAAATACAACATGAATTAAACTGGGATGTCGTGATTCCTCAATTGGGTGATTGTATAGAACTTGAATAAACTCACTTAAATCTGCTAGAAACAACAACAGGATTACGAATACCGCAATCCTGTTGTTTGGTTTCTTCTATCAGAAAACCCTAATGATCTGAATCAGATTATCAGTGTTGTATCTGTACTTTATGTCGCTCAAAATACGGTTTCCCAGTTGCTGTTTCATAACTAGCCTCTAAGATGTATTGACCATTGCTTAGTTTCCCAGGATTTAAGGTGAAACCATCTAATGGAATTTCATTTTCAGCAATAACGACTACTTCACGTCCACTTAAATCCATCATTTTGACTGTCAAATTTTTAATTGGTTGATTCGCGCCAATTTTAAATTGCTCTTGGAATGGATTTGGTGCAATGAATAAATTCGCATGATCAACCGACAATTCATCTATCCCTACATTGTTAATGATATAGGTTACCGTTTTAACATCCGTTACACCTCCACAATAAGTAACGGTTAGTGTTACAACAAATGTTCCCAAAGCTGTATAGGTATGTGTTGGATTCTGTAATGCAGAAGTTGCGCCATCACCAAAGTTCCAAGCCCATGACAATGGAGTATAGAGACTAAGGTCGGTAAATGTGATCAATTGACCAGCAGCTGGAGTTGGGTCAGATGCGCTGAAATTTGCACTTCCAGCACCTGGATTTGATCCAATTACAGACGAAAAACTCATTTTAAATCCAGATTCAGTTACCGATTGATCTGACCCGAATTCCAAGAACATAGAGCCACCAGTTGTAGAAACTGGAACTTGAAGATCAGTTCCATTAAATTGTGCAATTGGTGTAGTGGTATTATCAGCACCGTCATAAACCGTAAGATAATCATATCCAAATTCTAGGCTCAATTCCTCCATCGTCAACGTAATACTCGTTGCATCACATGGTTGAATCAACAACGTACAGTTTTCGTTATCTAGGTAGTTTCCTGTCATACCTCCTGAATCATAGATCACTCCAGTTGGTTTTGTGGTACTTGTGGTTTCACAGAAGATAATCATTTCGGTTACTTCAATCTGAGTTACGATTGTATCATTTCCGGCACAATTCGTTACAATCAATTGAACATCATAAAACCCAGGTGTCGTATAGGTATGTGTTGGGTTTTGTAGCGTTGAAGTTCCACCATCCCCAAAATCCCAAGACCAAGAAATAGGACCATAAGTTGTATTATCTACAAAAGAAGTTACTGCATTAACGATAGAAGGTGACGAAAGCGTAAAACCAGCAACTGGATTAATCGGATTAATAACAACTGCATCCGGAATGACTTCTGTATCTGTACCTGGACAAAGTGTCGTATTTGTTATGGTTAATGTTACCGTATAATTTCCATTCGCTGTATACGTATGCGATGGATTTTGAAGAATTGATGTAACTCCATCACCAAAATCCCAGAAATACGACTCGTAATTATTGTTCGTCGTAAACTGAGTTGTTACAGGGGCTGTACAAGAAAACGTTGGAGGATTTGTCATTGTTGCAATCACTTCACCTGCAACATTCGGTGTTCCAACACCAACCGCATACCATGCATGAATCACTTCAAAATGTTGTGGAGAACACAATCCAAATAAATCAATCGCAGCTTGTTCAGCACCATCTCTAGAATCCATAAAAGTGGAACTAGGTGTTAAATAAAAGTTTAAATTTCGGTACGCAATTTTCATAGCATCCGTTAAACCAATCCCCGTAACAGCATAATTATCATTATTGTCATTTGTTCCAGTTCCACCTTCAACTAATAAATAGTACCAGAAATTTTGGATTCCACTATCGTAATGTACAATATCACCACTATTAAAATAGAGTCCACCATAGGTATCCGGGTTCAAAAATTGATTTGGATTTGCCATGTTTCGAAAGGCAGCATCACCTGTTCCTCCAGGACGAAGCAATTGATCACCTATAAACCAAGTAGCAATTGTAGGGGCATTTATAAAACGAATGGTGTTGCCGAAAATATCACTAAACGATTCATTTAATGCACCTGATTCACCATCATAAATCAATCCAGCTGCATATTCTGTCACACCATGCGTTAATTCATGTCCAGCAACATCCAAGGAAGCAACTGGGAAATAATTTGCATCACCATTTCCGTAGTGCATCGTATTATCAGGGCCTCCAGACCAATAAGCATTTACGCCTACTGACGCATCATTCGCATAGCTTCGAATAATTCCACCAGCATCATCATACGAATCACGACCAAAATTGTTGAAATAAAAATCGTAGGTTGCCTCGGCTCCAAAATGAACATCTGTTGCAAATTCATCCTGATCCACATTCACATTATTCCAATCGTTGTCCATATCAGTATAGAGTAAATTGGTGGTTGCATTATATGTTTCTATTCCATTTCCTCTACCTGATTCTGCCATTGAATATCCAGATACTGGTGATCCATCCGTTGTGATTGGTTGTACACCCGAAAATTGTGTATGACCAGTTCCAACAACATCAATTTCACATACTCTACTGATTTCTTTGAGGACTTTTCCGCTTTGTGCATCAACAAAAACCCACTTATTAACCAGTGGTTGCGGATTGAATATAGAACATTTATAGGTCAAGAGATACTTTCCATTCATTTCTAAAATGATCAATTCAGAACTTGGATTGTGTAACTGATCAACCGTTAATGATGAAGCGGTAGCTGCCTTTTCTGTGGCTTCTGAAAAAGAAATCGCAGGCGTAATAGAAAGGTCAATATTTGAAGCAAAATGACCGTTAGCAGAACTTATTTTTCCGTTTTTACTATGGAAAATGAACACATTGCCTTCTACATTTAGTTGCTTATACTGCTGTTGAAAACGGGTATGTATCATTCCTAAATCATCTTCTTCGGATCTGATTTCTAGCCACGAATCGGCCGCACGATCACCAAATAACTGCACCTTCAATTCATTTAATTGAGTGAGATTCCAGCTAGCAGTAGTCGCGAAATTCACATATCGAGGTGTTGCGCCATCTTCATCTAATAAAACGCGAGTCGCACCTGCAATTTTACGATTGGCATCCTGTCCTTTTAGTTCTTGTGCAGATACGGTACCAAAAAATACCAACTGAACAAGTGCTAGGAATACAAAATTTCTAATTTTCATAAGGGAAATGGTCATAAGAAAAAATCTACGTTAACAATCAATTTACATAAGTATAGAGTCGACAAAATCAGCTGCTATACCAATAGGTATGCTTCATTCATCTAAAAGTTGCCTGAGAAATCATATTTCTAAACCACAAGCAGTAACTAAAGGTTTTCAATTCCAACAAGTTAAACCTATTTTGTCGAATACCTTTTCCAAATCTATTCAAATAAACCAAGAGTGTTGCTACCGTTAAATCAATGAGAACTGCCATTTGGCAATTAATCTCAGTAAAATCAAATTGTATGATCAATCTGAATAAGAAAATAGAAATTGAATTGAGATTGATTGATCGTTCACGCTTAATTAATACCTAATTTTGAATAAACTCATAACAATGAACACACAATTGGATCAGCAACATGGTAATTTCTTTCTAGAATTGCTTGGTCAACGAGCTATTTTAGGTGAAGCTATTGACGCACATTATGCTTCAGATCATACGGAGGATTTTGTTTTCTATCCATCCATTGTTGTGAAACCAGAAACGGTTGAAGAAGTGAGTGCCATTATGCGTTATTGCTACGAGCACGATTTAATTGTGACTCCTTCAGGTGCTCGAACTGGATTGAGTGGTGGTGCTTTGGCCAATTACGGTGGTGTTTTATTAAGTATGGAACGTATGAACCGCATTCTTCAAATTGACGAGCAAAACCATCAAGTAACCACAGAACCTGGAGTGATCACGGAAGTATTACAACAAGCGGTGCGTGAAAAAGGGTTGTTTTATCCGCCAGATCCTGCAAGTAAAGGTTCGTGTTTTATTGGCGGAAATATTGCTGAAAATAGTGGTGGACCGAAAGCTGTGAAATATGGTGTCACAAAAGATTATGTGCTCAATTTAGAAATTGTACTTCCCAATGGAGAAGTGATGTGGACAGGTGCCAATGTGATTAAAAATTCTACAGGTTATAACCTGACACAATTGATTGTAGGAAGTGAAGGAACGCTAGCAATTGTTACCAAAATTGTATTGCGGCTTCTTCCCCACCCGACTCAAAATTTATTATTACTCGTTCCTTTTCGAATCGCTTCTGAAGCGTGTGCAGCTGTAAGTACTTTATTTGTTGCAGGTATTATTCCAAGCGGTTTAGAATTTATGGAACGTGATGCCATTCTTTACACATTACCTTTTGTTGATGACGCGCCAGACATTTTGAAGGATGATCATCAAGCACATTTACTGATTGAATTGGATGGCTTTAATCAAGAAGTATTGTTGCAAGATTGCGAAAAGATCATGAATTTATTGGAACAATACGATACCGATGAAATCTTATTCGCTGAAAGTCAAGCGCAAAAAGATAGTTTATGGAAACTCCGACGTAAAGTTGGTGAGGCTGTAAAAAGCCATTCCGTTTATAAGGAAGAAGATACTGTTGTTCCACGCTATCATTTGCCACAATTACTTGAAGCGGTGAAACGCATTGGAAATGATTACGGTTTTCAATCGGTTTGTTATGGACATGCTGGCGACGGCAATTTACACATCAACATTATCCGAGGAGAATTAAGTGAGCAAGTGTGGACAGAAGAATTGCCCAAAGCGATTCGCGAATTGTTTACAGAAGTAGTTAAATTGGGCGGAACGCTTTCTGGTGAACACGGCATTGGTTTAGTGCAACGTTCGTATATGGATATTGCATTTTCAGAAGTACAACTGGACTTAATGCGTTCAATCAAGTGCGTCTTCGATCCGAAAGGGCTCTTGAATCCAGGGAAAATATTTCCAGATAAAATCAATTAACATGAATCGCATTGATCGATTATTTGGGATTTTAACGGTTCTTCAATCCAAGAAATATGTCACCGCTGATCAACTTTCTGAGCGATTTGAAATCAGTGTTCGAACAGTTTATCGAGATGTGAAAGCCCTAGGTGAATCTGGGATTCCTGTGAGTTTCGAACCGAATAAAGGGTATTACATTGTTCAAGGTTTTTTTCTTTCACCTGTCGCGTTTACGAGTGAGGAAGCAAATGCCTTGCTGTTGACCGAATCATTAGTAGCTGGTTTTACAGATCAAAGTATTCAAACACATTTTGGAACAGCATTAACGAAAGTGAAAACGGTACTGAAAACTTCTCAAAAAGAAAACGTTGCGCTCTTGGGTAATTCGATTAAAATGCAAGTTCCAATGCGCATTTCGACTGATTTTGATTACCTGTCTTTAGTACAAGAATCCATTACTTCTTCAACCCAATTGGAATTGAAGTATCTCAATCTCCGTGAGGAAATCAGTAACCGTTTTATTGAACCAATTGGATTGGTATTTTACGCTTTTAGTTGGCACGTGATTGCTTGGTGTCATTTGCGATCGGAATACCGCGATTTTAAAATTTCACGCATTCAACAATTGCGCTTAACCGGAAAAACCTTTCTAATAGAACAACATATTCCCTTAGGGGAATACCAACTTCCTGTCAATTTTTAGTTTTCTTTTTAGAATACACAGTTTGTTCATTTTTAGCCATTCTAAATTGAATAATCCGTTGAATCAAATCCATGGGAAGTGGTTGATTTAAGGGAAACTGAATAGCACCTTTTGAAGTTTTATAGGGCACTAATTCGTCTTTAAATACGACTATTGCTTCGTTCATTGGATAAAAACCAATGTGTTTCGCATAAGCAGCAAAATAAACCAACATTCCGTTCCATTTATAAGCAGGCATGGCGTAACTGATAACTTCTGCTGAATCTGGAGCAGTTGATCGAATGATTGATCTCAGTTGTTGAAGCAACATTTGCGTCTCTTCTGGAAATTTGGCGATGTATTCATCCACATCTTTTGCTAGCTGGGAATTCATGATGAATAGTATAGTTAAATTATGGTTTTTCCTAATTTGTACGTTGTAACTCAATTATTTTATCATAAACAAATTTAACATCAGGAATCAATTCCAATGCTGTTTGTTGTTTCGCACTAGCCCAATCAACTCCTCGAATGCGAGAACTTCTAGCAAATCCAGTTTCAAGCGGACCAAACGAGATGGTACCACTATCATCAGATTTCTCTGTCAAGTTCACTTCATTTAAGTTTTTTAAACTGATGGATTGAATGCTTGTTGAAAAAATTCCTGATTTAACAATAATTCGATCCTGTGTCAATCCATAAAACGTTGATTTTCTTTTTCTAGCATCCGCAAAAAAACGACCACCGATCATGTAAAGTCCAACTAAAACAAATGGGATTCCGAATAATTTGAAAAGAAGTGGTGCACCCATACCAAATGCCATTGTTTCCCAAAAAATTGCAAAGCCTCCCCATAGCAATGAAAAAGGAATCAAATACAAATCAGTCGTTCGTAATAGTAATCCCGCTTTAGGCTTACCACACCAGAGTAATCGTTCACTTGGACTTAGGGCTGACTTTAATTCATTCTCCGTTTCAAAATCGATCATCTAGTTTCGTTTTTCTTCATCAATGTTACAATAATAATCAATTTAGCATCAACCAATTCATCCGAAAACGGCTATTTTTTTCATAAACTAATTTCTTTCAGATCAGACTGCCATAGGGTTGTCAGTAGGTGCATGTTTCTTTGTGTCATTATTTACTTAAAATAGAAACAAGATGAATCAAATTAAAGCATTGGTAAAGGAAATGGAAGAACAAGCAATCGTAACACGTGTTTTTATGGAACGTGTTCCCGTTGAGCAGTTCGGTTGGCAACCGCATGAAAAAAGCATGACCTTAATTAGTTTGGCTACCCATGTCGCTGAATTACCAACTTGGGTTGCAATGTGTTTGAATACAGACGAATTGGATTTTGCGGCAGCTCCCTACACGCCAGAAGTAATAAATACAGTGGCTGAATTACAAGCTTATTTTGAAAAAAACTACGAAAGTGGTCATGCAGCATTAATGAATACCAAAGAAACCATTCTATCAGAAAATTGGACAATGCGCAGTGGAGATGTTATTCATTCAGTCGACACAAAAGCAGAAGTCATCCGGATGTCCTACAATCAATTGGTTCACCACAGAGCGCAATTGGGGGTTTATTTCCGTTTATTGGGCGTTGCTGTTCCTAAAAGTTTCGGGCCTACGGCAGATGAAACAGGGTTTTAGTGCATGGTGTGTTTGCAATCGATATGCATAAATGGTGTAGACGCAGAATACGATTGTTACAGGCGTGGGATGTGATTGTTGCATGCGCAGGATGCAATTATTGTTGTAGGCTCTGGATGCCATGTCAATGTAGGCTCTGGATGCATCCAGAGGCTACATTGACATGGTATTTAAATTATTTCAATATAGAAACCCGGATGTGATTATCATCGTTATAGGATTTGGATACATCCGAAGCCTATAATGAAATCTTTTCACCAAAAAAAGAAGAATTCATACTAATGATTTCCCAATCAAATGAAGGAATGTACTTTATTGAAATTTGCTGCAAATAAATGTTCAACGGATTGTTATTCTCAATATATCGTTGCCGTAATCTTTCTTTTTCTGAAAGTTCAGGTTCTAATCCCGTTTTGTATTTGAATGTATGAGAAACTGAAAATGAATAGTTATTTTCTGGAGTTCGTTTTGTAACGATTATTCCTTGAACATGTTCCTCCCATCCCCTTAATTCAACATAGTAAAGACAATGGTATTCATAAAGTGACTAAAATTGATTTTTCACATAATATAATGTCTCTTTATCTAAACGAATGACTTTCACAAAATCATTTAACTTAGGATCAAAAACCAAGCTATCTTCACCATATTCATTAACTAATATCGTTTCATTCGAAATAACCTTATAAAAAACGCCCTGCCCTTCATTTGCTTTTTTGAAGGAGTTCCATTCATTGAATGGAATATCGTCATCTCTTATTTTATTCAACGATTTAGTTTCATCTAGATAGCTGAAAAAATTCGATCCTCCAATGAACTGATAACACCCATTACTATCAAACCGTTTTTCTGCTATGGCAAGAAATTCTTCATAATCAACAATTAATAGTTGTGATTCATTTTTAAGAATTGGAACATATCGCTCTTTCATAATTAAATAAAGTAATTGCCAATTAAATGACAAAACAACTGTCGGTTCTTCATTTGGAAATAACTGTTTACGAAGATAGATTTCAAGCGGTTCAACTAGTTCTTTTCCCGTTATCGAATCAAAAAGCACTCGTTCTTTTAGTACGATATCACTGTATTCTCCGAAGTAAAAGAAAATAGAATCTCTTGCAGGATATAAATATTCATAACTACCATCTGATAACCTTAGTATACTATCTTCACCAAGATGGTTACTCATTGGAGTTCTCGCTTGTGGTCCTAATAGCATTTCCAAATCGGAAATAGAGCGCCAATCGCTTCCAAAATCTGTTCGAAGCTTAACTATATCCGAAGATTGAATGCCTTTATAATCGAATTTATTCTTTCCATCAGTAAGCCGATCAATTGTTTGAACAATTATGTTATAAAAACTATAAGGATTCAACGTATCATAGAGTTCCTTATTTTGTTCGTTTCGAGCAAAACATGAATACCGATAGTCTGTGTTTACTTGTCCTTTAACATGACACGTAATTGTTACCAATACAATTAAAATGGTTATTCGAATTATAATATATGGCATTGCTAGGTTTTAATCAATGTTTTATATTCTGTATCCCAGGATTATTGTAGGCTCTGGATGCATCCAGAGCTTACATTGAAATGGTATATGATTGTGATTGTTGTAGGCACGTGATTCATCACGTGCCTACAATCAATTATTCCAATATTGACCGTCACCGTTGCGCATTTGGTGATAGGCACGAGACAAATACGCCAATAAAATCCGCATCGAATCAAATGAATCTTCGGTTTCTTGACTGATTTCTTTTTTCTGCAAACGCAACAGCAATTTCATGTACAAAGCCTGAAAACAAATTTCAACGTGATTCCGATCTTTTAAATTGGAATGTTCCTTGAATTCTTCGATGTGCTCTCCAGCTGCCTCGTATAAGGTTTTATATTTTTCGTCTTTGAGGATATTCAATAACGAATTGTGTAAATAAGAAAGCTCTACCAATACTTCTTGTAAGCGCAATAAATGACCTGATTCAATAATTCGTTCTGATTGCATTTCGAGAATCAACCCTTCATACCAACTGCGGTATTGATCCAAAAACGAAGTATCTGGCAGTTGTGGACGAACAAATTCATTGATGATGCGATCGAGGTTAAAATCATACGCACGGATCACATCCTCTACTTGATACATGTATAACATGTACTCAGCAATATTTTCTTCTTTCTTTTGGCGAGCTATTAACATGATTTATTTCCCTAAATCATTGTCCATTTTTTTCTGTTCTGCATTCACAAATTCAATGAATGACTCAGTAACGTCCATTTTAGGATTGTAATAGGTAAATTGACCACCTGGAGCATGCATCATCAAGATATCCAATTTGTATTTTTCACAATAGCGTTTAGCAAATTCAGAAACGCGGTTATTTAGAACCGTTTGCATTTCAGCCGCTTCTTCTTGCAATTTACCGCCTTCTGTTTGCTGATAGTTCATCAAACTTTGTTCTTGACGTTGGTATTGCTCACCCATTTTCTTTAACTCATCAGAGCTAACAAGCATTTTCTCTTGTGCATTTACCATTCGTTGGTAAAACTGACGCAAATTATTTTCACGGCTTTGGTATTCCTTTTGAAAGCGTTCTTGTTTTATTTTAATCAATGAATCTTGCTTCTTCAAATAATCGAAACCTGAATTTAAACTATCTGAATTATAAAAAGCCATTTTCAATCCTTGAGGATCAACAGTTGGAACTTCTGGAGCTTTTGGATCTTGATCTTTTTTCTCTTGTCCAGAACAAGAAGTTATCGTTGTAGCAATTGACAAACCGATAAGGGCACTGTAGATTAATTTCATGGTTACTTATTTTTGTCGGAACGCATTTTCCCAATCTGTACGCATCGATAGGAAACGATCCAATGAGTTCGTTAATAATTCTTCTGTTACCATGCGGATCACTTCATCCAATCCCATAACATCGGATTCAGGAATTTTGAACACTTGCTCAAATTGTCCTAATTCAATTTTCACCATGTACTTTGCATTGTACATGAATACTTGAATTTTATACCTAGAATGAGGAATATCAGCTACAACTCGCACGAATAACGTTTCCGACAAAAATAGTCAAATCTAGCAAAGGTGAAAACGGAAAAAGGGAAATTAAAAAAGAGGCATTATTTTTTTTATTTTTTTTTGTTATTCAGGCAACTATTTAATTAGCTGTGAATACTTAGTATAGTAATATTCATTTTTTAGTAGTTAGGTTAGTGTTGGTTTAGTTTGTGCATGCGTTAATAAAGAGTAGTGTGTGTATAAGCGTTACAAAGTCAGATCGACGAAGTGCTAGTAGTGTGGCACTTCGTATGGTCTGATTTTAATAAGAAAGGCCAAAAAAAAATGGTTAGTAACACTACCAACCATTTATCGTTTCTCAAAAGATTACGTTCATTTATGCAACAACGTAATCGGTATCTGAATATTCTTTAAAATCAAAAGGAACTCTAACCATGAAGGCGTAATCTTGACCTACCTCATACATATCTTCATCAGATTTGCGGTAGTACCACTCTACTTGGGCATTTAAACCATTGTCTACTAACTCATTGAGTTTGTATAACAAAAATAAAATGCGTTTAGAAGAGGTGATATTGAAGTATTCCAAATCAATTTTTACCAACGTATGAGCAATTGGCTCTCGCATATAAACATCAAACCAAGTGAGGATTTCTCCCCAAAAAGCTTCGGGATCATCTGGTATAGATCTCCCTCTAATCTCCATAACTCCAGTATTGGGATTAAAATTCACCATTGGAGTATGTGCAGTTGCTTCAATTCGTAACCCGTCCATTTATCACTTTCTCTAGTGCAAGTTGTGAAATATATTTGATACAATAACGCATTTTTCTACGAAACAAATAGTTTTTTCGACCAAAACCCTCTTTGTCAGGTAAAAGACTGTTTTTCTAAACTGTATTTACAATTGATTCAATTGTCGTGTTGATGAAAATGAACCAATTGTTCTATTGGACTTTGCAAACAATTTACCAATTCCCATCCACGTTCTTTCAACAGTTGTTCAAAAAGCAACTGATTGCTAAAACCATAACTTCCCAGAATCGACAATTTATGCTCAGAATGTTTCAGTTGTGGCAAATAAGTTGTTGAAAATGCGGTAAAATTTTCTTCATGATACGCATTCAAATCCAAGTCTGAAAATTGTTTTCCTAATGTTGCCATCCACGCTTGTGCATTGGTTCCAGCCAAGTGACTCCTAATTTCTGTAATTGATCCAATTCGTTCAGCAATAGCTTGCTTCGTTTCTTCTGAAGTATCCAAGCAATTGTTTAAGTAATCTTTCACGACCAATCGAGCGAAATGAAAACCACTGCCTTCATCCCCAACTAAGCTTCCGTAACCACCAATCAAATTAGTAATTGCTTTTCCATCGTATTCAAGTAAAACGGAACCAGTTCCTAGAATAGCAACTGTTCCTTTTTGGAATTGACACACTGCTCTACAAGCTGCAAGTGTATCTGGAAAAACTTCCAGCGCACCAAATCCTACTTTTTTTAAATGGTCGGTTAAGTAGTGTTGCATCTGTGGTTGACTGCACCCTGCTCCATAGAAATACAGCTTTTCTGACGAAATATCTCCTAATAAAGTGGAGAGTTCTAACCAATCATTTGCTGACCAATGTGCTAGAAATTTGGGATGCATACTTCTTGTTTCGACCCGTTCAAATGAGCCATCTTTTCTGCAAAAAGCCCAATTGGTTGAACTACCGCCAGAATCTGCTATGATGTATTTCCAAGTTATCATAGTCAAAAATACCTTTTTTATGGTATTGTGTGTCGCTCATGCTGCACCTACTTTTGTCTTAATTTATATTAAATCTAAATAATGAAAACAACGCTCTATATATTTGTCGTTTTAAGTCTATTCACTGCAACTGCTTGTAGAAAAAAAGGTTGTACAGATCCAAATGCAACAAACTATTCTGAATCAGCTAAAAAAGACGATGGTAGTTGCCAATTTAACACAACTTATAGTATTCCTTCAACGTATGCTTTTACACGTTCAGGAAACTCAACTGTTGACTTTTCAGGGCAATCAGCTCGTATTGAGCAATTATTGCAACTAATTGATTATGTAGAATCTGGCGAAACTGCTGTGATCTCTGCTCAATCGATTCAAGATATGTTTCAAAATACTGGCGGAAATGGTGGTGGACTTTTCACTGGTATTGCAGCCAATGCAACAAAACAATTAAAAGACAAATGTTTTGCGCTTGATGTTACCCGCATTGAATCCTATTTTGATAGCGTTGCACTAGCTAGTAATTCATTTGCGAATGCTGCTTCTAATGGTCAAGCAGGGACACTTACTTCTGGAACCTCAACTTATTTATTTTCAGCGAATGGTTTTGATTATGCTGAATTGATTGAAAAAAGTATCATGGGTGCAGTATTCGAATACCAAGCGTTAAACATCTATTTTGGAGCTACAAAAATGAATGTTGACAATACCACTTCGGTTGATGTATCAGCTGGTCAATACTACACTCTAATGGAACACCACTGGGATGAAGCCTTTGGTTATTTTGGAGTTCCAGTTGATTTCCCAACAACTGTAAACGATTTCTTTTGGTCTGAATATTGTGACAATCAAAACGCCACTTTGTCTTCGAATTCTATTATGATGCAGAACTTTCTAAAAGGTCGCGCAGCTATTACGAACAATGAATTAGGCGATCGTGATGTGACCATTGAAAACATTCGTGATATGTGGGAACGTATTGCAGCTTATCAAGCAATGGCCTATTTAGATCAAGCAATTGGTTATTTTGGAAACGACAATGCGAAATACTTGCATACCTTATCTGAAGCATACGGGTTTATTTATTCTTTGCGTTATGCTCCTATTGAAACACGTAATATGACAACACAAGAAGTCGATGATGCAATTGCAGCTTTCGGTAACAACTTGTGGAACTTAACTGTTCAAGATTTGCAAGCTATTAAAGCAACCATTGACGCAAAGTACTAAGACTATGAAAATGACTCGTTATTTAATTGCTTCCGTTTGTTTGATTTCCTTCTTGTTTACACAATGTAAAGACAAAGAGGAAGAACAGAAAGATGATTTCAAAAAAGAGGCGATACTCTCGAATCTTGCTGACAATTACATTGTTCCATCCTATGATGACTTACAAACGCATTTAAATAGCTTGTCAAATTCTTGGAATGACTTTATTGCAACTCCAAGTCAAACAAACCTTGATGTTGTGCGAATGGAGTGGAAAGCTTCAAACCTTAGCTTTCACCGTATTAAAACAATTGAAGTAGGACCCGCAATGACAGTAGGACTCAATGGAGCTTTGGGAACATTTCCAGCAGATACCCTTCAAATTGAAACAAATGTAACGGCTGGAACCTATAATTTAGCCTCATTGGACAACATTGATGCCATCGGTTTTGAATCGTTGGACTTTCTTTTCTTTGGAACCGATTGTTTGAATAAATTAACCAACTCGGCCAATCGTAAAGCGTATGTTACAGCGGTCATCACAAAAATGCAAAATGAAGTCAACCAAGTAGTCGCTGGTTGGGTTAGTTACCGAGCAACATTTATTGCTGGAACTGGTACTTCTTCAACAAGTCCGTTTTCGTTATTGGTGAATGCATTTTGCAAGGATTTTGAATTGGCGAAAACTGCAAAAATTGGCATTCCAATTGGTACACAAAGTTTAGGGATACAACAACCACTTTACTTAGAAGCACGTCGTTCTGGCTTTGGAAAAGAATTACTCATTGCCAATATGGAATCTATTCATCGTTTGTTCCTTGGGAAATCTAATTCAGGTGCAAATGGTTCTGGTTTTGATGATTATTTAATTGCATTGGAAAAAAGCGATTTATCAGCTACCATAGATAATCGATTCAATACGATTGAAACACAACCAACGACTTGGAGCGGAACGATTGAAAACATGATGGCTTCATCGCCAACAACATTAACGGATTATTACAATTACATGCAAGGCACTGTTGTTTATATGAAAACTGACATGGCTTCTGCATTTGGTGTATTGATTACGTATCAAGATAATGACGGCGATTAGTCATCGCATATCGAACTATTGTTTCAGAGGGGTTTCACCGACCCCTCTTGTTGCGTTTAGACTAATTTTCGGTGCGCTGATGCTCTTCGGTATTCTGCGATTTATGCTCAAAGGATGGGTCAATGAACTCTATATTGAACCTGATTTTCACTTCACGTATCTTGGTTTCAGCTGGGTACAACCCTTGGTAGGATCATGGATGTATCTGCCATTTATACTCATGGTAATTGCTTCTTTGGGAATCATCCTCGGAATGCGCTATCGACTGTCGGCAATTCTATTTTTTGTTTGTTTCACCTACGTTGAATTACTCGATAAAGCCAATTACTTGAATCACTATTATTTTGTGAGTTTAGTTTCATTTATCATGTGTTGGTTGCCTGCCCACGTTGATTTTTCTGTCGATGCTCGCTTGCATCCAACAATTCGTAGAGAAACCATTCCTGCTTGGACCGTTCTTATCATTCAATTGCAATTAGGCATCGTTTATTTCTTCGCAGGAATCGCCAAATTAAATTCAGATTGGCTCTTTCATGCGCAACCCTTAAAAACATGGTTACAAGCCTACCGGGATTTGCCACTAGTTGGTAATTTATTTGCTACATCTTGGCTAGCATTTGCATTCAGTTGGTTTGGTTGTATCTATGACCTTACGATTCCCTTTTTTCTTAGTTTTCGCAAAACCCGTTCCATTGCTTACTTTTTTGTCATCGTGTTTCATATTGTAACGTGGTTGCTCTTTCCAATTGGCGTGTTTCCATGGGTCATGATTTTCAGTACGTTGATTTTCTTTCCTGCTTCATTCCATACGCTCTGGATTCAGTGGCTAAAAAAAATATGTCGTTGGAAGGAAATCACATTATTCCAAACTCGAAAATCGATTGGAAAAAAAATCGTTTTATGGGGATTTGGCATCTATTTAACCATTCAAGTAGTGGTTCCTCTTCGCTATACATTGTATCCCGGCAATCTCTTTTGGACGGAGGAAGGTTTTCGCTTTTCTTGGCGGGTGATGCTCATGCACAAGGAAGGATATGCAACGTTTTACGTAGTTGATCGAACCACGAATAACAGCATTCAAATAGAAAACGCGACTTACCTCACCCCTGTTCAAATTGATCAAATGGCAACGCAACCTGACATGATTTTGCAATTTGCACATCATTTAGAAAACGTATTTAATGACACGCTCATTTCCAATGGAGAACAAAGTGTTCATTTGAAAAATCCAGCCATTCAAGCAGAAGTATTTGTTTCCCTGAACGGCCGACCACATCAACTTTACATTCGTCGAACAATTGATTTGACAAACGAAACATATACATTGAAACACCGAACATGGTTAGAACAATTCAAAGAAAGCAACGATTTCTGATCTTATTCCTTACTTTTTTTCTTTCCGTTTTTGCTCATGCACAATTGGTTGAAGGAAGAATTTTGTCTACCGCTAAGGAGCCCATTTTTGGGGTATTTGTTTCGTGCGGATCTTCAGTTGCTCAATCGGATATTGACGGAAAATTCGCTGTTCCTTGCGCTGCAACTGAGGTGTTGATTTATGGCGAAGGCTATGATTCGTTGACCATTTCCATCAATCAATTGAAGCAACAAAACGGCACTATTTATTTGGAAAAAAGTGCTACTGAAATTCAGGAGATCGTTATTAAAGATCGAATGCTGTTTTTTGACATTGGTTACCTTCCTCCTATCAAAGGTGTTCAAATAGCAACCGGAACAAGCACCATCATTCAAACTGAAACGCAAGGTGGTGCCAAATCGACTGGAAATCCACGTGAATTATTTGCGAAAGTTCCAGGTTTAAACATTTGGGAAAGCGATGGAGCGGGTATTCAAATGGGCGTTGGAGGAAGAGGATTGAGTCCTAATCGTGCAGCGAACTTCAATACACGTCAAAACGGCTATGATATTAGTGCTGATGCCTTAGGTTATCCAGAAAGTTATTACACACCACCATTGGAGGCATTGTCTTCCATTGAAATCATTCGTGGCTCTGCTTCTTTGCAATATGGAACGCAGTTTGGCGGATTGATGAATTTTGTTTTAAAAGCTCCGAATGCAACTACTCCAATTGAATTTACAACACGCAATACAGTTGGTAGTTTCGGTTATATCGGTTCATTTAACCGCATTAGTGGCACAAGCAATCGCTTAGAATACCAAGCCTATTATCAAATCAAAACGGGTGACGGTTACCGAGCGAATAACAATTTCACCCAACACCAAGGATTTGCGCAATTGGGATATCACATCACTGAAAAACACCACGTTCGGTTGGAATACACGCGTATGTCTTATTTGGCGCAACAAGGTGGTGGATTAACAGACAAGCAATTCGAAGAAGATCCTTTGCAAAGTGTTCGTGACCGCAATTGGTTCAAGGTCAATTGGAATATTTTAGCGGTGCATTACGATTGGGAAATTTCGAAATCAACGCGCTTTAACGTCCGAGCATTTGGGATGTTATCTCAACGCCTTTCACTCGGCTTTTTGGGGAAAATTAGTCAAGCAGATCCTGGAGGAAACCGCGAAATGATTCAAGGAGATTTTCAGAATGCTGGTGCGGAAGCGAGACTCTTACACCGGTATTCCATTCCATCGAAACATGGGAAGATTATGGGCGCATTTTTAGTAGGTGCTCGTTATTATCGGGGAAAAACAACCAGTATTCAGGGAACTGCTCCAGATGGTCGTGAAGCAGATTTTCGATTATTACACCCAGCTGATGTGGAGAATTCACAGTTTTCATTCCCTTCAGAAAACGTTGCTGGTTTCATTGACAACATTTGGTTTATCAATAAAAAGTGGACTGTGAATGCTGGATTTCGTTTGGAATACATCACTAGTGCTTCAAGCGGTTTTTATAAACAGTATGCCATTCACCCACTCAATTTTGATACGTTAGCCATTTATAAAATCGAGGATTCTAATCAATTAACCAGAACAGTTCCCTTAGCAGGAATGGGTGGTTCATTCAAAACGGGGAAAACATCGAGTGTTTATGCTAATTTTTGTATGAATTACCGTGCTGTAAACTTCAATGATATTCGGATCAATAATCCAAATGTGATCGTTGACACCTTGATGCGTGATGAATATGGTTCTACAACAGAGTTGGGTTGGCGTGGTTTTGTGATTCCTTATTTTTATGTCGATGTAGCAGCGTTTTACTTGTTTTATGGCGATAAAATTGGTTTAGCTCCAGAAACAAATGGAGTAAAAAAAGTGCGAACCAACATTGGTGATGCTGTTAACAAAGGAGTTGAGGTTTTTGCTGAATTGGATTACATCAAAGTATTCAATGACAGCGCAAAAATTAGTTCTTCTGTTTTTGTCAACTTTTCCTACATCGATGCGCATTATGTTCGCTCCAAAGAAGCCAATTTTGTTGGAAAAGAGGTGGAATATGTAAGTCCGATTTTGTTGCGCTATGGAATTAAATTGCGTCATGAACGTTGGAATGTACAAGCCCAAGCATCTTATAATTCGCGACAATTTTCTGACGCTTCGAATGCGATTGAACCCAGCGGTGATGCTGTTATTGGCGAAATTCCAGCCTATTTTGTCGTCGATTTTTCTGCGCGGTATGCGTTCAAAAAGTACTTTCAACTGGAATGCGGTGTCAACAACTTGCTGAATGCTTCGTATTACACACGTCGCGCCACGGCATACCCAGGACCAGGGATTTTACCTTCCGATGGCAGGAATTTTTACCTTACCTTGCAATTCAAAATTGGAGGTAGCAAGTGAATTTTGCAGACAAATACCAGATTATAAAACGATTAGGCAATCAACAAAAACGCAAATTCAGCAACGTTTTTTTGGTTCAAGACAAACAATCGGGTGAAAAAAGAACGATGAAGGCACTCATTAAATCACCAACGAATTTAGTCCTTCAAGATCGTTTACGGCAAGAAGCTACGTTCCATTTCTCACACCCACAACTTCCTGCGATTATTGATTGGAGTGAGTCGAAAAACGAAATCATTCTTGTGCTAACTTATCGAGAAGGCATTCCGTTAGATCAGTTTTTAAAAACAGTTCGACAGAAAGACAAACCTCGTGTTCTATTCCAGTTTTTGCAACAATTTGAGTCTGTTTTTCAGGAATTAAAGCACCATCAAATTGTGCATTTAGATCTTAAACCTTCCAATATCATTGTTGAAGAAGTGAATGATCAGTTAGGCGTTTACCTCATCGATTTTGGTATGGCGATGTGTACTTTAGAGAAAGAAACACGCACTACCCTATTTCCACTCGGATATGCGGCACCCGAATTATTGCTCAATCGTTTACATTTAGTTGATCAACGCACGGATTTCTTTGCATTGGGTATTCTTTTGTGGCAATCCTTTGTTGGAAAACTTCCATTACTTCATCCCAATCCTAGTATTACAACAAACCTTCAATTGACACACCCGCTTCCAGAAAACAGTCAAATTCCAGCTTCCTATTTCAAGATACTTCACCATTTAAGTGCAAAACATGCCTTTCGATTACCACCCAATCGTTTAACCGAATTTGAACTAGACGCTGGATTAAAAAAGGGAATGGATTCACGCTATTCAGACTATCAAACAATCCTAAATGATTGGGAAAATGCACTAAATAAACGAAAACGGTTCTTTTGGAATAAATAAAGCGTACCTTCATTCAATTCGAAGAAGAAACAACAACAATCAAAATGTTTTCAGACGTCACAAGATCCAGTCTCCACAAAGGATCTAGTGTATTTACCACAGTTCCCGCTTGAGCGATTACTCAGCTCGAATACTGGATTCAGATAAACAAATTAGTACTGTTCATCAATTTAAAAGGACAGTCGAATGACTGTAATGCACATACTTTAATAACACACGACACACAGTAATTCCAGATAGTTCTAATACTCTAGTTGATATGACTACAACAGTGACCAACAAGAAACCGCTTGCCACAGCGGAGGTTCAAGAAAATTCATTTCCCGTAGTTGCTATTGGTTCATCCGCGGGTGGATTAGAAGCAATGATGGAGCTACTAAAATACCTGCCAGCCGACACGGGCATGGCTTTTATTTATGTACAACACCTGAGTCCTGATCATAAAAGCCTGTTGACTGAAATCTTATCTAAAAAGACTAAGATGATCGTGCAGGAGATTGATGATATGGATAAAATAAAACCCAACAATGTTTTTGTCATCCCCTACAACAAAGGAATTGAAGTAACAGACGGTCATATAAAATTAATTCCCCGTTCAGATAGCAGCGCAGCAATTTCCATTGATATTCTGTTCTCTTCACTTGCCGAAGCGCAAAAAGAACGCGTTATAGGAATCGTTCTGAGTGGAAGCGCAAGTGATGGAACAGTGGGAATGAAAGCAATAAAACAAGAAGGTGGTTTAACTTTTGCACAAGATGACACAGCAAAATTCACCAGTATGCCCCACTCAGCAATTGCGTCAGGTGCTGTCGATTTTATTTTATCACCAAAAGATATTGCTCTCGAATTAGCTCGCTTAAGTAAACATCCGCTTTTAAAAACTAGTGGTGTGAAAAACGGTGAAGAAGATTTAATTGATAACAACAATCCCGATTTAAAAACCATTCTTGATTTACTACACAAAGCCACTGGTGTTGATTTCACTGCCTATAAAATGAATACCATCAAGCGGCGTATTATTCGTAGGATGTTTTTATACAAAATAACACAACTTAAAGCCTATGCAAAATTGCTTGCGCAAAAAAAGGAAGAAGTCGATATTCTATACCAAGATTTATTGATTAATGTAACCAGTTTTTTTCGGGATACAGACACGCATAAGTACTTAAAAGAAACCCTTTTCCCAAAACTACTCCATCGAAAAAAAACAGGTGAGCATTTACGCTTATGGGTAGCTGCTTGTGCAACGGGTGAAGAAGCCTATTCGATTGCCATGATGTTAATCGAAATTCAAGAAAATAAATTAACGACCATTCCCGTTCAAATTTTCGCGACTGATCTAAGCGAGCGAGCGATCAACAAAGCACGTATTGGTAATTATACCAAACAAGATCTGGAAACTGTTTCACCCAAACGGATACAGCGTTTTTTTACCAAAACAAATGATGGTTACAGTGTAAACAAGACCTTGCGAGATATGTGCATCTTTGCACCGCATAATATTTTAAACGATCCTCCTTTTTCGCGTCTCGATTTTATCAGCTGTTGCAACCTTTTTATTTATTTTGACATTCCAGCACAAAAAAAGGCGATTAATACATTTCACTATGCCTTAAATGAACATGGCTTTTTGATGCTTGGTAAATCAGAAAACATTAGTCAATCGACAAATTTATTTACGGCATTTAATAAAAAATATAAACTCTTTTCGCGCAAAATAAACTCAGGTACCCGCATACTCCCCGCATTATTGCCTCGTTATGCGCAACAATCCCTTTCCGAAACAACAGTACCAGGCACGAGTAAAAGTAAAATAAAACAAACGCATTTCTTTAATCACGACGGACTTGACAACGCCATTGATGCAGTGCTTGTTTCTGAATATATGCCCGCAAGTGTTGTGATCAATTACCAAATGGAAATTGTACAGTTTAGGGGCGTAACTGATTTATTTCTAACGCATCCAAAGGGTAAAGCCACGTTTAATATTTTAAAAATGGCCCGCCCAGAAATTGCGTTTGAATTGCGCAACACCATTTCAAAAGTCATTAAAACAAAACAGAGCATTCGGAAAAGTGGCATTGAGATGAAAAGCAATTCCGAGCTCAAAATTATCAGTTTGGAAATTGTTCCGCTTAAAATAGAATCCGAAGAACAATTGCTCTTGATTCTTTTTACAGAGCATGAGCAAACGGAACATTTTTGGAATAAAACCGATGGTGAACAAAACAATTCACTTGCCAAAGACCGTAGGATTAAAAAATTAGAACAGGAATTAGCTGCCGCACATGCTGATGCGCTTGCACTCGGTTTGGATCAAGAAGCTTTTACCCAAGAATTGCAAAGTGCCAATGAAGAAGTTGTTTCAAGCAACGAAGAATTACAAACAGTGAATGAAGAGCTAGAAACCTCAAAGGAAGAAATCGAATCTGCTAACGAAGAACTCACGACTACGAATCAAGAATTACAAACCCGAAACGACCTGCTCAAGGAAGCCTACGATTATTCTGAAGCAATATTTGAAACCATACACGAACCCTTGATTGTGTTGGATAAAAATCTGCGTGTAAAATCCGCCAACAAAACATTCTACAAGACCTTTCATGCTAAACAAGAAGAAACTGAAGGAATGCGCTTGTTTGAATTGGGAAACAAACAATGGAATATTCCACGTCTGAAAAAGTTACTTGAAAATATTCTACCTAAAAATACGCACTTCCACCATTTTGAAATTACGCATACCTTCCCAAACATTGGAAAAAAAACAATGGTTCTCAATGCACGACGAATTGTGCAAAAAATGAATGACGAGGAATTAATTCTACTCGCCATTTCTGATATAACAGAACAAACAATCGCTCGAAGAAAAGTGGAAGATATTGAACTCCGTTTTCGCCGTTTGGTAGAACAAACGATCTATCCCATGTTCATTTTAAAGGGTGAGGACCTGGTATTGGAATTAGCAAATGCACCGCTTTTAAACATCTGGAATATTGGAAAAGAAGCATTGGGGAAACCGCTTTTAGAGACACTTCCCGAAATGAAAGACCGACCCATAATGGACTTGTTATTCGATGTATTGCACAATAGCACGATTCAGAACAGTTTGGAGCAACCCACACATTTTATCCAATCAAATGGAGAAAAAGAAACCATTTTTTACAACTTTGTTTACCAACCGTATAAAGAAAATGATGGAACCGTTTCCGGTGTAATCATTTTTGCATCAGATGTTACCGTTCAAGTACTTGCCCTTCAAAAATTAGAAGAAAGTAAAAAAGAATTAATGGAGGCAAAGGTCTCAGCTGAAAATGCTGTTAAATTCAAACAACAGTTTTTATCCAACATGAGTCACGAAATTCGCACTCCCTTAAATTCCATTTTAGGATTTGCAAAAGTGTTATTGAAAACGGAATTAGGCAGCGAACAAAAAGAGTTTTTACAAGCGATTAAAACGAGTGGAAAGTCCTTGAATCTACTCATCAACGACATCCTAGATTTGGCAAAAGTAGATGCTGGTAGAATGACTTTTGAAAACCAACCATTTGAAATACGCAAAACAATCCAATCAATACTTTTTTCGTTTGACTTCAAGCTAAAAGAAAAGAAAATAGACATAATAGAAGTATTTGACCACACTATACCAACACTGTTATTGGGTGATTCGGTGCGCTTGAATCAAATCATATTGAACCTCATAGGCAATGCTGTTAAATTCACCGACAAGGGAAAAATTACCTTTAGCGCCATATTACTCCATGAAAAGAAAGAAAGCGTGACCCTTGAATTTGCCGTCACTGATACAGGTATTGGTATTGCTTCCAATAAAATGAATTCAATCTTTAATCTTTTTGAACAGGCAGAACTCAACACAGCCAATTCGTATGGAGGAACAGGATTGGGACTTGCTATTGTGAAACAACTCATAGAAGCTCAAGGTGGAAGTATTCGCTTAACCAGCACCGTTGGCGAAGGTTCCACATTTAGTTTTATACTGACCTTTGAAAAAACAGCAGAACAATTAGAAGTAGAAGTAGAACAACTAAAACTTGATCCATCCAGTAATAACATACGCGTACTGGTTGCTGAAGATGTTGCATTAAATCAATTATTAATCAAAATTATTTTAAGCGACTTCGGATTTAACTTCGACATAGTCAGCAATGGAAAATTGGTTATTGAAAAATTAGAAACCACTACTTACGATATTATCCTGATGGATTTACAAATGCCAGAAATGAATGGATTTGAGGCTACAAAGTACATCCGAAAAACACTAAAGTCTAACATTCCAATTATTGCGTTGACTGCCGATGTTACTACTGCAGACCTTAACAAATGTAGAGAATTTGGAATCGATCATTACATTTCCAAACCCATTGATGAAGACTTGTTGTACAATAAAATAGTGGAGTTGGTCAACAAGCAGCCTTTAAACGACTGAATGAGAAGCAAACCTTCTTTTGGGCCAAGATCCACTCTTTTATTAAATCCGAAAGAGCATGGCAAAAATCAACCTATTTTCAGACTTCTCAAGATCTGGTCTCCACAAAGGATCAAGTGTATTTGTGGCATATCCTGTTTGAGACGTTACACCTCCAGGACCAGCGAAATAAGGAACACTCGCGCTTCGGTGAACAAACTCTATTCGAAATGTAATACTTTGATTTGGCATGTAATCAATGTTTGTAGAACAATCCCATCCTTTAAATAAATCTCCTGGATTCGCGCTAAAAGGAAAAGTACCTTCTGTTTGGGTTGGACTATTCGGATCAGGTAGTGGACTTGCTTCTCCTGTTGGATACAAGACTAAATAACGCCCAGGGTTGATCATAAAGCCACCACCAATCGTCCAGGCGAATTTGTCCTTGCCAAACCAGATACGATTGTAGACCATTGAACTCAAAAAATATTGAGCTGGTCCTTCTAGTGAATCTCCCTTTTTAAAGCCATTCACACCTCCCCCTTTTTCAAAACCAATATCACCTGTTAATGACAAGGCAGCTTTTGTAATTCTTTTTGAGGTTGGACGATTAAAATAGCGCAATAAGATGCTATTATCACTGTGAAAACGTTTTCTATCTGGCAAACCAGCTGCATCTGTTCCATAGTAATTATTGGTAATCAATTTTAAGTTGCTTGTAGGCGCCCATGTAATATTACCACCTATGCCAGGCATTGAATTGAAGCGACCATAACTTTGCCAACCATTGATAATCCAAGGTTCTATTTTCAAGTGTTTTGTCAGAAAAATTTGAGCACGCAAACCATTGAAAAACCAAGGGGTATTATCAGAGGTGAATGAAGCTTGGTATTCCCAGTTTTCGGCTTGGTAAAAAGAATTCAATCCAATATAAGACATAAATAAACCAGCATCTAGGTTTATCCCATACCATTTATTGAAGTGATATCCAGCGTAAGCTTCACTAATATAACGGTATACGTTTGCAAGTTGGTATTGCCCTTTGTATGGGCTGATATCGTTTCTCGGAACTATTACAGACCGCGTTCCAAATTGGGTCATAAAACGTGCATGCGCATTTTTGTATTCAACATCTCCACCGAAATGTAGAGCTGATAATGTGACTTCATTATTTCGTGCTAATGCAGTAGAACCAACGACCGTATTATCATTTGGTTGATTGAATGAATGGGTGTAATTCACATCGATCATCACACTTGGAGTGAAATAGTTTAGGTTTTTGAAAATACTTTCAGTACGCCTATCGTTTCCATTTGCCCACGTCATATCAATATCTTCAAAGGGAATTTTAACTGATAAAAGTGAGTCATTTGGCTTTTCTTGCGCACTTAGTGACATTCCAATGAATAATACTGGAAAGAGGAATTTAATTTTCATTTGATTATTATTTAATTCGTGTTAATTCTATTTGCTTGATTGGTTGATACACCAAGGGGATTTGTTCAATGATTACATCATTTTTGTCGAGACCAAAAGCTGCTTCATCACTTTGCCCAAGACGTTTTAAGAAGAAATAGGAATTGAGCAGAAGACCATCTTTCAAGGTAAATTCATTTTCAACAGATAAAAACTTTTGAAAAACAACGAACTTGAAATCTGGACTAGCATTGTATTTCGTAGAACCATCTGGACGAATATGTAAGTTCAACTCTTCATCTGTTACCAAATCACGAACAATTTTTTTAAAATACAACTCTGTTTTCGGCTGAATTCTGAAACCAATGTTAATGTTCACTTTAATAACTTTGTCATCAATCAATTCAGAAACATCATAACTTAATGTATAGGGTTGTTCCGTTCTATTGATGTGTAAAAACCAATATACATCAGCTCTTTTTGGTTTTTTAGCGAAGATGGATTGAATGATTTTGCCTTCAATCTCGTGTCGATTATTTGCTTTTGTAAGATAAACCAAATGTGTAGCTAGTTTGGGGATTTCTTCATCTTCACTGAGTTCTTTGAGTTGGATAGCAAATTTTCCAAGTTCCTCAAATTGCGTAAATCGGTTGTTGATTTTTCGTGCTTTGTACCAAGTATACATTGTTAGAAAAATAAACAGTTCAAAGAACAAGAACATCCATCTTTCCTTAATTTTGGCAACGTTTGCAACAAAGAACGATAGTTCAACAGTTGAAAAAACGATTAGAAATAGCACAACAAGAATTTTATTCCACTTCAATTTATAGATCAAAAAATAACTGAGTAAAACAGTGGTCATCATCATTGCTATGGTAATTGAAAAACCATAAGCTGCCTCCATGTGACCCGATTCTCTGAAATATAGAATCATCAAAATACAGCCAAACCACAATAAAGTATTGATACTTGGAATGTAGATTTGTCCTTTGGATTCAGAAGGTTGTCTGATAGCTACACGTGGCCAAAAATTCAAGTTCATTCCTTCATTGATCAACGTGAAACTTCCACTTATCAAGGCTTGAGAAGCAATGATTGTGGCAAGCGTTGCAATGATTATACTAGGGATTAAAAACCAATCTGGAACTACTTCAAAAAATGGATTTCTTCCAGCTAATTTGGTGCTTCCTTGATGCATTAACCAAGCTGCTTGACCTAAGTAACAAAAAATCAAACTAATCTTTACACCTATCCACGTAATCCGAATGTTTTTTATACCACAATGCCCTAAATCAGAATACAATGCTTCTGCACCAGTGGTACATAAAAATACCGCACCCAATAACCAGAATCCTTTTGGATAATTGGAGAGCAATTCGATCGCATAATACGGATTCAATGCTTTTAATACATCCGGAAAGAGTAGTACTTGGCTCAAACCGAAGATGAAAATCATAGCAAACCAAATAGCCATGATAGGACCAAATGCCTTTCCAATTACCTGTGTACCATACCGCTGAAAAAAAAACAATACCGATAGGATCACAACCACAATACCAACAGTTAATGAATTTCCTGGAACGATAACATTCTCCAATCCGTTGACCATGCTGAGCCCTTCTACTGCAGAGGCAACTGAAATTGGCGGTGTAATAATCCCATCTGCTAATAAAGCGGTTGCACCTAAAATTGCTGGAATCACTAACTTTTTTCCATATTTGCGCACCAGCGCATACAACGAGAAAATGCCGCCTTCTCCTTCATTATCTGCTTTTAAAGTGATCCAGATATACTTGATTGTTGTTTGTATAACAAGTGTCCAAAAAATACAAGATATGCCACCGTATACAAGGATTTCGGTTATATCTCGTTCGCCAATTACTGCTCGCAATGCATACAATGGACTAGTGCCAATGTCACCATAAATAATTCCAAGGGCAATTAGCAATGATGCAGCAGTTACTTTACTTTTAATTCCAACATTCATTTTACGCATATCAATCAATTTGATACAGCAAAATTGGGTCTAATTCTATGTGTAAAACATAAAGAAAAGAGACGTACTATAAAGAAATTATAAAGAACAACTAGATGAAGCGATAACCAACCCCACTTTCAGTAATGATGTGTTTGGATTGATCCCTATTCTGTTCAATTTTCTTTCGAAGTGTACCAACAAACACGCGTAAATACTGCGTTTCAGTCTGATAAGCAACACCCCAAATTTCTTTCAATATAAATTGATGTGTTAAAACACGCCCTTCATTTTTAAAGAATAAAGCAAGTAAATTGAATTCTGTGTTGGTTAATTTAATAACCTGATCAAACTGTTTTACGATGCGAGCAGACAGGTCTATTTCCAGATCACCACAGGTTATTTTTGAATGACTTAAAGTAGTGTTATTTCTTCGTATTGCTGAACGCATTCTGGCCAATAATTCAGCTGTACGAAAGGGCTTGGTCAAGTAATCAGTGGCTCCATTATCCAAGGCAGTAACAATATCCTGTTCATGATTGAGCACCGACAAGATGATAATTGCTTTATCGAACCATAAACGCAATTCTTTAAGTAATTCATGACCGCTTTTGTCAGGCAATCCTAAATCTAGTAATATCAATTCAGGAGGGTGTGACACAACCAGTTGGATTCCCTGTTGCGCATTTTCTGCAAGACGAACAATGAAGTCATTGCTCTCCAACGTTATCTCTAATAATTTGCGAATTTGTGGCTCATCGTCAATAACCAAGATCTCTGCTTTATTCATTTTTTAGATTATTAATAAATGAAGCTTCTGCAGGGATTTTGACACAAAAAGTAATGCCTTTAGTTGGATTGTTTTTGGCTGAAACCACCCCACCATGCATTTCTACAAATCCTTTTACAATTGATAATCCTAGACCACTTCCCCCTGTTCTGGTATCTGGAACACGATAAAATTTATCAAAAACCGCTTCGATATTTGCGTTAGGGATTCCATTTCCATCATCACTGATCTGGAGACACCATTTATGGTTGTTAAAATTGGATGTAACTTCAATTGTACTTTTTTCTGGTGTATATAAAACACTATTGTGAATCAAATTATGAATGACTTGCTGCATCAATCCCTCGTCTACTTTCAACAACGGGAGTTCTTCATCTGGAATAAAAATCAATGTATGTGTTTTAAAAGCACTAAACTCGTTTAATACAGTATGGATTAATTCGTTTGTATCACACCAATCAAGCGCAGTGCTTAATATCCCCGATTCCAACCGACTCATATTCAATAAATTTTCAACATGGCGATTGAGATTCATTCCTGCATGATCAATTTGAAGTAGTAATTCAGTTGATTGTTGTGGACTCAGACGATCATTGGATTCGCGTAACATATCAACCGCACCAATAATTGTTGAAATAGGGGTTCTTAATTCATGTGATAGTGAATTTAGCAATGTGTTATAAAAAGCGATTTGCTTCAGCTTTTCTTCTTTTTCTCTGGCCTTCTTCTCCTCCTTTCTGATTTTGAAACTAAGTACAGTGTTGACAAAAGCGACAAAGAAGTATAAAAAAAACAGCATGACATCCTCTGTACTATCAATGTGAAAAGTGAAGATAGGTGGAATGAAAAAAAAATTCCAAATCAAGGAGCTTAACAAAGCTGCTAGCAATACTGGAAATATCTCAAATAGCATGGCGATCAATGACACAACCATTAGTAGCAGTAGTGCCACTACTTTATAACCGATTAGTTCTTTGAAGGCGAAAGAAATCAACGAAACGATCAGAATCATTGTGATACTAATGAGATACTGACTAAAGGAATTGTATAATCTAGTATGATATAATTTCAACGCATCAATTTTAAAAGTGTAAAGTTAAACCTAAACATGTAAAGAAGTTATAAAGGTTTTGACAACCGCTTACAGAGAACTTCTATCATCTGATTGGAACAATACACTCATTAGAAAAAAGTGGTTCTTTTGGAACTAAAAAAACCGACTTACTTCTGTAAATCGGTTTACTTATTTATCTCTTGAGATTAATACAAGTCTTTTCTGAACCCTAAATTAAAGGAAAAAGTGAGTGGCGTAAACAATCCACCATTAGCCGAACTTTGTCCTGCAGCTAAGGAATTACTTGGAATCGCATACAAAGAGTAAGCGAGCGTCATATCAAAGTACAACATACCAAAAGAGAAATGATTTTTCACCCCAGCATTCAATCCAAGATTAAGTCCAATAATTCGGCCTTTATCTGTAAATCCATCGGGTAATTTGTACAAAGATTGATCATAATCGCCAAACTTCGCACGTACAGTATTGATACTGAGCATGAACATGGAACCGCCATAAGCTGACCAACCATAATCATAACCGTTCCCAAAGTAATAACGCGTTCCACCTTCAATGTTGGTGTAATTCATTTTTGTCTCGTAATCAATTGTTTTCGCAGAAGGAAAGGTAGTCGTAGGGTCAATAGCTTCGACATTTACAGTACGTACATTATCGTTTTTATTCGATAGCGTTCCTGTAATTCTCCCGAAATACGAAACTTGATCATCTCGAGGAATCTCTACACCCAAATGAATGCCTGGATACGCTTTTGGAGTACCAAATCCTTTGATCATTGTAATACCACCGTTGACCCCTGTTTGAGCAATTCCCAAAAAGGAACATACAACAAACCCAGCTAGCAATAATTGTCTCATACTTGTATTATTTAATCTGTTCTAACTCTTTATACCTTGAACAATTCTCGTGATGTGCACCGGGCAAGTAACCTGTACTCATTAAAAATTCATTCACAATCTCTCCTCCAACAAATGTAAACGTCTTTTTGAAGAGTTTCGTCCATTCATCTAAACTTTTTGGGGAATTTTCGTCTAACCATTGTTTAAACGAACCGTATTCTTGTTTTAACTGTACCAATTGTTGGGCATTCTTCACGGCCGCTCTTACTTTCAGTTTATTGCGGATAATTCCCTTATCTTCTAACAAGGTAGTAATTTTTTCTTCATTATACATCGCTACAGCTTCAATATTAAATTGATCATACGCCAATCTAAACGACTGTTCCTTCTTCAAAATCAATTCCCAGGACAAGCCTGCCTGATTAATTTCCATGATCAACCGACCAAACAATTCATTGTCATCCGCAATGGGCGTTCCATAGTGGTAATCATGGTAAACCCGATGCACATCACCTTCTGGGCGGCTGGAAGAGAAATCACAGTAATTCATATTCGTTACTTCTGTTTCGTTACATTTGTCTTGAATAGAACAATTTTCGTATCGTATGGCAATTTACGCATTTAATGGATTCATACCTGTCATCAAGGCATCCAGTTTTATACATCCACAAGCAACGGTTACTGGAAATGTATTGATTGGCGAAAACGTTTATGTAGGTCCAGGTGCTGCTATTCGGGGCGATTGGGGGCAAATTATCATTGAAGATGGTTGTAATGTACAGGAAAATTGCACCATTCACATGTTTCCAGGGACAACCGTTACGCTCAAAAAAGGTGCGCACATTGGTCATGGAGCAATTGTTCATGGCGGTACGATTGGCGAAAATTGCCTGATCGGAATGAATAGTGTGATCATGGATGATGTGGTCATTGAAGACGAATGCATCATCGGTGCTCTCTGTTTTGTACCTGCAAATACGGTGATTCCAACAAGAAGTTTGGTGGTTGGTAATCCAGCAAAAATCATCAAGCAGGTTTCAGACGAAATGATTGCTTGGAAGACGAAAGGAACAGCATTGTACCAAGCATTGCCCCAAGAATGTATGGACACACTCATTGCTTGTGAGCCTTTACGTGAAGTAGAAGCAGATCGTCCAACGCAAGAAAGTATGTATGTAACGTGGCAAAAGATTAAGGACACTCAATAAATTTCACCTATTTTCGTTTCTAAGTGGTGACCTTTTAAAAGATCGCTACATTAACTACAAAGCCCCAATATGAAATCAATACTAGCTACCCTTGCATTACTTACAGCTGTTTTCACAACACAAGCTCAATGTACTGATTGTAATTCGGTGGAAGAAGCATTGAAAGATCCATTGAAGGTTCGTCACTTAGATTTGAGTAATCAAGGATGGCAGCAACTCCCAGATTCACTTCATTTATTCAAGAATCTTGCGTCCATCGATTTATCGGAAAATCAATTAACTGTTCTTGAGCTAAAAGGCGCACCACTTGAAGGTGTTTACACCTTAAAATTGAATGGAAATATTGGCTTAGATGCCAATGAATTTGATAAAATTGCCACGGCGTTTCCCAACTTGATCAGCTTAGATCTTTCTGCTTGTCGCATTGCTTACCTCACTTCTAAAATAGGCGCCTTCACCCAATTGATTCAACTCGATTTATCGAACAATTCGCTTCATTTCTTACCCGATGAATTGGCCAGTTTACCGCTATTGAATGAATTAGATATCAGCCATAATTCCATTGAAAACATCACCTATGTATTGAGTAATTGCTGGAACCTTCATGTACTAAATGCTGCTTACAATCCGTTCAATCCTGATGATTTATTGATTTCTTTAAGCTTCGCATCCAACCTCGACAAGCTTTCACTTTCTTATGATCAATATGATGGAAAAGGTGGTAGTGCTTTGGACCAAATAGCGATTCGTTCCATTGAAATTATCGGTATTAATGATGCAGCATTACCGAATTCACTCATTCGGAATATCACTGTTTCAGAATTAAAATTGACGAATTGCACTTTCCCTACTGATATTTCGCCCGCATTGAAAAGTATGTCGTCATTGCGTAACTTGATTTTAGACAATACGAATTATCCAACAAAGCTCTCTGTCGTTGATCAATTAGTTTACCTCGAATTAGCGAATATTCCCTACCCATCCAATTCAGTATTGAGTAAACTCGATTTCTTGAAAGAACTCAATTTGACGCAACTAGATGTTTCAGATTCCATTCTATCTAAATTACCAGCTCTACTTCCTCGAACAATTGTGCGAACAGGCAATTTTAGTTTTTCACCCGAAATGTTATCGAATGAAGTTCCAGTGATCCTTGCAGAATCTGGTGAGGAAATGACCATTCCAGGTGATGTTCCGGTTCAAATTGTCTTAGATGGCATTCAATTAGATGTTCCAACTGCTGCTTTCCTCAATCAAGATGGGAGTAGTTATGCTGGTCCAGTAATTGTCAAAGTCACCAATTACGACAATGCAATTGCCAATGCTATGAGTGGTGTTCCGATGATTTATCAGCAAAATGGTCAATCGGAGGTTTTTGCTTCAGCAGGAATGATTGATTTTCAAGCCACAACAGATAAAGGTGATACCCTAAAAGCGAATGCTGATAGTCAAATCCAAGTGACCATTGTGAATCAATTACCAGGCTCCAATTCCAACTTATACAATTTTAATCCCGTTACGAAACAATGGGAATTGTCTCCCAACTCTCCCTTTATTGTAAGCAATGATTCACTTAGGAAAGCATTGATCGATTCCATTAATGGATTGGAATTGGCCAGTTTTGTTCAATTTCAAAAAATACCAACCTTGTTTGGATTAAAAATTAGGGAACGAAAATGGGATCCTGCTTTACTTGAATTTACAGCCTATTTACACCCACATGGATTCAATTCCAAGGGCAATGGCATTATTATCCAACACCAAGAGAATCTAAACGCACGTTATTTGGCTGAATACCAATGGCGAATTGACACCATCATCACACCTCAGTTGATTGAAAAATTAATGGAAATTCAATGTGCCTATCGGATTGGCAAACGCGTGAAATCCAATAGGAAGTACAACAATATGCCACGTTTGATTCAGGATTTACAAGTAACACCTGATTTTGAAAATGACAACTACCGCATGACCTTCAAGTACAAAGATACGTTGATGAGTATTCCAGTCTTTCTGAATTCAAAGAAAACAAAAGGGAAATCAATTATGAAAGAGCACGCTGCTTTTCAAAAAGGGTATAACAAAGCCTTGCTGAAAAATCAAAAACTTGAACGTGCCGATTCATTGGAACGCGATAACATGATTGCACTCTTTGCACCAAAAATTAGAGAGGAAGCCATCAATCGTATTAATATGCTTTCTGCCAATGAGCGATTAAATGCAAACAGAAACTTGAATGGAAACATGAATTCTGGTGCTATAGGAAGTGCCAATTCAATTGCAAATGGAACGAGCAATCTCAATCCAGCAGCCTATGATAATGGGATGAAGATTGCTGGTACTTTGAGTACGATGAATACAAACAATGAAAATCAAGGAGTTGAAAAGTTGCGCTTCGGACTGACTTCATTTGGTTTAGTAAACTGCGATTTTTTCTACCGAAATCCACCAGATTTATTAAGTGGTCTTTCAGATACATTAATGGATCAAAATGGAAAAGGATTAGCAAGTCCTGATTATGTTAGAGCCATTCTTCCTAACTCAAATGTTTACCTTTCTGCACCTCGTGAGCAAATTCCACAATACCGCATGGAAAAAACCTTGCTGTTGATTATCATTTCTGCAACTGAAATTGGATTAATCAAATTAGAAAATTTAATCCAAGGTAAAATCCAATCATTCAAACGGTTAAACATTGAAGGAAAATCACCTGATGAAGTCAATAAAATGATAAGTGAAACGGAATGAGAACGATACTGCTCTTCATCACCTTTAATTTATTGACCTTCTTTGCAAGTTGTCAATTCAATTATTTCGTTTACTATACCCGTCAAATTCTCAGTAAAACGGATAGTATTTTCATGAGCGATCTTGTCAAACCTACTGCTTCTGAACTCAATACGTTTCAAGATTCTGTTGCAACCTTAAATACAATTGTCGATTACGCCATTCAAAGTAAATCAAAGCGAAAGAAAGACGTGATTCAATGCAGTTCGGTTTTAATGGAATTAGCTGCACTTACAAATGATCATTATTCCAAATTACCAAAAGCATCAGCAACCAAGTGGAAAAGCATTAAAAAACAACTCTATCGCAGTTTATTGGGTAGCAAATGCAAATTCGGAATGATCAGCATTTATTCGTTTAACATCCCCTTGATTAACGAAAATGGTGCTTTTTATTATGACGAAGAAGGTCCAGATGACGAATTCAATGTTTATAAAGGAAAAACAAAGATCAAACCAACAGAAGAGAATCCCGATCCTGAAATTGTGCCCTTAAGGTATTATTCAGAAGAGGAATTGCATAAACTCATTTTACGAAAACTCTCTGGAGTGAATTGTAGCAACGAATTGAAGAAAGGTAGGTGCTCCTATTATGGCTATTCTGTTTCCTTTGACAAACGTACACTTGGACGCAACAAAATTCCACAAGCCCAAGTTGTTGTAATTCTGGGAACAAAGCGATTAGAATTGCTCAAAAAAAAGCCCTAACAGTTATTGTCAGGGCTTAGTAAGAGAATAAGTTATGATTATGCTCGCTTAACGTTTACCGCCATCAAGCCTTTTCTTCCTTCTTCTAATTCAAACGTTACTTCGTCGTTTTCTTTTACTTGATCAACCAATCCAGATACGTGTACGAAGTACTCTTTGTTTGATTCATCTTCTTTAACAAATCCAAATCCTTTTGATTCATTAAAGAACTTAATTGTTCCTTTACCCATGATATTTTGTTATTATACACTAACAAATATGCAATTATTTGTCGAAATAAAAGCTTTACCAATAAAATTTTTAGATTTTTTTCAGGATCGTTCGAATGGTAGTCAAATTGATAATCGGTTAGTTAGCTAGTGATTAAGATCGATTTACTTAACAATGGTCGGAGAATAGGTCTAAAAGTAAAAGAACTCTAACGATGAATCGAAAGAGTTCTTTTTAAAGTTGTGTGCAAGTGTTACTTAGGCAAGTTTCACGTTTACTGCTGACAAACCTTTTTTTCCATCTTGCAAATCAAATGTCACTTCGTCATTTTCATTTACTTGATCTAATAACCCAGATACGTGTACAAAGTACTCTTTGTCTGTGTCTTCTTCTTTGATAAATCCAAATCCTTTAGTTTCGTTAAAAAATTTGACAGTTCCTTTACTCATATTATTTGTATTGTATTGTATGTGGCGAAGGTGCGACAAATAACCGAGTTAATGCTATTTTTTTGGCTTTTTTATTATAAATAAAACAGATGACTGATTCAATTTACACATAAATACAGGTCATTTGCATCCTGAAACGTAGGGTATACTAGCATCACAGCTCTAATTGGATAAAACTTGTCTTTGAAAAAAAAGAAAGAGAATTTCAAGGCTTCATGATTCATATCTAGTAGAAAAGCTCGTTTTTTTAAGTTCTAAAATTTAACAGAATGACTTATTACACACAAAAAAAGGAGAACATTCAATCGAATATTCTCCTTTAAATCTTATTAGATGGATAAAATCACACTAACATTGTCACTGGATTTTCCATGTATTGTTTGAATGTTTGTAAAAAAGCAGACCCTGTAGCTCCATCAACAACACGATGATCGCATGATAAGGTTACTTTCATGATGTTTCCAACAACGATTTGACCGTTTTTAACGACTGGTTGCTCACTAATTCCACCAACAGCCATGATACAGCTATCAGGAGGATTCACAATTGCTGTAAATTGCTCTATTCCGAACATACCAAGGTTGGAAATGGTAAAGGTGTTTCCTTCCCAATCTGCAGGCTGTAATTTTTTCTCTTTTGCTTTCTTGGCAAATGTACGAACCTCTGTTCCGATTTCAGCTAATCCTTTTGTGTCTGCAAAGCGCACTACTGGAACCAATAATCCATCTTCAACTGCCACTGCAACACCAATATGAACATGGCTGTTACGTCGAATAACATCGCCTAACCAAGAACTATTGACATTTGGGTGTTTTCTCAAAGCCATCGAAACAGCTTTTACCACCATATCGTTGAATGAAATACGCACACCTTCTTCACTATTCATTGCTTTTCTCGCTTCAATCGCATTGTCCATATCCAATGAAATGGTCAAGTAGAAATGCGGTGCAGTGAATTTAGACTCAGCCAAGCGACGTGCAATGGTTTTACGCATTTGCGAAATCGGTTCATCAATAAACGATTCTGTTTGACTTGATGTCGTTGCGAAAGAACGCTGAGGAGCATCATACGGAACATAATGATCTACATCACGTTTGGTAATACGACCACCTTCTCCTGTTCCTGTAATAAAACCTAAATCAACTCCTTTTTCTTCTGCAATTTTCTTCGCTAAAGGAGAAGCAATGATTCGTCCGTTTGAATTGGAAGTCGCAACGACTGGCTTTGGAGCTGAAGTTACAGGTGCTTTCGTTTCAGCAACTGGAGCTGCAACTGGTGTTTCAACCGTTTCAGCTTTTGCAGGTGCTGCTGTATCTGTAGTTGGAAGCGTACCAGCATTTGCAATCAATGCACTTACATCTTCTCCTTCCTTTCCAATAATCGCAAGTAATGCATTAACTGGTGTAGGTTTACCTTGTTCTATACCGATATACAACAGAATTCCATCGTAAAACGACTCAAACTCCATTGTTGCTTTATCCGTTTCAATTTCTGCAAGTAACTCTCCGGATTTTACGGAATCACCAACTTTTTTATGCCATTCTGCAACAACACCTTCTACCATGGTGTCACTCAACTTGGGCATGTAAATGATTTCTGCCATAATTCAGCTATTCTATACTACGATTATTAATATTCAATGATGTATGGGTAATTGGGCTCTTGATAAACGTCTTCGTATAAATCATCGGCATCAGGATAAGGAGAATTTTCAGCAAATTCAATGGCCTCTTCGATTTCCTTTTTGATCCAACTATCAATTTCTGTGATTTCATTTTCAGACAACCACTTATTTTCTTGAATTACGCGCAAACAATGTTCAATCGGATCTTGCTCCATCCAATCTGCTACCTCTTCTTTCGAACGGTATTTTTGAGGATCAGACATTGAATGTCCTTTATAACGATAGGTGCGAATATCTAATAAGGAAGGTCCGTCACCACGACGAGCACGTGCAACTGCTTCTTCAATTGCTTCATGAACTGCTTCAGGCGACATTCCATTCACCGATTTTGAAGGCATTTCATACGACAATCCGATTTTCGATAAATCAGTTACGTTCGTTGTACGTTCTACCGATGTTCCCATCGCATAGTTGTTGTTTTCAATGATGTAAATAACTGGCAATTTCCAATTCATCGCCATATTGAATGTTTCATGCAATGCACCTTGACGAACTGCGCCATCACCCATTGAAACAAAAACAACATTATCTGTTCCCTTATACTGTTCAGCAAAAGCAACACCTGTACCCATTGGAATTTGCGCTCCAACAATACCATGTCCGCCCATAAAATTGCGCTCTTTATCAAAAAAGTGCATTGAGCCTCCTTTTCCTTTCGAACAACCTGTAGAACGACCATACAATTCGGCCATTAAAACACGAATATCCGTACCCAATCCAATTGGATGTGCGTGATCACGATAGGCAGTCATGTGACTATCCGTTGGTTTGGATGCACTTACAGTTCCAGCAACAATTGCTTCTTGTCCTATATATAAGTGACAAAATCCTCCGAATTTTTGTTGGATATACAATTGACCTACTTTTTCCTCAAAACGACGCATCATAAGCATGTCTTTATACCACTTAATGTAGGTCTCTTTAGAAAATTTCAATGTGCCTTTTAATGCACTTTTATTGGTTGTTTTTGAAGGTTTTGCAGCCGCTTTAGTTGCCATACATCCTCTATTTGATAGTTGAACCGCCAAATATAGTAAGAAGAACCGATTTCAAAGAGTTCTTGAAACCAGAACGGCTAATTTTATTTTGAGGTGCTAGACTTAGATTATGGTTTGTGCGCTACTCGGAACAACATCTTAATATTGTTTCAAAACATCCTATCATAAAGTTAAGGCAAGTAACAGAACCTACTTGGAGGGTTGTAATAAGTCTTACCCCTAGCGGGGTAAATCGGAATTTATGGATTTCGATTACACTATTGCGTCACTACGTGACTTGTTGTATTCCAACTATTTTACTAGAATTTATGTGAGAATAGTACAAAATAGTGAAGATCGATTCCTTTAACTTACATCCATTGTCCCAGCGGGACAAAATGGTTTAACCAATTAAACATCCTACAACCATCGCCTCGTAGAGGTGAAATGCAAAGTCAAAAAACAGTGCTGAAAATACATTTTATGCTATTTTGCACACATATTATAATCAACAAGCACTTTTCATTAATTTTATAGCGCTTTATTCTGACTTCAATTGCACTAGAAGCACAAAACATGACTAAAATCGGATTACTTTCAGATACACACAGTGATTTGCCCGAGCAAGTGTTTACTTATTTCGCCGATGTGGATGAAATTTGGCACGCTGGCGATATTGGAGATTTGTCTGTAACCGACCGACTCAAAGCGTTTAAACCTTTACGTGGCGTATATGGGAATATTGACGACACGAACATTCGAATGGAATTTCCAGAGTTTAATCGATTTAAAGTAGAAGAAGTTGACGTTTTAATCACACACATTGCTGGAAGACCTGGTAATTATAGTACTCCAGCACTAGCGGCTCTGAAAGAACAAGCACCTCAATTATTTGTTTGCGGACATTCACACATCCTATTGGTGCAAAACGATCCGCGTTTTAATATGCTTTGGCTAAACCCGGGTGCTTGTGGCAACAAAGGATTTCATAAAACGAAAACATTACTCCGTTTTGGCATTGATGGAAACCGCATTGTGGATATGGAAGCCATCGAAATTGGAAAAAGAAGTACTTTAAACAATTCCTTGTAAAAACATACGTTAAAACAACCATGAAGAAATTGCTTTTTTTATACATCATCGTTAATACAGGAATTGGATATTGTCAAATCGGTGGTGAAACTGGATTTAGTTTTCTCAATCTGCCTTACAATGCCCGAATTGCAGGGCTAGGTGGTGATTTTATCACCGCTCGTGACAAAGACCTTAATTTAGGCCTTCAAAATCCTGCATTACTCAATGAAGCAATGCACAAACAAGGAAGTTTAAATCAAGGGTTATTTGCTGGTGGAATCAATCATGGAAGTTTGAATTATGCTTATCACTTTGCGAATAAACTAACAGGAGCAGCACATTTTCGCTATACATCTTATGGCAAACTAGCACGAACAGACATTAATGGTGCTGATATAGGAAGTTTTAGTCCAGGCGATTTCATTTTAGGAGCAAGTGCTGCCAAAAGCATCAATGAACGCATGCATATTGGGGCAACTTTCAATATTATTTATTCTCAATTAGACAATTACATTTCATTCGGGAATTCATTAGACATTGGTGGCTGTTATACAGATGAAGACAAACGATTGGTCATTTCAGGGGTGGTTAAACATTTAGGCATACAATGGAAAGGCTACAATAGTGCACGTTCTGTATTGCCACTTGAAGTTCAACTAGGTATTTCTCATAAGTTAAAACATGCACCTTTCCGTTTCTCTTTACTGGCGCATCATTTAGAGAGATGGGATCTTTCCTATAATGATCCATCCGAGAAAGCAACAACTGATCCACTCACAGGAGAACTAATTCCTGTCTCTAAAGCAGGTTTTGGGGAAAAATTGGGTCGTCATTTCGTATTACAAACAGAATTATTATTGGGCAAAAAACTGCATTTACGTTTTGGGTTTGATTATAATAGAAGACAAGAACTCAAGGTAGAAAATCGTCCTGGGATTTCTGGATTCAGTTTTGGAGCTGGCTTGTATTTCAAACGCTTCACATTAGACTACGGATTAATGAGTTATTCAGCAGCAGGAATGCAAAACATGTTGAGCCTCACTCTCCCACTTGGAAAGCAGAAATAACAGATTTTAACATCTCTTTTAATCCACTTTGCCTCATTGATTTATAGGTTAATAGCATTCCAATAATCAGCAATCTAGACACTCATAGACGTTATCCACTCATTTTTGTTCATAACTATGGCTTGTCGGCTAAAAAGTTTTCTTTACATTCGCTCAAACCAATATTAAAAAAAGTTATGAAAAAGTTAAGTTTATTAGTTGGTGGTTTGATTTTGTCAACCGCTGTTATGGCTCAAAAACCAGACGCTAGTGTAGCAAGTACATTGGAGGGTCAATTGGGATGGAATGCATCTACATTGTCTTTTAATGCACCTTCTATCCGTTACCGTTATTTCGTTCAAGATAACATCGCAGTGCGTGTTACTTTGGGTATGAACAACAATTCTACTACTGATAACTACTTCGAAAACGAAGCTGATAACACTGGTAAAACTGGTACATACGATACTAAAAACAACGGAATGAACATGGCAATTGGTGCTGAGTATCACTTCGGAGGAACAGATCGTTTATCTCCTTATGCAGGTATCGATATCATGTTCGGTTCAGGTAAAACAACTACAGACGGAGCAAATTCTGATGGTACTGGATTCGTTGATACGTATACTGAAACTTCAGAGTACAAAACAGGTATGTTTGGTGTTAATTTAGTAGCTGGTACAGATTACTATTTTGCTGAAAACTTCTACATGGGTCTTGAATTAGGTTTAGGATGGCAGTCATTTACTGACAAAGAAGGTTCAACAACTGTTACTTTAGGTGCTAACCCATCTGTTACATCTAAGTCTAACGAAGCAAAATCGTCTTTCTTTGGTAACAATGCAGTAGGTACTTTCCGTCTAGGATGGAGATTCTAATTATTTCCAATAGGAAATTTGAAAGGGGAGCTTTTAGCTCCCTTTTTTTATGCAATAACAATCTAAACCACTATAAGACCTTTGCAAAACCCTTTACTCTTCGTTACTTAAAAAATTCAACATCCTCATTTACAAGCGTAAACTGCGGTATTAAATTTTAATCGCTCCTCGATTAATGAATTTTGCAATGGTCTTAGTATCTTTACTTTAATTTATCGATAGAGACTCATGCCAGAGCACAAAAAGAAAATTACGATTGCCATTGATGGATATTCTTCCTGTGGAAAAAGTACGCTTGCAAAAGCACTCGCTGCTTCATTGCACTATGTCTTCATTGATTCCGGTGCAATGTATCGAGGAATCTGCTTGTATGGAATGAATCGCAAAATGATTCGACATGGGGTAGTAAAAACCGAAGAATTGATTGCTGCACTGCCCGCTATTTCACTGTCTTTTGAAAAACATCCTGGCACAAAGGAACAATCCATCCTTCTCAATGGTTTTGATGTCTCTGGAGAGATTCGATCACTCGAAGTTTCACAATCCGTTAGTCAAGTTGCCACGATCAAAGAAGTTCGGCAAAAACTAGTACATCAACAACAACTCTTAGGTAAAAAGGGCGGTATTGTAATGGATGGTAGAGATATTGGAACGGTTGTATTTCCTGATGCTGAGTTAAAACTATTCCTCACTGCTTCTCCTGAGATACGCGCAGTACGTAGGTATGAAGAAATGAAAGCCAAAGGCCAAAAAGTGAGTCTTCAACAAATAAAAGATAATCTAACTGAACGCGATCGCATTGACAGTACTCGAGCTGAAAGTCCGCTGAGACAAGCTGAAGATGCCATTGTAATTGATAATAGCAACCTCACTCCTACTCAACAGTTGGAGCTCGCCCTAAACTTAGTGAAAGAAGCAATTCATGCACAACTAGCCTAACTACAACAACCTGCCATTGGTATTATTTAAGCATTTTTCTTACTTTTTCCTGCTTAAAACTGCCCAAATATCACAGAAAAATCAGGTTAGCTTTCCAATAAACTACTATTTTCATTTCAACGAAAAATCAAATACTCGTTGGAAAATGATTTTCCTTCAATCAAAAGTGTAGAATATTCATCTCTTTGATTTATCATTCAACCGATAATAATGAAAGTTAACTAGATTGTGTAAATTTGCACACCTGTTTAAATCTTACCGTAGTATGTTATCAATTGGAAAAATTACTGAAGAAATCATTGGAAGAAGTCCTTTCTTAAGAGAGGCAATGACTGATGATCTAATCAACATCTCATCTCTAGCCCGAAAAATCAAGCCCGAAATCGAAGAAACTCTTGGAAAAGAGGTGAAAGAAGGCGCTATTGTAATGGCAATCAAACGTATGTCTCCTGGATTGTACCACCGATTGAACCTTAAAATCACGAATATTATTGGTGAATTAGGTGACTTTTTGGTACGTAGTAATTTAGAGGATTACACATTTGAAAACACCGAATCGTTACGTCAAAAACAAGCAGATTTAGTACAATTAGTCAATTCAGACTCTGATGTATTTTATACTATTTGTCGCGGTGTAACAGAAACAACAATCATTGCATCATCCAGTATTTCAAACAAAATCAGTAACTTACTGATCAATGAACGTTTGAAATCGCACACATTGGATTTAGCATCAATTACTGTGAAGTTACCTGCTGTTAATTCCGAAGTGTATGGTGTGTATTACTACATTCTAAAACATTTAGCTTGGGAAGGACTGAACATTGTAGAAGTTGTTTCAACAGCAAATGAATTTACGATCATTGTAAAACAAGATCATGTAGACAAAGCATTTAAAGTATTAATGCAATTAAAAAGAGGTAAATAACTTCTAATTGTAGCTTTATTTAAAAGCCCCTGTTTCTAATTGATTCAGGGGTTTTTAGTTTTTATTTAGAATTTCTCCTGATCCTGTTCGAACAACCGTTATAGCTGTAGGAGTACCAGTATACCAAATTGCTCCAGAACTCTTTAAAAATCCTGCCATTGGAATGCCATTCGCCTTTACTTTTACCGTACCCGGAGTATCAGATGCCACATAAAGCGAATCTGTAATAATCAAATCTTGGGCATCACAGTAACCATTACTCCGTGCTCCGATACGCGCTATTTGCGTAGTACCGTGTAACGTATAATCGCCCCAGCCATGCGAGATATCTGCATCAATAACAATTGATTTCATGGTTAGATCTACTGGTCCTGCACCATCACGAATTGACAAGGTGAAATAATCTGAATGGATGGTTCCAACTGATTTCAAATATTCTGTTCCTTCATAATGAACATTAACAATTGCTGTACAATGGATTTCAACAATCAATTCGCGTTTTGCATTTCTCCAAAAAGCACATTTATTGTTGTTCGTTACTTCGAGTAAATTGTCAGAAACGGTACATTCAATAAAATTGACCAAATTCTCACCTCCTTTAATCACTACTTTGTTCAATGAATCCTGAATCAACACATAAGCAACATGTGGATGGAGCATCAAACGATCAAAATTGCCTAAAGGTATTTCACGTTCAATATCTTCTCCCGTTGATTTAAAACATTTTCTGTTTTCAGGCTTTTTGCATGCTCCAAAAACAAGTATCAATACTGCAATAAAAAGCGTTTGTTTCATCTCTTTTTGTGCTTAAATGTGTAACCAACTCCCCATTCTATATAATCAGCTTTTGCCCAATGCGATTTCAACACGAGGTTGGCTGTAATTCCATTATTAAATTGATAGCGCATTCCAACTCGGTGGTAAAAATTACCATCAGGATCATAACGATCTTTCACATATCCTCCCATACCAAGTACAAACTGTAAATGTTCCAAGGGCAACACATAGGCAGCATAGATTCCTATTTGAAATATAGACCATTGCGTTTTGGGAATATATCCTTTGTAACCAAAAACAGCTTGTTTGGACATAAAATCAATGGCTGTTTCCATTCCTACTTTTGGTTTGAATATTCTACGTCCCATTATTGACATCGCATAGACTGGATATTTTTTTCCACCCGTTGGAAATAATTCTTTCGTTGATAAGACTGCTAAGAGGTGTAACTTCCAAGTCTTAAAAAACGGTGAACGTGGAATTATCTGAATTTTTGATACCTGTGAAACATTCTTAGAGCGCACTTTATAGGCATATCCCAGACCAAGATAAGGCATATTCACTCCAAGATTAGGAACTTTTATTGCACCATTTGACAAATGTGATAAGTCCATACTGTAGATCAATTCATGACGTTCAGCAAGACGAATACGTCCTTGAATTCCGAGACAAATCAATGCATTCACATGTGTACTCACCGCAACATCTTTTGGATTGGTTTCTTGGTTAAATACTTTTGTGATATAACCTAAACCGGAACCAATTTTACCAGTCAAGTGATGTCTCCTCCCTTTATTCATGGGGAACTCTATAAAACCATAAACACCAATTGCTTGACCAAGAATAGTATTATTACCGATTGTTGATCCAAAAATTGTCACACCAAAATAGGGGTGTTTATAAGGCTGATGCCAGGCTCTATTTCCACCAACACGTTTATAAAAGGAAATCTCGCCCCCTAAAGCAGGTTCTTTTGGCAAATGCCCCATAACCCCGCGATGAGCGGCTAAAAAACCACTTTTTTGTTTGACTGAAATAAAATAAGATTCTGTTGAATCAACTTGAGCCAATGATGAAAATGGAATCAACAAAAGAAGTATAAGCAACTTATTCATCCATCAAAATTACGAGAATTTTTGTTTGTTGTAAATTTGCACCATGGAAAATACGCTCAATACGATTAATCCGCTTGACCCCAGACTGATTGCTTTTCAACGACTGCTGAATGTAATGGATGATTTACGGGAAAAATGCCCTTGGGACCAAAAGCAAACGCTTGAAAGTCTACGTCACTTAACCATCGAAGAAACGTACGAATTAGTTGACGCTATAACAAGCAACGACTTAGAAGGTTTAAAAGGAGAATTGGGCGATCTGTTTTTGCATTTGGTTTTTTATGCAAAAATTGCCAGCGAACAAGGTGCCTTCGATGTAACAGATGTACTGAATGCGATTTGCGAAAAACTCATCTATAGACATCCACACATTTACGGAGATGTCGTTGTGAATTCGGAAGAAGAAGTGAAATCAAACTGGGAAAAATTAAAATTAAAAGAAGGGAAACGATCGGTATTACAAGGCGTTCCTGTTTCTTTACCAGCCCTCATAAAAGCGATTCGTATTCAAGACAAAGTGAAAGGAGTTGGATTTGACTGGTCAGAAATTGCAGATGTAAAAGCTAAAGTGGACGAAGAATTCGAAGAGTTACAAGAAGCTATTGAGAGCAACCAACAAGATGCAGTTGAAGATGAATTTGGTGATGTATTATTTTCATTGGTGAATTATGCACGTTTCCTAAATGTCAACCCAGAGGATGCTTTAGAACGTACAAATCGCAAATTTTTAAAACGGTTTACCTTAATGGAGGAATTGATCCTAACAGACGGAAAAGACCTCTCTTCAATGAATTTAGAACAAATGGATGTCTATTGGGAAGAGTCAAAAAAACGTTTGCGCAATCAATAATGCACATGAACAGTTGACTCAATAATTAATACCATTAGTCATTTTTTTCACATTTGACTCATCAATATGTAGTAAATATGTACCTTCGAAGCCGCTGAAAAGCGTTATTATGTTTACTTATGAAACTTTTTCTCTCCTTAATTGCATTTATTTTCCTAACCAATGTTGCGTTTTCACAGGATCACATGATTCGTGGATTCATTTATGACAACACCAATGGTGAATTAATTCCATTTCAAAAAGTATTGTTAATTCCCACTGAAAAAGGAAAGCAGATTCTAGGAGCTACTACAGATGTTGATGGTTTCTTTTCTTTCCCTAAAGTAGATCTGGGAACTTATTTATTAAAAGTTCAAAACAATGATTTTGTAACGCATGAACGTGAAATCAATGTAGTGAAAAAAGACGGTATTACGGACATTCGTGTTGACCTTGTAAAACCTGATAATGTTACGGATATTGAAGAATTTGTTGTTTCAGCTGAAACAAAACGCAAAACCACAGAAGTACTGATCTCTGTGAATAGCATGTCTAAAAAAGACGTAGAGCGAATCCCGGGAATGGGTGCTGAGAACGATGTTGTTGGTGCTTTTTCTGTTACTCCTGGAGTTGTTACGACTGGTGACCAAGGAGGTCAGCTATATGTTCGTGGAGGAACCCCGATTCAAAATAAAGTGTTGTTGGATGGTATGACCATTTACAATCCATTTCACTCAATTGGTTTCTTTTCCATTTTTGAAACAGAACTGATCAAAAACGTAGATATATACACTGGTGGATTTGGTTCAAAATATGGTGGACGTATTTCTTCCATCATGGATATTACTTACCGTGATGGAAATAAGAAAGACTTCGGAGGTAAATTATCCGTTTCACCATTTATTGGAAAACTCGTATTAGAAGGTCCTATTTGGAAATCAAAATCGAATGGTAGTGCTGCTTCTTATGTATTCTCTGCGAAACATTCATTATTAGATTATACGTCAAAATCACTCTACCGAGGAATAAATGACGGGAATGGCTTACCGTATAATTTCACTGATTTATATGGTAAAATGACCATTGCTGCAAATGGCGGTTCTAAGTTTTCGTTTTATGGTTTCCATAACAATGACAAAGTGAATTACAATGAAGTTGCAAACTTAAGCTTCCAACAAGCAGGTGGTGGAATGTCCTTTGTTTTAGTTCCATCTGGAGCACCTACTTTTATTAAAGGTCACTTAAATGCCTCCAATTACAATACAACATTTCAAGAGATTGGTGCTTTTGAGCGAAACAGTAAAATATTTGGTGCCGATTTAGGTTTTGATTTCTCCTACTTTTTGAAAAAAGAAAGTCAGATGGATTATGGAATCAACATGAATATCTTCACCACTAATTATTTAACGTATAACGAAGCTGCTTCAAAAATCGAAGCTGTTTCCAATACGACAGAGATTGGAGCCTATTTTAATTATAAATTAGTAACGAATCGATTTGTTATTCAACCTGGGATTCGTATTCAAGCTTATGCTTCATTGTCAACTATATCTCCAGAACCTCGATTGGGTGTTAAATTCAATGCTACTGAAAACTTTCGTTTAAAATTCTCTGGTGGTCGTTACTCCCAAAATTTCACTTCGGCGTCTTCAGATCGTGATGTTGTCAACTTATTCAACGGTCTTTTATCTGCACCAACAAACGTTCAAGAGAACTTTATTACAGAATTCAATAAGACTAAAAAACCGAAAAATGGTCTTCAATATTCATGGCATGCCATTTTAGGTGCTGAATACGATCTTACAAAATACTTGTCATTGAACATTGAAGGTTACTACAAATACTTCCCTCAATTGAGCAATATCAATGTGAATAAAATTTATGAAGACGTAGAAGAGTTTGATGATATTGATGATGTTTACAAAAAAGACTTCTTGATTGAATCTGGTCAATCGTATGGAGTTGATGTATTATTGAAATATTCCAAAAACCGATTGTTCTTATGGGGTGTTTACTCCTATGGAAAATCAACTCGTTGGGACGGATTTGCATCGTATGCTCCTGTATTTGATAGACGACACAATATCAATTTAGTTGGAACGTATGTATTTGGTGCCAAGAAAACATTAGAAGTGAATGTACGCTGGAATTTAGGTTCTGGACTTCCATTTACACCAACAACAGGTTTCTATCAAAATGATGATTTCGGTCAAGGAACAACTTCTGATTATACTACGAGTAATTCCAATCAAGTAGGTATTTTATTAGGTGATTACAATAGCAAACGACTTCCGTTCTATCACCGTTTAGATATCACTGTGAAAAAACAATTCAAATTCAAAAATTCGACACAATTAGAAATTGTTGCTGCAATCACCAATGCGTATGATCGTAACAATATTTTCTACGTGAATCGTGTAACAAATAAGGTGATTTACCAATTTCCATTCCTTCCAAGTATGGGAATTAGTTACAAATTTTGATTTATTGCACCAGACATTATAAAGGGTTTCTAATCAGAAGCCCTTTTTTTATGCTCATTTTTTCTTCCAATCGATTCATTTTATAGATGAATTGAAACAGGACGATCTAATCTGTATCCATTAACCATTCATAATACCATTAAAACCGCCAATCATTTAATGAGTTAAATTTTACTGAAATTTGTGTTTAATTTGGCAACCAAGCGAGTATTTCTTCGTCTGAAATTCATTACTACTAATACCCATTTTACGATGCGACACTACTACAGTCTTAAAACAAATGGATTACAACAAAGTAGAAGCCTTAATAGTTGGAACTCCTCCTATTTATTGGTTTTACTTTTTAGCTTGTTTTCAAGTATTGCAATGAGTCAAAATTCGGAGACGAATTCCACTATTACTGATCTATTAAATCAGCGTGCTGTACTTATTGAACAATCTCAATCGACACGTGATCTAGATGTACAATTGTTTGAATTAGGCTATCGACCTAAAGCTGTTATTCGTACTCAAACATTAGAAAACGGCTCACTTCGAATTGAGTTCCCCATTTATAAAGCACTTCCAGAAGAGAAAAAAGAACGTGTGATTCAACGTCTAAGCTCCTATTATGCTTCCACTATTCTTTCAATGGAAATTGATACAGAATTACTAGAGGTGACAGTCTTTGTAAATGCAACCATTTCGACTGAGGAAATCGATGCAATTATTGATCATTTTGGATACGAGGGCCATGAATAAAATCAAACACTACTTTGGAGTTGTCATGCTGACACTTCTCGTTTCATTGAGCGGATACGGACAATGTAATACGAACACTTCTATTTGTACTCCTGGAACAGCAGGTCCATTTAATTTTGTTACTCCTGGGGTTCCTGTGAGTAGCTGTTTAGATTGGGTTGGACTAAGTACAGGCTATATCATTTTGCACATTACATCATCTGGGCCATTAAATATGTTGATTGATGGAAATTCCGCTTCTGGATTCTTAGATGTAGCGGTATTTAATATCCCAAGTGGTGTGGCTCCTTGCACAGCTATTCAAAATCCTGCCAATGAGTTGGGCTGTAATTATGCCTCTTCATCAAGCGGTTGTAATCAGTTTGGAACAGCCTTCCCATGCGCAAGTTCTGTTACCGCACCAAATGTTGTTGCAGGCCAAGAAATCATGATTGTAGTTGAAAATTGGAGTAATGCTTCCACAAATTTCACCCTTCAACTAGGTCCACTTCCTGGTGCTCAAACAGGACCACCAAATCCAGCGATTACACCAGTTGGACCATTTTGCGTTTCTTCTGGATCTGTGCAATTAAACGCTGTAGATATGGGCGGAACATGGTCTGGACCTGGAGTTTCTTCAACAGGATTATTTAACCCTGCAACTGCTGGATTAGGAACACATACCATTAATTATACGATTGGAACTGCACCATGTAATGCAGCATCTTCAACAACAATTACAGTTAATAGTGCAACAGTTGGTGTTTCACCAAGTACAACAATTTGTCCTGGAGGAAGTACAACATTAACAGCTAATGGAACTGCAACTTATTCTTGGTCTCCCGCAGCTGGGTTATCAGCCACAACTGGTGCAACAGTTACAGCAACCCCTGCTACAACAACAACTTATACTGTAACAGGAACAACGGCTGGATGTACAAGTACAGCAACTGTAACGGTTACAGTTAGCCCAGCACCTGTTGTAAATGCGGTTGCAAATCAATCGGTTTGTGCAGGTACAATTGTTCCAATTACGGCTTTTTCGGGTGGTTCAGCTGGAACTGTTTATAATTGGACAAATTCCAATACTGCCATTGGTTTGGGTGCAAACGGATCAGGTTCATTACCTAGTTTTACTGCTTCCAATGCTTCTGCCTCTCCCATTACTGCCACCATTACGGTTACACCAACAAATGGTGCATGCACGGGAACACCTATTACTTTTACCATTACAGTGAACGGTTCGAATACAACCGTTTCACCGAACGTTACTATTTGTAGCGGTTCGAATTCCATTCTTACTGCTGGTGGAGCAACTACCTATAGTTGGTCACCGCCAAATGGGCTTTCGGCAACAACTGGAGTAAGTGTTACTGCAGATCCTTTGGTTACAACTACCTATACGGTAACAGGTACAACTGCGGGCTGTACTAGTACAGCTACCGTAACTGTTACAGTTGGAGGGATTCCAACAGTTAATGCAGTTGCAAATCAAACGGTTTGTACAGGAACAAATGTGGCAGCTGTTTTATTTACAGGAGGCCCTGTAGGCACTGTTTACGATTGGACAAATAGCAATACCACAATCGGTTTAGGGGCAAGTGGTTCAGGTGATATTCCTTCTTTTACCGGAACAAATGCAACAAATGTTGCCATTACATCAACAGTTACCGTAACTCCTTCTGTTGGAACTTGCATCGGTACGCCAATAACGTTTACACTTACAATTGATCCTATACCAACCGTTACAGCGGCAAATAATGGTCCGCTTTGTTTGGGCGCACAATTAAACCTCACTGCAAGTAACGTCGTGAACGGAACTTACTCATGGTCTGGACCAAATGGTTTTAATTCACTGACACAAAATCCGAGTATTGCCAGTATGACAAATGCAGATTTTGGATTGTTTACAGTTACAGTTTCGGTAAATGGTTGTTCTAGTTCAGCAACCACGACAGTCGTATTGAATCCTAATACACAACCTGTTATTACAGCTGTTGGTCCATTCTGTGAAAATGACAATTCTGTCTATCTTTCAGCATCTATTCCTGGTGGAACATGGAGTGGTACAGGAATTACCAATGCTGCAACTGGACAATTTGATCCAACAACAGCAACAAGTGGCGCAAACATAATTACGTATTTAATTGCAAGTGGATGTTCAAACCCGGCAACGACTACTATTACAATTAATCCGCTTCCTGTAATTCAATTTTCGAGTGATTTATTGACTGGATGCGCTCCATTAATAGTTAACATAACAGACCAAAGTGCTCCTGCGAGTAATTCAGTCAGTTGGAATTTCGGAGACGGAAGTGCAAATTCAACTCAACTGGGATCTGTGAGCCATCAATTTACAAACGCTGGATGTTATGATATTACCTTAACCAGTACAAGTAATGGATGTACAAACACTATGACTTTACAAAATTACATTTGTGTAGTGCCTGTTGCTGATGCATCATTTGATATTGATGATTATACGCAATCAATTATGAATCCTACATTCAATGTGTTTAATACCTCTACAAATGCAACCAGTTATTTATGGGATTTTGGAGATGGAGCACAAAGTAATGCCGTTAGCGGAGCACATACTTACTTAACAGAACCAGGGAATTACACAATCATGTTATTTGCTACCAATGCTGCTGGTTGTATGGATTCGACTTCAGTTACAGTGAAAATAGAGGATGAATTAATTTTCCATATACCCAATGCGTTCACTCCTGATGGTGATGAATACAACAACACCTTTGTACCTGTATTTTACTCTGGCTTTGATCCATTTAGCTATACATTAAATATATACGATCGTTGGGGAGAAATCTTATTTGAATCCCATAATGTTGATGCAGGTTGGGACGGAACCTATAACGGTGAGTTGGCAAAAGAAGGATCTTATTCTTGGACGATTCGTTTCCGTGATTCTGGAAATGATAAAAAGTTTGTTTACTCAGGACATGTGTCACTGATTAAATAAAAAACACACTATTCTACTACTACTTAAAATGGGCTGATGAAAATTGGCCCATTTTTAATTCTTCTTTATTTACTCCAATGCTCGAATGCTTTTTTCTGAGCTCCATTTGGGTTTTCCATTAAACGCAAACCATAATCGAGGTAAAAATTGCGTTGTACTTCTGGCACTGTTAATTCAATCACTTTTCCTCCACGAAGAATGGTAAAAGCTTTTTGATTATCATCTAAGTATTCCAACCATTTATCCAACTCACCATTCAATACAAATTGGTTAACAGCAATGATTTCATCTTCCAGCATGAAACCACCAAGATCAGCTGGACTACCAGGGTAAATTGCTTTTACGACATGGTTTATTCCCATTTGAAGGGATTTAAAACCCAATCGAGCATAACTGTAACGTTTAGAGGGCTGATGCAACAATTCTATACCAATTGTTTCAAAAGCATCCGTTAGAATAGCTTCAAATGGACGATTTCCATAAAAGTAATCATCAAAAAGAGCATTCATTTCATCTCCACCTAATTCACAAATCAATGAACGGTAATCGGATTCGCTTACACCTTTTCCTTGTAAAGCAACATTAAAGTACAAACGTTTCATTGCTTCATCCAAGCCAAACTTATCCTGCGATTGTTTACGAATCAATATATCTGTTACAAATGCAAGTAAACATCCTTCGGTGTAAATGGATACTTTTCTCCCTGGGGTTCCCGGTACGTAACCATCCAACCACGTGTCCCAAGAAGATTCCGCAACTGAATAGTTGAATCGTCCAAAATTATCAAAGTGTTTCTGCAATTGGTTGGTCATTTCACGTAGGTAATCTTTTACGTCGAAAACACCACTTTTATAGAGCATTAAATCACCCATGTAGGTTGTTACACCTTCACATAAATAACCCAATCTAGAAAAATTTTCTCGCTGATAATTATAGGGATACATTTCTATTGGACGAATCGCCTTGACATTCCAAGCGTGGTATAGTTCATGCGAACTGATTCCCAATAATTCTGAATAGTAGTCACCAAAAATATCATAAGTTGGTCCAAGGGTAATCACCGTTGAATGCTGATGTTCAACCCCATGATACGATTTGTATGGCAAAATATGAAAGAAAAAGTGGTATTCCGGCACGGGGAATTCAAGGAATTTCTCCAATTGTTTTTCTGTGAACTTTTTAAAATCGGTCAGAATTCTATCCCAATCAACCAGAATATCCCCATTAAACCAAAGGTGAAATAGCGTCCCATTCACCTCATACTGGTTGTGTTGCAATTGATCTGAACAAATAAACGGGCCATCTGCTAATTCATGAAAATCAACTGCAATAAGTTGCTTTCCTTCTAGTTTCAGTGCGGTTGCAATCTTCCAATGATCTGGAATAGCTAGCTGAATCGTACATAATTCATCTATTTTTCCATCCAAATAGATAAAACAGTTGACAGGATTTACATACAACTGGTCTTTCGAGAGAAAAGTAGACCCAGCATTCAATTCGCTTGCATAATAACTGTATTCAACACGTAAATCAGTCACTTTCTCATTCGAAACTTTCCAAGTTGCTGAATCGATCTTTTGAACCAAACAAGGATTTCCATCACCATCAAAAACGCGGAAATTACGCACATTTTTGGCAAAATTCCCCAATTCATACCTTCCTGGACGCCAGCGTGGCAATTGGATAAGCGCATGTTGTGGTGCGTGCTTAAAATCCACTCGAAATTGAATGTATTGCTGATTGACGTTTTCGATTGAAAGGAAATATGAAGCCATACGTACTAAATTTCTCCAAAATTAGAAATTCAATTAAGAATCTAGGAAAAATCGATCCATTCGCTCAAATAAATCGTTGAAATGTTAAAAAATAGAAAAACAGAATGAGTTCAAGAAAAAAGTCTTATTTTAGTGGACAAATGTCTTCTAATAAAATTGAATTATTATGGGAACACTAAAAAACCCTAGTATTGACAACAGTCTTCAACGTTTTGTTTCTTATGTTCAAGAAGAAAGCAACATGCATTTTTCAGATGTAAACATCACTTACAATGATTTTTTTCGTCATAAATTGCTGTTGGTTCTTTCCATTCGCGAAGGAATTCCCTATTTTTTATTTTCAGCCATACGGTTAAAAACACCTTTCAGTGATATTGACTGGGCAAATTTCCTCAATATATCGACGAAATCTTTGCAACGATATAAAGTTGAAAAAGACTTCATTTTCAAACCTATACATTCAGAAAAAATCATCGAATTGGCAGAAGTTACACAACTAGGCGAAACGATCTTTGACAGCCAAGAGCAATTCTACAGCTGGCTCAATCGTTCAAATGCAGCTTTAGGAAATATGAAACCTTTAGAACTGCTCAAAGATTCTTATGGAAAAGAATTAGTCATCAATGAATTGAACCGAATTGATCAAGGAATCTTTGTTTAATCATTGATCTATTTCTTTTCAAAAGTAAACCACACATCACTATTTAAACCAACATTTAATGAACGTTTATCGTTTAACACGCAAGAAACACCTGAACGATTTTTCTGGCAAAGGAGCCGCTTTGTGCGGTGCTCGTTGGAATTCAAAAGGAACGGAGGTGATCTATGCGTCAGAAAGTAGAGCATTAGCAATGGCTGAAGTTGCGGTGCATTTATCACTTGATACACTTCCGAAAGATTTTGTCATGCTTGAGATTGAGATTCCAGACTCAGTAACCTTTTCACCAACGCTTTCACCCGATTCACTTGATTCAAACTGGAATATGTTTCCGCATCAACTCAACACACAACAGATTGGAGATCAATTTGTCAATGATAATCAGTATTGTGTGTTGAAGGTTCCATCTGCAGTTGTGAAAGGTGATTACAACCTGTTAATCAATGCGAATCATCCAGATTTTCAACAAATCAAAGTGGTGAGTTTCGAAGATTTCCCATTCGACCAACGTTACATCTATCATTAATATTTTCGCAATGAATCTGGTGGTTTTGGAAGTTACAATTAAATGGAATTGATTACTTTCGCAGCGTATCCATTTTATTGAACATATATGAATTACGATATTATCGTTGTTGGAAGTGGTCCGGGCGGTTATGTAGCTGCAATCCGCGCTTCACAATTGGGATTAAAAACAGCTGTTGTAGAACGCGAATCTCTTGGCGGAATTTGTTTAAACTGGGGTTGTATTCCCACAAAAGCATTACTTAAAAGCGCCAACGTTTTTGAATACTTGACGCACGCTGCTGATTATGGAATTACTGTCAAAGATGCGAAAGTAGAATTTGATGGAATGGTTGATCGCAGTCGTGGTGTTGCTAATGGAATGAGTAATGGTGTTCAATTTCTAATGAAAAAGAACAAAATTGACATTATCAAAGGTAATGGTGTTTTAAAAGCTGGTAAAACAGTTGCTGTAACCGCAGAAGATGGAACAGTAACTGAGTACACTGCTGATAAAGGTTTAATCATCGCAACTGGAGCTCGCTCACGTCAACTACCTAACTTACCGCAAGATGGTGAGAAGATCATTGGATACCGCGAAGCAATGACTTTGAAAAAACAGCCTAAAAAGATGGTTGTGGTTGGTTCAGGTGCAATTGGTGTTGAATTTGCTTATTTCTACAATGCGATTGGAACTGAGGTAATTGTTGTAGAATACTTACCGCAAATTGTTCCTATTGAAGATGAAGAAGTTTCAAAACAATTGGAAAAATCATTCAAAAAAGCCGGTGTTACAGTTATGACAAACGCATCAGTTGAATCTGTTGATACTAGCGGAAAAGGATGTGTTGTGACAGTGAAAACTGCAAAAGGTGAAGAGAAAATTGAATGTGATGTTGTTCTTTCAGCAGTTGGAATTGCAGCAAACATTGAAAATATTGGTTTAGAAGAATTGGGAATTGTTGTTGATAAAGGTCGCATTTTAGTAAACGATTTCTACCAAACCAATCTTCCTGGTTACTTTGCAATTGGTGATGTGATCCCTACTCCTGCATTGGCACACGTTGCTTCTGCAGAAGGAATTATCTGTGTTGAAAAAATTGCAGGTCATCATCCAGAGCCATTGGATTATGGAAATATCCCAGGATGTACGTATTGCTCACCAGAAATTGCTTCTGTTGGAATGACAGAAAAAGCAGCGAAGGAAGCAGGATTGGATATTAAAATTGGTAAATTCCCTTTCTCTGCATCAGGTAAAGCAAGTGCTGCTGGTGCGAAAGATGGATTTGTAAAATTGATTTTCGATTCAAAATACGGTGAATTATTGGGTGCACACATGATTGGTGCAAACGTTACGGAGATGATTGCTGAAATTGTTGCCATTCGCAAGTTGGAAGTAACAGGTCATGAATTGATTAAAACAGTTCACCCACATCCTACCATGTCAGAAGCAATTATGGAAGCTGCAGCAGCGGCTTATGGTGAAGTGATTCACTTATAAGATTCCTGATATATTATTGAAAGAGATTTTCACTTCGGTGGGAATCTCTTTTTTTTGCGATATAAATAAAATTAATCTAATTCTATATTACCTAAATTCAACGATCTAGTGCAAAAATCAGGGATTTTAGTTAAACTATATACATATCGGTAATCCCGCATTCCGATAGCTATCGGAATACGGAACATATAACACTGAAATACAATACGTTGCAACCGAATGAATCCCTACTTTATTGCCAACGGTGTGCTCTGAAACTCAAACTGATTATCTGTTGAGCAATACATATCAATCCGACCAAGATAAAGACCAGCATAACCAACTTGATTCACTATCACATCATTCCCTAGTTTATTTTTCAAAACGACTGGTTTTTCCAAAAAGGTATGTGTGTGTCCACCTAAAATAAGGTCTATTCCTTCCGTGGATGCGGCAAGAACTTTATCTGAAATTTTTTCAGGTTCGGTCGCATATTCGAATCCCAAATGTGACAAACAAATAATCAAATCACATTTTTTTTCACGCAATTGGCGCACTTGTTCTTGAGCTGCAACAATGGGGTCTAAATAAACCGTATTACCCGTATTTTCTTTGGAGACCAATCCGTCAAAATCAATTCCTACTCCAAAAATACCAATCGTCAATCTTCCTTTTTTGATCACTTTATGCGCACTCAGCTCATCCTTCAAACAGGTTTGAGAAAAGTCATAATTGGCGTTCACAAAAGGAAAATTAGCATGTATTTTAGCTTCTTTAAATCCTTCCAAGCCAATGTCAAAATCATGGTTTCCCATTGTAGCCGCATCGTAGTGCATTTCACTCAGTACTTTCATTTCAAGTACGCCTTTGAATTTATTAAAATAAGGGGTTCCTTGAAAAATATCTCCTGAATCGAGCAGCAATACGTGTTCTTCTTCATTGCGCACTTTTTCAATCATGGTTGCTCTTCTAGAAACACCACCCATTCCAGGATATTTGGGATGATTTTCTGGAAAAGGATCAATATTGGAATGCGTATCATTCGTGTGTAAAATGACCAATTTTAAATCCTTTTTTCTAGTTGCACTGATCAATGAAGGCGATACTAAAGCTGCACCAGCAATAAGTCCTGTACGTTGTACGAAAGTTCTTCTTTTCATGTCAAAAATGGATCCGTTCTTCTAATTGTTCCTCAACTTTACCTGATCGTTCAACCTCTTGGAGCAATAAATCGCGTAATAAAACGCGGGTTATTCTTTTTTCTGTTGCCGCTTGAAAGAAAAGCATTTTATCTCCTCCATTGGCTAAATAATCCGTGGTAATAACCCAAAAATAGTCGAAAGATGTCGTACTCTGACCATTTAATTTTACCTCATCTCCATTGATTGTAAACCCAGCAATCGGTTCACCACCTGATTTTTGGATGTATTTCCCAATTTCTGTTAGTTGAGCAATGGGTAATTTCAGTGCAACAACCTGGTTATCAAAGGGCATTAATTTAAAAATATCACCAACAGTTATTGAACCATTTGTTAACGTAGCTCTGATTCCGCCAGTATTCAAGAGAGCAATGACTGGATAATCTTTCGAAACAACCAAACTATCGTTGCCATAGTTCAATAGCGTATTTGCCACCCATTGACCTAAGGTTGAATTAGGACGTGCAACTTGCATATCGTTTGCAGCGACTCCTATTACTCGATTCATTTCTGTAGCTAATGCTTTACTGTAAGGAGCAATTAATGAGTCAATTTCAGGATCTTTTGCAGATTTAGCATCAACAGAAACTCTATCCGCATTATAGGCTTTGTAGGAATAAGAAGAGCAGGCCGAAAGACCTGCTCCAATTAAGAATATGCTAATAAATTTAAACATGCTTTTTATTCAATCACTAATGAACGTTGTGCAATTCCATAAGGTGTTACCGCTTTCACGATATACGATCCAGATTGGATGCCAGTTGTATTCAATTTGACTAAAGTTAAGTTGCTTACTGTTGCGTTCAACACAACACGTCCTTGCATGTCTACCACTTCGTAAGAAGAAATAGTTGTTGCATTTACGTGCAATGAAACTTCATTTTTCGCAGGATTAGGATATACAACGAAACCTGCGTTCAACGCTTCTTCAATTGCAGCTAAACAACCTAATGCTTCGTAACTCATGTTCACGAAATTCACGTAACAAACGTAATCTACGCTATCAACAAATGGGTTACGGTTTCCTTGTAAAGAGTCAATATAATCATTACGAGAAATTTCCCAATTATCTGGAAGATCATTAAAGTGCCATTGTTTTAACAAGCCTTGATCTTGACCGTAATTGATAGAACCACTAATCGGATTAGGGAACCCCCAGTTATTTCCACTAACTGTCGTATAACTAATTGCTTCATACATCATCGCACGAGCAGCATCACCTTTATGTTCATCACGTGGTTCGTAAACCAAATTTCCATTCACATCCAATCCATATTTAGCACCTAAATAAGTTGAAGATACCGTTACAACTTCACCCAACGGGTAGTTACTACGAACAGCATTCGCTGAATTTTGGTTTGTAGGAAATAAATGGTGGTAATCACTGTATTCAGGAAGTAAATCTGCAGGATTTGTAGGCATCCAGTTGTGGCAATAAGTATGCTCACGGCTAAATCCATTTGCAGTAAAATCAAATGGTTCCGTGTAAATTTTATTTTCACCACTATAAACACATGTAATTACACGACGATTCAATGTGGTATCGCGTGCAACAAAACCTTTCACCATTAAATTACCATAATTGCTGTAAAACTGTACTTGGTGAGGATTAACCAATGCATGTAAATCTGCGACAAAAGTAGCGCTCGCAGGATTAATTCCACTGTAATAGCCAGCAGTAAGCATAGTAGCTGGTGTAGAGCTCATTCCAGTTAATGGAGCAGTTGTATTGTAATTACGGAAAGTTCCAGGACCATTGTAAGTATATACTGCGAAATAATAATCCGTACTTGCAACAATGTTATTTGGTGTAAAATTGGTTAGGTTCGCGCTGTAAACAACTTGCGCATCACCCACTAAATCACCACGTTCATAAACAACACCATCTGTTGGAACTCCTGTGATCGCTGAACCTTTTTTACGCAATACTAAATATCCATCTGGAGATCCAGCGGCAGCCACAAACGAACCTGTTAAACGGTAGGTTTTTACATTTGTAAAGTTCAAAGACATTGCTTGAGAAGCTGGTTCAGTAGCCAATGTACCACCAATTCCATAAAGGTTGATAATGTAATTTGGTTCATCTGCATCATCACTTGCAATGGTAAGTACCGCATTGCGATTTCCAGCAACTGAAGGAGTGAAATTCACAACTACTGTTCCTGTAGCTGCAGAAGCCACTGTAGGATCGAATGAAGCAACACTAAAATCAGCAGCATTTGCTCCTGAAAGTGTGGCGTTAGAAACATTCAATGTATTGACAGTTCCTAAGTTTTCAACGGTAAATGTAACAGGTGTCATTGTACTTACTGGAGAACTGATGTTATATGTTCCGCCTGATACAATTGTTGTAGCACCTTGTTTTACATTAATTTCTTGCGCTGGACCAGCAGCACCAACAGCGATATTCACATCATCTAAACCAATATTTCCTGAAACCTTGGTAGTGTAAATGAAACGAATGTAACGTGAAGTAGAAAGGGGCGCATCGGTGAACAAGGTATACGTTCCTGCTGGTGGTGCAGTGTACGTATGTAAGGTTGTCCAAGCAACACCTAAATCAGATTCTTCAACAGTAAATGTACCACCTGAAAAACTATTTCCAGCTAGGTAATAAGTCAATGCACCTGGAGCACTAGCAAAATTAATAACAAGCGCATCTGCTGTATTATCAAATTTCATTGCTGGAGGCGTATTTCCCGAAGCAGTGTAAAAAGCAGTACCTGATTCAGTCCAACCTGTAGGTAAAGTAACTGTAGTAAAACTCCAACTTGTCGGGAGAACTGCTTGTGCAAATCCTGTCATAGAAAACAAAACAGCAACCAGCGTAGCGTAAATTATTTTTCTCATTGTTCTTTATTTATTATTCATTTAAAATTGAATTCCCAATGCAATATTGAATCGGAAACCTTGTCCGAACATGACTGAAGCTGAAGCAGCATCAAATCCTTGTCCGTAAAAATTATCTGTAGCATCAGCCATATAGACTGAATTCAACATATTTGTAATTGTACCGTTAATATACGAATTCACTTTTCCGAAACGGTGTTTGTAACCAACAAAGAAGTTTAACATTCCATAAGATGGTAATTTGTAAGCTTCACGTCCACCATTCGCACCTTGTAAGGCAAACGGACTAAAGTTGGCATAATAACGGTCAAACCATTGGTACTGTAACTTAAGATACACACTTTTAGTTGGATCGAATCGAATAGATGCATTTGCCATTGTTTGTGCTGCATCACCAACATGAACACCTTTCGCATCAAAAGTAAACGTATAGTTATTCAAGTCTGGAATGACAATTGTTTGTGACGAATTCCATCGCCAATCACCAACCGAAACCATAAATTCAGTAGAGAATTTTTTGTTCAATTTATATGCTAAATCGACTTCTGCTCCCATGTGAATCGCATCCATTCCGTTGATGTTTACGAAAACAACTGCTGTTGGATCGTTTGGATCTGGAACTGAAACTCCAAAAGGGAAAGGTTTGTTTTGCCAATTGGTATAATAACCATTTACATTAATTCCAAAACGTTCATTTGAATAGGTATATCCAATTTCTGTGGCCAAGATCTTTTCGTTTAGAATCTCGCGGAAAAATGTATTGGTATTGTTATCAATTACATTACTAAATTGTGGCGTTCGTGATAAATAGCCCGCATTTAAGTAAACATTTGAATTTTCTGTCAAAGCAAAACTTGCACCTGCTTTAAACGTGCCTCCAAATAATGTTTTCCAATCTGTTTGGAAGTCTTTTAAACCACTTGAAGAAGCATTATAGGTTTGACCATTATACGTAATGGTATCAGTTGCTCCAATACGCAATACAGTATCACCTACCTCTAATGATTTTTTCTGGAAATAATCAATGCCTTTGTACGAATTTGAAACTCCGGAAATGTTGATAAATGTTGTCCATCGCGTACTTTCATATTCCACTTGACCAAATGCTCCACCCCATTGCACAATTCCATCACGGTGATTACTGTAAGGATTCAATGCCACTTTATCTCCTTCATGTTGCATTGGAGAAGCGTTGTTTTTATTGGCAGCATTGATGTAATAATCACCACCTAGGATATCGCGAATTTCTTGGTAATGTGTACCCTTGTAATAACGATAGTCGATACCACCAGAAACTTGCCATTTTTCATTCATTTCATAGGTAAATTGCCCTAAGTAACCAGCCCAAAAGTGGTTGTTTACACTAGAGATCAATACTTGTGTAGACTTCAACTCGGTAGAACTGTACAAAGGATCAATATTTGGTCCGCCAAAAAGTTGATCTACTTGATTGGTTTTAACAATCGCATCCCAATTAATGGTACCATCAGCATTGTATTGGATTCCACTTGAATTGGACAATCTTGTTCCTCCACCTCGACCAATTGATAAGTAAGCAATATTTGAAATGGATAATTTTTTGTTGACGATCCAGAAATCTTTTAAAGTGATTTGCGGTTTGTGGTAGTAATTCAATCGCTCGTTCATTACTTCTTTTTTACCATCAACAGTTCGGTAACCCCAATGTTGATTGAATCGAATTCCTCTATCCATTATAGCGGCAGAATCGACTGGAACGCCTAAATCACGGGCAATACCAGAATCCCAATATTGGATTGATTGATTAAAAGAGCGTTGTCCATGTTGTTGAGGCGCACCAAAACCAGAAAGAGAGAATAAGTGATTCTTCCATTTTTTCTGGATTTTCAGGTAATAAAAGCCACCTTGCGTATTCGTGCCATCTACCCAACCTTGTCCTTGTTTATATGAACCAGAAAAAACAATCCCTAATCCATTTTTCATCAAACCAGTATTGTAGGACAAACTAGAGCGCAACAGGTTTCCAGTTCCGTATTCTTGTTTGAATGATAATCCCTTTTTATTTCCAATTCCAGCAGTAATGATATTCAATGTTCCACCAACAGATGGCATCGCTAATTTCGTTGCTCCCAATCCACGTTGTACTTGAATCGTATTGGTAATCATATCCAATCCGAACCAATTAGACCAATACACCCAACCATTTTCCATGTCATTTACCGGAACTCCATCAATCAAAACTCCAACATTTCGTTGATCAAAACCACGAACTGTAATTCGGGAATCGCCATCTCCACCACCCGATTGCGTGGCATAAACACCTGGAGTTGCATTTAATAACATTGGAATATCACGAGATGCTAATTCCTCATTTATTTTATCTGAACCAATTGTTGTTACAGCAATCGGTGTTTTACGACCTGCAACATTGGCAATGACCTTAATTTCTTCTAATTCTGTACTCCCTCCAATTTCAAAATTTCTTTCTAATACCGGTTTATCTACAACCAAATTTTCTCTGAGGGTATCGAAGTCGGCAGCAACAATTACAATTGTATACTTGCCGTAAGGAACATTCATTAATTCAAATTTCCCGTCTTCATCTGTTATTGAACGATAAACATTATTTATCGAAACATAAGCTCCTGGAATGGTTTCATTGATGACACCCTCCTTTACAACTCCGCGAATTGTTGCTGTTTGTGAAAAGGCAATAGACGGAAATAAAACGAGCAATAGTACTGTTAATCTCAACATAGGTTCAAAAAAAAGAGGCCGAATTATACTCCGACCTCTGTTTAACATGAAATTATTTAATGACAACGCGCTTAGACGTTACTGCCCCAGATTGGTCAACCATTCTAAGAATATAAACACCACGATCAGCGTTCAATCGCAAAGTAATTTGTGCATTTGAAGGATTGTTGTAACGATTAATTACTTGACCCAACGCATTGATTACTTGCACTTCACGAATAGCAGAAGCACCTTTAATATACACAACACCATCAGCAGAAGGATTCGGATAAACAACCACATCTTCTACTTGTGTTTTTGGTTCAACACCTAAAGTTGTACACGTACAATCGTGTTCGCCTAAAGAAAACCAGTTACCAAACAAAATTGGTGTTCCGTTACCAGAAACAATTGTATCACCATTTCCATCAAACAAGTAAGTTACAGCAGGAATTGAATCATATTCACCCAATGCATTAAATGTAGAAACTTGAGCAGTTACACCTTTTAATACAGTTGATTTGCGAATCAATGAATGATCAATTGTAACTTCAGTACCTACTCCCGTATTGTAAGGAGCTGTATCTGTCCAAGCTGTACCTGGATCTTCACCAATTTTACCAAAAATATCAATGATTTGGAAACCAACCGCTGCTGTAACGTTATCGGTTGCAACATTCGATAAAGTACCTTTTGCTAACATAACTGCATCATCACCATTCCAGTAGAATGCATTCGATGTGTTATAAACAGGTGAATAGAATCCATCCGCTCTTACTTGTAAAGAATCCCAAATTGGTGCTTCTTGACCTGAACCAGCTGGATCTTGTTTATCCAAAACTGCTACATACACATCATAAGGAGCAATCGTTCCTGTCAATTGAACAGCATTTGCTACAGTTGCAGAAGCTGAACCATTGGAATAACGAGCTACGAAATACTCACTCAAATTAATGGTCTGATTCGTTGGATTGTAAATCTCAAGAGCCTTATTGTTTGACCAACCCTCTGCGTACTCAGAGATAAAAATCTTTGTACAGTCTTGGGCATAAACTGTGGACGTTAAAAGCCCGAAAAAAAGTAACGCTTTTTTCATAGTTAATTGATTATTTGAATTGTAGATATATACTTAATTGTTGATAAACGACTGATAGCCCACGTGTGCGGAAGAATAAAAAGTTGTTGTTTGAGTACAACATCTCTATTCGTATGGACTAACATTTTTTTACTTCATCGTTCCAATTGTGTTGTTTTTACATGGTTTCAGTCTAGTTAACTCACGTAGCGTCAAGGAGAACATATAAAAACTTGGGACAAAGATAGGACATTTTATTGCGCACAACATTATTGAATTGTTAACAATGAAGGAAGGTTTTACACGAAGTAATCGTTACTACCCCGAATATGGAACGATTTATGGATCATAAAAATGCAAAGACGACTAAAGAATACAGTAAAACACAATTAAAGGCGTTACTATTTGGTTATTTTTGTTGTAAAATGAAATAAGAATGAAAAAATTATTGATTCTATTAGTACTAATAAGTGGAGGAACGTGTTTTTCTCAAAGTGAATTAACCGTTGAGCGAATCTGGAAATCGGGTGAATTCTACCAAAATGGCGTAGATGGATTTACTTCACTTTCCGATGGCGAACATTTTACTAAAATCATTGAGGATGGTGGATCAAAATTGCTGAAAAAATACAGTTTCAAAGATTTTAATGGTGCAGGAACAACCTTGGTGAATTTATCAACCATTGTTTTTGATGGTAATACGCTAACGGTTGATGATGCGATCATGAACAAAGAAGGCACGCTCTTATTATTGCAAACGGAAACAAACGGAATTTACCGCCACAGTTACTCAACTGTTTATTATACATATGATATTGTGGCAAAAAAAACGCAATTACTCTATAAAACAGATGTCCCGCAAACCTTGGCTACTTTCTCTCCTGACGGTAAAAAAGTTGGGTTCGTTGCAGCCAATAATTTGTTTTTCAAAAACCTTACGACCAATGGAATTACTCAATTGACCCAAGACGGTAAATTGAATAGCATTATTAACGGAACTACGGATTGGGTGTATGAAGAGGAATTTGCAATTACACAAGGTTTTCAATGGTCGCCAGATTCAAAGTATTTGGCTTTTATGCGCTTCGATGAATCACAAGTGAAAGAATTCTCCATGTCCATTTTTAGTGAATTGTACCCTAGCTCTTATACATTTAAATACCCGAAAGCGGGCGAAGACAATTCAAAAGTGAGCATGCACATCATTGCTATTGATGGTGACGAAGCAATGAAAGTGTCCTTAGGTGATTATGAATACATTCCACGTTTTCAATGGTCGCCAGTTGCAAATGAATTGGTGGTATTAACGATGAATCGTCATCAAAATGAATTAAACTATCAATTGGTAACCAATCCAGCTGCACCAGTTGCTCGTGTTTTCTATTCTGAGAAATCAAAGACGTACATTGACATTGATAACAATTTAATCGTTTTAAAAGATGGAAAATCAATCCTAAGAACAAGTGAAAAAGACGGTTATAATCACCTGTATCAATTAGGATTTGATGGTTCTTTGCGCCAAATCACTTCGGGAAGCTGGGATGTGATTGAATTATATGGCATCAATGAGAAAAAAGGAATCATTTATTATGTTTCTGCCGAAAATGGTGCGATCAATCAGACGATCTACTCCATTTCCTTAGACGGGAAGAAAAAAAGTGCATTGAGCCCAACTACTGGAACACATACTGCTGAATTTTCGGAAGGTTTCCTTTACTTTATTAAAAACAGTTCAACTGCAAATACAGTAAACACGTATATTTTGTGCAATCACACTGGAAAAGAATTAATCACTTTAGAAGCCAATACGGATCTTCAAGAAAGATTAAACAGTCTGAAATTAGCTCAAAAGGAATTTTTGCAAGTTCCAGGAGTAGATGGAATGCTGAACGCTTGGATCATGAAACCTGCGAATTTTGATCCGAATAAAAAATACCCTGTTTATTTTACGGTTTATTGCGGCCCAGGTCATAACACCGTTACGAATGCATTTGGCGGTGCAGATTATATGTACCATCAATTATTAACGCAAAAGGGATACATTGTTATGAGTGTTGACCCGCGCGGTACGATGTATCGTGGAGAAGCATTCAAAAAATCGACGTATTTACAATTGGGTAAATTAGAGACTGAAGATGTGATCGCTGTTGGAAAACACATGCAAACATTACCGTATGTTGATGCCAATCGAATTGGAATTCAAGGATGGAGTTATGGTGGATTTATGACCGCATTAGCGCTTACAAAAGGTGCTGATGTATTCAAAATGGGGATTTCAGTTGCTCCAGTAACAAACTGGCGGTATTATGACAATATTTACACCGAACGTTTCATGCAAACACCGAATGAAAATGCTACTGGATACGATGATAATTCTCCCGTTAATCATGTAAATAAACTGAAAGGGAAATTATTACTTGTTCACGGTTCTGGTGATGACAATGTACATGTTCAAAACTCCATGGAATTTGTTACTGCATTGGTAAAAGCCAATAAACAATTCGATTTATTTATCTATCCGAATAAAAATCATGGAATTTATGGTGGCAACACGCGAAATCACTTATTCACCATGATGCTCAATTATACATTAGAAAATTTATAATGCCTGCATTTGGCCAAAATTATTCCACTAAGGCATTGATTTATGTCCTGATCAGAATTAGTATCTGGTCAGGCATAAATTGGAGTATTCTACTAACCATTCGCTATTTTGATCACAATTTTGTGTTTTCTGAAAATGTACTTTCCATCATACTAATTCCAGTTGGATTAATCGAATGTGCATCTGTAATTGCTGGTTGTTCTAAACTAAAACTCGTTCATTGGAGAAGTTACCTTTTAGGACTTGGAGCTATTCTCAATTTTCTTTTTTTTCTGTATATCTTAAATTCGCTTTACAGCCAAGCGGGGAGCTTACGATAATCCTATAGACAATCCCACTATTCAAATAGCGTTTATTTTAACACTTTTATGTGTGTTTATGAAGAAATGAACAATTGGTTTCATTGTCTATTTTTAGGTTTTTAGTTCACTATGATAAATAGATGAATTATTTTCCATTGAAAACATGCCAACCTTTTGGATAGACAGGAATTATTAAACGATTAATATAGTTGTATCATTCCATTAACTAGTCAATTCATTGGAATTCAACAATTGTTTTTAACAGACAAAACACAGTAAAACGCACCATTTTGAACGAAAGAAAATCAACTCTTTCGAATCCTCACAAAAAGATTTAAAATTCCTTCTTGTTTTTCGATTTCTTTAGTAATTTTATCAGCGATCAAAAAAAAGGATTAAATTCTATCAGGCAAAATGAGCGAAGTAGCGAAAATCGAATTAAACGGAAAAGTATTTGAATTTCCGGTTGTAGAAGGCACAGAAAATGAAAAAGCCATCGACATTACTAAATTACGTCAGGAAACAGGTTATATTACTATTGATTCTGGTTTTAAGAACACAGGTGCAACGTTAAGTTCCATCACTTATCTTGATGGAGAAGAAGGTATTTTACGTTACCGTGGTTATCCGATAGAGCAACTAGCTGCAAAAGCTACATTTATTGAAGTTGCTTACCTATTGATTTATGGAGCTTTGCCTACACAAACGCAATTAGATGATTTTACGTCTAACATCACCAAACACACGTTGGTGCATGAAGACATGAAACAATTTTTTGAAGCGTATCCAGCAAAAGCGCATCCAATGGGTGTTTTGTCATCAATGATTTGCTCGCTTTCAACATTCTACCCTGAATCGTTGGATCCGAATCGTGATGCTGAAGCAAAAAATTTAACAATCTTACGCTTACTAGCTAAATTACCAACATTGGCTGCTTGGGCCTATAAAAACTCCATGCGTCATCCGTTTATGTATCCAAAAAATGGATATGATTATTGCAAAAATTTCATGTATATGATGTTTGCGATGCCTACGGAAGATTATGATGTTGATCCAATTGTTGTAGAAGCATTGAATACCTTATTGATTCTACATGCTGACCATGAGCAAAACTGTTCTACTTCAGCTGTCCGAATAGTTGGTTCTTCTCAAGCAAATCTTTACGCTACCATTTCTGCAGGTATTTCTGCATTATGGGGACCACTTCACGGTGGAGCAAACCAAGCGGTAATTGAAATGTTGGAGAAAATTCACAATGATGGTGGTGATGTTGATAAATGGGTACTCAAAGCAAAAGATAAAGACGATTCATTCCGTCTAATGGGCTTTGGACACCGTGTTTACAAAAATTTTGATCCACGTGCTACAATTATCAAAAAAGCATGCGATGATGTTCTTGAAAAACTACAAATCAAAGATCCTTTGTTAGCAATTGCGAAAAAATTAGAGAAAGTTGCATTAGAAGACGAATACTTCAAATCGCGTTCATTGTATCCTAACGTTGATTTCTATTCTGGAATCATTTACCGTGCTTTGGGAATCCCAACTGAAATGTTTACAGTAATGTTTGCTTTAGGTCGTCTACCAGGATGGATTTCTCAATGGAAAGAAATGGTTGAAGGTGGTGAGCCAATTGGTCGCCCTCGTCAAATCTATACAGGAGCAACAACACGCGATTATGTAGCTATTGATAAAAGATAATAACCGTTTATCAGAATAAGTGTTAAAACAGAGGTGATCCCTCTGTTTTTTTTGTTTAAAACAATTCGTATTGATTACTTTCGCCACCAGCTACACACATTCTTTTTACCCTTTAACATAAACCAAATGTCACGATCACAACTCAGACTTATCGTACTGTTTTTATTTCCGATTGCAGGATTACAAGCACAATACCATCAATACTACTTTAACAACACCTTAAACGAACAAACAAATGGTCCTACCTTAAATGAGGTGCTTTCCTGTGGCGCCACAAATGGATCATTTGCAGTGCAGGCGATTCAAACAAGTAATGGACTTTGTACAACTGCTAGTTCTTTCTTGTTTAACGATGGTGACGGTTTATCTTATCCAAATAGCCTAGTTACCAATCAATATACAATTGAAGTGTTTTGTAAATTCAATACCGTAAACGGTTGGACAAGGATCATTGATTTTTCAAACAGCACACAAGATGCAGGAATTTACTTATTGAACAATTGCCTGTATTTGTATCCCAATGGCAGTGTTGGTTTATGTAATTTTGTTCCGAACCTGTATTATTTATTCGCATTTGTTCGAAATGGTTCAACAGGAATTATTTCTATTTATGTAAATGGAGTCTTATTTTCAACATACGATGATTCAGCAACCAATTTATACAAACCTGCGCTCATTTCAACACCTATAATCTTTTTTAGAGATGATAATACCGTTGCTTGTGAAAGCGAAAGTGGTGCGGTAAAATATGTATCCGTTACTCCGAATTTATTAACTGCAGCACAAATTGATTTAACCTACCAAACGATCTGTGCAACAATCTCATTGCCAGTTGAATTAATCTCTTTTACAGGAGCATACAATTCAACAACTTCAAACAATGAACTCTATTGGAAAACCACAAGTGAATTGAACAGTGATCATATTGAAATTGAAAAAAGTACAGATAATAGTAACTGGAAACAAATTGGAGTTGTTCTTGCCAAACCTAAATCCTCTGAAACAAATGAGTATCATTTTACTGATCCAACTTCTTCAGCAGGAATCAATTATTATCGACTCAAATTAGTTGACAAAAATGGAAGCTTCACATATTCAACAATACTAACATTGTCGCATAATGAACTAAAAGAACCACTTCTTTATCCAAATCCTGCGAATGATCTAATTGAATTGAATGCTTCCTTTCAACTAAATGACATGAATTGGAGCATCTATTCAGCAATTGGGACACTCGTAGAATCAGGAATAGGTGCAAAAAATGGAATTTCCATATCAGCATTGAAGAATGGTGTTTACTACCTTCAACTATTCGAAGAAGATCAGCAAACAATGATTCAATTTGTTGTTCAACACTAATCAAATGAGCAGCTTAAGATTGATTAATAGAAGCACCTGATCAATCAAAATTGTTGTTATTAATTTAATAATGGAAGATCTCGTTCCCTTTTTTACTAAAACTTTAGTATTAATTCATGTGTTGGTCGAAAACTAAATCGTTTTTAAAACCATCTTGAATATGATTCGTCTAATTGTGTTAAAAACTTAATTTCAACTTAACAGTCCATAGTACTATTATACGGTAGATTTGTTCTTAATATTACATATAAGAAACTCAAAATCTATGCGTTACGTTATTTACATGATTTTATCGCTATTCAGTTTTACTGGATTTTCTCAAGCAACTGATTTGATCATTTCAGAATATGTTGAAGGTAGTTCAAACAATAAATACATTGAAATTTACAATGGTACAGCAGCAACCATTACGTTAACAGATTATCAACTCCGTTTATATGCGAATGGTGCGGCGGCTCCAACAACAAGTGTAACGTTAGCAGGTACAATTGCTAGTGGTGCAACTATTGTCTATAAAAACTCCGCTGCTACTATTTATGGTGGTGCTACAATTAACAATACTGCAGTTAATTTCAATGGAGATGATGCAATGGCTTTGTTTAAAATCTCAACGGGTTTATTTGTTGATATAGTTGGAAATATTGGTTGTGATCCTGGAACTGGATGGACCTCGGGAGCATTCAGTACATTGGATAAAACGTTAGTAAGAAATGCATCCGTTTGTGCTGGAATAACTACCGATGATGCTACTACATGTCCTTTTCCAACTTTAGCTACTGAATGGACACAATCTAACATTGATATTGTTGCTGGTCTTGGTTCACATACAATGACCTGTGTAGCATGTGCTCCAGGAGCTGCTCCAACAACCAATGCTTCTCTTTTTAGTGCCACTACCTTTTGTACATCTGCGCAATTATCGTTTACAGCTGGTAATGGTGCTCGACGATTAGTGGTGGTTTCAACAACAAATTTTGCAAATCTACCAGTCAACGGAACAGCCTATACTGCTAATTCAGTTTTCGGAAGTGGTGGTATCATTGGTGCAGGAAACTTTGTCGTACTAAATGGTACTGGAAGCTTTGTGAATGTAACTGGTTTAGCAAATGGAACAACCTATTTCGTTAAAATCTTTGAATACAATGGCTCAACTCCCAATTGCAATGAATCGTATTTAACAGCTGGCGTTTCTTCTTTCTCCTTTACAACTCAAAGTAATTGTGCAACTCCCCAAATTCGTTCTATACTTGTAGATGCGTGCAGTAGCAATGAAGGAGTTGATGAATTGGTTATTATTGAAAACGGAGCAAATCCATTACCAATTAGCGATTTAACAATTGCGTTCCCTTCTGGTGGAACCTTTTGCAATTCAGGATGTGGGGCAAATACCTTATTAAACAATCCTGCTTACATCACCCAATTAAATACGCTTGCAGGGTGCACACTTTTTCAATATGCCGATCCTATTCCAGCAAATGCGATAATTGTAGTATTTACTGGATTAACTCCCTCTTATGTATTTGATTATTCGACCCAATGTCCATCAACTAGCACTTATTATGCTGTTTTCTGTAACAATGCATCAGTAGCTGGAAGATTTGCGAATGGCGGTTTAGGAACACGAACTTTAGATATCACATTTGGTTTAACATCAGATCAAGTAACCTATAATTTAGCGAACACTTTAGGTGACGGAACCTTTGTAGATTTTGATAATCCAGGTAATCCAACTTACCGTCAAGAACTCAATTGCATTTACCCTTTGAGTGTTGAATGGGGATTTTTTAAAGGTGAATCTGGTTCAGATGGGATCACTTTAAATTGGCAAACATTATCTGAAAACAATGCGGCCTATTTTTCAATTGAACGTGCTGATTTTACTGGATCTTTTGCAGAAATTGGTACAATCGCTTGTGCTGGAAACTCCACAAACCCATTACTCTATGAGTTTACTGACCGCAATCCATTCACTGGAATGAATTACTATCGACTCAATCAATTTGATATCAATGGTGAAGCCAATTATTCTACCATTCTAGCTTTTCAACAAGAAGCGCAATCATTTTATGTTTCTTATTTAACTGCATCTGAACAATTGGTTTTTTCGAATGAATTAAAAGAAGGCAGTACAATAACCTTGTATCAAACCAATGGACAACTCGTTCATGAAGTAACGATTAGCAACAAACAAACTTCCATTCCGCTTTCAATTTCTGCAGGAATCTGGATGGTGCGCATTGAAGAAGCAAATGGTAGTACTCATTTCTGCCGATTGATGGTTCTTTGATTTTTCCAACTAAAACAATGTAGTCTTTTTGACTTCACAAACACATCATTATTCGTTCATAAATGTGTTAATTCTTCGAATTATCGTGACTAAACAATTAGTAAATTTAGTTTAACCTTAATAGTAAACTAAAGCCTTTCTAAAAATCCGATTGTAATTTTACACCGCTGTTAATGAGCTAATTAAAGCAAGTAACCAGCAGTTATTTTACTAAATCGTTTTTTATGAAAACTGTTCAATCCGTCATTCATTCGTTCGCAATCAGTTGCTTTATTTTAGTTACATCATTGCAACTTCAAGCTCAATGTCCATCAGGTTCAATTGGTGTAACTGGAACTGGTTGTGGTTGCGCAACTAGTTGTAACCTAACAGCTTTTGGAGGCCCAAATTGTTCAGGAGTAACAGGAAATTGCTCTGCTGGACAAGTGAGTATGTCCGTAAACATAACTGTACCTGCTGGTTGTACCATTACTGTAAACGCTACAATGTCTAATCGAGCAGGAACATGTACAGCTTCTGGAGCGGATAGTGGTGATCAAATGAAAGTTGATGCCTTAGGTGGTAGTAAATCGTTTCAAACAGGAGCTGCAAACGCCACATTAAATGATAGTTATGTTCTTGTTGGTCCTGGAACCATAAGAGTTTCTGGAACAGCCAATCGAGCAGATGAAATCATAACTTATTCAGCTTCTTCAATTGGTTGTATCAACTGTACGGCAAGTTTACCTGTTGAATTACTCCGTTTTGATGCACAAAAGGAAAATGAAACTGTAGCTTGTATGTGGGAAACTGAATCTGAGTTGAATAATGATTACTTCATTGTTGAACGTAGTATTGATGGAATCACTTTTGAATCAATTGGAACGATGGAAGGCAATGGCACAACAACTCAACTCCACACCTACAAATTGTATGACTCTAGTCCATATCTAAATGGAATTTCTTACTATCGCTTGACTCAAGTTGATGTTGACGGAACTACCCATCTTTCAGAAATGAAATCAGTTAACTTCATTCAAGAACCCGAAGTTTCAATTTTCCCAAATCCGTCTTCTGGTCAATTGACGATCATCGGAAAACACCTTGAAACAACAGATATCGTTCTCTACAATTCATTGGGACAAGCAATTCCAATCGAACTTATCGTTCAAGAAGATCACATTGCCTATAACATTTCACATTTAACCTCAGGCTTATATATGATCAATTACACTGAAAATGGTATGTTGAAATCAGAAAAAATTCAGGTAATAGCACCAACTAACTAACTAACTAACTAACTAACTAACTAACTAACTAACTAACTAACTAACTAACTAACTAATCCTGTTCTTCCGTTTGTTCAATAGCTTCGTTCTCATCTCCCGTTTGCATGTACTTGCCTTTTTTCGAACCATCGTAGATACCATATTTACGGAACGAACATTCAAGATCACCGTTGTATAATTTGATTTTACGATCTGGACGTAAGCCGAGCGATTTGAATCCGTGCTCACTTGATGAAATGATCCAGCAATCATAACCTTGGAGTGATTGTTTGAACCAATCTCCCATTCCTTTATACAAGGTTTCAACGTCTGTTTCTAATCGCTCACCGTAAGGTGGATTGGAAATTAAAACTCCTCCTCCTTCAGGAATAGCGGAGTTTTCGAATGAATCAACGGTAATTTCGATGAAACGACCAAATGAGAATCCGCGTAAATTGCGTTTTGCTTTCATCGCCATTTCAGGATCGCTATCAGAACCACTAATGGTACAAGGCAATTCTTTTACAGAACGTAAGGCATTATCATACATTTCATTCCAAACTGAGGCATCAAATGTTTTTAAGTTTTTAAATGCGTAGTGCGTGCGCTCAATTGTTGAAGGAATTCCAGATGCCAACAAAGCTGCTTCGATCAAGATTGTACCAGAACCACAAAATGGATCGATAAAATTGGATTTGCGGTCCCAACCAGAAAGGCGAATCAAACCAGCAGCAACCACTTCATTCAAGGGAGCATCACCAGTATTTTGACGGTAACCACGATGGAACAATGGCAAACCACTTGTGTTGATTGAAAGGACACCTTCGCGTTCACGTACATACAAATCAATGACAATTTGTGGAGCACGAACATTTACATCAGGTCGTGCGTTTTCTTTTGAACGAAATGAATCTGCAACCGCATCTTTCACCAATAAAAAAGGAAATTGTGAGTGATTGAATAATGTTGAATTCACTGCACCTTTGATCGCAAAACTTTTATCAACAGTAAAAAGAGATGGCCAATCCACTTTAGAAGCTTCTTTGTATAAATCCTTTTCTTCCTTGATTTGAAAAGTATGTAACTCAACCAAAACCGTTAGCGCACAACGCAAATTGAGGTTCAAAAAGTAAACATCTTTCCAGTCTCCTTCCAAGCGAACAGCACGATTCAATTTCTCAGTTGTTGCATAACCCAATTCAGCTAGCTCTTCTTGCAATACTTCTTCTAACCCAAAAAAGGTCTTAACCACAATTTTCATAGTGTTCTTTTATTTTATCAATGGCATCTGCCACTTTAGTATAACGGCTAAAATTCGCACAAAAAAGATGAGTAGAATACAACTTATGAACGCTACAGATTCATCTAATTGCCCCCATTTAATCAATCCAATATACACAAAACCACCAGCAAGGCAGGCAGTTGCGTAAAATTCCTTTCGAAAGATCAATGGGATTTCATTGCACAACACATCGCGAATAACCCCGCCAAAGGTAGCAGAAATCACCCCAAGAAACACAGCTACGATAGGGAAATGTCCAAAAGACAGTCCTTTTTGCAATCCAACGATTGTATAAATACTGATTCCAATGGTGTCGAAGAGAAAAAAAGTTCTCCTCCATTGTTTAAAACGTTTTAAAAATAACATCCCAGTTAATGCTCCAAACAAGGCAGTATAAATCAACGATTCTGAATGCATCCAAGCAATTTCAGTATTCAGGAGTAAATCCCTCAACGTTCCACCACCTAAAGCAGTGATAAAAGCTATGACAACACCTCCAAACCAATCCAATCGCTTTTCCGCAGCTGTCGAAAGTCCGCTAATTGCGAAAACAAAAACACCAATATGATCTAATAAGGTAAGTAACATGGCTTCAAATTGCTTAATTTTACAAAAAAACAGATTTTGACATCGATTTCCCAATATGTAGTCATTATTCTATTAACGTTCTTACCCCTGTCGCTCAAAGCACAACAGGTTGGATTGGTATTAAGCGGTGGTGGAGCCTCTGGTTTTGCTCATATTGGCGTCTTAAAAGCATTGGAGGAAAATAACATTCCAATTGATTACATTACCGGAACTTCAGCTGGAGCACTCGTTGGATCTTTGTACGCCTGTGGCTATAGTCCTGCTGAAATTGAAGCTTATGTATTAAGCGATAAATTCCAATTGATGGTTAATGGATCATTGGAACCGAATCAAGAATTTTTACTGCGCGAACCAGAAATCAATGGTAGTATGCTGAGTTTTTCCTTTTCGAAAGACAGTATTTTTAAAAAATCACTTCCAACCAATTTTATCCAACCGGAATTACTAGACTATGAAATGATGCGCTTACTTGGAATGCCGAGCGCAGCAATGAAAGATAATTTTGACAGTTTATTCGTACCATTTCGGTGTGTAGCTTCTGATATTGCGAACAAAAAATCGACTGTTTTTAATCACGTACATTTGAATCAGGCGGTTCGTGCTTCCATGACCTTCCCGTTTTTTGTGAATCCGATTCGTGTCAATGGTATTTTATATTTCGATGGTGGTTTATACAATAACTTTCCAGCAGATGTTATGTATGCGAACTTTGTGCCTGACTACATTATTGGTAGTAATGTATCTTACAACGCAACCCCGCCAACGGAAGACGATCTGATTAGCCAAATCACCAACATGCTCGTTAGTTATTCAGATTTCTCTTTGCCCTGTGAAGAAGGAATCATGATACTACCACAAACTTCTGTTAAAACCTTTGAATTTTCAGATGTGAAAGAGGCGATTCAAGACGGCTACACTGCTACGTTATTGCAAATTGATTCGCTAAAACAAATGATTGACCGCCGGGTTACTCCAGAAGAATTGGCAATTAAACGTCTTTTATTCAAGAAAAAAATTCCACCGCTTACGATTTCCTCTGTCAATACAATGAACAGCTTCGGGCAAGATCAAAGTTATGTTCGCAAATCCATTCTTAAAAATTCAAAACAACAGATAATCAGTGAAAAACGGTTTGAACGCCGCTATTTCCGAACCTATGCCACACCACAAATTCAATACTTGTATCCAACACTCGCGATCAATTCAGACTCGAGTTATTCGCTTGACATACACGTGCGTAAGTCGAAAGAATTCCGCCTTGATGTCGGTGGATTGATTTGTTCCCGAGCAGTAAATACAGGTTTTGTACAATTAAATTACTTGCGTTTAGGTAGTACAGCATTTGATGTCCATGTCAACTCTTATTTTGGTAAATTCTACGGTTCCGGCAGAGCTGCAGTAGATATACACCTTCCCTCCTATTATCCGGTTTCATTTTCTGCTTATGCCGTTTTAAATCGATGGGATTATTTCAGAAGTTTTGCCACATTCTTTGAAGATGTAAAACCTTCCTTTTTGGTTCAATATGAAAATTATTATGGTGTTCATTTTCGTCAACCAATTTTAAATAATTCTAAAAGCACCTTCGACTACAGACATGTAATACTTGAAGATCAATATTACCAAACAGAATCATTTACCAATAAAGACACCACTGATATTACACGTTTCACTGGTGATGTGATCAGTTGGACATTGGAACAAAACACCCTCAATAGGAAACAATTTGCCACCAAAGGAACCTACTTTATGCTCAAAGTGAGGTATGTTCAAGGAATTGAAAACAGCCTTTCCGGTTCTACTTCTCCAGAGAAATACGATTATAGAAAACACCATGAGTGGGTGAATCTGAATACCGAATTTAGGACTTTCCCGCTTTCATTTCCCGTTTTTAAATTTGGATTTCATGCATTAGCGAGCATCACCAGTCAATCCTTATTTAAAAACTATACAGCTACCGTTCTGAGTATGAATAGTTTTCAGCCACTTCCGGATATGATGACCTATTTTCTACCTGAATACCGTTCTCCACAATACATTGGCGGTGGTGTAAATATCATTTTCACGCTTTTCAGAAACATCGACATTCGATTTGATGGATACATTTACCAACCCTTTAAACAGCTTGTGATTTTCGATGATAACTCGTTTGGTTATTCTAAATTATTCAAAGGTGAAACTCAAGTTGCTTCGCTTTCTGGAATCTATCATTCACCTATTGGTCCAGTTCGGTTGACACTCGATTATTACCCGCAACAAAAAATCCCTTTGACCTTTCAAGTAAGTTATGGTCACATCATTTTTAATGAACGTGCTACTCGATAGTTGGGAAATTCTAGGGTTTTTCTATTTTTGACCTCAATTTAGTGCAATACGCTTATGTCTAAAATTATCTGTGGAATTCAACAAATGGGAATTGGTGTTCCTAACGTACCCGTCATTTGGAAATGGTACCGCGAACATTTCGGAGTTGATGTGCGCATCTTTGAAGAAGCGGCAGAAGCACCGTTGATGACCCGTTATACTGGCGACACTGTTCATGCTCGAACTGCAACTTTGGCGCTTTCGATGGAAGGTGGCGGTGGATTTGAAATCTGGCAGTTTACTTCTAGGTCGACAGAAAAGCCAAGTTTCACCGTTCAATTAGGAGACTACGGTTTGTTTGCCTGTCGAATCAAATCCAAAAACATCCAAGAAACCTATCAATTTATGGTTGCAAAAGGAGCAGATCTTCTGTGTGCTCCACAAAAGCTTCCCAATGGGCAAGAACATTTTTTGTTGCGTGATCCCAATGGAAATATCTTTGATATTGTTGAAGGTAGTGGTTGGTTTATGGATACTCATTTTGAAGGTAAAACAGGCGGTGTTGCAGGTGCAATGATTGGAGTAAGTTCCATTGAAAAAGCACTTCCTCTTTACAAAGATATTTTAGGTTATTCAACTATTGAATACGATTACACCGAAGTTTCACCCGCTTTTGAAAAAATACCAGGTGGTGCTAATAAAGTACGTCGCGTATTATTATCGCACAAAGAACTTAGAAAAGGGCCGTTTGCAAAATTACTTGGTCCTACCCAAATTGAATTGATTGAAACTCCTGACCGAACGGACGCTCGTTCGATATTTGAAAACCGTTTCTGGGGTGATTGGGGATTCATTCACCTCTGTTTTGATATTCAAGGAATGGACGCTTTACAAGCAGAATGCGAAGCAAAAGGATTTCCATTTACGGTTGATTCAGGAAAAACATTTGACATGGGAGAAGCTGGAGGTCGATTTAGTTACATCGAAGACCCAGATGGAACATGGATTGAATTTGTAGAAACTCACAAGGTTCCAGTAATGAAAAAACTGGGATGGTATATTCATTTGCGCAACAAAAAACCAGGTGCGTTTTTACCGAATTGGATGTTACGTGCAATGCGTTTTAACCGTGTAAAAAGCTAATTGGTTGATTCATCCGTAGGTTTCCTTTAGCTAGCTCGATAACAGCTATTAAATTATTCGTTAACTTTGACAAAATACTTTTACTATGAAATTTCTCCGCATATTTCCATTCATTGCTACCCTTTTATTACTTGGATTCTCTTCTTGTAATGAAGATATTGATTACTCGGGTGACTTTGAAGAAACGGCGATCGTTTACGGATTGTTAAATCAAGCTGATAGTATTCACTATATTAAAGTCACACGTGCTTTTGGCGGTTCCAATAACTCAATCGAAGTTGCACAAATTGCTGATTCTAGTTACTTTAAATACATTGATGTGGTAGTTGATGAAGTGATCAACAATGTGGTTACGCGGAGCTGGACACTCGATGATACCCTTTTATTAAACAAAGAAGAAGGTGTTTTTTATAGCCCAGAACAAAAAGTATATTATTTCAAAACAGCAACGGCTAATCCATTGGTAACTACAGCTACTTACAAGTTAAGAGCTACTATTAACAATGGCGAGTTTATTGTAAAAGGCGAAACCAAGTTAATTGAAGATATGTCAATCACAAATCCCAATATTAACGCAGCATTTACTTGGGGATACACAGCAGCCACAAATGTCTATAATAACTCTACTGTAAAAATTAATCCTGGTACCTGTCAGATTTTAGACAGCCGTATTAAAGTTTATTTTGACGAATACTTCAATGGTGTTCCAGTAGAAAAATCCTTTACTTGGAAATTGGGTGAATTAAGTGGTTCACAAATTGGAGCAACCTCCGCATCTTTTTATTCTAGTGGAAAATCATTTTATGAATTGATGAGGGATAATATCACGAATGATCCTACGATTACAAAACGTGAACTTACCCGCATTCAATTAATCGTGACAGGTGGTACAGAAGATTTGAATAAATACATCTTGTTAAACAAACCAGCATCAGGATTGGCACAAAACAAACCTACATTTACCAATCTTACATCCTCTGATGGCAGACGAGTTGTTGGGTTGTTCTCTGCTCGTAATACAATTATTCAAGAAAAGCCTGAATGGAAACCTGTATTGCCATATTATAGAGCAATGGATGCAGCTTCAATAAAAGAATTGTGCACAGGTGCAATTACTGGATCATTCTTATTTTGTAGTGATCACCCGAATGATATAGCAGCAGGTGAATCGTATGTTTGCCAGTAGGTAATAAATTTCAATAAAACAACCGTCTTGATTCATGAATCGAGGCGGTTTTTATTTTTATGTTCATTACTTTTACAGCATGAGTGAACGCCAAACACTTTTTGCAGATGTAATTATTCCCATTGCGCTGAGTCAGGAGTTTACTTACCGCATTCCTTTTGAATTGAATGAGAGTGTACAACTCTTTACACGCGTTATTGTTCCATTTGGTAAAGGGAAATTATATACTGCACTTGTAACTCGGATTCACGAAGTCGTTCCTACACATTATCAAGCAAAATACATTGAATTTGTCTTGGATGACACGCCACTTATTACCGTGCGTCAATACCAATTTTGGAAATGGATCGCAGCTTATTACATGGCTCCGATTGGAGATGTAATGAATGCTGCATTACCAGCTAACTTTAAACTGGGAAGCGAAACCAAAATTGTACTCCATCCAGATTTTGACGAAAAAACCACAACGCTTGATGATCGAGAATTCTTAATCGTTGAAGCACTCAGTATTCAAGAGATCCTCGATTTGAAAGAAATTTCAGAAATTGTTGGTATCAAAACCATTCAGCCTATCATCAAACGCATGATTGAGCGCAGAATTGTGATGTCACAAGAAGAAGTCTCTGAAAAATTCACAGCGAAAACGGCATTGTTTGTTCTGTTAGAAGAAGCATATACAAAAGAAGAAACATTAAATTTCCTTTTGGAAGAATTGAGTAAAAAGAAAGCTGCCCAAAAACAAGAGCATGCGCTTTTATTGATTCTGCAAGCTGGTGGTTTAAAAGATGGTGTAGCTTTTCCTATTTTACGCCGTCAATTGGAAGATGAGGGTTGCTCACTTTCTGCTATTTCAACACTAGAAAAACAAGGTGTTTTAAGAGTCGTTCGGCTCGAAATATCGCGTTTACAAGCGCTTGAAAAAAGTAATTTTGCATTTCCAGAATTATCTGTTGCGCAATCAACCGCTTTGGATGCAATCTATACACAGTTTGAAGATAAAAACACGGTATTATTACACGGAATAACGGGTTCTGGTAAAACAGAAATCTATATTCATTTAATTCAAGAAGCGTTAAGACAAGGGAAACAAGTCTTGTTCCTTGTACCTGAAATTGCTTTAACAACGCAACTCATCACACGACTTTCTGCCTATTTCGGGCAACAAATTGGTGTGTATCATTCACGGTTCAATGCCAACGAGCGCGTTGAAATTTGGCAAAAAGTATTAGAAGATAATAAACAACAATTTCGCATCGTTGTTGGTGCACGATCTTCCATCTTTTTACCTTTTCGTGACCTAGGATTGGTCATTGTAGATGAAGAACACGAAAGTTCATTTAAACAACACGATCCTTCTCCTCGTTACAATGCTCGTGATACAGCAATTGTTTTAGCGAGTTTATTTAAAGCAAAAACGGTTTTAGGTTCAGCCACGCCTTCCATTGAATCGTATTACAATGTAAAAGAAGAAAAATATGGCTATGTTGAACTAACTGAACGGTATTCCAATGTGAAACTTCCTGAGATTTGCTGTGCTGACATGAAAAAAGAGCGCATCAATAAAACAGTCCAAGGACATTTTTCGAGCTTTTTAATTGAAGAAATGAAAGCTGCATTGGAGCGCAACGAACAAATTATTTTGTTTCAAAACAGGCGGGGCTATACCTCTGTTTGGGCATGTGAATTATGCGGGTACAATCCCAATTGTAAAAACTGTGACACTACATTAACCTATCACAAACACACCAATATTCTAAAATGTCATCATTGCAGTTATGCCATTCCACCTATTGGTACGTGTCCAGCTTGCGGAAGTAATCGTTTAAAAATGCTGGGCTTCGGAACTGAAAAAGTGGAAGATGATTTAGCGTTGATTCTCCCTGAAGCAAAAATTGCGCGGATGGACTTTGATTCTACCCGATCCAAAAACAGCTACCAACAATTAATTTCCGACTTTGAACTTCATAAAATTGATATTCTAATTGGAACTCAAATGGTTGCCAAAGGGTTGGACTTCGATCACGTAGGTTTGGTGGGAATACTGGATGCCGATATGTTATTGAGTAAAACAGATTTCAGAGCATTTGAACGTTCCTTTCAATTAATGAGTCAAGTTGCGGGAAGAGCTGGAAGGCGAAATAAACGTGGGAAAGTGATTATCCAAACAGGAAATCCGGATCATTGGGTGATTCAAAAAGTAATTGAACACAACTACCATGATTTTGCGCTGAATGAATTGATCGAACGCAGAAACTTTTTCTATCCTCCTTATTACAAATTAATTGTTTTTACGATCAAACACAAAAACCTTGATTTGGTAAACGCAGCTGCTGACCATTTTGGAAAATTATTAAAAGATGTATTTCACGAACGTGTTTTGGGTCCTGAATTTCCAGCTATAGCTCGAATTCAGAATTATTACATGAAAGAAATTACATTAAAAATAGAACAGATCGCACCACAACAAAAGGTAAAGGAACGCTTGCATGAATTAACGGATCAATTCTTCAGCGTTCCCCTATACAAACCCATTCGACTTATTATGAATGTCGATCCCGCTTAACCAAGGTATGTTTTGAGCATCCGGCTTCGGGACGTATGTTTCAAACGTCGAATTGCTTTTTCCTTAATTTGACGAACTCGTTCGCGCGTCAAATCAAATAAATCTCCTATTTCTTCAAGTGTCAACGGATGTTTTCCGTTTAAACCGTAATACAAGCGCACTACATCACCTTCTCTTCCAGTTAGTGTTGCCAATGAACGATCGATGTCTTTACGCAGTGATTCCTTGTTTAAATCCAATTCAGGACCAGGTAACGAATCATTGGGCAATACGTCGTACATACTAGAGGAAGATTCATCACCGTCAATCAATGGTGCATCCATGGAAACGTGTCTTCCTGTATTTGCAATTGATTGACGCACTTCTTCTGTTGAACATTCAAGAAAATCTGCCAATTCATCTGCTGAAGGAGGACGTTCATACATCTGTTCCAATTCACTATATGCTCGGTTGATCTTATTGATCGTTCCAATTTTATTTAAAGGCAACCGAACAATTCGCGCTTGTTCAGCCAATGCTTGCAAAATCGATTGTCGAATCCACCAAACAGCGTAGGAAATAAATTTAAACCCACGTGTTTCATCAAAACGTTCAGCAGCTTTTATCAACCCAAGGTTTCCTTCATTGATTAAATCAGGAAGCGAAAGCCCTTGGTTTTGGTATTGTTTAGAAACAGAAACAACGAAGCGAAGATTTGCTTTAGTTAAACGTTCCAATGCGCGTTTATCCCCTGTTTTTATGCGCCGAGCTAACTCAACTTCTTCCTCTGCTGAAATTAATTCAACTCGACCAATTTCTTGCAAGTATTTATCCAACGATGCGGTCTCGCGATTGGTGACTTGCTTAACGATTTTTAATTGTCTCATGGCTTTTCTCCCTTAGAGGTTTCTACTGTAATATAACGTCTATATGATACATTTCGTTCCGATGGTTGGAACAAATTTTTGTTAAATGAACATAATTCAATTTCAAGCTGACAAAACAGAACATTCGATGAAGATTTTCGCATACCAAAAAGATTCTATCTTTGCAACTTATAAGCAGTATTGCTAAAAAAGTAACAGAATGCGCATTTTGATGGTTTGTTTGGGTAATATTTGTCGTTCGCCAATGGCAGATGGCTGGTTACGATACTATTCCAACAAAAACCAATTGGGTATTGAAGTTGATTCTGCTGGAACTGCCAATTACCATATCGGTAAACAACCCGATGAACGCATGCGGAAATGGTCTAAAACTTATGGTGTAAGTATTGACCAATTACAAGCAAGACAATTTAATGTATCAGATTTCGACAAATTTGACCGCATTTTCGTGATGGATCAAGATAATTACAAAGATGTTATCCAACTAGCTCGCAATGAAAACGATCGTTCAAAGGTTTCACTTTATTTGGATGAAATGTACCCAGGAGAAAATAGAGAAGTTCCAGATCCTTATTATGGAACTGATCACGATTTTAAACATGTCATTGAACTACTCGATCAAACGACACAAGTATTTCTCAAAAACGCAGGATTTAAACTGCATTAATACACTCAAAATAAACAATTAGTATGGCTACAGGAACCCTGTTTTTAATCCCCAATACACTTGGCAGCGAACAAGTTGACAATATCATCCCACCTACAGTTGCTGAAACGGCTATCCGATTGCGTCATTTTGCAGTGGAAGAAATAAAATCTGCTCGTCGATTTCTCCGGAAAATTGACCGTCAATTCCCAATAGATGATTCAGAATTCACCATTATGAATAAGCGCACAGCTGCACCAGAATTAATGGGGTTAATCCGCACATTAAAAGCAGGTGAAGATGTTGGTGTCATGAGTGAAGCTGGTTGCCCTGGTATTGCTGATCCAGGAAATGTATTGGTTGCTTTGGCGCATGAAAACGGCATTCGTGTTTGTCCAATGGTTGGACCAAGTTCTATCTTATTGACGTTAATTGGCAGTGGATTTAACGGACAAGAATTTGCTTTCCATGGTTATTTGCCGAAAGTGCAAAAAGAACGTGTGCGCAAAATGAAAGACTTGGAAGCGCGTGTTCGTCGCACAGGTGAAACACAATTGTTCATGGATACACCTTTTCGCAATATGCATGTCATTGAAGATTTACTGAACGAATTGAGTGACGATACGTTATTGTGTGTTGCCACCAATTTGACTTTATTTGATGAACACATAAACACCAGAACAATTGCAGATTGGCGTGAAAATGTTTACGATTTAGGAAAGAATCCAACAATGTTTGCTTTGGGGAAATTAAAATAAGCTGTTGGTTGAGTTATGCGTGTTGCCGTAATGATAATGATAGTTTAGCCGTTGCTAACGGTTAGAAACGGCTAAATTGTTTTCAACTATTGGGTAATCTAGAGAGGTTTAAAGATCATTTTTTCAACCCCATCTATTGTGTATGCTATGTTGATAATAGATCATCTTAGTTAAGATTGATATAAATAGTTTGAAAGCCAGTTAATTCAGTAGTCTAAGTGTTGCTAACGGTTAGAAACGGCTAAAAAAATTCTATTTTATTAAAAACTGAATTGATTTTTATTTATACGACAACTCTTTTACAGAATAAGCATTAAAACACCATTTTAATTACTTCCCAAATTGCTTATGTTTTCTGAATAAAAGGATTATCAATTGGATAGAACCACAACCTTATTTTTGCCAATGATTACTAAAATCAAGTGATTTTTTTTTCTAACTATTTCATTCCAATGATCTTTTCTCTTAACTTAAGTAAGAAAACAAGAACAATATGTGTCAACAAGAGCGAGTATTAAGGCAATGTGTCATGTGTAATAGCCAGTTAATTGGGCGATCTGACAAGCGATTTTGTGATATAAAGTGTAAAAATAAATATCATAGTGAGGTTCGGAACTCAATGAAATCCATTCAGTCTGAAACAATTAAAATTCTTACAAAAAATTTCGTAATTCTCTCTGGTGTTATGGGCGAATCACAAAATGCTGCTATCATTGATAAATTAGCATTGGAAAGGTTGGGATTTAGATTCGATTATGTCTCGGATGCCAAAAGTAAAAGTGGTATTATCCATTTTGGAGTTTTCCATTTCACGTATAAATTCATTCACAATAAGCGCGTATTAATCACCATTGATAGGGAAAGAAAAACCATTTCACCATTTATTTTCAGGAGGTGGAGCTATGAAATTAGAGAACAAATGACCTGACTAACACTATTTTATAAAAACAGTAAACTCTATTTTCACTAATACAAATTAGCTGATTTGCAAATCACATTTATCCAAGCAACTCAACTATTCAAATTTTATACGCTAATTCTTTAAAATTTAAATGGCACTTCTTGCGACATATTTGTTGAATAAAAAAATAGCAACTGACTAAAAAGCACCGTACATTAGTTCTGAAAACTGATCTCAAAAGCTATGAAACAATTACTACTCACTTCTATATTATTTCCATTCATCGTATTGGCTCAACCAACTAATTGGGAAAGCAGGGGAATTGGCGGCGGTGGAGCATTGTTCTCGCCAACGATTAGCCCCTTAGATGCCAACAACATTTTCCTTCAATGTGACATGTCAGAAGTATTCCATACAACGAATAAGGGTGGCAATTGGGGAGAAATTCATTTTACGGAACTCATTTCAACTGGTGGAAGGAATACGGTTGAGTTTACTTCTAACGCAAACACATTGTACAGTGTTAATATGGATTATGTCACTGACGAACGTTTTCCTGTTATAAGTACTGATGCTGGTATTCATTGGTCAGCTACAACAGAAGATCCTACGTTTGGAGATGTTTGGTACTTATCAGCTGACCCGAATACTACAAATCGACTCTTGGTAGCTTCTTACGATGAATTGTTTTATTCTGCAGATGGTGGAACTACCTTCACTAGTGTTTATTCCCAAAATGACTTTCACATCGCTGGAGTGTATTGGGATGGAAGCTCTATATTTATTGGAACCAACTCAGGATTGCTTGTTTCTACAAACGGTGGGGGATCTTTTAGCCTAAATAATGCAACTGGAATTCCTGCTAATAATGGATTTATTTCATTTACTGGTGCTAAGTCTGGAAATACTGTTCGACTAATGGGAACTATTGCAGATGCGAACGATTTATACCCCGGAATCAACGCATTAGATATTGGAATTTGCACTGGAATTATCTCAATGGATTATGGTTCTACCAATTGGCAAAGCGTCTACACGGGAATTGATCTGAGCCACGAGATTTTTCTAATTTCTTCTTCTTTGACAGATATAAACACCTATTATGTTGGCGGAACTAATACAAACTCTAGTTTTCCAGTGGTCTACAAAACAAGTAATGCAGGCGCAAGTTGGTCGGAAGTATTTCTGACCGTAAACAATCAAAATATCATAACAGGTTGGAGTGGTTATCAGGGTGATGAAAATTGGTGGTTCGGCGAAATTGTTTTCGGATTAGAAGTTGCTCCAAATGATGTAAACACGGTGATCATTACTGATTATGGATATGCTCACATTACTTCTGATGGTGGGGCAAATTGGAATCAAGCCTATGTTGAAGTTGCCGATCAAAACCCTGCTGGAATATCCACACCAACTGATCAATCGTACGCTGGAAATGGTTTAGAAAATACCGCTTCTTGGAGTCTACATTGGGCAGACTCCACAACTCTTTTTTCGAGTTACACCGATATTACAGGAATTAGAAGTGTGGATGCTGGTGCGAAATGGGCCATTGATTATACTGGAATCAATTACAATACAATTTATCAGGTAATAGAAGCACAGAATGGAACGTTGTATGCTGCGGTTTCAAGTGTCCATGATATTTATCAAAGTACACACCTCAACGATGCTTCGATTGACAATGGAAGTGGTGCAATTTTCTATTCAAATGATAATGGTCTTTCATGGCAACTTCTGCATGATTTTTCGACACCTGTAATTTGGTTAGCTCTCAATCCTAGTAATTCAAACGAACTCTATGCCAGCGTCGTAAATAGTTCATCAGGGGGAATTTATAAAACGACGAATCTATCCAATGGAGCTTCATCTACTTGGGGAATTACAACAGCTCCACCACGAACTGAGGGACATCCTTATACCATCCATATATTGAACGATGGAACATTGGTGTCAAGTTGGTGCGCAAGAAGAACAACTAATTTCACCGCAAGTTCTGGTGTTTTTATATCAACGAATGGTGGCAGCAGTTGGCAAGACGTATCAATGAATGATAACATGTATTATTGGACGAAAGATCTGATCATAGACCCGACCGATGCAACTCAAAACACTTGGTATGTAGCAATTCATAGTGGTTGGGGAGGTGCTGCGAATGATAAAGGTGGTTTATATAAAACGACCAATCGCGGAACAAACTGGGAATTGATATTTGATTCCTATCGCGTAGAATCCGCAACAATTAATCCACAAAACGCGAATGAAATGTATGTAACAAGCGAAGCTGAAGGTTTGTGGTATTGCAACAACTTAACTGCTGCTTCACCAACATTCACCCAATTGTACACATACGATTTCCAACATCCTATGCGCGTGTTTTTTAATCCTTATAACGTTAATGAAATATGGGTTACAAGTTTTGGAAATGGTTTAAAAATGGGCAGTACAGAATCTTTAATTACCCAATTCGACATCAATAAATTGAAAACTATTCGAATTTTTCCAAATCCAACTGTAAATCAATTAACCTTTGTTTCTCAAAATGTGCTAAGTTCTTGGAGATTCATCAACCAAATGGGGCAAATTGTTTTGGAAGAACAAAACACTGGAGTTCATGAAGTAACGATCAGTACACTGCCATTAAAATCAGGAAGTTATATCTTACAAACAGTGGATGTAACTGGAATTGTGAACTTGGAAAAAGTGATTGTTTTGGAATAGGTCATTCAAGATGTTCTTATCCAACTTTAAAGGACAAACTACTGACCCGTTCCATAATCCAATCGTTTTGCTTTGATAAAACGTGGAATATAGTATTTGCTTGCTTTGAAATTATCAATTACAACGCCTCTCGAACTGGAAGCATGAATAAAACGTATTGCTTCGGGTGTAACTTCAACGACCAAGGCAACGTGCCCTACTTTTGTTGAATTAACGTTGCGTCCTTTAAAGAACATCAAATCTCCTGGTCGAATTTCAGCCAGTTTTACGGTTTCTCCAAACTCAGCTAATCCATAACTAGAACGTGTCAATTCCAAACCGAAATTACCCATTACATAGTAAATGAATCCTGAACAATCAAAACCAGAAGGTGTAGAACCAGCAAAATGATAAGGTGTTCCTAAAAAACGTTTTGCAAACGACAGTATCTCGTCTACTTGTTCGCTGTTCTTTGTTTGAACGGTTGTAATAGTCGGAACGCTCAATAAATCAGCACCAACAGCAAGTGTATCTGAATCAACTGTGAGTGTATCTTCAGCTTCTTGCGAGAAGGCAACTGAACTAAGTGTTAATGAGAATAACACTAGAAATATTGGATGTAGCACTGTTTTTGATTTCACAGGTGCAAAATTATCATTATTTTCACAAAATCAAAACCCTTCATTTTGAGCAAACTAGCAGATATCCAATTAACAAAGCTTTATTACTCCATTGGAGAAGTTGCTGCTATATTTGAAGTAAACGCCTCATTAATAAGATTTTGGGAGAAGGAATTCACCATCATTCAACCTAAAAAAAACAAAAAAGGGAATCGTTTATTCACCGTAAAAGACATTGAACATTTTAACAAGATTTACCAACTCGTTAAAATTGAAGGTTACACACTTGATGGTGCAAAGAAATCAATCAAATCAAAAGATGCTTTGGAACTACTTCCTGCTTCTTCCAATGAACAAATCATTCTACGCCTTGAAGAAATTAAAGCCAAATTGCTTGCGCTAAAGGACGTGTGACGTTGATTCGTTTGTAATGCTGCTGGTTTTAATTTGCTGTATACACCGAATCAATGTACAGCAAAGCTTCATAAGCTTCTTTTTCAGTAATCACACAATCATATCTACTTGAACCTATTTGTTCTAACAAAACCATACGAATTTCGTTTGCCGTATTTTTTTTGTCATTTTTCAATAGTTTCAAAACCTCCGTTTTATCTGCTTCTCCAAGATGTATGTACTCAAAAATCTGCGTCAAGTAATTGGTGATTTCCAATAGGTCTCGTTGACTGATCAACTCCTTTTTAAACGAAAGATAACTCTCAGCTATCATTCCAATTGCTACAGCGTGACCATGTTTAACGGGTTCATTCACTAAACAAAAGCCTTCAATCGCATGACCAATTGTATGACCGAAATTCAAAATTTTACGCTCGCCCGCTTCCTTCGGGTCATTGTTGACAACCGCAGCTTTTATTTCAACGGAACGCACTATTACCTCTTCAAAATGCTTCGATTTTGGTAAACGAATCGGATCTATCTGCCGCAATAATTTCCAATGATCTTTATCAGAAATCAATGCGTGTTTGATCATTTCAGCATATCCAGAAACCAATTCTTCTTCGGGCAAGCTATGTAAAAAGGAAGGATCAATGTAAATAGCTTGTGGATGCTGAAAAACACCCAACTGATTTTTATATGCTCCTAAATCGATTCCGTTTTTACCTCCAATGGAAGCGTCAACCATACCCAATAAACTCGTTGGGATATTAATAAAATCAAGTCCGCGTTTAAAAATAGAAGCAATAAATCCACCCATATCCGTCACAACGCCACCACCTAAATTGATCACCACATCAGAACGTACAATTCCATATTCAGACATCGCTTCCCAGACTTGAAAACAGACTTCCATTACTTTGTTTTCTTCACCAACTGGTAACAGCATCACTTCAGCTTCTTCCAATGAAGGAAAAGAAGTCAACAAGTATTCTAAACAGTGATCATGGGTGTGCTCATCAACCAAAATAATTTTCCGGGACTTTGCATAACGCTCTTCCAACAATTGTTCAAAAGAAGAAGAGGTGATACTTCCGATCTCAATGGTACACTGATCTATTTTTAACTGCTTCACTTAAAAGGATATTATATAATTGTAATGCTATTTTTTATAAATCTTAAAAAATTAGCAAACATTCGAGGACAAAAATAGATGAAACAGGTTAATTTTGCGTCATGATTTCATTCAATAATACCGAGATTGCTTTTAAGCATAAGACAAATGCCGACTTACGTCGTGCTCATTTCCTATTCTCAGTGATGGCTAAGCCTGGTTTGGTGAAAGTTGGTAAAGGAGCGACTAATTGTTTACTCAACGTTGGAATGCCGATTAAAGGCATCATCAAAGCAACTATTTTTAGACAGTTTTGTGGTGGTGAAACCATTCAAGAATGCACCAATACGATTAATTCTATGTGGAAAAACCATGTAGGAACCATTTTAGATTATTCAGTTGAAGGAAAAACATCTCCTGAAGATTTTGAGGTGACAACCAATGAAATCATTGCCACAATACATAAAGCCAAAGGAAATCCAGGGATTCCATTTGCAGTTTTCAAGGTAACTGGAATATCCCGTTTTGCACTGTTGGAAAAAGCAAATCCCGGCATTGAATCCTTAACCGATTCAGAAAAAGCAGAATATGACTTAATCGTGGAACGCATCGATCGCATTTGTAAAGCTGGTTTTGACTCAAATGTTCCCGTATTTATTGATGCTGAAGAAACGTGGATTCAAGATACAATCGACCGAATTTGCCATCAAATGATGGAGCAATACAACCAACAAGAGGCCATTGTCTTTAATACCGTTCAACTCTACCGTCACGATCGATTGGAATTTATCAAACAATCCATTCAATGGGCGAAAGAACAAAAACTACACTACGGAGTCAAATTGGTTCGCGGTGCATACATGGAAAAGGAGCGGAAACGCGCCAGTGAAAAAGGGTACCCATCCCCTATTCAACCCGACAAAGAAACGTGCGATAAAGAATACGACGAAACGTTGCTTTACTTGGTCGACAATTTAGAATACATTGCCTTATGTGCGGGTTCACACAATGAAAAGTCAAGTGCTTACCTCGCTGATTTAATGGAACAAAAAGGAATTGACAAAAAGGATAAACGCATCTATTTTGCACAATTATTGGGTATGAGTGATCACATCTCCTACAATCTTGCGCATGCAGGCTACAATGTTGCCAAATACGTTCCTTATGGACCAGTGAAGGAGGTGATTCCTTATTTATTGCGCAGAGCCGATGAAAATACATCTGTGAAAGGACAAACCGGGAGAGAATTGAGTTTGATTCGACAAGAAAAAGCACGTCGTAAGATTTAATGAGGTTTCTTGCGGTAACTACGTCTTCTAAATAGTCAGTTGGTAAATCAAAAATCCCCGATCGAAACCGAGGATTTACTAACTGCTAAAAAATACAAAGACTTTTACTTCGAATCAACAACTTTGCTATACGTTTTCTTCGAATCCCTAACTATGCAAAAGCCTTTACTGCTTATTTCTGATGCTAAAGTAGAAGTAGTTGAGTAGGAATAAAGAGGGGCTGCCCCCTCAAAAATAAATTCTGGTTAAAGCTGTTCCTATTATTCTTCTATTGCTTAAACCACTCTTTCACAGGGATTGTTTCAAATGGGTATTCAATATAATCACTGAAATTAGATGCAATTCGTAGAGAACAAAATGCTAAAAACTCTTTTAAATAGTTCCATTTACCATCTGGCTGTTCTTCTAAGAAAGTCATAAAATGATCCCAACTCTCAAAAATAGTAAGGACTTCTTTGTGGATACCATAATTATCCGATCTAAGATCTTTAGTAAGAATTGTTTTGATAAATCCATCTACATCTTTTTGTTGGATACATTCAATAAATAAACCTTTAATCACCTCTGAAGCTGAATATATAACTGTTTTATCTTTATTCTTATTTTCACTTTTACAAGCATGATACAATCTCCAAATGTTGTCATCATCAACCATTTTACTAATCGAAACTATATACTGTTTGAAGTAATCCTCTACAATTAAAAGACCTTCTTCTAACGTAAATGGTAAATTTGAAATAAGACCTGAATAATGACATTCATTGATAAAATAATGTAACAGTTCCGCTTCAAAGTAAAATGGTTTTTCAGCTTTCTTGAAAAAACGATTAATAAATACTTTCCAGTCATCTGTGTTTTCATAGAGATTAGAAATTTTATCATTCGAATTAAATAATTGCTTATGAAATAGTTCCATAGATGGGTAACTTATCAATTTTCCGTAATTAAAATTAGTATCTGGATAATTTGTTGTTTTATTGGCGAGATAAAAAATCACTTCTATTGTTTGTTCAAAGTGTTCTTTGTTATCGTAGTCATTTATAAGGTTCAATCGATCAACTAAATCATATTCTAAACCATCCTTTATCCATTCATCGATTTTAGCTTTGAAATCGGTAATGTTAAGTTTAGTTGCATTCATAAATTCTCTGTTAGATAGTTTTCGATCGGAAATACTATAACTAAAGTAGTTGTTAAATTTGCTTGGAAAGACTACTGATAATTCATGTTGATCTTCTGAAGAAAACCGATTGCCTTTTATAAATAAATGTTCCAGAGATTCTACTATTAACTTTACGTCGAATTCTGATAGTTTAAATTCTTCCATGTTTTTTTTTAGGTCTAATTCAAGACTATACCTATTCTTACCTGTCTCATCCTCTTTTAATCTATATCTGTTTTTGGAATCGGATGAACGCCCTCCTGTTGTTAAATAATCTGCAGTTTTTTTATGAAGTAATTCATAAACACCTGGGTATCTGACTCGTAATAATTCGAGTTTCAAGAGATCTGGAAAATAGAAATCACCAAGCAAATTTGATGAGTTGAGTGACAATGAATTGATAATCAAAGTTATATCTCTTAAGTTTAAGACCCATTTGTCGAGAATCTTTTGAAATTGATTGTGTAATCCCATTCCAGAAACAATCGTATTTTTTATAATTTTATGGTATTGCTCTGGATAATTCTTTTTTAATCCTTCATAAAGATAATTTCTCAATTTGCGTGATTCTAAATATGGTAACGTAACCTCTAACTGAAAGATTTTTTCCAAAAAGCGTTCATGTTGAATGTTAAGATCCTTAAGTGCATTTAGAATATAGTTCCGATCATAACACACCACAAAAAACATGTTCTTGAAATTAGCCGTATTGCGAATTAAGCGCATTACTTCAATAATCTCAGATTGATCGAGTCGATCCAAATCATCAATATACACAATGATCTTTTTGTCAAATAGTTGCGATTCTTTAATCTTTTGCTGAATACTACCTAATGAGCCATCGCCAAATAAGTAGGAAGAAGATAGCTGAATCCCCCGAGTAAGAGCAGAATCATTCAGCTCAATCAGTTTCTTCGAATAAGAACGGATGAGTTTTGCTGTTCCCCAATGGTGATTCCTCAATCCATCTTCCAGTGTATCAAAGAAGTCTTCGATGATTGCTTTGGGAGTATGACTATTCCATGGATTGAACTCAATTTCAATAAAGTGATCTTTGATTAAGTGTTTTTTTATCAGGGTAAGAAAAGATGTTTTTCCTGAACCCCATTTTCCATTAATCCCAATTGCAAAAGCTTTATCTTCTTTAGAATGTGTTGCCATAAGTTTTTCAGCAATCGTTTTGGCGTAGGATTCATAACCGAATTTGTCTTGATTTTCTTCTCCTGAAATCGATTCGTCAAATAAAAATCCAGTTGTAAGATTGTTGTCCGCAAGTTTATCTTTTTCCCGAGACCCTTTCCGCCAGGACTGGACAACTAATAAAGGAACTATTAATAGGAGAGTGAATAGTACATCAGCGTATTTCACGTTTTCAGAAAAGGAGAATGACGTAAAATACCAAACCGAGCCTAAAAAACGGTAGTAAGAGTAAATAGAAGTAATAATAAAAATGAACGATAACAGTTGAAGAGGTGGTTTGTGTTTTTTGCACAATAATTTGTAAAATAGCCAGATTAAAAATACAGATGTAGCGGTAATAACTATACTATCGTTCAGGATGTTTTTTTCAATGTGCGAAAGTATAAAATCAACCACGGACACTGTGAAAATAGCTTCCCAAATAGTGTGAGTTAAAACATAAACAGCTCCAATGATAATTGGGATAACCAATGGTTTCAGGAACTTCTGAATTGATTCGAATAACTTCTGATTTTTTTCAGAACGAGTTTTTTTTAAAATCTTCGACATAAATAATGGTAAGCTAAAGTGAACTTGTTTCATGAAATTAAGCATACCATTCTAAAATCACTTCGAAAAAATCTCTATGTTAATAAATTCTGTCTGTTTTGCCAATTATTCCTCTTCATAATTCAGCAATTTATAATTCTTCTAAACCAATGCTGGTGAACTGAGCTTGTCGAAGTTCTGCCAATTTGTCACCCCTCCCCCTTTGGCACAAACCTTGACCACTCTATCCCAAATTTCAAAAACGTATGAAAACAGGTCACATTCATGTTTCAACGGAAAATATTTTTCCGATTATTAAAAAATTCTTGTATTCCGACCATGAGATTTTCTTGCGAGAACTCGTCTCGAATGCTGTCGATGCTTCGCAAAAATTGAAAGTGCTTTCTTCTCAGGGAGAATACAAAGGTGAGTTGAGCGATTTAAAAGTCGAAGTTATTCTTGATAAAGACGCCAAAACCCTCACTATTCGCGACAATGGAATTGGTATGACTGCCGAGGAAATTGACAAGTACATCAACCAAATCGCATTTTCAGGTGCAGAAGAGTTTGTAAAACAATACGAAGGGAAAGAAGGTGCTGAAAGCATTATCGGTCACTTTGGTCTTGGTTTCTACTCAGCATTCATGGTGTCTGAAAAAGTACAGATTCAAACCTTGTCACGTCACGAAGGTTCGCAAGCTGTGCAATGGGAAAGTAACGGTTCGCCTGAATATACCATTGAAGATATTGAGAAAACCACCCAAGGTACAGACATTGTTTTGTTCATCAATGAAGAATCAATTGAGTTTTTGGAAAGAAATCGCATTCAAGGAATCTTGGACAAATACTGTAAGTTCTTGCCAATTCCAGTGATCTTCGGTACAAAAGCTGAATACATCGATTCGCCAGAAGGTGAAACAGACGAAGATGGAAAAGTAAAGCGTGTATCTATTGATGTTCCAAATCAAGTGAACAACCCTGCTCCAGCTTGGACAAAAGCTCCAGTTGATTTGACAGATGCGGATTACAATGCGTTTTACCGCGAATTGTACCCCATGTCATTCGAAGATCCGTTGTTCCACATTCACTTAAATGTTGATTATCCGTTCAACTTAACAGGAATCTTGTATTTCCCGAAAGTGAAAGAAAACGTTGAAGTACAACGCAATAAAATCAATTTATATTCCAATCAAGTATTCATTACGGATAGCGTTGCTGAAATCGTTCCTGAGTTCTTGACCTTATTACACGGTGTGCTTGATTCACCAGATATTCCATTAAACGTTTCGCGTTCGTACTTACAAAGTGATGGCAATGTGAAGAAAATTTCTTCGCACATCACCAAAAAAGTTGCCGATAAATTAGCGGATATGTTCAAAAAAGACCGTGCTGATTTTGAAGCGAAATGGGACGATTTGAAGATTTTTGTTGAATACGGAATGTTGTCTGATGACAAATTTGCAGAAAAGGCGAAAACATTTGCTTTGATCAAAACCACTGATGGAAAATACTTGACTATTGATGAATTCAAAGATCAAATTTCACCTTTACAAACGGATAAAGACGAAAAAATAATTGCCCTTTACACACACAGTTTAGAAGAGCATTTTTCATTCGTGAAACAAGCAAAAGATCGTGGTTACCAAGTAGCTATAATTGATGGTCCATTAGCACCTCACTGGGTTTCTAAATTGGAACAAACGGTTGAAAACATGTCATTTGTACGTGTAGATGCAGATACGATGGATCAGTTGATCAAGAAAGATGGTGAATTGCCTTCCAAATTGTCGGAAGAACAAGAAGCTACCTTGAAACCATTGTTTGAAACCGCTGTTGATGCGAAGAAATTCAAAGTGGAATTCAAATCAATGAGTGAAACAGATGCACCCATCATTGTAACACAACCAGAGTTTATCCGTCGTATGATGGAACAACAAAAAATGGGTGGTGGAGGCTTTTTTGGTGCATTCCCAGAAACATACAGTATGGTGATCAATGCAAACCATGCAAAAGTAGGTTCATTGTTAGAAACCACTGACGAATCCGAACAACAATCCAAAGTGAAACAGTTAACCGATTTGGCACTGCTTTCTCAAGGAATGTTGAAAGGTGAAGAATTGAGTAACTTCATCGACCGAAGTATAGAATTTATTTAATCAATAATAATTCCTGCACCTGTTGAACAAATGGGTGCAGGATTTTTCATAGAGCGTGTTTAGTATCATTGGTGCATTTATTGGATTTTTTGCTTTTCAGAAAGATATCTTGTCTGGCTTAATCGGCTTTTTCATTGGCGGAATTATTGACAATGCAATCCGCAGACGAAAAGCAGGTGGTGGTCAAGGTCAACAAGGTGCTAATCGGCAATCGTTCGATGATATTTTCTCCTATTACCGCCAACAAACCCAGCGTTACGACTTCCCCACACAATTGTTGGCACTTTCGGCTTACATGATGAAAAGTGATGGGCGCGTTGTAAAAGCAGAACTCGATTTTGTTAAATCATTTCTCTCACAACAATTCGGACCGCAATTTAATGTCAATCACCTCCAAACGCTTAAACGTTTCCTCGATTCGCCCTCACTTCCGATAGAAGAAATTTGCGCAGATATCCGTGTCAGATCGCAAGTGGAAATGCGCATTCAATTACTGCATTATTTATTTGGAATTGCACGAGCTGATGGACAGGTTTCAGATGCCGAAATTCGAACTTTAGAACACCTTTCTCAACTCTTACAAGTACCACCAATGGATTTTAGATCCGTTCGTGGAATGTTCAAACAAAACCTTGAAAGCGATTACCAAGTGCTTGGAATTGAAAAATCTGCAACAGATGATGAAGTCAAAAAAGCCTACCGACAAATGGCTGTTCGTTATCACCCAGATAAAGTCGCTTCGCTTGGAGAAGAATACCAGAAAGGTGCAAAAGAGAAGTTCCAAAAAATCCAAGAAGCCTACGATAATATCAAGAAAGCGAGGGGAATGTAACTTACACTTCTATCCAACAAAAAAGAGGTCCACAAATGAACCTCTAGCTAACTCCTTTTACTGAAATTTAATCACGTAATGCCCGAAACATGCGACGTGAAGATTTGCGGAATGCATCTCTTAAACTTTGCTCATCGCTGCGTGTTGCAGAAGTTGTGCGGTTAAATTGTCGACTGAATACAGTTCCATTTGTTTCAACATCTTCCAACGTACTGATGAGACTAATATTGGCAGTTGCATTGATCATTGGTTGACCTGTAAGGATACTTACTGCGCTAATACCAAGTGATAATTCGTCACTCATAATAAATGTTCGGGTAGCAGAACCTAAGACTACATGAGTAATTCCAAGTATTTTAGCCAATTCTTCGTTGGTCAATGAATCGAGTTGTTCGGTTGTTATACTGTTTTCTGCTATTAATGCATCAATTTGATGTTGACTTAGAACAGTTACATCCAAAGCCACATTGGAACGTTTACGGTTCATTTTTGTTAAATAATTGATCATGGAAGCTTGGTAACTTCGCCCATCTTGTAATCGATTTGCTTCGATTTGTTCAGCGGTGTATTTTTTAGGAATCCGCCCTTCGTAAGCAATTTTGTAAGGTAATACTCCGATTGTTGTTGTGGCAAAAGCAGACATCAACAATCCGAATAGTAACGTCGAAAGTAACATGTATTTTTTCATAATATTGGGGTTTATATTCTGTCGAGCACTTACAATTTATATGCCATAAACTTATTTCACTGAGTGAAGACTACATGGAATAATGGTGAAAATAATGCTTTCTAGTTGTTCAGTGAGAATGCTTTTTTGTTCGATTAATGAAGTAGTTTGATCATTACTAAATCGATTCTATTCATATTGACCGACTTTGCTGTGTTTTTTACGTCATTTTATAGAATATAAAGTGTAAACTTATACATACTAGAATTAAGCAAACACTACAAAAAAAACAGCAATGTACTACTCCAATTACTACTGCAAATTGATTCAAAATTCAGTTGCTTATTTGCGCTTTATTCCCCTCCTTTTTATTCCTTTTACATTCAATGCACAAGTGCAAAACAGTGCAGGTCAAATGGAAGGAAAGGTGAATAATCTCTCTTCATTTACTACTCCTCAACCACAAAATCTAGAAGAATGGAAAAAATACAATCTTCCTGCTGATTATGATCATCCTGAAATTGGCTATTTAACGAAAGATGCCCCTTGTCAAACCTGTGTTGAGGTACTTTCTAAACGAAATTTTGATGAGCGCTATTTTGTCAACACACTCGATCCGTCTGAATTCTACCAACAAAAAGCAATGGGAGAATTGCACGCACAGGTCAATGGTGACTGGGTGACAATTGATCATACACTGAATCCAGTTTCTGCTGCAGTTTTTGAATCTCAGTTTACATTAGAAACCACGGGAATTAATGTGGAAGAAAACAGAGCTTACATTAAAACAAATCAAGGAATTATTTATTTCAATAATTGGTCATTACTTTCTGTTACCGATGCAATTGAAACCAATCTTGGTCAGGCAAATTGGTCGGATTATACGATTGGAGAGGATGGCATTCATATCAACAACATTTTCCCTGGCATCGATGCAGAAATGCTTGTTTTGCGTGGATCGATCAAGACCAACTTCATTGTGAAGAAAAATCTATTTGGAACGTTTGATGAATTGGTTTTTAGGGATCAATTTGATGCTCCCATGAATCCGTCGCTTCAATTTAATCCAATGAATGAAACAGTTGGAATAGGAGAATTGATGGTTCTATCAGGAACAACAGATGTGTTGCACATTGATGAAGCAAAGTTTTACGCCAAAGACGGACCTAAAGAATTGGCTCAATCTGGCGAATACCGCTTGAATGGCAATAAAATGGATGTGGTGGTTCCTTTCAATTGGATCAATGAAAACATTGACGAATATGAGCTGATTATTGACCCAACAGTAACTGGAACAAATACCTTGGCTCAAGCAAGTATTACTGGTTCTATGTACAATGCCAGTTGTAATTTCACCAATTCGTGTAACTACAATTTAGTTGTTCCTAGACCTGCAAATGCAACTGTAACCGATGTTCAATGGTCATTTAATTACAATGCAACTGGTTCGTGTTGGCGTGAAGATGGTGCAATGCGCATTGCAGTTGGTGGTTGTTTGAGTCCTTCTGCAGCTGGTTTTTATTGGTTTTGTAATTTGCCGAGCGCTGGTCTTTGTACAGGAACAAATATCTCCATTTTTAGCGATGTATCAGGATGTATGCCAGCTCCAAGTTGTGTAGCACAAAACGTAACATTTACCCTCCAATTCTTTAGAGCTTGTTGGGGAACTTCTGGTTGTAACAATACGTGTATTGCTTCTGCATCTCCATGGACAATGACCATAACAGGGAAAACGATCGAATACAATAACTTAGCTACACCATTTAGTCTTAGTGCAACAACCGTTTGTGCAGGTGGAACAATTACCGCTTCTACGATTGGTTCTTTTGGTGTTCCAGGATATACTTACAACTGGAGTTTTAGCCCTGGAGGTGCTCCTTCTTGTGGTTCAGGTTCAAGTGCCGTTATTACATTTCCAACAGCTGGAAGCATTACACTTTATTCTATCGTAACGGATGCTTGTGGAAATCAAGTCACTTATTCTCGTGTGGTAACAGTAACTCCTGGTCCAACAATTAATGTCAATTCGCCAACGATTTGTGCTGGTGGATCTGCAACATTAACAGCTTCTGGAGGAACAACTTATGTTTGGTCGCCTGCTGGCGGACTTTCAGCTACAACAGGTACTTCTGTAACTGCGAATCCTGCCGCCACAACGGTTTATACGGTCGTTGGAACTACTTCTGGTTGTTCAGGAACTACAACTTCAACCGTAACGGTTACGCCTAATCCTGTCATCAATGTGAATTCTCCTACGATTTGTGCGGGAGGTTCTGCTACATTAACGGCATCTGGAGGCACAACGTATGTTTGGTCGCCTGCTGGTGGACTTTCCGCAACGACTGGAACGAGTGTAACTGCCAATCCTTTGGTAACAACCGTTTATACCGTTACAGGAACCACAGCTGGTTGCTCTGGAACGGCAACTGCAACAGTAACTATTGGACCAAATCCAGTGGTTACCGTCAATTCTCCAACCATTTGTGCTGGAAGTTCTGCAACATTGACCGCTGCTGGTGCAACAACGTATGTTTGGTCACCTGCTGGTGGACTTTCAGCAACGACTGGAACAAGTGTAACTGCTAATCCTGCTGTTACAACTGTCTACACTGTTGTGGGAACAATTGGTGGCTGTACTGGATCGGCAACTTCGACTGTGACGGTTGAACCAAATCCAGTTGTTGGCGTCAATTCACCAACAATTTGTGCGGGTGGTTCAGCAACGTTAACAGCAACTGGTGCTACTTCTTATGTTTGGTCACCAGCTGGCGGGCTTTCAGCAACAACAGGCACTTCTGTAACTGCGAATCCTGGAACAACAACTGTTTATACCGTAACTGGAACAACAGCAGGATGTACAGGTACAGCAACTGCAACCGTGACTGTGAATCCAATTCCTGTCATAAATGTCAACAATGCAACAATTTGTGCAGGAGGTTCTGCTACATTAACAGCGACAGGAGCAACTTCCTATGTTTGGTCACCTGCTGGCGGACTTTCAGCAACAACTGGTGCAAGTGTTACAGCCAATCCAGCAGTTACAACCGTCTATACAATTGACGGAACAGATTTAGGATGTACTGGAACAACAACCGCTACCGTAACGGTGAATGCGAATCCAGTTGTGAATGTGAATAATGCAACGATTTGTGCAGGTGGTTCAGCAACACTTACGGCAAGTGGCGCAACAACGTATGCTTGGTCGCCAGCTGGTGGACTTTCAGCAACAACTGGTGCTTCCGTAACTGCAAATCCTGCTGCAACAACTGTTTATACAATAACTGGGACAACTTTAGGCTGTACAGGAACAACAACCTCTACAGTAACTGTTGATCCCAATCCAGTAGTGAATGTGAACAATGCCACGATTTGCGCTGGTAGTTCTGCTACGTTGACAGCTGCTGGAGCAACATCTTATGTGTGGTCACCAGCTCTTGGACTTTCAGCTACAACAGGAACATCTGTAACAGCAAATCCAGCTGTGACAACTATTTATACGATAACCGGAACAACAGGAGTTTGTACTGGAACAGGAACTTCAACTGTGACAGTAAATCCTTTACCAGGAGCTGTTGCAAATAATAATGGACCGCTTTGTCCAGCAGATCAGTTGAATTTAACAGCTACCAACGTAGCGGGAGCCACTTATAGTTGGTCAGGCCCAAATGGATTTGCTTCTGCTCTACAAAACCCAACGATTGCAAGTATTGTTGCGGCCGATGCGGGTGTTTATACGCTGACTGTTACGCTCAATGGCTGTTCTTCAACAACAACGACTACATTAGCGCTGAATCCTGGATTATCGACTGTTATTAATCCTTCAGGACCCTATTGTTCAAATGGAAATCAAGTAACATTAACAGGTGCTAGTCCCGGAGGAACATGGACAGGAAATGGAATTGTCAACGCTGCTACTGGATTGTTTGATCCATCTTTGGCACAAATAGGAAATAATACAATTACGTATGACGTACCAAATGGCTGCGGAGTACCTTCTTCTGCAACGATTGTTGTGTTAGCAATACCAACAGTGAATTTTAGTCCAGATGTTACATCAGGGTGTGCGCCTTTGGCTGTAACCTTTACGAACACCTCTACTCCTGTTGGTTCATCAGTGAATTGGAATTTTGGGAATGGAACCTCATCCAACACGGTTGCATCAGCGAATGCTGTTTATTCAAGCGAAGGATGTTATGATGTAACACTTACCGTAACGGATGCTCAAGGATGTACCAATAGTGCAACATCCAACAGTATTGTTTGTGTATTGGCAGAACCCAACGCTGCGTTTACAGTGAATGATCAAGAAACATCTATTACAGATCCGAATTTTCAATTTATCAATACGTCTTCCAATGCCGTTTCTTACCAATGGACATTTGGTGATGGCACTTCATCTACGGGTGTGAGTCCGTCACATGCTTATCCAGAGGAAGCAGGCAATTATACTGTTGTTTTGATTGCAACCAATGCAGCAGGTTGTATTGATTCAACCAATTTGACGGTCTACATTAAAGAAGAACTGATTTTCTTTGTGCCGAATGCCTTCACACCAGATGGCGATGAGAACAACAATATCTTCCAACCCGTTTTCACCTCAGGATTTGATCCGTTCAGTTTCAATATGACAATCTACAACCGTTGGGGAGAAACCATTTTTGAAACGAAGAATGCCGATATTGGCTGGGATGGAAGTTATGATGGTAAATTAGTACCACAAGGAACGTACACTTGGGCCATCCGATTTAGGGATTCCAATAACGATAAAAAATTCGAATATTCAGGGCACGTGTTGCTGATTGAATAAGTTGAAAACGATAAAAGAGGAACAGGTATTGATGGATTTCGGTGCCTGTTTTTTTTGTTTCTTTTTTAGAAAATTGAATGTTCTTCAGATTGGCGAAAATCGTTGCTTATGGTACTAAATCACCAATGTTACTCATGAAGTTAAAGATGGCTCTTAAAACACGATAAATGCCTTTCAAAATCTGGAGTATTATGCGAATGATCCCGTTCCAAAAAGCTTTTAATAGGTTCATGAGGGCAATTCCATTTAGTTTCACTACCGTAAAGATTGCTCAATTATTAGATTTATTTCTGATTTATTTGGTAAACCCAAAAATAAATTCCTAAAACCCAAGATTGATTTTTTAATTACCAATTCATCAGGATTTAAGAACTCAACTATGTAGTTATTTGAATGAGGTATTTCCATTGTAAAAAGCATAATCGTTTTTGCTCCATTTAACTTACCTCTGACTTTTTTAGTAGAATTTAAAGGGATCTTTTTCAAAGTAACCGAATTGCGAATGTTTACTTGAAAACCAATTCCAAATGAAACGCTATGACCTCCTGATAAATAAATGATATGAATCCCTTTTGATAATGTCAAAACAGCACTTGGTTTGCTATATACATTAACCGTTTGAATCATGTTGCACTAGGTTATTAAATTGGTTTTTAAAACGAAGAAAAAACCTTTCACTCCCCCGACTTCTTCTTTTTGCGCAAATGTTCTTCTACTCGTTTTGTTAGTACTTGAAACAATAATTTGCTTTCTTTTTCGGTTAACTTTCTTCCAAAACGAATGGTTTTACCGCTATAATCAAACTCTAAGCGCTCGCCTCCACGAATCCAAGGTGAATTTTCCCAAGCCGTTTGAAATGAGTTGGGTTTAGGAACATGAACACGGATTTTCTCAATGTTTTCAATGTAATATTCTTTCGCTTTCCCATATCCTTTGATGGAATTTTTGAGCGTTAAAGAGATTTTATCCACTTTATACATTTCTTGACCATACATCAACCAGAAAAAGGAACGACCAACTCGAACAAAATAGTACGTCCAAAAGACCATGAACACAATTAAGATGAGGTGTTCTTCTTTTTTTAATGGAAAGGTATTCCAAGCTGCAATAATGGCTATTCCAATTGCAAACCACATAAAAAACCAAGCACCAATTAGCGCTTTAGCAATTCCAGTGTTTTCTGGTTTCACAACAAATGTTGTTTTGTGTTCTTGATCAAGATAACTGATGCGATTGCCAATCCATTTCATACTGCAAATATAATGGGAATAGGTGCGTTGGCAAATGAAGTTGGAATTGAATTCAAAAATTAACTGTTTATATGGGTTTACTTACCAATGATAAGCATCCTCATTCATCCAAGTACCTTGTACGCGCATCACTTGTTCTACAACATCGCGCACACAGCCTTTCCCACCATCTAATGGCGATTGATAATGACAAGCAGCTTTTACTTCTACAGCAGCGTCTTGTGGACAGGAACTCAAACCAGCTAAGCGCAATACGGGAAGATCTGGGATGTCGTCTCCCATGTACAATGTTTCTGTATCAGAAAAGTTGAATTCTTTCTTGAGTTCGTTGTAAACAGTCAATTTATCGGAAGCACGAAGACACACCCTTATTACGCCCAAGCGCTCTAATCGGTCTTTCACATCTTCTGAATTTCCACCAGTAATAATGAAAATCTGATACCCTTTTTTTGCAGCATATTGCAATGCATAACCGTCTTTTGAATTTAAGGTGCGGATCACAGCTCCATTGGCTAATGTTACTTCGCCATTGGTCAATACACCATCAACATCGAAAATCAAGGTGGTAATGGATGGGAGTCGTTCTTTATAACTTATCATGGTCTGAAAATCGTTGTTGAATACTTGCTGTTAGAAGTTCGTAGATCTTGGCTTCTTCTGATGGAAGCATTGAAATATGCTGTTGGATCGTTTGTTGATCGTTTCTTCTTGCTGGTCCTGTTTGTGCATCTTTAGCTGTCTGAAACTCCAGTTTAGCTAGTGTTTCATTGAGCAAGGGTTGAATCCATGCAAAAGGCAATTGTGCTGCTTGCAACTGTTGTTGGGCAATATCAATGAGGTGATTGGTGAAGTTATTGGCGAAAACAGCAGCCAAATGAAGGGTTTTTCGCTTTTCCCATTCCAATTCGACCACAGTTCGACTCATTTTTTTACCCAACTCTAAAAGAATTCCATTGAAATCTACCGTATTGCTTTCTATGAATAGCGGAATGACCGAAAAATCAGTTGCTTTTGACTTGGAAAAGGTTTGTAATGGATAAAAAACCCCAATAGGTGTATCGAGATCGAGTGCCAACACATTAAACGTACCAGAAGTTGCAACAACAGGCGCAATCGGAGCAAGAATTGGAATTAAGTCAATCAAGGTATCATCTGGTGTAGCGCAAATGATTAAGTCACTTTTCTGTAAATCAGCTAGATTACGAGTTGCTTTTGCACCAACTAAGTTTGCTAACTCTTGCGCATTCGTGTTTGATTTACTAAAAATAAAATCAACTCCAACACCCGAATTGGAAAGTGCTTTACCCAAATGATAAGCAACATTCCCAGCTCCTACAATTGATACCGATGTAATGGATTTCATACGATTCAAAAATACCGATTTTGAGGCAAAGTGGTACTGCTTTCAAAACAAAAGAGCGTCCAATGAATGAACGCTCTTTGCATGGTAGCATTTAGTAGTAGTAGTGTGTGCTTTTATTATTCTTTGATAACGAGTCTTTCAGATTGTTTTGTTCCTTGTGAAAGCACCGTTACTGTATAAATTCCAATTGCTAATTTGCTACAATCAACTGTGATACCATTTGGCATTTCAGTATATGTTACCTCAACCATTTTTCCTACTGGATCTGTAATGGTAACTTGCTCAATGTTTTTGGTATCCATAATCACACTAAAGCTTTGTTTAGCTGGATTCGGATAGATGGACATTTTTTCAGTTTTTACAGTATTCACTGATAAAATACTTGTGTAAGAAGGTGTTCCATTAAAATCAACTTGCATCAGGCGATAATAACCGATTCCGCTCACTGGTTTTTCATCTGTATACGTGTAATTGTGGTTTTGAGAAGAAGTTCCATTCCCTGCAACTGCTCCAATTGTTTCCCAGATTTGACCATCAGCGGAACGTTGAACAAAGAATTGCTCATTGTTTTCTTCTGAATCCGTCGACCAAGTCAAGATTGCTTTACGGTCTTGGAATTGAATATCCCATTGCGTATATCCAACTGGTAAAGGAACAATCGCACAGTTCGTACTTGCTGTATTTGCTGCTGCTTCATTGATATTGATCGTTTGCACAACATTCGCAAAGTTAGTCACTAACAAAACGTATACCTGTCCACCTGTTACTCCGTTTACAATTGCTTGCTCAATAGGAGATGGAGAATAACTGCAATCTTGTGGTACACCATACGAATTACAGTTGGCAACAGCATTTGCTAAGTTTGGAAAAGGACCCCAGATTTCATAATCTACGTCTGATCCAGCTGTAATATCAATGACCAAATTCCCAGGGTTGGCAATTTCTAAATAGTACCAACTTGGGTTGGGAGAAGTAAAGAGACAGTCGTAATTGTTTCCAGAATTGATTACATCGGCTGAAGAACCTCCAGCATTAGCTATAAATGAAATAGGTGAACCAGAACAAATAGGGCTAGGAATAACACAAGTTGTATTTCCAGCTGCAGGAGCTGCAGCACTCACACAAATGTTAAATGTTCCAGTACCACCTCCGTATTGCCAAAAACGAATCAAGTATGTTACGCCTGGGGTAAGTCCTCCAGCAGATATAGCAGGCATAAGACCTACTGCATCATCACTACACGTAATTTGTGTAAATGCTCCACAAGTACCTGAATAAAGTGCCATCACTCCATCAGAAATGCTTCCAGCTGAAGTTTGGATGTTTATACTTCCAGATGCAGGAGCTATAAATGAATACCAAACATCTGGTCCCATTGAGCCACAGCTTGGTGTTCCTCCGTTGGCAGCGTTTGTTGATTGAGTAGAACCAACAGTAGTACCTGCTTGCATTGTACAACCTACACCAACTGCAATATTCGGTGCTGTGATAGAACCAACTGTACAAGGTGTGTTGCTTTGCGCTGAAACATGATTACCAATCATGCTAAGTGCTATTATGGAGAGTATTCTGAGTTTCATCTGTAGTGTATTAATGTAAATAACTTAGTTGTTGTCAAACGCTTCTTTAGTCTTCGTATAATTGAACGTCTTTTGCTGTGAGTTGCTCACCTAAGAGAATCAAACAACGTGGATTATCTAAATAGGCCTGTTGACGAGTAGCATCCGCCGAATCAAATTGAGAACGCGGCAATAGTTTAACATCAGAATTAAATGCTAACCAGTTTTTAACGATCGCTAAATCCTCCGCTTTGCCAGGTTTGTTTGAATCATTGGATGTACTTTTTGATTGCGCATCATGTTGTTCAATTGCTGCCAGCGTTATTTTATCTTGATAAATAAGAACATTCGATCCAAGTAGTTGCTGTTCCTTTTCTGAAAGGCTTGAATAGCGATCTGAAGAAATGAACAGAGTTGTAGGATGTGAACTTTGCCATTGTTGAATAGTTTGTTGTTCATCTTGAGCGATAGCTGCTGAATTGATCGCTCCAAAGAGTAGTAAGTAGATCCATTTCATAATCGTTGGTTTTAACTAATAGACGCATTTTTTTTGTCTGTAGATAATGAGAATGAATAATCTACAAGTATGGTCGATTAATTAAACACTTTGAGTGAATATTAGGATAAAAATAAAATGTTAAGATTTAAATAACTCAATCAAAACACTGATAATCAGTGTTTTAATATTTATTTATGATAAAGCCCTAAAAAATAAAGGGTTGCCAATATTGACAACCCTTTACTAAAAATATACTAAAACGATTTACTTACCGTGACACTGTTTGTATTTTTTTCCACTTCCACACGGACATGAATCATTTCTTCCGATTTTAGGTTCCACAACAACGGGTTGTTGTTTTTCACGTGTTTGATTAGAGTTGCGAATTGCTTCCTCATAACCTTCACTTCCTTGAAAACGTGGAGGAGGTGTGCTACTTGTTGTATCGTTGGTTTGTGTTTGTGCTTTTTCGTAATTGTTTTGCGCAATTTCACGATTGGTACTCGTTACTTCTTGTTCTTGACGCAAATCAGCTTTCACTAAAAACTCAATGGTTTCTGCACTCAAACGCGCCATCATTGTTTTGAATAATTCAAACGATTCGAGTTTGTAAATCAACAACGGATCTTTTTGCTCGTAAACAGCCTGTTGAACAGAAGTTCGAAGGTCGTCCATTTCACGTAAATGCTCTTTCCATTCATTGTCAATCATTCCCAACACAATATTGCGTTCCAATGCTTTGCTGATCGATTTTCCTTCGCTATTGTAGGCTTCTTCAAGGCTAACAACAATTTGTGTTTCCTTACGACCATCTGATAACGGCAATACAATGTTGCTGTATTTGCTCGACATCGTTTCATGTACATGCTTAATTTGAGGATAAGCTCGCGCACCTATTGCTTCGTTTTTACGGTTGTAATGCTCTTGTACTCCCATATAAACTTCATAGACCAAGTCATTAAATGGTGTTTTTTTGAAGCTTTCTTCGCTTGCTGGCGATTGCATTCCGAGGACACGCATCATTTCCAAATCAAACTCATTGTAATCGCCACCTTGATGATTGGAGACAATGGATTCAATCACATCGTAGAACATATTCGATACATCTAAATCCAATCGATCACCAAAGAGTGCGTTGTGACGTTTTTTGTAAATGGCTTTACGTTGCGCATTCATTACGTCATCGTACTCCAATAATCGTTTACGAATCCCGAAGTTGTTTTCTTCTACTTTTTTCTGAGCACGTTCAATCGATTTTGATACCATACCATGCTGAATCACTTCACCTTCTTTCAAACCTAGACGGTCCATCAATTTGGCAATTCGTTCAGAACCAAATTTACGCATCAAATCATCTTCCAATGAAACGAAGAATTGTGATGAACCTGGATCACCTTGACGACCAGAACGACCACGCAACTGTCTGTCAACTCGTCGTGAATCGTGACGTTCTGTAGCAACAATCGCTAAACCTCCAGCAGCTTTTACACTTGGAGCTAACTTGATATCTGTTCCACGACCAGCCATATTGGTTGCAATGGTAACAGCACCCGGTTTACCAGCATCTGCAACAATTTCTGCTTCGCGTTGGTGATGTTTGGCATTCAAAACCTGATGAGGAATGTTTTTCATTTTCAACATACGACTCAGTAACTCGGAAATTTCTACCGTTGTTGTTCCAACAAGTACTGCTCGTCCTTCTGCTACTAATCGTTCTGTTTCTTCAATAACAGCTGCGTATTTTTCACGACCTGTTTTGAATACTAAATCTTGACTATCTTTTCGTGTTACTGGACGATTCGTAGGAATCACAATAACATCCAATTTGTAAATGTCCCAGAATTCTTTTGCTTCCGTTTCAGCTGTTCCTGTCATACCCGCTAATTTGTGGTACATACGGAAGTAATTCTGAAGCGTAATGGTTGCATACGTTTGTGTTGCTGCTTCTACTTGAACATTTTCTTTGGCTTCAATGGCTTGGTGCAATCCGTCGGAATAACGGCGACCTTCCATAATACGACCAGTAGATTCATCAACAATTTTAATCTTACTATCCATGATCACATATTCCACTTCTATTTCGAAAAGGGTATATGCTTTCAATAATTGAGTAACAGAATGAATGCGCTCTGATTTCACACTGTAATCACGAATCAACAAATCTTTACGCGATTGGAATTCATCAGCAGGGAGTTGTTGTTTTTGCAAGTGAGTAATTTCTGTACTGATATCTGGCATTACAAAGAATGTGCGATCATCTTTTCCAGAAATCAAATCGATTCCTTTTTCGGTTAATTCAACCGTATTATTTTTTTCATCAATGACAAAGAACAGTTCCACATCAATTTTCTTCATGTGTTTTCCTTGTTCCGCCATGTAATGGTTTTCCGTTTTTTGCAATAAAGCTTTAATTCCAGGTTCTGAAAGGAACTTAATCAGGGCTTTATTTTTCGGTAAACCTCGGTGAGCTCGTAGCAAGGCAATTGAACCTTCTTCTAATGCCGTTTTGGTATCCGTTTTATCATCTGAAGGTGCATTAATAAAAGCTAACAAACGTTTCGCATCAGCTAATGCCTGATTGACATATTTACGTTGCGCTTCCACCACTACTTCTACACGTGGTTTTAATTCATAGAATTCATGAATATCTCCTTTAGGTGTAGGTCCAGAAATAATCAATGGTGTTCGTGCATCATCGATCAAAACGGAATCGACCTCATCGACAATCGCATAATGGTGCTTGCGTTGAACTAGATCTTCCACAGCACTTGCCATGTTATCACGCAAATAATCGAAACCAAATTCATTATTCGTTCCAAATGTGATATCAGCGTTGTAAGCTTTTCTTCGTGAAGGAGAGTTCGGTTGATGTTTATCGATACAGTCTACCGTAAGCCCGTGGAATTGATACAAAGGTCCCATCCATTCCGAGTCACGTTTTGCCAAGTAATCATTCACCGTTACAAGGTGAACTCCTTTTCCAGAAAGTGCATTCAAATAAACTGGTAAAGTAGCCACTAATGTTTTCCCCTCACCTGTTTGCATTTCAGCAATATTTCCACGGTGAAGTACAGCTCCACCCATCAATTGCACATCATAATGCACCATGACCCATTCTACATCCGTTCCTGCAGCCGTCCATTTGTTGTGCCAAATAGCTTGGTCTCCAGTAATGGTAATACCATCTTTTTGAGTTGATAAATCGCGGTCTAACTGAGTTGCAGTAACGGTCAATTGACCATTTTCTGCCCAGCGACGTGAGGTTTCTTTAACAACAGCGAATGCTTCAGGAAGAATAGCTTCAAGTACCTTTTCAATCTCTTCGTTGATTTCTTTCTCAGAACGATCTACTTCATCATACAAATCTTCTTTATCATGAATCGATAACTCCGGATTGTTAGCGCGTTCTTTCAAATCAGCAACTTTTGCCTCTAAAGCTGCGGTTGCATCCTTTACTTGTTGTTGAAAACGTGCAGTTCTCCCACGTAACTCATCATCACTTGCGTTTTGTAAGTCAGCACTGAATGCCTTTACTTGATCGATAACTGGTTGATACTGTTTTCGATCTGTAGCTGATTTATCTCCTAAGAGCTTCTTTAATAGTCCTCCTAACATGGTATATTTAAAAAATACGAAGTCCAAAAATAATGAAATTCCCGTGCTTCTTGGTTATTTTGTGTGTTCGGTTCGTCATAAATTATTCCAAAAGAAGTTCATCTGCCAAATTGGCGCTTTTTAAAGGTCGATTGTCAGTAAACTGATGAAAACTATTCTAAATTCTGTATTTGCAGTTCCTCATAACCTATTATCTTTGCAGGCATGCAAGAAATGATTTTAATTTTGGATTTTGGCTCACAATACACGCAATTGATAGCGCGTCGTGTGCGTGAGTTAAATGTTTATTGTGAAATCCATCCGTGGAATAAGGTTCCTGAATTGGGAGAACACATCAAAGGTGTTATTCTTTCTGGAAGCCCATTTTCTACACGTGATCCTGAGTCCCCAAAACCTGATTTGAGCACTATAAAAGGTCAGTTTCCCTTATTGGGAGTTTGTTTTGGTGCACAATACATGGCACAACAATTTGGTGGTGAAGTGTTGCCTTCCAGTATTCGTGAATATGGTCGTGCGAATTTATCCTATGTGGATATTGAAAATATTCTTACAAAAGGAATGACCAATGGTTCGCAAGTTTGGATGAGCCATGGTGATACGATTAAAAATGTTCCTTCGAATTATAAAGTCATTGCAAGTACAACTGATGTTGCTGTTGCTGGTTATATGATTGAAGAAGAATTGACGTTCGGAATTCAATTTCATCCGGAAGTATACCATTCTTTGGAAGGTGCAACCTTATTGAAAAACTTTATTGTTGACATCTGTGGATCAGATCAAAGTTGGACTCCTGACTCTTTTGTAGAAACAACAGTGGCTCAATTACAAGAGCAATTAGGGAATGACAAAGTCATTTTGGGGTTATCTGGTGGCGTTGATTCATCGGTTGCTGCGATGTTATTGCACCGTGCTATTGGCGATCGTTTGCATTGCATTTTTGTAGATAATGGCTTGTTGCGGAAAGATGAATTTTCATTGGTTTTAGAATCGTACCAAGGTTTAGGATTAAATGTAAAAGGAGTCAATGCTTCTGATCAATTTTATGCAGCTTTGGAAGGATTATCTGATCCTGAACTGAAACGAAAAGCGATTGGTAAAGTCTTTGTTGATGTTTTTGATGCTGAATCGAAATTAGTTACAGATGCCAAATGGTTAGGACAAGGAACGATTTATCCTGACGTTATAGAATCAGTCTCTGTTAATGGCGGCCCATCACAAACCATTAAATCACACCACAATGTTGGTGGATTGCCAGATTACATGAAGTTACAAGTGGTAGAACCGTTGCGTTTATTGTTCAAAGATGAAGTGCGAAGAGTAGGTCGTTCATTGGATTTACCCACAAACATATTAAACCGTCACCCGTTCCCTGGTCCTGGATTAGGCATTCGAATCTTAGGGGAAGTTACAGCTGAAAAAGTGCGCATTTTACAAGAAGTAGATGCGATTTTTATTAACGGTTTGAAAGAACATGGATTGTACGACGATGTTTGGCAGGCTGGAGCGATTTTCTTACCTATTCAATCAGTTGGAGTAATGGGCGATGAACGCACCTATGAAAATGCTGTTGCATTGCGCGCTGTAAGTTCAACCGATGGAATGACTGCTGATTGGTGTCATTTACCGTATGAGTTTTTGGCAACGATCTCCAATCGCATTATTAATAATGTGAAAGGAATCAACCGCGTTACGTACGATATTAGTTCTAAACCACCTGCAACCATTGAGTGGGAATAAGATGGCACACCAATTGCAAACCACACCATAAAACTGAGGCTATGAAATATCTTTTGATCATCTGCACACTCCTAATGGGAAATCTGTTGTTTTCTCAAACGGAGGACCAAGTATTTGAATACCAAAAAGGGAAGAAATACATTGTGCATTTTGTACAAACAGGCAATACACTTTGGGGAATTCAGGAAACATTTAAAGTTCCTGCGAAAGACATTATCGCTGCCAATCCTGGTGTCGAAAAAGGGCTTACCGAAGGTCAGAAATTACTGATTCCTGCTGGTGTTGCTGAAGCGAAATATCCAGATGGGACATTGATCAAAGAGCACACAATTGTAAAAGGTGAAACAGTCTATAAATTGGTCAAAAAAGAAGGATGTACTTTAGAAGAATTCACTAAACTGAATCCCGGTACAGAAACTTCATTAAAGCTTGGTCAAGTGGTTCGAATTCCACTTAAATCAATTACTGAACAAGTAAAAGAACCGGTCGTGACACAACCTGTAAAGGAAGTCGAAACAACAGTAAACTTTTCGGATACGATCATTTCACACACCGTATTGGATCATGAAACATTGTATTCCATTTCCAAGCGTTTTATGGTACCAGTGGAAGAATTACAAAAATTCAATAAACTCAAATCCACCAATATTAAGCCAGGTCAAGTACTTCAGATCCCGTTAAAAAAGGAACAAATCAAGCAAGTTGAAATCAGAAAAGTTGTTGAGATCGAAGAAATCAAAAAGGTCGATGAGGAATTGTTATTCAAGCAAAAAGATCAGTACAATATTGCGATGATGCTTCCATTTTACTTAGATGGCGGTGAACAAGGATTCAAGTCTATTGCAACTGAATTTTACATGGGTGTTCAATTGGCGATTGATTCACTGGAAAAATTGGGTTTCAATGCCAAAGTATACATCTATGATGCGAAGAATGACAGCGCAGCAATTGTCAACTTGCTTAAAAAACCTGAAATGAAACAAATGGATTTGATTTTCGGTCCATTGATCCCACAAGGTGCTGATATTGTTGCATCTTGGTGCAAAGCAAATAAGATTCGAATGGTTTGTCCCTCTTCTTGCAACGGTTCCGTTTTGAAAGAGAATCCGTTCGTTTACGCAGCAATGCCAACAGATATTACTTTGCAACATATTTTAGCGAAATATACATTAGAGAATCATAGCAAGGATCAAATTGTGTTAGTCAATACAGGCAATGCCAAGGACAAAGAGTTGTATGATGCTTACCGTGAACGTTTTATGGAGCTTTCCCCAGCAAAAGGGAATGTTAAGTTGATTGAAATCAAAACAGATGACCTTGCAGCTTACATCCGTAAAAATGGAAATACTGTCTTTATTGTTCCTACACGTGATAAATCTGCAGCAATGAAATTCATGAATACCTTGCATAAATCAGGTTCTAAAGCAGGAAATGGCACCATTTCAGTTTTTGGAACAAAAGACTGGGGTAATTTTGAAGATATCAAAGGTGTTTTGAAGAATAAATACAATTTGCATTGGGCTTCGTCAAATGATTTAAATTATACACTTCCTGAAACGAAAAAATTGGTGCGTAAATACAGACGTAAATACAAATCTGATTTAACAAAATTCGGAGCGCATGGTTTTGATATCATGTTCTACTTTGCCAATACCTTATTAATGGAACAAGCTTCTAAAGAAGGAGTGATTAATGCCATTGAGATGGAACAAGTTGGTCTTGGTAATGGATATGAAAATAACCAAGCATACATTTTGAAGCATGTTGAATATGAACTTGTAAGAGTTGGAATAGTCCATGAATAAAGAACAAATTGCTGAAGGAATGCGTGCTTTGCAACTTCACATTTGTGCCGAATTGGAACAAATGGATGGAGGAGCAGTATTTTCAGAAGATGCGTGGATTCGTGAAGAAGGTGGTGGTGGATTTACGCGTACCATTAAAAACGGGAGTGTCCTTGAAAAAGGTGGTGTAGCTTATTCAGCCGTTCATGGTCCAGTGAGCGAAGTAATGAAAAAACAATTGCAATTAGAAGGTGAATCGTTTTTTGCTACTGGTGTTTCTATTGTTTTGCATCCACATAATCCACATGTTCCAATTATCCACATGAATGTGCGCTACTTTGAACTTAATACAGGAGAATACTGGTTTGGAGGTGGAATTGATTTAACACCACATTATATTATTCCAGCTCAAGCAGTCCTTTTTCATGAACGTCTAAAAACAATTTGCGATCAATTTGATAGCTTGTTTTATCCGAAGTTTAAACCGTGGGCAGATGAATACTTCTATATTCCTCACCGCAAAGAAACACGAGGTATTGGAGGAATCTTTTTTGATCACTTGAACAATCATCCCAATTTGAACAAGCAACAATTGTTTGAATTCTGCGATCAGTTAGGCCGTAATTTCCCCATCATTTATAGCGAACAAGCAAAATTAGGAAAAGACAAATCGTTTTCTGAAGAGCATTTAAAATGGCGAGATCTTAGAAGAGGTCGTTACGTAGAGTTTAATCTGGTACATGATCGCGGAACTAAATTTGGACTCTTCAGTGGTGGTAGAACCGAATCCATTCTGATGAGCCTTCCTGCAGTTGCTAATTGGGAATATGATTACAAAGCCGTTCCAGAATCTGAAGAAGACAAGACCTTGAAATGGCTTTCAGGACACCAAGACTGGATCGCAATCTAGTTAAACACACATTCGATCCATTTTGTTGTAAATCAGGTCAATTTATTTACCGCTATTGATCATTTTGCGCCTTTCATCGAAAATCAACCACTGTTTTGTTAAAATAATCATACTTTAGGCAACCAATTTTAACACTACTCGTTAAGAGGTTAATCTTACGATACTATTATGAAAAACTGCTACTTTTTTGTTGTGTCTTTTTTTGTTTCAACTTTGGCTTTTGGTCAACAAGGAACAGAACGTCAAGTTAAAGAATTAAAACCCATTAAGTCTGAAGCAACTGGCTCTAAACAGTTGACTGCCGTTCCTGATTCGTTGGAAAATGAATCAATTGCACATTTAGATGCATTGATTACTGCTATTGATAATAAAGTTGCTTATGTAAACAATGATCAAACGATGCGTGAAAAAGCCTTGGCAGATGGTTGGTTTGATAAAATGGCAGCCAACAGAAAACGGGCAGTAGCACGTAAAGAAGCTTTAATTGCAAGCACTACTACTAAATAAAGCACTATCATGAAAATTACTCACACTACTCTTGTTTTTGCTTTGGTTTTATTTTGCTCCCAACAACTTTTTGGTCAAGGGGCTTCATGTGCAACAGCTGAACCTTTTTGTACAGAAAACGGTGCGGCTTTTCCCGCTTCTACAAGTACTATTTCAGAAGCAGGCCCAGATTATGGTTGTTTGTTAGATCAACCCAATCCAGCTTGGTACTACCTTCAAATTGATCAATCAGGAAATATTGATATTGCTTTATCCAATTCTAATGTCGAAGACATCGATTTTATTTGCTGGGGCCCATTTAATACATTATCCAGTGCTTGTAGCAATCTAACTGGTGGTGGAGGATTTGATTTGTGTACCATTTTTGGAACATATCCTTGTGGCAATATTGTCGATTGTAGTTTTGATATGGCTGCAACGGAAGAAATTAATATTCCCAATGCTGTTTCAGGTGAGTACTATATGGTACTAATCACCAACTTTTCAGGAGTAGCAACAGATATTTATGCACAAACATTGGGAACCAGTACGGGAACTACTGATTGTTCCATTGTAACGCCTCCTTCTGATTGTTTAATGGATTTTTTCTCTGCAAATATCAGTGCATGCGATCCAGGAAATACGTTCGGAATTTCGGGTGATTTCACATACATTGACAATCCAGGAACAGGAACAATTGTTGTTGTAGTAGATAATGGAACAACCACTTATACACAGACATTCAATCCACCATTCGTAGATGGACAAACCTATAGTTACAATATAACGGGGATTCCAGCTGATGGTGCCGCTTCTACCATTTCTGTTTATTTTACAGATGATCCTGCCTGTACACAAACGATTACTTACAATGCGGTGGCTGATTGCAGTTGTGCAGCGAATATTGGTACATTTTCTGAAACAGTTTCCGGTCAAAGTAACATCGATTATGTCTTGTGTTTTGGTGATGATTTAGATGTGAATACAAATAACGATTTCACCAATCCAGATGAAGCATTTAATCCTCCTGGTCCTACGTATGATCCTGGAATTGGTTGGTTGGTGTATTCATGCCCTCCTACAATTGGTTTAACGCCAAGTGCAAATGAAGATGTTATTAATGATCCATGTTTATTAGGTGTTTGGGGTTATGGAGATTTAGCTGAAACGAATGATCAGTATTGGATTAATGCTTATCCTGGTGTATTTACGGATAACATCGTTTACTTCGTTCCAATTACTATGTACAGTATTGTTGACGGGTATTATAGTTATACCAACACTGCAATTGGATGTTATGATTTAGGAACACCCTATGCTGTTCAGTATTTACCAGAAATGACAATGGTTCAATCGGAAGATTGTACGACTGGCGAAGTAACTGCAACCTTTAATGGTGGTTTTCCCGCAATCGATGGATCACAATATTCAGTTGTACCCGGTTCAATGACTCCTGCAACAGCTGTATTTGTGAATACAACATGCTCTAGTGGTGGTGATATTGTGCTTGGAGGTCTTGTTGTTGGAGACAATTATTCCTTTGATGTTGAAGATGCGAATGGTTGTGCCTTGACTGTTTCTGGTGTAATGGACGGTTCTGGAGCCGCAACACTTACTTATCCGCAAACTGATTATTGTATTACAGATCCAAATACGTCTCCCAATTTAGTTGGTGTTGCTGGTGGAACGTATTCAAGCACAGCAGGCTTATCCATTAACGCTGCAACTGGAGTGATCACCATTGGAACATCTACTGCTGGAACGTATAATGTAACCTATGTTGGTCCTGGTGCAGCTTGCCCACCAAGTAGTACATTTACATTGACAATCCATGCGCTTCCATTGGTGAATGCAGGTCTAGATCAATCTGTTTGCCAAGGAACACAAGTGACACTTTCTGCTGCTGGTGATCCAGCAAATTATGTATGGAACAATGGTGTTGTGAATGGAGTAGCATTTATTCCAGCAGCAACTCAAACCTATACCGTTACAGCAACAACTGCTGCTGGTTGTGTGAATACAGATCAAGTTACCGTTACAGTGGAAACAGCACCAATACCTTCTTTTTCAGCTGATGTTACTGCAGGATGTTCGCCTTTGCAAGTTACATTCACGAACTTAAGTGGAGGTGTTAATTGTTTGTGGGATTTTGGAAATGGTGTTACAGCTGTTGGTTGTAACCAAGTTGTTGCAAATTTTGTAAATGTTGGCTGTTATGATATCACGTTAACATCTTCGACTGCGGCAGGATGCACAGGTACAACCGTTTTACAAAACTACATTTGTGTAAGTCCAGATCCAATTGCCAGTTTTACTCCAATTCCTTCTATCATGTCTGAATTGGATCCAACTACACAGATGTACAATAATTCCCAAAATGCTGTTAGCTATCAATGGAATTTTGGTGATGGAGAGATTTCAGTAGCAACTAGTCCATCTCATACTTATCCAGAAAATGATCCAGGTTCGTATGTGATTCAGTTGATTGCGACCTCCCCATTTGGTTGTACTGATACAGCTTATGCAACTGTGGTTGTTGAAGAAGAACTGATTTTCTATGTTCCAAATACCTTTACTCCAGATGGTGATGAGTTTAATCAATCCTTCCAACCAGTATTCAACTCTGGTTTCGATCCGTTTGATTTTAATATGCTCATTTTTAACCGTTGGGGTGAGATTGTTTTTGAAAGCAACAATGCTGAAATTGGATGGGATGGAACCTATGGCGGTAAATACGTTCAAGAGGGAACTTATACTTGGAAAATTGAATTCAAAACATCCAAAAATGATGCACATAAAATGGTTGTTGGCCATGTATCAGTATTGAGATAAGGATAAAATTCAGTTACTATAAGTTTAGTTAACTTATTCAAAAACAGAAGAATAACATATTTAACACTAGAAGTTATATATTTCACGTATATTTCTTTCAATCTGAAATAGATAGTCGATATAATTAGTAGATTTGTAGCACTTACTTACTACTAGCTTATGGCTTACTACTACATTACAAGAGCACTTTGTGTGTTGTCTTTTGTTTTCTTTAATGGTTCTCTTTTTTCTCAGGGATGCCCCAATGCTGATTTTACACAAGCTAATTTTAATGGTTGGCAAGGTTTTACAGGAAATTACACGAACCCTGGGCAAACTCCTGGAATTGTGGCTGGTAGGCATACCATCATTAATACACAAGGAATTGATCCTTATAGTTGTGGAGGATTGAACATGATTCCTCCAGGAGCTACAACATCTTGTCGGTTAGGAAACGATGGAACTGGTGCACAAGGTGAACAGTTACGTTATCAAATGACCGTAGATGCTAGTAATGCGTTATTTGTCTATAAATATGCCGTTGTATTAGAAGATCCTGGGCATTCACCAGCAGAACAACCCGAATTTCGTGTACGCATTTTAAATCAAGCAGGAGCACAAATTGGTGGTTCTTGTGGAATTTACACTGTTTATGGTGGTCAACCTGGTCAGAATTTTCAATCGTGTGGTGGTGTAACTTGGCTTCCTTGGACCATTGTTGGTGTCGATCTTACTGCATTTATTGGTCAAACTATTCAAGTGGAATTTTCTACAAAAGATTGTAGTCAAGCTGGACATTTTGGATACGCTTATGTTTCAGCGGAATGTATGCCTTTAATTCTGGATGTTGCCTACTGCGAAGGATCAAATGCAGTAACGATAACAGCTCCTCCAGGATTTCAAAGTTATTCTTGGAACCCAGGTGGCGCATCTACTTCTAGTATTTCAATCAATAACCCTGTCATTGGATCGATCTATTCCTGTACAATGACAACGTTTAGTAATCAAGGAAACTGCACGGTAACACTAAGCGCCCAAGTTGTTCCTACCTCAGTCGCAGCTGGTTTTCAATTTACGCCAGCCTGTATGAATGTGCCCATTCAATTCACAGACACCACAACCGTAGCGAATGGTACAATGAGTGGATGGAGTTGGGATTTTGATGATGGACAAACTTCTGCGCTTCAACATCCAACTCATACATTTACAACTGCTGGAAGTTTTGATGTTCAATTAATCAGTTCATCCAACGAAGGCTGCTCTGACACCATTGTGCAAACCCTCGAAATTTATCCATTACCTGCTGTTCAATTTTTGATGACCAATGAATGTATCAATGAGACAGTTGCTTTCACAAATCAATGCGCAAATCCTCAAACATTAACTTTTGACTGGAATTTTGGTGACGGTTCTGCTCATACAAGTACAACTGATCCTTCACATACTTATACAGCTGCTGGTCAATACACGGTTACACTCATAGCCGAAAATGCGAATACATGTGTGGATAGTCTTCAGCAAACACTAACAATATATCCACTTCCTATTATTGATGCAGGACTTGATCAGCAAGTCTGTCCCAATTCATCTGTCACCTTAAATGGAGCAGGTGGAACTTCCTATAGTTGGGATAATGGTGTCACTGATGCAATTGCTTTTGTTCCAGCTGCAACTACTACTTATACTGTTATTGGTACAGATGTCAATGGATGCCAGAACACAGATAATATGGTAGTAACCATTTTCAATCCACCAATTGTTTCTGCTGGACCAGATCAAGAAGTTTGTATAGGAACTGCTGTAACTTACCAAGGTTCGGGTGCAGTCAATTATACATGGGACAGCGGTGTAATTGATGCTCAATCGTTTGTTCCAGCTGTTGGATCTTTCACCTTTACGGTTACTGGTACAGATGCAAATGGTTGTCAAGATACCGATGATGCGGCCCTAGTTGTAAATCCAACACCACTTGTCAATGCAGGTGCAGATCAACTGATTTGTTTGGGATCAAGTACGCTTGTTTCAGCAGCTGGTGCAGTTGGTTATCAATGGGATAATGGAGTGACAAATAATCAGTTGTTTACGCCAGCAGTCACAACCACGTACACCGTTATAGGTACTTCCGCAGCGGGTTGTCAGGCAACTGATCAAGTTGTTGTTGCGATTGAGCCACCTACTACTGTAAGTTTTTCAGCTCCAATAACCAGTGGATGTGAACCATTGAATGTGAACTTAACCAATACTTCTACAGGAACACCAGGCGCTTCATGTTACTGGGAATTTGGAGATGGAACTAATGCAACAGGTTGTGGAACAGTGAATCATCAATACTTAAATCCAGGTTGTTATGATGTAGAACTCACCGTAACAACCGCACTCGGTTGTGTTTGGTCGACGATTGTTCCAGATTACATTTGTGTATTTCCGAATCCAGTAGCTTCTTTTGTACCCCTTCCAGGTATTTTAACTGAATTAGAACCAACTACAGTCATGAATAACACCTCAACAGGTGCGGTAACCTATAATTGGAATTTTGGTGATGGCAGTTTGTTTTCATCAGAAGAAGAACCCGAACACAGTTTTCCAACCAATCCAATTTCGAATTATATCATTCACTTAACTGCTATTTCAGATCATGGGTGTATCGATACTGTTTCACATTTAGTGATCATGAATGAAGTATTGATTTATTATGTTCCCAATACCTTTACGCCAGATGATGATGAATTCAACCAATCATTTCAGCCAGTATTTACATCAGGTTTTGATCCATTTGATTTTAATATGTTGATTTACAACAGATGGGGTGAAGTAGTATTTGAAACCAATGATGCAACAATTGGATGGGATGGTACTTATCATGGTGTGCGTGTACAAGAAGGTAGCTATACTTGGAAAATTGAATTTAAAACGACACTTAATGATGAGCGGAAGATTGTTCACGGATTGGTAAATGTTTTACGATAATACTCCTTTTGGAATCCAATAATAGGTAGCAATTGTTTCATTTTTTTTTATTCCTCAGACAACCTATTGATAATTCAGGCGTATTGTAAAGAGTACATACCATGAATTAATTACAAAAATGATAAAAACAATTTGTTGTTTCGGTTTATTGATATTTTCACTAGCACCTGTTTTTGCTCAAGAAACCATCGACCAGCGTGTAGTAAAAAACAGAGGTAAACAAGGCGAAGAATCCTTTAAATACAATAAAAATAGCTATAACTATTATTTGTTTGAACTAGATAAAAGCCATTGGATTACAACTGAATTGGCATTATCAATAGAAGATAAGGCACTCCTTCAACCAGCCTCTGAGTTCAAAAATTCAGAAAACCATCCCCTTACTTTAGAGGCAGTTCAATCTGAAACCTTTAATTTCTATGAATACGGGATTCGTTTGAAAAAAGAAAGCCGAATATGTATTCTTTTTGAAGATGGACAAGTACTTGTTTTTTATGCGATTCCAGAATTAACCAAATTGTTCACTACCAGCGACTCCAATACTAAATAACATGAGATTTATACTTTCAATTTTAACCGTATTTGTTTTAGGTTCTAGTGCTTTTGGGCAGAATATTGTTTTTTCGCCAGCTGTCAATGGTCAAACGTTCAATACCTGCGGTGCATTTATTATTGATTCAGGTGGACAAGGTGGGCCAGGCTATTCAAATAGTGAAACATCCATTATTACATTTTGTCCTAGTACACCTGGAGATATCGTTTCTGTTGTATTTAATTTATTTGCATTAAGTACTGTTGATGATAACCCAACTCCGGCAACAAATCTTGATTACATGGATGTGTATGATGGCCCTTCAGTTGCATCTCCAACTTTAGGAACGTATTCTGGAAATCAATTACAAGGTGTAGTCATCATTGCCACAGCGTTAAATCCAAGTGGATGTCTAACCTTTCGTTTTCGCTCAAATACAATTGGAACAGGAATGTTCTCGGCTAGTGTAAGTTGCGAAACTCCTTGTGCTACACCTACGGCTGCAGGTTCCATTATTGGTGGACCAACTTCGGATAGCATTCGTGTTTGCGTTGGAGATTTAGTTAGCTTCAATAGTGTTGGTTCATTCGCTGCTCCAGGTTTCAACTTAGTTGATTACCAATGGGATTTTATGGATGGTAGCGAAACAACAGGAGCAAACGTTTCTCACGCATTCAGTGTACCTGGTCAATATTTAGTACAATTATTTGTCTTTGATGATAATGGTTGTTCCAATACGAATTTGGTCGACTTACAAGTTTTTGTCGCAACAATACCCGATTTCACCGGCTTCCCCGGGGATACTTCTCTCTGTATAGGTGAAAGTATAACGTACACGGCAGATCCAGAATCTTACGAAGTACTATGGGATGGATTCCCTAACTCAAATTCAATACAAGATGGTTGTTTACCGGATACCTTATTAGGTGTTTCACAAGATGTTACCATTCTTCAAACAAATTTCACCCCTGGTGCAACATTAACGGATATTAATGATCTTCAAAGTATCTGTCTCGAATTGGAACACTCATTTATGGGGGATTTAGTCATCATTGTGGAATGTCCGAATGGTCAATCTGAGATCTTACATCAACAAGGTGGTGGAGGTACACAAATTGGTGTTCCAGTACAAGAGGATAATGTCGATTGTAGCGACCCTGCAACCCAAGGAGTACCATTCAACTATTGCTTTTCACCAACAGCAACTGAAACATGGGTAGAATGGGTCAATAATAATGGATTTGGGACAACCCTTCCAGCTGGAACATACGAACCAGTTGAACCAATGACCAATCTACTTGGTTGTCCGTTGAATGGTGTTTGGACATTGACTGTTATTGATAACTGGGCAGCAGATGATGGTACTTTATTTAGTTTCGCTTTGAATCTTGATCCTTCATTGATTCCTCCAGTTACAACATTTGAGCCTCAAATTGGTTGGGGAGCAGATTCATCTTATTGGGAAACACCTGCACCATTTATTACTTCACTTTCTCCAAATGCTGATGTTATAACAATCACACCAACAGCTGCTGGAGTTTATACGTATGTATACCATGTAATTGATGATTTTGGTTGCGAGCATGATACATCGGTTGTCATTACAGTAACGGACAATTTATTGCCAAATGCAGGACCTGATGTCGTTGTTTGTGACGGAGACCCAGTTCAATTAAACGGAAGTATCAATGGATTATCAGGGAGTTCACCATGTGATTATATTCTAACATTGGATGATTTGTTTATGGATGGTTGGGATGCAAATACAGTCACCGTAACGATTAATGGTGTGCCAACTGTTTATACAATTCCTGCTGGGACTGGAACACAAGCATTCCCAATTTCAATTCCACATGGCGCAACAGTAACTGTTCAGTTCTTTGATGCAAACAATTGGACATCTTGGGATTGTTCGTATAACCTTGTTGACCCGTATGGTAATCTCTTGGTATTGAATGGACAAAATTTTAATCCACCAACCATCAATCCTTTTGCTACTACTGCAGATTGTTTCAATGGGTATGTTTTCGGTTGGACTACAGGAATTGGTACTTTTAATGATCCAAACATTCCAGATCCGATAGGAACATTTACAGGTCCTGGTACAGTAACACTCACTGCTTACCCAGCCGGACATCCACTTTGTGCAACAACTGATCAATTGAATGTTACAATGTCGGCTTCGGCAGATCCAGGAAATGATAATGTATTGTCTATTTGTTCTGCGGGATCACCACAAGATTTATTTCCATTATTAGGGCCAACAGCTTCACCAAATGGAACTTGGACAAATCCTGCAAATAGCCCAACAACCATGCCTTATGATCCAGTAACGATGAATCCAGGCGCATATACTTATTCAATTGATTCGAATGGTTGTGTATCATCTGCGGTTATTACAGTGACTGAAATTGTAACATCCTTAAATTTAGCAATCAGTAATGTAACATGTTTTGGTGCAAATGACGGTTCTGTTGTTGCAACCACTACAAATGCGACAACTTATAGCTTAGATGGTGCTCCAGCTCAACCAATTGTTGGAAATACATTTACATTATCGAATTTATCTCCAGGCAATTATGTCTTAGATGTATTCGGAAATAATGGTTGTTCCGATCAAGAAACTTTTTCGATAACACAACCACAACAATTAGCCATTACGACTATTTCCCCAGATATTACAATTTGTCCGGGAACATCAACGCCTCTTACCGCAACAGGTTCAGGTGGTAGTTCACCGTATACATTTACGTGGTTTACTGGAACAACTGTTTTAGGTGCAGGAATACCATTCAGTGTGACACCGCTAACGACTACACAATACTGTGTCATTTTAAGTGAAGCGTGTGGTTCTATTCCAGATACTGCTTGTATGACGGTTTCCCACCCTAACCCAATTATTCCGTTAATTACCCCTGATGTAACTTCTGGTTGCTTTCCTGTTCCTATTAACTTCACGAATATGAGTACAGGAGGAATCGTTGGTTCAATGACTGTTGATTACGGAGATGGACAATCCGAAACACTCAATGGAATGACTGGATCAAATCATGTCTATGCTTTGCCTGGTGTTTATACAGTTACCATTACTGTGACTTCAGATCTTGGTTGTGTTTATACAGCCACTTTCCCGAACATGATCAAGGTATTCAACAAACCGAATGCAAGTTTTAGCATCAATCCAAATCCTGTTTCGATGTTTAATCCATTTGTGAACTTAGTCAATGGTAGCAGCAGCGATGTTGTTTCGTATGATTGGGATATTGTAGATGGTAACCCAGCTTCATCGACCAATGAAAATGTATATGTTCAATATCCAGATGGAATTGCTGCAAATTATGGAGTGACATTGTATGTTGTTAATGCGGATGGATGTGTTGATTCAATTCATCACGTTGTTCAAGTAATCAGCGAAGTGATCCTCTACGTTCCAAATACATTTACACCTGATGGTGACGAATTCAATCAAGCGTGGTACATCTTTATGGATGGAATTGATGTCTATGATTTTCAATTGATCGTCTACAACCGTTGGGGAGAAATTGTTTGGGAAAGCAACGACTCGAAAGCTGGTTGGGATGGAACGTATCATGGGAAAATTGTTCCTCAAGGAACCTATACATGGACCATTGAAGCCAAAGATATCACGAACGATGAACGACACCAATTTAGAGGTAGCGTCAATATTTTAAGATAACAATTAGAAATAATTGCTCCGTAAAAAGTAGTTGTAGACTTGATCTTCAACTACTTTTTTTTATTCACTTGAGTTTGATTACAACAAAGCAATCATTTACTTTCTAGCGGAAACAATTTACGTTCGTTTCAACGCAATACAAATGATATTGTCGTGTTGTGGTAAATCTGCATCTGTGAGAATGGGAACAAGTTTTGAACGGTGTTCTTTCGTGCCTTTTTGTTTGTAGAGTTGGTAGTTTCCGAGTGAACGTACAAAATCGGCGATTTCTTTTGGGGTGACACCTTTTGCTGTTTCACGTTGTTCGGAGACTTCAATTATCATAGAATCCAAGCAGTCTGAAAATGTAAAGCATAAACAATTATTAGCTAACTTCGTCATATAAAACAGTAATCTAATTATCTAAAATCTCATGAATATCCTAAGTGCTTGCTTGTTTGTTTTAATTACATTTTTTTCTACTGCTCAATTTGATGCTCCGATAAATTTAGATTATGGTAAAGTTGAAAATACTTGGTTTTTAAATTATGGGGATGTCGATGGGGATGGAAACATTGATATTGTAGGAGCAGAACCAAAATCTCTTTTCTGGTTTAGAAACTTAGGAAATAACACATTCAGTGATCGAAATATTATTGTCAAAAATCATTATTATGAGTACACTGAACTCAATATTGCAGACGTTGATAATGATCTAAATCTAGATATCATAACCAATCGAAATGGTATGATTATATGCAATAAAAATAATAATGGAATTTATTCAATAGATGGTGACACTTTGTGTAATTCAATTTTGGGACTCTATGTAACTAAAGTTTTTGACTTTGATAATGATGGAGATGAAGATGTTGTTTTCAGTACAAAATTCGGTAAAATTGGTTGGCTTAAAAATATAAACTCTGGAAGTTTTGCTTCTCCAGAATATCTTTTTACGAATTCTAATGCAGGCTATACTGAAATTGATTCATGTGACATCAATTCGGACGGTTTAATTGACATCCTTTTTACTACTGAAAATAACACAAAAATAAGTTGGCTAAAAAACTTAGGAAATGCCAATGTGTTTTCAGATGAAATATATAGTTATGCTAATGGTATCGGAGAATCCTTAATCTGTGATTTTAATAATAGTGGAACAAAAGATCTTCTTCTATATAAAAACAATCAATTATTGATATTTGAGGGTAATGGTCAAGGTGTATTCGAATTGCCTATAATTGATAGTATAAATTATAATAATGTGTACAATATTAAAGCTGTAGATTTAAATAGCGATTCATATCCAGAAATTATTAGCGGGTTTGCTTGGATTGAAAATGATCAAGGAGTTTTAGGTAATTCTCATCTTGTTCAACCACTATTGGGTTGGGAGGACTTACCTATTTTAATTCCGACCGATATGAATAACGACACTAAAGTTGACTTTATTTGTCTTGCAGGTGAGTACATTGGTGTTCGCTACTTTAACGGCTCTAACTTTGATAATCTAGTTTATGTATCAAATACACTAACTGATTGGAATTATATAATGGGGACAGCAGATTTAGATGCGAATGGAACGAATGATATCTATTCATTAAATAATGGTTTAAGATGGTATTCTAATATTGATGGCGATTTCGAGAAATGGCAACTACTAGATAATAATTTAGACGTTAATTGGGCAAGCGCGGGGGATCTTGATAACGATGGAGATGTTGATTTTTTGTATACTATTGATGAGGGAATAACAAGTCACTATTATGCCCTTTTAAACAACGGTTCTGGAATATTTACTAAAGAACTTGTGAATTCTTTACCTGAAAGTAACTTTGATTATTTTCAACTCTCAGATTTAAATAATGATGGTTGGATAGACCTTATTAGATGTGTTGACCATGCATTATATACTCAATTAAACGCTGGTGATGGTACATTTGAGCCTGAGATTCAACTAAGTGAATACATTGTGGGTGGATATTACTTAAGTAAGCAACCTACTGATATGAATGGAGATGGTTTGTTGGATCTTGTTTCTAAATCATCAAATCCATTCCAAGTTATTGTCTATATAAACAATGGAAATGGAACATTCACTTCTTCTATCTGGCCCATTACGGATGAATTTATTTCATTTCCAGAACAATCAGACCTTGTAGATATGGATAACGATGGAGATATTGATGCCGTCGGTTTAGGCATCGGATCCTCTTCTAATACAGAAATACTTTGGTTTGAAAATACTGGGAATAGTTTCTCAATTATTCATCCAATAAGTACTTCTAATGATGATATTGGAATTTCAGGTGTTGTATTGGCAGATTTCGATATTGATGGCGATTTCGATATTGTAGGTTCAAAATATTTTACTCCTTCTATTTTATATTTTAATAACCTAGGTAAAGGGCAATTTGAAAATGGAGTACTACAAACCCCTGCTTATATGAATCAAAATCAAATATCGACCAAAGCTGGATTGCTTATTGCTGCTGATTTATTTGGAAATACAACACCAGAGTTGATACATGATGGAACTGGCACTTTTGTTTATGAGAACCTATTGATTCCGCAAATTAAATCCGCAGTTGATGGGCTTCCATTTCCAAATCCATTCGAAACAATCGTGTCTTTTGATTTAGATTTAGTGAGTAAACCTCCTTATAATATAACATTTTATGATCAACAAGGAAAATTAGTGTTGGAATTAAACCTAATATACTATTCGACAAATAAAATTACACTGTCAAATCTTAAATCAGGTATCTATTTTGTTAAAATAATAAACCTAACAAATCAAGAATCTAAATTTCATAAAGTTGTAAAAAGTGACTGACAAAAACTTCTATTAACTATATGAACATCTAAAATTAATTAAAACTAGCGTTTTATGTTCGTTTCAACGCAATACAAATGATATTGTCGTGTTGTGGTAAATCAGCATCTGTGAGAATAGGAACAAGTTTTGAACGGCGTTCTTTCGTGCCTTTTTGTTTGTAGAGTTGGTAGTTTCCGAGTGAACGTACAAAATCGGCGATTTCTTTTGGGGTGACACCTTTTGCTGTTTCGCGTTGTTCAGAAACCTCGATGATCATGACTGGCAGTTGTTTTTTCAAGAGTTCTATTCCTCCTTGGAGCACTTCCAATTCAAATCCTTCGACATCAATTTTGAGCACATCAATGGTTGCGCCTTCCAATAAAGTGTCTAATTTCCAAACAGGCACTTCTACTCCATCCTGATCATCTTGTGCGAGTAATGAAGCTCCACCACGGTTGACATCCCAATTTTCATAAAGCAAAGCATTCCCATTCGTAGAACCCAATGCCACGGGGAAAACTTCCACGTTTTCACACTGATTGAGAGCCAAATTGTGTTGTAAAATTTCGATGGTCTTTGGATTGGCTTCAATGGCATAAACTGTACCTTCTTCTCCTACATACTGAGAAGCAATCGCCGACATTAAACCAATATTGGCACCAATATCTAAAAACGTAGAACCAGGTTTCAAGAAATCATTGAGTAATTGAATCGTGCCTTTTTCATAAGTTCCCGTTTCAAACAAGGATAATTCAACACCTTTATCAACGGAAGGATCAATCAAAAGTCTAACCCCATGAATGGTTGTTAAGATATGTTTTCCAGCTCTTTCGGGTGAAGGCAATAACAATTTCGGCAAAACAACTGACAATCGGCGAAAACCGCGCATGTCAATGTCACGCAACTTGGAGATGAGGAGATGCCTTAGTAGAAATGACCGGTTTGGAATGCTCATTAAATAATTCCGTTAAGAAAAGAATATCATCCCCCTCAATCCCCCTTCGAAGGGGGACGAAAAATCATCTAGCCAATTACGCATACAACTCCAACTGTTGGCTTGCGATTTTCTCATCTGCCAAATAGTCGTCATACGGCATCATTTTGTCAATGAATCCGTTTGGTGTAATTTCAATGATACGATTGGCAACTGTTGCAACCAATTCGTGGTCATGAGAAGTAAAGAGCATGGTTCCTTGATAGTCGCTCATTCCGTTATTCAACGCAGTAATCGATTCCAAATCCAAGTGATTGGTTGGCTCGTCCATCATCAACAAATTCGCCTTAGCCAACATCATGCGAGAAAGCATACAACGTACTTTTTCACCCCCAGATAGAACAGAAGCACTTTTCAACGCTTCTTCACCTGAGAATAACATACGACCTAAGAATCCACGTAAGCTTACTTCTTCACGTTCTTCGTCTGTTTGTGCGTATTGGCGCAACCAATCAATAAGTGATTCTTTTCCAGTAAAGAAACTGGTATTATCATTGGGTAAATAAGCTGTTGTAATGGTTGTTCCTAAAGTGATTTCCCCTTTTTCTGCTTCCAATTGACCGTTCAATACTTCAAAGAACATGGTAACAGCCAACGAATTTTTAGAAACAATCGCCACTTTATCACCTTTGTTCAGTGTGAAGTTGAGGTCCTTGAATAAGAATTCTCCTTCGTGTTTTTTGGTCAATCCACTGACAGTCATAATCTGATTTCCAGCATCACGTTCTTGGTGGAAGGTAATTCCTGGATAACGGCGACTAGAAGGCTGAATTTCTTCCAAATCGAGTTTATCGATGAGTTTACGACGACTAGTTGCTTGTTTCGATTTCGACGCATTGGCAGAAAATCGAGAGATAAAATCCTGTAATTCTTTTTTCTTTTCTTCTGCTTTTTTGTTTTTATCAGCACGTTGACGCGAAGCCAATTGGGATGATTGATACCAGAAGGAATAATTTCCAGTGAACAAGTTGATCTTACTGTAATCAATATCACACACGTGTGTACAAACAGTATCTAAAAAGTGACGGTCATGCGATACAACGATCACGGTATTTTTAAAATCGAGTAAAAAGTCTTCTAACCACGTAATGGTTTTCAAATCAAGGTCATTGGTTGGCTCATCGAGAATCAATACATCTGGATTACCAAACAATGCTTGCGCTAACAAAATACGTACTTTATATTCGGAAGTGATGTCTTCCATTTTTGTGTAGTGCTTGCTTTCGTCAATTCCAAGGTTGCTCAATAAAGTTGCAGCATCCGTTTCAGCATTCCAACCTTCCATGTCAGCAAATTCGCCTTCTAATTCAGAAGCACGCATTCCGTCTGCATCAGAGAAATCTTCTTTGGCATACAATGCATCCTTTTCAATCATGATTTCATACAAACGCTTGTGCCCCATCATTACGGTTTGCAACACTTCACATTTGTCAAACTCAAAATGATTCTGACTTAAAACTGCCATTCGTTTCCCAGGCTCTAGTTCTACACGACCACGCGTAGGATCTTGATCACCTGTAAGAATTTTAAGGAAAGTCGATTTTCCAGCACCATTGGCACCGATAACACCATAACAATTCCCTGAACCGAATTTGAGATTAACATCATCAAAAAGGATACGTTTTCCGAATTGGAGCGAAAGATTATTAACTGAAATCATGAGAGATACTTCGAAATTTGTTGCAAAGATAGGAAGTTTAAGTGAGTTTTTTTCAGTTCGGGAGTTTTTTGAGTTTATGGGTTTTACCGTTTGTACATTTTTTGAGTTAAACTTACCAATTCAAAAAACTCAGTAAACTCATGAAGTACCTTTTAGCGATTTGTTGTTTTGTTCAAATTAATGCGGCAGGGCAATCTATTCGGTACACGAACGAACTGAATGATACTGCGACATGGTCATTTTTTATACAGTATGAAAACGATTTATTCACCTCTACAGATCGCTATTACACACAAGGAACTGTGTTTGGTTATCAGCGAAATTTAACGAAAGAAACAAGGATCAATCAGTTTTTTTTCAAATTGCCAAGTAGCAAAAAAACCATTGGATTTGGACTAGATCATTTGGGTTTTACCCCTTCTACCATCCATTCTGATTCATTGTTGATTGGCGATCGCCCTTATGCAGCTACCATTCGGCTGAACACGGTTCTACAAACAACAGATACACTTCACAAACGATCATTCGCTTGGTCATTTTCACTTGGAATTATCGGTCCAGAAGCATTTGGAAAGGAAATCCAAACAGGAATTCACAAAGCCACCAACAATTTCCTGCCACTTGGTTGGCAACATCAACTCAATACGGGAATCTTATTGGATCTAGGTTTTGAAGCCCAACAACGGATTTTATCGATTCGGAAATGGGCCTCGTTTGATGTAACCAGCAGAGCAAACTTGGGACTCGGGCGAACAGATTTCTCCTTGGGTGGAAATGGGAGTATTCAACTTTCAAACAAAGCAATTGGAATCAAAGTTTTTGCTCGTCCAGCTATTCGTTTGGTTGGTTACGATGCAACGCTTCAAGGGTCAATCGTTGGAAAAACAGATGAATACCACATTGAAGCATCGCAACTACATCGATTGGTTTCAGAACAAGAAATTGGTGTACAAATAAAAATCTACAAGTTATGCATTGCTGCTTGGTATCATTTTCAATCTTCCATTTTTGAAGGAGGATTGAATCATAGTTGGGGTGGAGTGAAGGTAATTATCAATGTAAAATGAGCAATGTAAAATTGAACTTCGCATTTCGGCTACACTACGTTATGCTCAATGCGACTCAGTTCATTTTCGACAGGCTCAGTTCATTCTTGACATGTATTGTTGAGTAAAAGAAGCTTGGGGATTTTTAAAAAAATGATTTGTGCAAAAAACCTATCCTGCGGTAATGCATAAGCGTGAAGATTGATAGAATTTTACCTACTAATTAGTTAAAATTCGAATCTTTAAAAAAACCATTATGAGCGTTAAAAAAAACCTCTTATTTACTGCAGGAATTCTTGCTTCAAGCACTTTATTTGGTCAACAATGGTCTGGAACTGGTCCTATTTACAACAATCCGTTGACATCTTTTGTTGGAATTGGAACAACAACTCCTAACACCACATTAACTGTTTCTACAGGTTCTTCTAATCAAGGAATCCGCACCATTCAAACCGGAACAACAAATGCTTCAATAAGCCTTGTGAATTCCAGTGTAGGTGGAGGAAACTGGGCATTATTCTCTGGAGGATCAGGAACATCACTTGGTGCTGGAAATTTCAGTATTTTTGATTGGACACTTGGTTTGGATCGTCTATTCATTCAAAAAGCAACAGGTTATGTTGGGATTGGGACTATCGCTCCTCAAACGAACTTTCAGGTTAAAGGAAATTCTTTGTTCTCATCTATAGCAACTGGATCACCTGTTTCTGCTGCTTACATTAGAGGCAACAACGGATATTCTACCGCACTTTTACCAGAGTATACATGGTGGAACAATGACCAAACAGGGTTATTTCATCCAGCTTCAAATGTAGTAGGACTTACCATAGGCGGAACGGAAGCAATGCGCTTTAGTCCACTTCGATTTATGGGATTAGGAACTACCAATCCATTATTCAAAGCACATATTAATGGCGATTTATTTGTTACAGGAACTGGAGGAGGTATGCCTGGAACAGTTGGTTCTCCCGGAGGTGCTACCATGTATTTAGGTGACACTGATACACAACCGCAATGGGGAATTGAGTATGAAGATGCCAATATTACAACTGGTTCAATCGCAGGTGGGTTAAATTTCTGGAGACCAGCTGGCTCAACTGGAAGTGGTGGAAATTATGTGTTATTTCTGAAAAACGATTCTAAGGTTGGAATTCATACGAATAATCCAACAGCTGATTTAACAGTGAATGGAAATGTATTGATTGGAGATCCTGCTACGGTATGTATTCCAAACAGCAATTATAAACTATTTGTTGAGACAGGTATTTTAACAGAAAAAGTGAAAGTTGCCATTAAATGTACAGCTAATTGGTCTGATTATGTATTCGAAGAAAACTACCGTTTACAGCCATTAAAAGAAGTGGAACAATTCATCATCACGAATAATCACTTAGAAAATATTCCTTCTGCGGAAGAAGTAGTAACTGAAGGAGTTGATTTAGGTGAAATGACCTCAAAATTACTCGGTAAAATAGAAGAGTTAACACTTTATTTAATTGAGCAAGACAAAAAAATTGAGCAGTTGCAAGGTGAGATTCTATTATTGAAGAAAAATTAATACTCGGTTTATTATGAAATTATCAATTCTATTTTTCTTTCTCTTTCTGAGTTGTGCTTCTTATTGGGGACAAACGAAAAGAGAAACAGAGGTTTCCCCTCCTGATTGGAATATGTTGATGTTGGATAAAGATGCTAATTTTTATACGATAAAAAAACAGGTTTTACACTATTTTGAAATGCATCCTCCTTCTACGAATGAATTTAAGGAAGAAGAAGAAGGAGAACGCTTAAGTTATACCAACTTTCTAAGATGGGATGATTATTGGAGTCGAAAAGTTGCTACAAACGATCCAAAAACAAATGGATTGTTTTCAAATGTAGCACAAGCTTTTAGCTCCTTTGCTGGCTCACCTGTTTGCCCCACTTCAGGACCATATGTTTCTACTTGGGATTTATTGGGCCCAGTAAATATGCCCAATCAAAACATGGGTTTAATCTGTTCATTTGAACAACATCCTACGAATCCCAATATTTTGTATGCTGGATCGAACAATTCTGGTTTATGGAAAACGATTGATGGTGGTGTTAATTGGGTTTGCAAAACGGATGTACTTCGTTATCCAGTTTTAGGTGTACTCGATATTTTAATTGATCCAACGAATCCAAACACCTTGTATATTGCGTCTGGCTCACGAGCTGGATTTGGAATAGGTGTTTTAAAGTCGACTGATGGCGGGAATACTTGGAATCCGACTGGTCTTAGTTTCACGGCAAATGATCAACTAAACATCGAGGAAATACGAATGGATCCTACAAATAGTAACATCCTTTATGCCATAACAAATACTGATTTATTTAGATCTACTGACGCAGGAGCAACTTGGACTTCTTTATTTAACTATTCTTCACCCTGCTTCATTGGAATGCAATTGGCTGATTTAGAATTATTACCAAGTAATCCAAATGTGATTTTTATTGCTAGTTCTGGTTTTGTTCCGTGCAATGGTGGATCCAAAATGTGGAAAGTTGAGATAACAGGTAGTACTTGGACTGTAACAAATATTACACCTCCGTTTACATACGCACCTCAAGCAATCGAAATTGCTGTAACTCCAGCTTCACCAAATACCGTTTATATCGTAAACAATGAATTTGATGATATATCAGGGAATTCTCTTTCTTATCAAAACACTTACAATAATCTCACTAGTGCTTGGTCATTCCCTACTTCTCTTGCAGTTGCTGTGGGCTTTTTTGACCATCAATATGAAATCTCGCCAACAGATGCAAATGTTCGGTATATAGGAACAATGGTAACCTACAAAAGTACAAATGGCGGAACTGCTTGGTCTCAAATCACTACGTATAATGGACCTACGACTCATGCTGATATTCGAGCAATCAAAATTATTTCAGGAAGTACAATAGGCACATCTGGAGCACTTGACAAAGTATACCTTGGAACAGATGGTGGAGTAAGTAAAACCATTAATGGCGGAACTACGTGGACCAACGTCAATGGAAATGGATTAGCGATTACTCAATTCTATGGAATAGCAAATTCTGATCTAACACCAAATGTATTTCCAGGTGGAACTCAAGACAATGGAGCTTTTACCTACAATAACGGAACTTGGACGGTTCGAGTTATTGGAGATGCATATAACTGCGAGATTGATAAAGTAAATCCCCAATTCATGTATATAACCGCAAGTGGCGGACCTCCCTTAAATCGATCAACTGACGGCGGTTTAAATTGGGGAGCAATAGCAAATCCAACTGGATCTTCTATATTAACAAAACCAATTCTCATGCATCCACTAGACAACAAATTGTATATAGGGTATCATGATGTATTTGAATGTTCCAACCCAAGAGCAGCTAGTGTAACATGGACACCCATATCTAATTTCACTAGCGTTCCTTCAGGCGATGCCATAAGAGGTTTAGCTGTTGCACCTTCAGACCCTAATGTGATTTATGCTTCATTCAGTCGGAATACTTGGGGAGCCTCTAATTCAGATTTACTTTATAAAACAACCAATCATGGAGCAACTTGGACAGATATAGGTGTGAATCTTGGAGCTTTGTATTGGTATCCTTTGTTAGATATTGTTGTTGATCCTTATAATCCTTCGAGATTGTGGGTTACAATAGGTGGAATAAACTCATTAGCAGGCAACAACAGAGTCTATTATTCAGGAGATGGTGGCTTAACATGGAGTGATTATTCAACTGGATTACCAACTGTTGCTGTAAACACAATCGTTTATGAAAATGGATCGAATGATGGATTGTATGTAGGTACTGATGTTGGTGTTTTCTATCGAAATGCAACAATGACTCAATGGGAATGCTATAGTTATTTATTACCAGTATGCTTGGTTTATGATTTGGAAATCAATTATGCTAAAAACACGATTCGTGCGGGTACATTCGGACGAGGTGTTTGGGAATCTAATTTAGCTTGTCCTCAAAATTATGACTTAACGTTAACTGGAGCAACTTCCACTAGTTATTTTCATGAAGCACAAAACAAAATAGTATCAACCCAGCAAATTTCGGGGGGGAATATTTTATACAGAGGTGGACAGTCTGTTGAATTAAACACAGGATTCGTCAGTACTACCAGCGGTTATTTTAGCGCATACATTCATCCATGTGATGTTGTGGGAAATAGTAATCTTTCAACGCGATCTAATGAAGTAAACGAAGAAGAAAATCAAGAAAACGTTTCATTTGACGCGAGAGCATCGAATGAAAAAACGATGCGCATTTACCCGAATCCCAATGATGGTAAGTTTACAATAGATCTTGATGAAATGAATACAAATAGCAGCATTTTGATTTATAATTTATATGGTCAAATTGTAGCTCAGTTCTCTGATGTCAATGATCGTGAATTAGAGATTGATATTTCTGAATTACCAAAAGGAATGTATGTAGTAAAATGTTTTGACAAAAACAGCGTGAAAACAGCAACGATTGTTTGCAAATAAGATATTCACTATTCATCCATATCCAAGAAAGGCATCGTAATTGATGCCTTTCTTGTTATATTCTATTTAATTCCTTCAGTAAATTCTACTTCAACCACTTCAAATTGCGTGAATACATAAAAATAAAGAGCAACGAAGTAAATATAAAATAACCAACCATTAGACCAGGAACTTCTGCAACTGGCATATAAAAATAAAACGAACAAATTCTCAACAAACAACCGATTATGTAGAGGTGAAAACCAATTTTATTTCTGCGGAACATCAGTATCACTCCAATAATTGCTAATGCAGATACACCAAAATTCAATGTGGTGGAAAGAACATGCGCATTGTTACTATATTGAATTGAATTGATCATTTTTTGCATTGTATCAGCAAAACCATCCATTCCTTCACCTCTAATCTTATCAATACTACGCATATTCAATGCCATATAATCTTCAATATCATCGCGACTTGCTGGTCCTGTCAGAAATGAAATCAGTGCCCCAAATAAACCAATCCCTGAATTAATAAAGGTTAGAATTCCAAGTACAGTTAAAAATACAGGACGTTTTTTTGGTTGTTCTATTTTATCAATTTCCATAATTGGTGTTTTGTATAGTGCGTACTTGCTTGAATGAGCGGGTGAAGGTAACAATCCTCTTGCACAAATGGCACAACTGTACGGTAATCCGCAACAATGGATTCTAAAATGGCGCTTGATTTTTTCGGTCGACGGAATTCCAATCCTTGACTTGCATGCAACAATTCAATGCCTTGAATGGTGAAACAATTGTCAATAATGCGGTACAATTTGGTTGCAGCATTTGCTCCCATGCTCACATGATCTTCTTGCCCATTACTGGAATCAATGGTATCAATGCTTGCCGGTGTGCAATATTGTTTGTTTTGACTCACAATGGATGCGCAGGTGTATTGTGTGATCATAAATCCAGAATTTAAACCTGGATTCGCTACCAAAAATGCTGGTAAATCGCGCGTTCCTGAAATGGATTTATAAACGCGACGTTCGCTGATACTTCCCAATTCCGCTAACGCAATCGCCAAAAAATCCATTGCTAATGCCAATGGTTGACCGTGAAAATTTCCAGCAGAAACAACCATATCATCATCTGGGAAAATGGTTGGATTATCTGTCACTGCATTCACTTCGCGCTCAACAATGTTGGCACAATGCTCAATGGTATCATGCGAAGCACCATGTACTTGTGGAATGCAACGAAATGAATAAGGATCTTGTACATGCACTTTCTCTTGTGTCGCAATTTCACTTCCAGCCAATAGTTTTCTAAACGTTTCAGCTACTGCAATTTGTCCCACTTGATTGCGAATGCCGTTTACCTGAACACCAAATGGTTCTGTTCGACCGTCATACGCTTCCAATGAAATAGCACCAATATGGTTGAATTGATTCAATAAACGTTTTCCTTGTTGAATCGCATAAGAACCGTAAGCACTCATGAATTGGGTTCCATTCAGCAAAGCGAGTCCTTCTTTTGAACGCAAGGCAATTGGTGTTAATCCAAACTGCTCATTCATCCGTTCAGATGTCATTTCAGCATCCAATACACGAACAGTTCCTTCTCCAATCAACGGTAATGCGAGGTGAGCTAATGGAGCTAAATCGCCCGATGCGCCTAAACTTCCTTGCTGAAAGACAACTGGAAAAATATTGTTATTGAAGAAAAAAATCAATCGTTCGATGGTTTCTAGCTGAACCCCCGAATGACCGTGCGATAAGCCCAGAATTTTAAGCAATAACATACGCCGAACGAGTTGATCAGGAACACGATCTCCAGCTCCACAAGCGTGAGAAAGCACCAAATTTCGTTGTAATTTCTCCAGGTCATTTGCGTTAATTGCCGTATCACACAAACTTCCAAAACCGGTATTGATTCCATAGATCAACCGATCACTTTTCGCGATGGCACTATCTAAGTAAGCACGGCAATGATTGATCGCTTCTTTTGTTGTTTCAGCTAGTGCTAATTGCTTGTTTTCTTCCAATAATTGATCAATGGTTTCCAACGAAATCCAACTGTTATCGATTGTATACGTATTCATATTATTGCGCTTTAAAAAAAGTGATCAATTCCAACTCAGTCAAAGCAAACTGTAAACCTGTTTCCATGTTTTTCACTTGCAACATTCCAGCATTGCGTTCGTTTTCACCAATTAAGGCTACAAAACGGGCTTTTCTGTTATCAGCATACTTGAATTGTTTTTGCATTTTAACATTCGAAGGATAGACATCACAATCGACACCTTCGGAACGCAATTGTTTCGCAAGTTTCATGCAATAAGCGGCATCTTCTTCACCAAAATTGGCGAATAACAAGGTTAAACTAGCGTCAGTATCTTGCGGGAACAATTCAAACTTCTCAATTACATCATAAATACGATCAGCACCAAATGAAATCCCAACTCCCGAAACATCTTTTAATCCAAAAACACCCGTTAGGTCATCGTAACGACCACCACCACAAATGCTTCCGATCCCAGAATTGTGTGCTTTTACTTCGAAAATAGCACCCGTGTAATAATTCAATCCTCGAGCTAACGTGACATCAAATTCGACTATGGCATTTTCTACTCCGAGTTTTTTTGTTTCGTTCAAGACAAATTCCAACTCTTCAATTCCTTTGGTACCGACTTCAGAATTTGTTAAAAAAGTACGCATGGTTGCCAAACGTTCTTCATTGGTTCCAACGAGCGTAAAAAGTGGTGCAATCGTGGCAATAGCTGTTTCAGAAACTCCCTTTTCGCGCAATTCTTTCACAACTCCCTCCTCGCCTATTTTATCCAATTTATCAATGGCAACAGTAATATCAATTAGTTTATCCGCTTCACCAGAAACCTCAGCAATTCCAGAAAGAATTTTACGGTTATTGATCAAAATGGTAAATCCTGGAACCTTCAATTTCGTCAACACTTGATCGAAAATTTGCACAAAATCAACTTCATACAATAAGGAATCGCTACCAACGACGTCAGCATCACATTGAAAAAACTCCTGGTAACGACTTGCTTGTGGTCTATCAGCACGCCAAACGGGTTGAATTTGGTAGCGTTTAAATGGAAATGACAATTCATTTTGGTGTTGTACGACAAATCGCGCAAAAGGAACGGTTAAATCGTAGCGCAATGCTTTTTCAGAAAGTGAATTAGCAAAACGGGGCATATTATTGTTTTCCAAAGCAGCTAAATCCGCTTTTTTCATTTTGTCCCCTGAATTCAGAATGCGGAAAATCAAACGATCACCTTCTTCGCCATATTTCCCAAGCAAAGTAGAAGACAATTCAAACGAAGGAGTTTCAATTGGAACAAATCCATACGTTTTAAAAACGGAACGAATTGTATCAAAAATATAGGTTCTTCGCGCCACTACGTGCGGTAAAAAATCACGTGTTCCCTTTGGGATTGACGGTTTCTCAGCCATTGCTTAAAAATTTGGTGGCAAAGGTACTAATTTTGGAGTGTTCGCGAAGTATGCTTCGTGGAGCAAGATGAATTCGGGAGAAAAAAAAGGGATAATAACTCAAATCGATCTTAATTGTACATTTGTTCTGTAATCATTTAATCGCACGCGCATGAACGATCAACTTTGGCAGAAAATCAAATCGTATAAACTCGATAATCCAGACGATCATTATGGATTCTTAGCGCGTTTAGCTCGAGAAAATAAATGGACCCAAACGTTCACTTCAACTGCTGTTAAAGAATACAAGAAATTCATGTATTTGGCAGCCATTTCAGAATCAATGGTTTCCCCTTCCCCTATTATCGATCTTGTTTGGCATCAGCATTTGATCTATACCCATTCGTACGATGATTTTTGCGCTGTTTTAGGTAAACGCGTTGCCCATGTTCCATCAACCGGTGGCGCAAATGAACACGCGAAATTCGCAGCTGCGAAAGAATACACGCACCAATTGTATGTCGCTACGTTTGGGGATCAACCAAAGGAAATATGGAATTATCCAGATATGCACAGTTCGCTTTCATTGGATAAAGCAAAAATGAAACTACGCGCCTTTTTATTGTGGGGAATTTTTGTTTTTTTTGTTGCAATTACTCCAGCTTACTTGCTCTTACGACCACTTTACAAACACATTCCTAATCCGGGATTTATACTTTTCTACCTCACACTCATTGCCATTTCATTTATCATGATTTCAAGTTATGTGAAGCGGAAAATGGAAAATTGGCTCCAACAACTTCCAGAAGAATGTTTTTTGCTTCATTTAAAACCTTCTGAACTTATTTATCTGAAAGAAAGAAGTATAGCAGGAATTATTCACCACGAAGTAAATGAGCTTTTTAGGGCTAGTGTTATCAGCACAACAGCCAGAATGCACATTGAAGTTTTGAATCCTACACCTGATCCCCCCTTAGAAGAACAGTTCATTCTAACGGCTATTGCAGAAAACAAGGGTCATCAATATCCAGTTCTTTTCAAACGACTATTGACGCATCCGTTCTTTCGAAATCCGAGTTTTTCAATCCCAGCATTTGAGAAATACATTCACAATTCTCATCTCTTTTTTCAACTGTTCAAAACAAGCTTCATTGTCCTTTCTGGACTATTTTTATTGGGATTTATTCGCTTATTATCAGGTGTGATTCATGGACATAAATCTGGCTTTTTAGTCGTATTGCTCTTTTTATTGTTAGTCGGTATTTGTTTTTTCCTTTGGCATTATACAAATCACCTTATTAAAAATAAGATCATTAGGCATTACGAGAAAAAAATCATCCCAACATATGCGAAAGAAGAAATCCTTATGTGGCATGTACCATTTATGGGGAGAGCAGCCTTTACAAGTGCCTTTTTACCGTTGTTTATTTACGCCGAACCGAATATAACCTATCCTAACAACGGAGATTCCAGTAGCGGTGGCTGTGGAAGTTCTTGCGGCGGTGGCGGCGGTTGTGGCGGATGCGGAGGATGTGGAGGCTAGATTGACAGTTGGCGAGTTTAACTTCGCAAGCTCAGTTTTTGAGTTGAGAGTTGAACAGTTTTATAAGTTTGATTTTTTTGTGATATTATCTGTTCAATTGTCGTTGATTCATGACAGAAATCGTGCGCAAAAAAAATCACCCTCTAAGAACTAAAGGGTGATCAATCTATTGAGAAGAAAGCATTCACTATTATTCTGAGTCTAACTCCTCTTGTAACTCGTTTTCAATCAATTCAAAACCGTGTTCTTTGGCAAATGCTTGTTGTGCTTTGGCGTAATTATCGTCGTAAACGGCTTCATTGGTCGTTACTTTTTCCAATAAAACATTCATTCGTTCAAGTGAAGTTTCATCCAAATTTTCGCTAAATAATATATCGAGCAATTCTTCGTAGTCTTCAGAGAACGTTGTATAATAAAACTTAAATAACTCTAGTGCTCTATTGCGCAATTCAACATTCCCTTCAAAACCTTTTAATTTTTCAACTTTTGTAATGGCTTTTTGAGTAGTGGAAAGCATCTTATCAAAGTGCGGTTGAATACTTTCACGAGTTACGTCTTCTGCACCCATTTTTTCATTGAATTCAAGTATGAGTCCGCCAATTTGGTTTTGTAGATCAACAATATAATCATTGTATTCAACAGCATCATCAAATGTTTGAGCTGAAGCAGTACCTGTAAATGCTACAAGTAATAGGATAAAGATTGTTTTCATCATGTGTAGTTGTTTTTTCGAAAGTAAAACTTTTTTCTTAAGTTGACTTGGATATTTTTTTTCAAATCGCTCAAATACTACAAATGATGTACCAAAAATCACCATTCTGTTATCTGGCGATGGTTCCTTTTTAATATCGAAAATCTAGTTTGTCAAAAGTATCTCCTTACGTGAACATTCATTTTAATGTGTTCCAACTAATTTCATGAAATAATTACTAAACGATGAGAGTTCGACTCCACTGCCTATTTAGAATCGAACTCTCAGGTTAGAAGTACAAGAGAAATTCATGAACAATTTAACCACATAAGTACATAGAGCAAACATAAGATGTGCTCTATGTACTTATGTAGTTCATTTCACTTAAATTCAAAGGTTAAATGGTTTCAGATGTAAAAAACCAATGTTCCACTCAATGTTCCTGGATTAGCAAATGCCCCAACATTTCCATTTGTGAAGAAACCACTATTTGTTTGCGGATTTAAAACAATACCAGTTAAATCTACAGTGATTTTATTTCCTTCCACGACCAATGTAACCGTCCCTGAAGTCGTTGTCGAAAACCATTCAATAAGCGTGTTATTCGAAATTTCTGCAATATTCATTGTAATATGAGTGGGATCTGTATCTAATACATCTTCTACTAATGTATAAGTTGTTGTTTGTGTTGGTGGATTCTCGATATTGAAATAGGTTGCAAAAGTACGCATATTGTTTTCCGAGTGGTTAGAACCAATGTAATGGGTTCCTCCTGCAGAAGCCCAACCACAGGGGCCAATTATTTTAAACTCCTGACCACCAGCTGTCAAAGTGATATTCGAACCACTTTCTTCTTGCGCAGGAGTTGGGGTATTGTTCGGGGCGGCATCGTTTTTATTGCACGCTGCTATAATTGCTAATACTGCAAAAAATAACACCAATTTTTTACCGATCTTGTTATTCACTAGTTGTTCTTGTTTCTGTGTTTCCATTTACTTCTTTTTAAGATTTACAACAAATATCATTCGCGTTTTTTTGCCATACAATGATGAATAGACTAACGTCTTTTTAAATCGACCAACAACCTTATTTTGATTCATTTGTTTTATATATTTGAAAAACTTCTATTGAAAATGTCATTGAATTGCATAATCGTTGATGATAACGAAATTGATCGGCTAATGGCAATCTCTCTCGTAAAACGATTCCCAAATCTCACTATATCTGGCGTTTTTTCTTCACCAGCTGAAGCAATAGCTTTGATTTCAAGTGGTTCTATTGATGTTCTATTTTTGGATATTGACATGCCTGAAATGAGTGGATTAGAACTGAGAAAAAAAGTTCCTAATGTGCCAATCTGTATTTTTATTACTGCTCATCCGGAACACGCTGTAGAAAGTTTTGAATTGGAAACACTTGATTTTCTAGTGAAACCATTAAAATTTGAACGCATGTTACAAACCGTTCAGCGGATTGAAGAATTTATGGAAATTCGTCACAAAGTGGCGTTATTCGAATCGAGTATTGGAGGCGATACGATTTTCATCAAAGAAGGACATCAACAAATAAAAGTGAAATTACATGAAGTTCTTTTCCTTGAAGCAATGAAAGATTACACGATGGTTGTGACCTCTCAAAAACGTCATTGCGTATTGGTAACTCTTGGAAACCTAATAAAAGAACCTTCTTTTGAGTCATTTATTCGCGTTCACAGGAGTTTTGCTGTACAGAAACAATTTATTGAAAAAATCAGAACAACTGAACTTTTTCTGTCTAACAAACTTGCCATTCCCATAGGAAGAACCTACAAAGACAACTTAACTAATCTATTATGAAGCCTTACTTGTGTTTGTTAATTTGTTTAATAAATCTATCCATTTTCGCACAAAAGGCACCTAATTTAACCAAGGTCAAAAACAAACAAGAACGCTTACAACTTTGGGGTAATTACTGCGATGAATTTCTAAACACGGAAGATTTTATTGGACTTCGCAAAGCAGGAAAAAAAGGAATTTCAATGTCTGGTAAAAACGATTTCGTGAATCTATCATTGTTCAACTTTTATGTTGGTGTTACATTTGATTACGGAACAGAAGCTGATAGTGCGGCATTTTATCTTGAAAAATCGGAACAACTCGGAAGAAAAGCACACGATCAGAAACGCACGCTTGAAGCATTAAAACAACTCTGTTCTGTTTACGAAAACTATGGAAGTAAAACCAAACGCCAACGATTAATATCTGAATTTCGATACATTATTGATACAACCTCAAGTTTAGCTATTAAGAGTAATATGTACCAGTATTTAGGTGATTACTCTATCAACACTGGAGCTTATGAAAAGGGGCTGAACTACTTATTGAAAGGAATCAAAATAAGAAAACAATTGTTACCAAATTCAACTAATAACGATACCATTAATTTAGGTGTTCAGCTTGTTAAAATTGCAGAACTTTATTTAGGATTGGATAATCGAATAAAAGCGATTGAATACCTTAAAGAAAGTGAACCGTATATTCAAAACTATAATGATGCTTTGGCACATGTTAAAAAAGATTTTATAGGTGTTTACTTGCTCGAAAACGACCTTCAAAATGCAATCAAACAATACCGCGAACTTGAACGTTTCCTAAAAATAAAACAATGTGCTGACTGTTGGATAATGCTCATAGAAAGTGATCTGTCCTTTGCAGATTATCACCTTTCGCATCAAAATTATAGTAAAGCAACAATAGCTGTAGATCATGCTAGAATGCTAGCACCACAATATGCTGATGACTTTTTAAACGCTCAAATTGATTATACAACTGGAACGATTTCATTGGCATTGAAAGATTACAAAAAAGCACTTCGTTACCTAAAAGCTGCTGAACATTTTACCAATGAAGATGATCCTGAATTAAATAGTAGAATGCAACGATCGCTAGCTGAGACCTATGCTGGACTCAAAAATTGGGAAATGGCTTACAAATACCATCGCAATTATTCACAGTTGCAAGACAAATTACTGTCTGAAAAAGCCAAAAAGAATTTAGCAGAAGTAGAAGCTTTGTATCAAAATGAAAAAAAACAGAAACAAATCAACGAATTATCTACCAAAAACACGATTAATAACATTACCATCAAACATGCGAAGAAACAACAACTTTACCTCGTCATTGGGATCATTTTGGCATTCGTAATAGGAGTTTTGATGTATGCTCAGAGTCGTAACCGTAAAAAGATCAACTTGAAATTGCATCGCTTAAATGTTGAATTAGAACAAGCAAACGCTATAAAAATGCGATTTTTCAGTATCCTCAATCACGATCTCAGAAGTCCTGTTGCGAACTTGATTCATTTTCTTCATTTGCAACAAAACGATCCAGAACTAATGGATGCTGATAGTAAACGAAGATTGGAACATTCAACACTTATGGGAGTTGAAAATCTACTCAATTCTATGGAAGATATGCTCCTTTGGTGTAAAGGACAAATGGACAATTTCAAACCAGTCATAGTAAAAGTTGAAGTAGATGACTTATTCAATGATTTAAAAGTCCATTTTCAGAGCGAAGAACGCATACATTTTGAGTTTAACATGAACAAATCGCTACACTTGTTCACTGATGAAAACTACTTGAAAACAATTTTACGAAATTTAACTAGTAATGCTGTTAAGGCAATTAAACAATTGGAAAATCCTATAATTCACTGGAGTGCAATTAGCCAAAATGAGCATTTACAGCTTATGATTTCAGACAATGGTCCAGGTGCAACTCAAGTTGCGTTTAAAGCTCTTTATGATGAAAACGAAGTCATTGGAATCAAAACTGGTCTTGGGCTTCATTTAATTCGAGATTTAGCAAAAGCCATTGCTTGTGAAATACAGGTTGAAACCAACACTTCAGGTACTACTATTCTGCTATTAATTCCCTTTCAAAGGCCTTAAAAATGCTTCACACATCATGGATAATTCAACTAATCACCGTTGTGTTATGTGACCGTGTTTCCCTTTTTTAATATCAAAAACCCATTTGAAATAGCCAATAAAATGAGAATCGAAGAAACCTTTTTGTCTATAGAATCTTTGTGGGATGTAAATGCGATTCGTTGCTTTCAATCCACCTGCTTGGCTTTGTGGAGCCACACCATCTAATAAACACGGTGCATCTCTTCCTGTTTTATTGAAATTACTTCCATATTGCCACACCTCTTTCCATTCCGACAAACGCACGCTTCCACCTTTGGCATTTTCTGGAGCTATAATGTACAATGATCCAAATTCAATGTGTCCGCGCAGTTCTTCAATGATGCCTAAAGCATACGCATAACCCATACTATGCGCAACGATAAAGAGCGTATCATTAGCAGATTTATTGGGCACCTCATTGAGCATTTGGTAAATATTTCGACCAGCTATTCGACCGTTTTCAAATCTTTTGCGAAAGCCACTTTTGTTTGATCGCATTCTGTGCAGATTGACGGTTTTTATTGTTCGTGAGCCATTCAAAAAATTATTGACGGATTGTGTTCGGTAACAGATGTGTTTTTTACTATTCGAACACCTTTTGGGGTAGACGGAAGAAGTAGACGTAAAATTGATCAAGCTTCGATGATTGGAAGTACTCACAGAAAAATGGCCGTCAGCGTAGAAGGTTTCAACTGGATTAATGCGTTTTTGAAAACGAAGATCCATTTCTTGCCAAGGTCGCCAATAATCATAGCGATCAAAGGTATATACCAAATTTTTAGAATCAGGGAATTCCAACCCATTCGTTTGAATATTCTGGAAATTCTCTTCAAATGTGTGTCCAACCGAGGTCGGGCGATAACCGTTCACAAAAAGTAAAATGCGCTTTGCAGGATCAGGAATTTTCAGCTTTTCAGTGATATCATTCCCCAAATGATTGTATACTTTTTGCTGTTGAAAAGAACCATCGGCGCGCACATAATTAATCACCATGTAATGACTTTCTGCTCGAATGCTGAAATCTTCTGTAGGAACGAGTAAACTATCACTTTCTGCATGAAAACGAAGGATGTTCCAATTTCCTTTTTGATCTTGGCGCAGGGAGAAATAAAGTACCCGCTTGCGTTTCGATTTATACCACGAATTTCCGCGTTGAATGATCAACTCAGAATTCATAGTTGATTCAGATGGATACTTATAGTTGACATTCTCTCCCAATTCTTTAATCGCAGCACTCATTGATAACTGATCCAATTCTATGAGTTTTCCACTGTGTACTTCATACCAACCGTATCCCAAATTGACAAACAAGAACCCGAGGTAAGACAAGTAAATTGAACCAACCAATTGCATGATTCTCCAACTAAAACGATAAAAACGTGGTCGCTTAAAACGTTTTTTTAGGTAACGTCCCATTTTTCGCCCGAAAAAAAATGTCAAGCAGAAGATAACAACAACTTCAATGATGTGCCACGTGCAAATCAATCGACCTTTGATCTTAAACAATGTTTGGAACATGAAATTATCAATATTCAATTGATAGGATCGGAAGTTTTTTTTGTAGGGTCGCTTGATCGATTGTAGTAGATCGTTATTGATCATTACAATGTTTCCTTTTGCGTCTTCCTTCCAAAAATAGTAGGCAACAAATCCATTATTGGTACGCACATCTTCGTAATTATCATAAAACGAAAAACTATGAGTTGAATGGCGTAAATCTTCCCATTGTTGAAACGTTAAACGGTTTCCACCCGACCAATCCATCAGGTTATCAGTGCTACCACGTTCAGGACCTTTATCTTGCCACGTATCTTTCAAAAGCCCTATTCCTCTACCAAGTTGTCGTGCTACATCGTGAACCAATTCCGTTGATTTTGCCGCCTTCACAAATGCAACAACTTTATTTCGAACCATATAACCTCTTACATGCTCATCCATAAATCCTGGAATAATGAATACGTAAAATGCTTTGCGATCTGCATTGGGGTGTGTTTCTAAATACAAATCTCGTACAGTAATCATTTGATTGGTATAGCGATCATGCACTGGACTTGGATTATCAAACAATTGGGTTGCATCCCATTCTTTGTTCACAAAAGGAGGTTGTATTTCAACTGAAAACTGAAGATTTGCTTGACTGTAAATATGGTTTAATTGAACTTTTAAACTATCTTGATTGATTTGAAGTTTCATTAAAGGAACCACAATCACTTTTTCAAATTTAGGCTTATAAACAATCACTTTTAAGCGTCCCACTTCTTTCCCCGCATAAAAAGCTCCAATCAGATAACTGGTTGACATTGGAGGAAGAGAAAGCGAAATCAATTGATCTTCTCCAAGAGAAAAAAGCAACTGCTGCTCCGTTTCAGCAATGATAAAAGTCAAACTATCGGCATCAAATTGTGTTACGTTTTTGAATCGCGCATTCACAACATCACCTTGTTGTTCACCTACTGATTTATACGCAATAGGGTAATTGGGAATTAAATCAGTTGACCACTTTTCATAATTACCAATCCATGCTTCATATTCAAAACCATCAAAACCATATCGTTGTTGCGGATTTTCTTCAAATACGATTGTTTGTTCGAATGATTCATTTGGTTGCACACCATTTTCCTGTGCATGAACAGTCAATGCTAAGAACCATAAAAAGACAAAAACGATTTTATTCACAGAAATTATATGAGTGAACAAAGAACGGAAAAACCCTGCTTAGTTGACGAAAAAATATGAACCAATTGAACAAAAGCATGATCTAGATGTAAACCTTCTGTCAGATTAACAAATAGATAACTTTTTACTTTTCGTTTGATCGAAAGGAAAGTTGTAATTTAACACTCAAAATTATTTTTATGAAACTATTAATCATACCAAGTCTACTCTGCTTATTTGCAGTAACTACTTATTCTCAAGGCAATACGCCATCAGCACTTGATTGGAGTCCTGAAATTTACCAAGTAGGTAAAAAATACCCTGGTTACGTCATTCAATTAAATGGCGATACGTTGATCGGTTTTATCAAAGCTGATAACCGTTGTGCAACGGCTGGTATTGGTTCAAGTAACCAAAACATGGTCGAGTTTTACCTCAATGAAACAGACAAAAAACCAACGAGCAAGTACAAACCTGATGACATTAAAGGATACAAAGTTGCTGATAAACTGTACGAATCCATTGCTTACAGCGGAGGTTTATTGAAAAAAGCCAACTTCAATGTTGTGGTTGAAGATGGTGCAATTCGTCAGTATGAATGGTACGAGACGGTTGATAATTTCACCATGATGACAAAAGGGTCTAATGAGGAATGGAAAGATTATGATACACGTCGCTTTGTAACCAAGAGTATTGTTGCTAAAGGAGGAAAAGATCCAATTGAATTCGGCATGTTGGGTTTGCAATTTGCTAAAAAAATGCCAGATTTAATTTCTGATAACGCTGAAATGGCAGCAAAAGTAACGAACAAAGAAAAAGGATATAAAGCATTAAATATTCTTGAAGTCATTGCAGAATACAATGCTTGGGCTGCTGCTCAATAATTTGTTATTCATTTCAATAACTCATTCTTTTTAAACAATAAGACCGTTGCAAAATTCATTAATCGAGGCACGAATAAAATTTAACACCGCAGTTTACGCTTGTAAATGAGGATGTTGAATTTTTGAAGTAACGAAGAGTAAAGGGTTTTGAAACGGTCTTATTTAAAGGGTTTAACTTGATCATTGATTAAGTTAAACCCTTTTTCTTTGCTTCTAATTTATACTGATTCTAGGTTTCAAAATAGAATCCAAATAGGTATATTTAGAAATACAACTTTACTTCAATTGGAACAGCTTATTTTATTTCTTCTCCTCGCACTATTAGCAGAAATACTTGGAACCGTTGGTGGCTTTGGTTCTTCTTTATTTTTTGTGCCAATTGCTGGATATTTCTTAGATTTTCATTCCGTATTGGGAATTACAGCTTTGTTTCACGTTTCTAGTAACCTCACAAAAATTGCGTTTTTTCGCAAAGGATTTGATCGAAAACTCATTGTTTCAATGGGAATTCCAGCCCTTCTTTTTGTGGTAGCTGGTGCTTATCTCAGTAAGTTTGTCGATTCATTTGTCTTGGAAATTTTATTGGCTATCTTCTTAATAGGAATCAGTTTAGCCCTGCTTATTTTCAAGCAACTTGCTTTTCAACCCACAACAGGAAATGCCATTGGAAGTGGTGTGTTTTCCGGTCTCATCGCTGGATTATTAGGAACTGGAGGCGCCATTCGAGGATTAGCACTCGCTGCATTTAATCTGCGAACCGATGTTTTTATTGCTACTTCTGCCATCATCGATTTAGGCGTAGATGTCAGTAGATCCGTTATCTATGGCTTGAATGGTTATTTACACAAACACGATTTATACCTCATCCCATTGTTATTTGGCGTGAGCATTATTGGAACCTATTTGGGCAAAATCATCCTTGGTCGTATTTCAGAAGAACGATTTAAGTACATCGTTTTGGGATTGATTTTGTTTACGGGTTTGGTGACTTTGGGGAAGTTGGTGGTGTTCTAAATTGAGTTGAAAAACAGGCTAAATTTGTCACAAAAAATAGTGCACCTAAGTCAGCTATTGATTACTTTTACGCTACCATAAACTGCCTTAAATTATCTAGTTGATCAACAGTTTGTGTTTTTAGAAAACAAACAAAATGACCGAATTCTATTTCTTCAGAATGATTGAAACACTTCGAAAAAACGAAGCTGTCATTTTGTACGGTCAATTTTCATCCGTTAACGACGATGAGAAAAAAAAAGTTGTAGCATTTCTTGAAACCGAATACCAACTCGAAAAAAACGAATACCCTTTCAGATCGCCAGATTTCAATCCAACCGCAGCACTTTGGTCAGCAGAAATCATTTACAAAGTCGCGCAATTGATTTTATACAGAGAACACAAATCGGAAGAGTTGACTCACTTACTTCCTCCATTTGAGGGCGAATTAACTGATACAGCTATTCTTTCAGCGGATTTATGTTTACGGTTTTTACCTGAGATGTTGGAACAATTAAAATTAATCGACTCACAAGATTCATTAATTGTTTTGCTCGAAGGTTATTTGCACCAATGGCATTATTCTGGAATTGGAGCAACTACTGAAATAGACGCATTAGACTTCTCTATTATTACATCAAACGCGTGTTTATTTCAACTTTATTGTAACCGTATCATCAACAAAAAACAACTAAATCTTGCCAACCATCCTCAAATGAGCGAACGAATTAAAGCAAGTCTTGGCATCTACCACCAAACCTTTTGGAAAGAATTAACAACATCAACGAATTTATATGAATAGCATAGATAAATTAAATCAGGTTCTTCAATTTGTGAAAGAATCCTTCATTGGAAAAGATGAAATCATTGATCTACTTGGAATAAGTTTAATCGCTCGTGAAAATGCTTTTCTACTTGGACCTCCGGGTACTGCAAAAAGCGCCATCATTCGCCAATTATCAAAAAGCATTAAAGGAGGGAAGAATTTCGAATACTTATTAACGCGATTTACAGAACCAAATGAGATTTTCGGACCATTTGATATTCGTAAACTCAAAGATGGCGAATTAGTAACCAACACGGAAGGAATGATGCCAGAGGCTTCCATGGTGTTTTTGGATGAGATTTTCAATGCAAACAGCGCGATTCTCAATAGCTTATTAATGGCGTTGAATGAAAAGATTTTCAGACGAGGTAAGGAGACAAAACAGTTGCCCGCTCTCATGTTTGTTGGTGCAAGCAATGTATTGCCTGAAGACGAAACATTGAATGCTTTGCTCGATCGTTTCTTGATTCGTATCCAATGTGATTATGTTGATACTGATTTATTGGAAGAAGTAATTCTAGCAGGATGGAAACTTGAAAATGCTGTAGAAAGAGAACAACCAACCATAACACCAGAAGAAATCATACAAATTCAATTGTTGAGAAAAAACGTTGATTTAACTCCCATTCGGAAACACTATGTTGACCTGATTCATAACCTAAGAAATACGGGAATTAAGGTTTCTGATCGTCGGGCAGTTAAAATTCAAAATCTGATTGCAGCGAGTGCCATTATGTGTAATCGTACTGAAGCAGTTCTGACAGATTTATGGGTTATGAAATACATCTGGGATACGGAAGAACAGATCGAAATATTAGCGGGTATCATTGATACAATCATCGGAAAAGACCCACATGAACAATCGCATCCACAAGCACTTTTCAATAAAATACCCAATGCAGAAGAATTGATGAAAGAAGTCAATTACTTAAGCGAAAAATGGACGACTGGTGGCTTGTCATTTGAAGAACAACATGTGATCAAAGATAAATTACGTTATGTTCAAACGCGCGTGAATTGGATTAAAAACAACGAACATAAAACACATATTCAGCAGGAAATTGAAACATTATGGCACAAAATGCTTCAGACAATCTGATCTATTTTCTTGAAACACATCAGGATAATTTACCTGATCTTGCAACCATTCGTCATTGGAGTAACCTCAAAATGGCGTATGATGCTACGACTATTTGGGTCAAGGGTTTTGATTATGCGCAAGTCAATTCTGTTACATTAAAGAGCATTCCATTCAAAAAACTATATGAAGGAAAGGACAGCAAGTTATTTCCATTGGGAAGCCTTCTACCAGTTGGTTCTATCCCGAATGTATTATGGACAGCCATCGATCGAGCTATTCCGATAACACTTCCCGCTATTAATCACAATTTTTTTGGAATTGATGAGCAGATTGAAATAAACCTAGTGCCAATCGAACAGGAACATCCCATTTACGGCATTTGCACAACACTCGATCAATTAGCTTCCTATATAGAAACGGCTCCTTCTATACGCCTAAAAAACCTGAATTGGGTAGTGCTTTCTCCTGATGCAGTATTGATTGTTGGTGAACCACTTTTACCCATTTCTGGAGCTGCTGTTTGGAAGCTGAACAATCACCTTCTTCCAGCTGGTTACGATTTTGAATTCCCTTTATTAGCTGAAATGATATACGCTTCTTTTAACTTAAGTAATCCTTCGTTAATCCTGTGGAATGAATCGAATCTCAGTCAAATTGTTCCACTTTCGACCATAAGACCACTTTCAGTGAGTTCCGTTAGAAACACCATTGCCAACTTATTCCGTAAACGTTTTGAGTAATTATTTCCAAGCATATCAAGATTATTTCTGGCAATGGGAAGACGATGGACAATTTCTTTCCATCCCCAAAAGCAGTACAATTGCCTATAAGCCTTTGATAACAGAAATCATCGAACACCTATCTCCACAAGGCATACCACCATTTGGCACCCTATTATTAGCCGTTATAGCGACCAATCCACAGGGTGAAAAAGACGTGAGCTATATCGAGAGAATCGTTAACGCTGAAGTCGTTTATGCTGCAGATGAAGCTTTCTTTTTTTTAAACTTATTAACTAAATTACCTGTTCAGTATAAAAGTGGAGCGAATCGTTTACTCTTGTTTCAAGCAATTTTTCAAGATTGTCATTACATTCAATCCATTGCTACATCTGCGCATTCGGCCTCTACATTCAATCATTTAAGCTCATCTCATACCATTAATTATGAAGCTTTAACAGCAAAAGCGATAGCAAAGGATTTCAGACCACTAGAAATTTTAGCTAAAAAACTACCGAACACTAAAGCTATCATTGATCGAATTGCTGCATTACCACCAATTGATAACGCGTTATTACTCGAAGAAATTACCGATAAAACAGCCAATCCGCTTGATTTTATTGAGCAACTTATTGAAAATGACAAAACCTTCTATGTTGGTTCATTGATCCGCCATATTTGGAGTGGTTTAAATATTCCAGTTCACAGCCAACTCCCAAGTGAGCAACCAATTGGTGGTGTTTCTGACCTAACAAACAAAGGGAATTTTGATCGTTTATTGATTTCTGAATTTGCTAACGACGACCTTATTTTCCTCAATCGCATTGCCAACAATGAGGCACTTTATATTCAGCGTGAAATTCCACCGCAAAACAACAACCAAGAGCGTATTATATTGATTGATGTTTCACTCAAAAATTGGGGAACCCCTAAAACAATCGCTTTCGCTGTAATGACTGCCATTGCAAAACATCCGAAAACAGCTTTTTCTTGTCAGGCATTTACACTTGGTTACAAACACCATCCGATCAATTTTGATAGTGTTGAAGGTTTAATTGCTGGACTTCAATTCCTAGACCCAGGGTTACATGCAGCACAGGGATTAACTCAATTCTTTGTTGAATTCCCCGTTTCAAAAAACCGCGAAATCATATTGATTACACATCAAGAATCCATGCAGCAACCTGCGTTTTTAAAAGTGATCAATGAATACCACGCTGCCATAGATTATTTGATTCATACAGACGAAATAGGCACCATTGACGTCTTTAAAAAACAGCAAAGTAGTAAGCGCCATCTGCAACGTATTGTTTTACCATTGGATGATTTATGGAAAAAGGATTCAAAAAAGACAAAAGTAGCGGAGCATTCAACTTCTTATCAATCGAGTTATCCACTACTCGTCTTTGGTCTTTCAAACAAAACAAGACACTTTGTTACTGAAGATGGCGAAGTATTCGTTGTCTCCAATAACAAAAGTGTATTGCGCGCTTTTTCTAAATCTGCTAAGAGTCATTTCAAGGGTTCAGAAATAATTTATACCAATTTACCCGCTCCCATTTCTGATTTTATTCTTGGGAAAAGCAAAAACGGAGACAATCTGCTTTTTAAATACAACCATCAAACGAAAAATATTGATCTCCTGAATTTAAATACTGGAGAATTAAAATTGATCCCCTTCGGTTATGGACAGCCAAGTAACACGAACCAATTTGGCTATCATAATTACCATTTCTATTATTCGACCAAGTATAGCTTTTGGTCAATTGATGAAGAGGGGAACATTCAAGAAATCAAACAAGAACACTTCCCTTCATTTGAAGATTTAGAAGCAGAAAGAGCGAAAAAGAAAGAACTAAAAGAAAAAAGATCAAACATAACCGCCATTTCAGGAATGCCTTTGCGAAATATTAAAAGGATTTATATTGGGGGAAATGGTCATTTATTTGTCAATAGTCATGAATTGACACTTAATGCTTCGAACGTGCTCTCTTTTTCAATGTCAAAATCAACTGAAAAAATGGCTGTTAGTGCAAATGGAGAATATTTGTTCAAATTCGATGATGGCAGTTCTATTGAAGTTATTCAGCCATCATTATTGGTATTCAAGAGCAGTGATACAAGCATCCCAACATTTTATATTCCCTGTATTATAGACTATGCTCTTGGTGTAGCAACAGTGGATCAATTTGCTGGGAACACTTATTTTTACAAAGAACCACTTTTTCATATTACCTTATTTCCAAAACAAGAAAACAGTTTACATCTTCTTAGGATTGTACAGGAATACTCCGATTATAATCATTTGGATATTCAACAATTGTTAAAACAAGATAAACTAGAATTGCTCATTGGTTTTCCGCAATCTATACTAGATAAGATAACATCGAGTTTATCCGAAATTGGGGTTCGATATGAAATTAACCAATCTAGTTCGAACGAATATTCCCTAGACCAAGAGGTGATTGAAGTCCCTTGGTTTTACAACGAATATATTCGTAAATTTATTCATCATATCATTCAAAAAAATGGAGCTTAGTATTCATCCACATGCGACTAATCAGTTTCCATTAAATGGATTTTTGATTCAACATTCTTCTGTGAACAGGTGGTTGAAAGAAATCACACGCATGCAATTGAGTTATACAGAAATTCAATGTTTTCCTATTCCAGGAACGGTAGCCAATACAATCTGGGGCTGTTTTGTCATTACCAACCATCCTGTTTCAAAAGAAATGATTGGCAAAAATGAATGGTGTCAACAAGTTCATCCAAATCTATTTATTCCTGAAAAAACGCGTTTATTCTCCAACCTTGAAAGTCACGAGATTGATGCATTGTTTTCAAAATCGGTTTGTATAATACACCCAACATTTGGTTTGGTTGAATTAACTCAAGAAACCCAATTCAGTGAATTGATCATTCAGCCAACTGTTCTTTCAGATACCATTTATACACCAACGGACTCCGTTTTTATTCCAAATAAGATCACGAGTTTTCAAATTCAAGCTATTCCGCCTGAAGAAGTATTGAAGCAGTTAGAAGATTCCACTTTCCCCAAACAAGAAAAATTAGAAGAAAAACCACTCAATGCCTTCGAGAAATTAAAACTGTCGCTCTATAAAACACTGTTTAATTCGAAGAAAAAAACGGGTGAATCCACAAATGATGCTGCTGGTGCGTTGCCTAAAAACGGCGCTCTTTCTTATAAAGAATCTTGGTTTAGTAAATTGCTTTCTCGTTTTACTTTTGGAGAAAAGTTAGCAAACCATCTTAAACAAGACATGGAAGAATTGGAACGCAGGAATCAGAAGATGATTGATAAATTGATGGAAATGTTGCGTGACAATCCAGATGAAGCACTAAAATATGCGATTCCTTTGGATGAAAATGGAAGTTCACGCGGAGGTGATCTTGGACAATTTGATTTATCGCATCGTTGGTCCAATTTTTCTTGGATGGGAAATGCTTCCTTTTCAAGTGGTTCATCAGGAGGTTATATGAATAATGATCACTACGCAACCCTTCAACAACAATACAACAAAACGGCAGAAACATTGATTGCGAAAAAGGAGTTCCAAAAAGCAGCATTTGTTTACTTCAAATTATTAAAAAACCCGATCAAAGCGGCAGAAACATTGGAGCTTGGAAATTATTACCAAGAAGCAGCTGCCATTTTTTTACAACCACCTCACCGTGCTAAAGGAAGAGCAGCAGATGCATACGAAAAAGGGAAAATGTACAAGGAATCGATTCAATTGCGTATTGAACTAGAAGAATTTGAAAAAGCAGGTGATTTATACCGAAAAATTGGTGCGAAAAAGGAAGCTGAAAAACAATACAACATTGTTGTTGAGAACCATTTAAAAGCCAATCTTTTTGTGAAAGCTTCCATTGTTTATGAAGAGAAACTAAATCATTTAAGTGCAGCAAAAGCAACTTTGATGGATGGTTGGGAAGCCAAAACCGATGCAGTGAATTGTTTGAATCGCTATTTGGATAGAACCACCGAATTAACAGAAGTTCTCAATGAAATAACGACCATTCATACGGGTAATCTAGACGAACAACAAGAGTTGAATTTACTTGAAGTTGTTAAAACGCAATACGCGAAAAATGATGAAATTGGACTTCAACTGAGGGATATTGCCTATGAAATAGTCGCGAAAAAAGCACAAACCTCACCAGCTATTGTATCAGAATTAAAAGTATTTAACCCAACAAATAAAGAATTTGTAAAAGATACGATGCGCTTTACGATGCGCAATAAATCACGTTTAAAAAAGTAATGTCGTTCAGTTGTAATACCTTTCACATTCTTTAAGAAAGAAAAATTGCTTCTCTTAGTTATTCGTTCTACTTTTCGATGGCAGAAATCTGTTTGACTTGATCAATAACTTAACTTAACTTAACAAACAATGATTATAATTTTATTCTTTATCTGGCCGATAATTATTGCGTTGATCGTTGCCTTTATTATTGCCAAAAAAATATATTCGATTTCAAAACCAAAGGGAGAAAATAGGGCACTTGTTTATTCAATCATTGCGTTTATTACAATTGGTGGTTTAATTGCATACACGCTGTATTACTTCTTTTATAGTGACCTAAATTTTGTCTGTTAACTGTTCCTTTTTCATTGTTCTTCAAGCAAAGGCATTCATGATCTAAATGTAATTACACAAACAATTCATTCAACACCTAAAAAATATGGGATTCATTTTTGTACTCTTGTTCTTACCTATTATCGTAGCACTAATCGGTGCCTATTTTATTTCCAAAAAATTGTATTCAATCACTAAGCCACAGGGAGAAAATAAGGCGCTTATTTATTCAATAATAGCGTTTATTACAAGTGGTGGTTTAATCGCATATACGCTGTATTACATCGTATTAATCAACTTAGATTTTGGACGTTAACTGGTCCTTTTTCAATCGAAAACGAATAATATATTCCGCAACAAGCAAATTGGGAACAAATCCCAGCCATGCATCGATCATGTAAAGCATAGTAGGATCAATGCTTGTTGTATTCGATAAAACCAATTTCCATGATCGCAACGTAATCGCAGAAAAAGTGAGGGCGTAACTCCGAATCATGTAATTGCGGTGTAAAGAAAAATTCCCTCTTTTCGCTTCTATTATTGCTTTCAGGGTAAACCAACACCACAAACCATCTAAGATAAAAAACGCCAGTTTTGATGGCCAATATCCATTTGCATAATACGCCATTACCAATCCAATAGGGAAATTCAAAAAGATCGTGTAGGCGTACATTCGCCCCATAAAACGATGTACTTTTCTTCGTTCTTTTAAGAGCTGATTAGAAAATTGAGTAAATCCTGCCAATAAACAGAATACAGCAGAAAAAACATGGAAATAAAAGGCAAATTTCCATACTTGATTGGATAGATATGCTTGCTTTTCATTTAAAAAACCAACGTGATCATCCAATTTGCTGTAAGCGATCACCATTCTAAACATCAAAAAGGTTGCAATGCATAAAATGACATAGATCAAACAGGTTTTCAGAAAATCAGATAAGTCTTTTTTCATTGTAATTCAAGCAAAGGCATTCATGATCTAAATGTTGTCACAAGGTACAGTAAAAACGGTAAACAGGCATGAATCTACCGCAAATTCCGTGAATAATTTAACACTTAATCGTTCGATTTATCACAAAACCGTACCTTCGCTGACTGCAAAATGCTGAACTATGCTAAAAATCGACATGCACTCCCACATCATTCCGAAACACTTGCCTAAATGGGCTACGGAATTCGGATACGGTAATTTCATTCACTTGGAACACAACGAAGATGGAACTGCTGATATGATACAAGGTGGTCAGTTTTTTAGACGCATTGAAGAAAATTGTTGGGGAGAATCCATGCGCATTAAGGAGTATGAACAATTCAACACCCAAGTTCAAGTAGTTTGTACCATTCCTGTTTTGTTTGCTTATTGGGCGCAACCACAACATGGTTTACGTGTTGCTCAATTTCTCAATGATCATATTTCAGAATTGGTAGCTCGTTATCCGAAAAACTACATTGGTTTGGCGACACTTCCTATGCAAGATGCGCAATTGGCGATTCAGGAATTGGAACGTGCAAAAAATGCAGGGCATGTGGGTATTCAAATTGGTTCCAACATCAATGGTAAAAACCTAAACGAAGCAGAGCTCTACCCTATTTTTGAAGCTTGTGCCGATTTAGGAATGGCTGTCATGGTTCACCCGTGGGAAATGATGGGCGAAAACGACATGAAAAAATACTGGCTTCCGTGGTTAGTCGGAATGCCTGCAGAAACTTCTAGAGCAGCTTGTTCGATGATTTTTGGTGGTGTGTTGGAACGTTTACCCCATTTACGTGTTTGCTTCTCACATGCTGGAGGTTCCTTTTTACCAACGCTTGGTCGCATTGAACATGGATTTAATTGCCGACCTGATTTAGTTGCAATCGACAACCCACGCAATCCACGAGAATACTTGGGTAAATTCTGGATCGATTCCATTACGCATGATATTGATATGCTGGAATATGTGCTCAAAATGCAAGGCAGTAAACGCGTTTGCTTGGGTTCTGACTACCCCTTTCCGTTAGGAGATCTGGAGATTGGTAAATTTATTGAAGACAGCCAACTTCCACTTTCAGTAAAAGAAGATATTTTTGCGAATGCAACCTTAGAGTGGTTGGGATTGGATGCATCGAAGTTTAGTTAATAGTTCAATCAGTGACGCTATTTGTGGTTAGTAGCGTAAATAAATTAACCACATAGTTCACATAAGAAACATAGAAAATGACAAGTAGGATTACTTCAGTTAATAGTTCAACCAGTGACGCTATTTGTGGTTAGTAACGTAAATAAATTAACCACATAGTTTACATAGGAAACATAGAAAATGACAAGTAGGATTACCTTTGCTTCCCTGAAACACTCAGCACTTCCCATTTCTTTGTCTGCGTGAAGTACGTCTAGGTGGGTGGTGAAAAACCAATTTAATCACCTTCGCTTCTCCCGAATCACATCTTCCACTAATCGGTTTTGCATTTTGCTTTCCAGCCAAGAAAGTACATCGAGGTACAGGAATGCGCGACTTTCATATTTATCTTGATTAATCACTGCTAGATTATCGTAGAACGCTTGGAAAAGTGTTGGAACCTCATCGACTGAAACACTGACCATTTTGCGGAGAAAGGCAATGATTTCTTTTTGAATTGCTTGGGTTTCATCTAACTTCAACAAGAAACGATACACGGATTTAACTTGAAAAAAGATCAAGTCAATGTTCCCCAATTCGTAATGAGTGATCAGGTTGAGTATTCGCGCAAACGATTGCACATCTTCGTGCAGCATTTTTTGGTCGTTGTGAATGATTTTATTCAACAATTGCAGGCATTTTTTATGATTTCCCATTGTAAAATAGATCGTCGACATCTTGTACCTGAAAATCATCAAACGATGGTGATCCAACTTCGGCTCCATCAATTCTAATGCTGTTTCCAATTCTGTCAAATAGGGTACACTTTCCGAAAAAGTACCTTCCATGACAATGCTGTTCAATTGCGCCAAATGACTATAACTAAATGCCATCAATCGCGTATTCTCGTCAAAACTGCCTTCTTCTTGCACAATAAACTGTTGCATCTTCGTTTTATACCAGTCAAAACGTGTTCGATCTTGGCAATAAAACAAGACAGCTAAACAATTGTGGTACCCTTTCAAGAGTTGGAATTTTTCATGTTCAGCAAATGTTGGAAAGCGTTCAAATAATTCAATCCACTTCACGGCATACCGAAAACCCATTGAAAAATGCTGCGTAATGTAGTAATACCAAACATGCGATTGCAGAAAATACAACTGTTCGTAAAAGAGTGATTCATGTTGGGCAGATCGCTCCGGCCAATCGCGTTTAAACAATGCCTCTACTATTTTCTTTTCATCTTCTGTACGTGAATGACCCGATTTTAGGTAAAAATCGTACAATTGAAGTGACAATTCAGTCCAATGTCCTTCTGCTTCTAATAACAAACGGGTTTGAATAGCTTCTGATGTCAATTCACGTGCACGTTCTTGATGACTGCTGGTCACATGTCGTGATTCAATTTTCTTTTCGAAGTCAATTATTTCATAGACCAAAAAGTGTTTTTGCCGCAACTTAGCTGTTTTTTTTGCCTGGGCTAATAGTTCCAACCCATCTGCAAACAACCCACGTCTGTAGAGTAAATGTGCATAATCGATTGTTTCGCGAATCCCATATTCAGTTTCTTTTGAATGCATGATGCGAATGCTCTTCAGAATGTTTCGGTAGAGTAGTAAACTCAATTCATGTACATGTTTTGCCGTTAATCCAACAAGTTCTTTTCGTATCGCTTTGGTATGATATGATTCGAATCGTTCAATGATATCGAACAACACGACTTGTTTCAACTCTTCACTTTTTCGGTGATTCCGATTCATGAATAATTTGAAGTTTCGTTTTTCCGATTTTGTGAGGGAAGCAACCAATTTAACCAACTTTACTTCAATCATTTTTAGCTTTTAAAAATCGTAAATATAGCATTTTAAATAACTAACAAACAACCAATTGAATTAATTAAATCACGTTAAACAATCGCAAATAAGAATCATTTTAAATTGATTTGTTAACTGGAAGTATCGAGTTTTACACCATCAATTTTAAAGGTATGTCTAACAGAATATTCATTTTTGACACCACACTGAGAGACGGTGAACAAGTTCCCGGAAGTCAATTGCTTCCTCAAGAAAAACTCGAATTAGCACGTGAATTGGATGAACTCGGTGTAGATATCATTGAATTGGGATTCCCTTGTTCTAGTCCTTCCGATTTTGAAGCATTTCGATTGGTTGGAAAGGAAATCAAACGACCCGTTTTTTGTGCATTGAGTCGTGCTGTAGAAGCTGATATAAAAACGGCAGGTGAAGCACTCAGTTTTATCAAACATGGTCGCATTCATACAGGAATTGGCACCTCACCATTGCACATTCTACACAAGTTCCAAAGCAATAAAGAAGCGATCATTGAACGAGCAGTTCGAGCAGTAAAATATGCGAAAACATTTGTAGAAGATGTTGAATTTTATGCAGAAGATGCGGGAAGAACCGATAATATTTTCCTAGCGCAAATTGTAGAAGCTGTTATCAAAGCTGGAGCAACGGTCATCAATATTCCTGATACAACAGGTTATTGTTTACCTAATCAATACGGTGAAAAAATTAAATTCTTGATGGAATATGTGACTGGCATTCAAAATGTTATTCTATCTACGCATTGTCACAATGATTTGGGACTTGCTACAGCAAACAGTATTGCAGGAATTTCAAATGGTGCACGACAAGTTGAATGTACGATCAATGGTGTGGGTGAACGTGCTGGAAATACTTCATTGGAAGAAGTTGTGATGATCCTCAATCAACACAAAGGATTAAATGCAACCCACAACATCGACACCACGAAACTAACAGCAATTTCAGCCATGGTTTCTGAAAAGATGAAAATTCCTGTTCAACCCAACAAAGCGATTGTAGGAAAAAATGCCTTTTCACATTCATCAGGAATTCACCAAGACGGCATCATTAAGTTCCGCGAAACCTACGAAATCATTGATCCAAAACAAGTTGGCGCAAGTGGATCTTGTCTTATTCTGACTGCAAGAAGTGGCAGAGCAGCTTTAAAACACACAGCTTCTCGTTTAGGTTATTCCATTGATGGTGCGACATTGGAAAATGTATACAACGACTTTTTAGGTGTTGCCGATCAAATCAAACAAGTATCCGACGAACGATTTATGCACATTTTACAAAACAATCTTCAACCCAATCAAGTATGACACTTTTTGAAAAAATATGGAACAGACATGTTGTTAAAAGCATTTCAGTAGATACGGACATTCTGTACATTGATCGCCATTACCTCCATGAAGTAACAAGTCCACAGGCATTTGAAAGCTTACAGCAAAAAGGAATTGACATTTTCAGACCGCAACAATGTACCGCAACGGTAGATCACAATGTGCCTACTAAAAATCAACATCTTCCTATTGAAGATCCGTTATCGCGCTTGCAAGTTGCTGCATTGACTGACAATTGCGAACGAACGGGAATTGAATTGTTTGGAATTGGACATGAAAACCAAGGAATCATTCATGTGATCGGTCCAGAATTAGGCAAAACACTTCCAGGAACCACCATCGTTTGTGGAGATAGTCACACTTCCACGCATGGTGCTTTTGGAACAATCGCTTTTGGTATTGGAACTTCACAAGTTGAACAAGTGTTGGCATCGCAATGTTTGGTATTAAAAAGACCCAAAACAATGTGTATTGAGGTCAATGGTTCTTTGAATCCGTTTACCACGCCAAAAGATGTGATTTTATACATCATTGCGCAACTGGGTACAGAAGGTACGACTGGTTATTTCGTTGAGTACACTGGAACGACATTCGCTGAAATGAGTATGGAAGGTCGCATGACGGTTTGCAACATGAGTATTGAAATGGGAGCACGAGGCGGTTTAGTTGGAGTAGATGAAACAACCATTGCTTATTTAAGCGAACGCATCGATACTTCTGAGGAAACACAGAACGATTGGCGGAAACACGTTTCTGATTCAGGTGCCGTTTTTGATGAACATATCACCTTTGATGCCGCAGCTATTTTCCCCATGGTAACAGTTGGAACATCGCCTGACACAGGGATTCGCGCAACAGCATCCATGACTGCATCGAAACGACATACCGAAGCTGGTTTATCCTACATGGAATTCAGTTCGACCCAACACATCAATGAAGAGCGCATTCAGTATGTATTTATTGGAAGTTGTACCAATGGTCGAATAGAAGATTTAAGAGCTGCTGCTCACTTCATCCATGGAAGGAAAAAAGCACCTGAAGTTACCGTTTGGGTTGTACCAGGTTCAGCAGCTGTAAAACGACAAGCAATTGAAGAAGGATTGGCTGAATTGTTTCTTGATGCAGGATTTGAATTCAGAGATCCGGGTTGCTCAGCTTGTTTGGCAATGAACAATGATAAAATTCCGAGAGGTGCATTGTGTGTTTCTACCTCCAATCGCAACTTTGTTGGGCGACAAGGTGATGGCGCACGAACTGTACTCGCAAGCCCATTAACAGCAGTTGCTTCTGCACTAACCGGTAAAATAACTGATCCTACAACCTTAGAAATACATGCACTATGAACATTGAATCAATTGGAATTCCTTTCAACGTAGATAACATTGATACGGATCAGATCATTCCTGCGAATTACTTAAAACAAACCAATAAAACAGGCTACGGGAAACATCTTTTTCAGCACTTGCGTTATACTGAGTCTGGAAACAACAACCCTGAATTTATCCTCAATCAACCAGCTTACAAGGATGCCGAAATTTTAATTGTTGGCCATAATTTTGGTTGTGGATCGAGCCGTGAACATGCTGCATGGGCCTTGGCAGATTATGGATTCAAAGCAATCATTTCTTCTGGATTTGCAGATATTTTTAAAGGTAATGCTTACAACAACAACATTTTGCCGATTGAATTACCAGTTGAAGTGATCGCACGTATTTTTCATTTATTAGATCATTATCCAGAAACGCAGATTCAAATTGATTTGAAGAACCAAACTGTAAAAGTTGGCGATGGGATGATTGAGCAACAGTTCGCCATTGATTCATTCAAAAAAGAATGTTTGCTTTCACAATTGGACGAAACCACTTATTTGGTGAAGCTCAGAAATGAAATAGAAAATTTTGAACAACAATACAAACAAACACTTGTATGAGAAAGATCATTGCAGTACTTCCTGGAGATGGAATCGGTCCAGAAGTCGTGAATCAAGGAATAAAAGTAATGGCCAAAATTAATCAACGTTTTGATCATGAATTTGAGCTAAAAACAGGGAGTATTGGCGCGAATAGTATCAACGAATGTGGCATACCACTGAAAGAAGAAGTTATTGAAATGTGCGAACAAGCAGACGCCATTCTCCTTGGAGCCATTGGTGATCCCAAATTCGATAATGATCCTTCTTGTAAAATTCGTCCAGAACAAGGATTATTACAGTTACGAAAAGCGTTATCGTTGCATACGAATATTCGTCCGATTACAACTTATCGTGCAACAAAACATGCTTCTCCATTAAAAAATAGCATTCTAAAGGATGTCGATTTTGTGATCTATCGAGAACTGACTGGTGGTTTGTATTTTGGGGAAAAACACCTTTCGGATGATGGTGAAATTGCCAGCGATAGTTGTTCGTATACCAAAACAGAGATCACACGAATAGCGCACAATGCTTTTCAAATGGCTCAAACGCGAAAAAGAAAACTAACACTTGTAGACAAGGCAAATGTGCTTGAAACGTCTCGTTTGTGGCGTACAGTTATTCGAGAAATGAGCAGTAGTTATCCAGAAATAACCGTTGATTACCTGTATGTTGATAATGCTGCAATGCAACTAATGTTGAATCCTGCACAGTTTGATGTGATTCTAACAGAAAACCTTTTTGGCGATATTCTTTCTGATTTAGCAAGTGTTATCACCGGCTCAATCGGCATGCTGCCTTCTGCTTCAATTGGAATTAGCACTGCATTATTTGAACCTGTTCATGGTTCTTATCCGCAAGCTGCAGGAAAAGACATAGCCAATCCAATGGGAACAATTTTATCTATTGCCATGCTCTATGATTATTTTGGATTGACCGAAGAAGCGAATACCATCCGTGAGGCAATTTCATGGGCAATTAATTCAGGAATTCATACACCAGACATTCATTCTACGAAATACAGTTGGTGCTCACGTGTTGGGGATTTAATCTCTTTTTATGTGGAAGATCCGAGTTCTGTTCATAAATCAACTTGTATTAAAGAATCGGAAGTGTTAATTTGAATCATCCCTCCTCTCAGTTCGATTTTTTTATGAACTAACGTGTTTAGAGCACCCTAAAAATTCTATTTAACAATATACTATCATACACTCCTCATACACTAACCATACGGAGACCATACAGAGACCATACTTTAACTATACTTTAACTATACTTGAAGTATACGGAAACCCTACGGAATCCTTGCTGTTGCCCTCTCCAGTCTCGTCCTGTGCCTCGTCCTGAAATAACTATACAGGTTATTGATTAAATCCTGCTGTTATTATACAGTTGCAATTGTTATTCCTAATGGAGCTATACAGACAACATAAACAAGAAAAGGCCATTCAAATGAACAGCCTTTTCTTGTTTTTATTCTTTTCTATTTATTGATCACAATTGGAATACGTTGATTCGTTTTACCAGCCAATACCTGAAGGGTATAAGCACCATCTGCAATTCGGGACATATCAACTGACATAACGGTGGTATTTGTTCCATTCAAAGTAAGTACTAAACGACCTGCGTTATCATACACATAAACCGACTGAATCACACTGTTTTCAGCATCAATTGTAACTAATCCTGTTGATGGATTCGGGAAAACATGCATTCCAATAAAATCATTTTCTACCAAACTTAAACAAGAATCAACGAACACATTGGAAGTAGCACTATTCAAACAGCCATTTCCATCTGTATACGAATATGAGAGTGGACTTGTTCCAACACCTGCTGCACTTGGATCAAACTGATTTCCAGTAACACCATTCCCTCCATACGAACCACCAGCTGGTGCGCCTTCAACCAACGTAATTGCTGAATTGTAAACACATAAATCAGCGATCGGTCCGAATGTTACTGTTGGTAGTGCATTCAGCGTTACAGTTGTTGTGTCTGAAGTAATAGAGCAACCAGCATTTGTAACGGTAACAGTATAATCTCCAGCGTTGGTTGTCGTAATCGATTGTGTTACCTCACCTGTTGACCAAGTGTTACCAACTAACTCAGAAGATGTTAAAATAATTGCATCACCTTGACAGAATAAAGTTGAACTATCAACTGCAATGATTGGCAATGCAGGATAGGAATTCACTGTAATTGTTGTTCCTGCTGATGTTGCTGAAATACATCCAGTGCTACTTGTTGCAACTGTTATGGTTCCAGCTGTTAATACAGTAATTGACTGCGTCGTTTCACCAGTCGACCAAAGGTATCCACCAGCCAATGATGCAGTCAATAGTACTGAATCACCCTCACAGAATGTTGTTGAGCCACTTGCTGTGATGGTTGGCGTAGTTGGAATCGGGTTAACCGTAACAATTGTAGCAGCAGAAACAGCCGAACATCCAAAACCATTTGTTTCTGTAACAGTGTATGATCCAGCTGTTGAAACAGTAATTGATTGTGTTGTTTCACTTGTTGACCAACCATTTCCACTAGGTGATGAGGATGTCAATACGACAACTCCACCATCACAGAATGTTGTTGGACCGCTAGCAGAAATTAGTGGAGCTGAAGGTGCTGGGTTAACTGTAATACTCATTGTTCCAGCAGAACTAGAGCATCCATTTAAATCTGTAACCACCACCGAATAAGTTCCAGTAGTTGAAACAGTGATTGATTGCGTTGTTTCTCCAGTCGACCAAACATTTCCAGTTGCTGACGAAGAAGTCAACACAACTGATCCACCGGCGCAGAACGTTGTTGATCCACTAGCTGAGATTGCTGGCGTTGCTGGAACTGGATTCACTGTAACGGTTGTTCCAGCTGAAGTAGCAGATGTACAACCTGCTGTTGTCACTGCGACTGTATATGTTCCACTTGCAGAAACTGTGATTGATTGTGTTGTTTCACCCGTTGACCAAACATTTCCACTAGCTGTGGATGAAGTCAACACAACTGATCCACCTGCACAGAACGTTGTTGAACCACCAGCAGTAATTGTTGGCGTTGCTGGAATTGGATTAACAGTAACCGTTGTTCCAGCTGAAGTAGCTGACGTACAACCTGCTGATGTAACTGCAACAGTATATGTTCCACTTGCAGAAACAGTAATAGATTGCGTTGTTGCACCCGTTGACCAAACATTTCCACTAGCTGATGAAGATGTCAAAACGACACTACCACCTGCACAGAACGTTGTTGAACCACCTGCACTAATTGTTGGTGTTGCTGGAACAGGATTCACTGTAATAGTTGTTCCAGCCGATGTTGCTGAAGTACAACCCGCTGTTGTCACTGCGACTGTATATGTTCCACTTGCAGAAACTGTGATTGATTGCGTTGTTGCACCAGTCGACCAGACATTTCCACTAGCTGAAGATGAAGTCAACACAACTGATCCACCTGCACAGAACGTTGTTGAACCACCAGCACTAATTGTTGGCGTTGCCGGAAGTGGATTCACTGTAACTGTTGTTCCAGCTGATGTAGCTGATGTACAACCCGCTGTTGTAACCGCGACTGTATAAGTTCCACTTGTAGAAACTGTAATTGATTGCGTTGTTGCACCTGTCGACCAGACATTTCCACTAGATGAAGATGAAGTCAATACGACTGATCCACCTGCGCAGAATGTGGTTGAACCACCTGCGCTGATTGTTGGCGTTGCTGGAATTGGATTAACAGTAACCGTTGTTCCAGCTGATGTAGCTGATGTACAACCCGCTGTTGTAACTGCAACGGTGTATGTTCCGCTTGTAGAAACTGTAATTGATTGCGTAGTTGCACCTGTCGACCAGACATTTCCGCTAGCTGATGAAGAAGTCAAAACGACACTTCCACCTGCGCAGAATGTAGTTGAACTACCAGCACTAATGGTTGGAGTTGCTGGAAGTGGATTAACAGTAACCGTTGTTCCAGCTGATGTAGCTGATGTACAACCCGCTGTTGTAACTGCAACGGTGTATGTTCCTGAAGTTGAAACCGTAATTGATTGTGTTGTTGCACCCGTTGACCACAGATTTCCACTAGCTGATGAAGATGTCAAAACGACACTACCACCTGCGCAGAATGTGGTTGAACCACCTGCACTAATTGTTGGTGTTGCTGGAAGTGGATTCACCGTAACTGTTGTTCCTGCTGACGCTAACGATGTACAGCCACCACTCATTCTAGTAACCGTATATGTTCCAGAAGTCGAAACGGTAATTGATTGTGTTGTTGCTCCAGTCGACCATGTATTACCAGTTGCAAACGAGGAAGTTAAAACGACACTTCCACCTGCACAAAAAGTAAGCGGTCCGCCTGCTGAAATTGTTGGAGCTGCTGGTAGTGCATTTACTGTAACGGTTGTTCCAGCTGATGTAGCTGATGTACAACCCGCTGTAGTAACTGCAACGGTATATGTTCCTGAAGTAGAAACGGTGATTGATTGTGTTGTTGCACCAGTTGACCACACATTTCCACTAGCTGAAGATGAAGTCAATACAACATTTCCACCTGCACAAAAAGTAAGTGGTCCGCCTGCTGAAATTGTTGGAGTTGCTGGAATTGGATTTACTGTAACGGTTGTTCCTGCCGATGTAGCTGATGTACAACCCGCTGTTGTAACTGCAACTGTATATGTTCCACTTGTCGAAACCGTGATTGATTGCGTTGTTGCGCCTGTTGACCAGACATTTCCACTAGCTGATGAAGAAGTCAAAACGACACTTCCACCTGCGCAGAATGTAGTTGAACTACCAGCACTAATGGTTGGCGTTGCTGGGAGTGGATTAACTGTAACGGTTGTTCCTGCCGATGTAGCTGATGTACAACCTGCTGTAGTAACCGCAACTGTATATGTTCCACTTGTAGAAACCGTGATTGATTGCGTTGTTGCACCAGTTGACCACACATTTCCACTAGCTGAAGATGAAGTCAATACAACATTTCCACCTGCACAAAAAGTAAGTGGTCCGCCAGCTGAAATTGTTGGAGTTGCAGGAAGTGGATTTACTGTAACGGTTGTTCCAGCTGATGCTAACGATGTACAGCCACCACTCGTTCTAGTAACCGTATATGTTCCACTTGTAGAAACAGTAATTGATTGTGTTGTTGCTCCAGTTGACCATGTATTACCAGTTGCAAACGAGGAAGTTAAAACGACACTTCCACCTGCACAAAAAGTAAGTGGTCCGCCTGCCGAAATTGTTGGAGCTGCTGGTAGTGCATTTACTGTAACGGTTGTTCCAACTGATGTAGCTGATGTACAACCTGCTGTTGTAACTGCAACTGTGTATGTTCCAGAAGTAGAAACCGTGATTGATTGCGTTGTTGCGCCCGTTGACCACACATTTCCGCTAGCAGAAGATGAAGTTAACACCACTGATCCGCCTGCGCAGAATGTAGTTGAACCACCTGCACTAATGGTTGGCGTTGCTGGAAGTGGGTTCACTGTAACTGTTGTTCCTGCAGATGTAGCTGATGTACAACCCGCTGTAGTCACTGCAACTGTGTATGTTCCACTTGTAGAAACCGTGATTGATTGCGTTGTTGCGCCTGTTGACCAGACATTTCCACTAGCTGATGAAGAAGTCAACACAACACTTCCACCTGCGCAGAACGTTGTTGGACCCCCAGCTGAGATGGTTGGTGTTGCTGGAATTGGATTTACTGTAACCGTTGTTCCAGCTGAAGTAGCTGATGTACAACCCGCTGTTGTAACTGCAACCGTGTATGTTCCAGAAGTAGAAACTGTAATTGATTGTGTTGTTGCACCAGTTGACCACACATTTCCACTAGCTGATGAAGAGGTCAACACAACACTTCCACCTGCGCAGAACGTTGTTGGACCACCTGCACTGATTGTTGGTGTTGCTGGGATTGGATTAACCGTGATATAATTGGTTTGAGTAGACGTATTTGATCCACTTCCATTTGTTGCAGTAAGAGCCACAGTATAAGTTCCTGCGGTTGCATAAGTGACCGTTGGATTGGTTGCAGTAGACGTAGCTGGGGTTCCACCTGCAAATGTCCATGCATAAGAAGTTGGTGAGCCAGTTGAGGTATTTGTATAAGTTACTGTTTGTCCAGCGCAAAGTGCAGTTGGAGTTCCTGTGAAACTTGCAGTTGGAGGAGTTGCCGATACAACACCCGTCAAGTTAATATTATCTACAAACAAACGGTTTCCGTTACCAGATAGGTTCCTGAATGCAACGATTACACTTCCTTGTCCGACATAAGGTGTTAAAACAATTGTTTCAGTACGCCATTGAGCAGCAGTAGGAGTAAAATTAGTTGTTGTTGCAGGCGCCGTAGCCAACACGGTATTTGATTTTGAGTAAACACTTGTATAGGTTAATCCACAATCTGTTGAAACCAGTACTTGTAATCCATCAAAAAAGGTTGCGTTATAAGGAGCATAAGCTACATCAAACGTTAATTGAGCTGAAGACAAACCTGCGAACGTAGCTGCTTGCATTCTAACTTCATCATCGTCTGCATCGTTGTAGTTATTGTTATCAAACATCATTGAGTTGCCAGCGGTTGGAGCATTACCAGCTGCCGTTGTTCTTACCCATGTTGTTGGAGAAGCGTTGTTGTTACTGATAGACCAACCAGCTGGAGGAAAAGTCGCCAAGGTGAATCCTTGATTGATAGGCAAAACAGTTCCGGTTCCATTCAACACAACTATATAGCCTGTTTTCGTTTCAACATCATTACCAAAAGCATTGGTAGCAGTGAGTGTAATAGGATAGGTTCCTGGTGTATTAAATACTACTGTTGGATTTGTTGCAGTAGAAGTTGTTGGTGTTGCAGAAGCTCCAAAGTTCCACAAATAACTAGTTGCATTGGTTGAAAGATTGGTGAATACAACATTCGATCCAGAACAAACTGTAGTTGGTGTAGCACTAAAGTCCGCAACAGGTGGAGTTGTTAATCCCGTACCATTGAGGACAAAGTTATACGTTCCTTCATCACAATCATTGGTTGCAAATGAAACAGTTCCAGTGAATGGACCTGCCGCTGAAGGAGTAAATGTTAATGTAAATGTTGTAGAACCACCAGCTGGAACAGTTGTTACACCAAATGTTGTCCCAAGCGCAAATGTTGCCCCTGTAACTGTAATTGGTGGTGTTAAGGTTAAATTAGTCGTTCCAGTATTTTGAACTGTGAAGGTTGTTGTTTGTGTACTTCCAACTGATACCCCTCCAAAATCATAAGAACCACCGTCAAGTACATCGGTTGTTCCTTGTACAAGATTGATTTCACCTGGAGTTGTAGCTCCATACACAACATTATCTATGAAAATATTATTCCCATTATTTGAAATACCACGGAAACGGAAACGGATATTCTTAGATGTTGAGGTTACATAAGATAACAAATCCACTGTTTCTGTTCGCCAATCAGCCGCAACTGCTGGGTAATACTCTACTGATCCAGTCAATGTTGCATTCGTTCTTAGCACGGTACCTTGTTTATCATAGGTTGTTGCCGTCCATGTTGCGCCACAGTCTTGAGAAATCTCCACGATTAAACGATCACTTGACCCTGCAAGACGCTGACGATAGGCGACTTGAAATTGTAAACTAGCTGCCGTTGCATTACATGGAAGAATAAAGATCGGAGTATACAAGTTTTCATTGGTTGTACTAGCATCTCCATAAAAAGGCAATTGTGCAATGTTGTTAATGAATACACCTGTTGAAGAAATTCCAGAAGCAGGACTCCATTGATAACAGTCTGCATTCACATTTTCAACTAACCAACGCAAGTCTGGGGGAAAAGTTGTTGCTTCAAAATCTTGCGTATAATTTGGCATAATTCCATTTGACACAACAAAACTGATAGAAGATGTATCGTAAAGTGTTGAAGGATCTGCAACCCCATTTGGCAGTGTTGAATAGGCGATAAACGAATGAACACCCAAGGTAGCTGGAGTGAACGCAGGCAAAGCAACAGTTGTTGAAGCTCCAGCAGCTAATGTACCAGTCCAACTAAAAGTAGTTGCTGTTCCATTATCAATTTTATAGGAGATGGTTGCTGAAGTTAAGGTGTTTGAGCCTCGATTGCGCAATTGTACACTTGGAGTAATACTAGCAAGACAATTATCTCCTTTTGGATTGAAGACATCTGTTATGGACGCGTCACTTGGATTTGGAGGCGTACAAGCGTCTGAATTGATCAATGATCTACGTAATGGACTACCTTCTAAGACAGCTCGCATCCGTTGTTTTTGATCATTTGTAAAAATGCTCATACACAAATCATCTGTGTAATCCATATAATTTTCAATCATGTCAACCCCTGCATCTGGAAGGACAGTACAGGAATTTGTACCGGCTGGACAACCAAAATTTGCCGCTGCTGCCTCTGGGGTATCATTACAGTAATCATCCACTGTACATCCGCCATCGCCCCAAATATGGCGAAGACCAAGCCAGTGACCGATTTCATGTGTAGCTGTTCTACCTTCATTGTATACACCTCCGAAACCAGTAACAGCACTTTTACCAATAGAATTATATAAGAACACAACTCCATCTGTTGCAATTGCAGGACTTCCACATCCCATTCCACCAATTGGTGATTGCGGGAATTGTGCATAACCAAGGATTCCGCCTGAGATATTACACAACCAAATATTCATGTATTTATTTGGATCCCAACCGCGCGTAGCTGTAGCCACGCCACCATTATAGGTATAAGTTTTAATCGATGCATCAATATAGGCCGTAGAAAAAGGTGGAGCAGTAGCCCCAATTGTGGAATACAAAATACGGTTTACACCTGGTTGTCCTGCCGTAAAAGCTGATCCATCGGGTCTACGTTGCGCCAAACAAAATTCAATTTGGGTATCTGCACCAGCAGGATGTGTATTGTATCCATTTGTTCCCAACATACGCCGAAAATCCTCGTTCAAGACATCAATTTGTGATTGAATGGCCGCTTGGGAAACATTCGTACCTACTCCAATTGCTTCACCTGAATGGATAACATGTACAACTACTGGAATTTGATATACACCTCCAATGATTTTACTTTGATCCATATTGGTAATTGCCTCTTGTACCCAAGCTTCAAATTCAGGAGTAGATTCTTGTTCTGGATGCTCAGCCATTCGTGCTGCGTGCTGCTCATCTGTGTAACATCGAACAATCTGGGCACTTATGGTTTGTTTAAAACCAATGGCACATACTAATAGAAGGCAAAGCTTAAGCCATGTAGTAGTTTTTTTCATAGAGTAGTTTTTGGGGGAAATAGAAAATAAGAGAAAACCCAAGAAGGATATCAATTGATCGTTTCTTGCCCAGAAGCAGTTTAGGTGCAATCAGAGATAAAGTCGACGAATTGGAGAACGTCAGCTCTATGATTTTCATTTTTTAGTTTTAGCAATCCAATATTACAGAATTTTAATGAGAATTAAAATAGTTGAACGAAAAATAATTGTTTTAAATACAACAAAAAAATGCACAAATTGTTAATAAACTGATTAACCTTTATTTGTTTGGCTTATGACTTGCGATTCTTGCATGAGGTGAATTTGAAACAACTAGCAACCTGAAATCGATTATTCAAACAGACTCTAAAAAAAAAGCTTGCCCAATTTGGACAAGCTTTTTCTTCTATTAAAGTATGTTTTAGTGTTGAATCATAACAGGCAAACGTTGAATTACATTGGAAGTAATAACTTCAAATGTGTACATTCCATCTGCCATTTTCGTTAAATCAACGGAAAGAGTTGTTGTTGAATTACCAGATTGTTCGGCTACCTTACGACCTGCATAATCAAAGACAATCAAACGAACAATTGGCGTGCTACTAGTATTTATAGTCAATAGTCCTGTTGAAGGATTTGGGAATACTTGAATAGCCGTATTCGTAGTCTCCGTTATTCCTAAACAACCATCAACTAAGATATCAGCCGTTGCAGCATTTGCACAACCATTTCCATCTGTATAATCATACGTTATCGTACTAATTCCAAGTCCCGCTGCTGCTGGATCAAACTGACCACCACTTACGCCATTTCCGCTGTAATCTCCTCCAACTGGAGTTCCTTGAGTTAAGGTTATTGCTGAATTGTAAATACATATACTTGCTAATGTATCAAACGTTACTGTTGGCGTTGGATTTACGGTAACACTCGTCAATGCTGAAACCGCAGAACATCCATTTCCATCTGTGTAAGTCACTCCATAATTACCAGAAGTTGTTACGGTAATAGAAGGAGTTGTTTGATTTGTAGTCCATGTATTTCCTGTTGCAGAAGACGAAGTTAATACCAACGAACCACCTTCGCAGAAAGTAGTTAAACCTCCTTCAGAAATTGTTGGTGCAGCTGGATTACTATTCATCGTGACAATTGTTGCAACTGATGTAGAAGAACATCCTCCAGCATTGGTAAATGTAACTGCATAGTTACCTGATGATGTTACTGTAATTGATTGTGTTGTTTCATTGGTAGACCACGTATTACCAGTTGCAGAAGATGATGTTAAAGTAACAGAACCTCCTTCACAAAACGTTGTTGCTCCATTCGCCGAAATGGTTGGTGTTGTTGGTGGAGTTGGATCGTTTAACCCTTGTGAAAGTGTATTCGAACTACATCCAGCAGCACTCGTAAAAGTGATCGAATAAGATCCTGCTCCTAAACTTGAGATCGATGATGGCAATGTACTACCAATTGATCCTGATGAAGTACCTATCCAACTCAATGTTCCTGTTCCAGAACCAGTTACTTGAATACTACCTGTTGATGTTCCGCAAGCAGTAGGATTCGTAACTGTGCCAATCGCAATTACTGGAACTGGATTCACAATAACCGTTGTTCCAGCCGATGTAGCTGAAGTACAACCTAACGTCGTAACTGCAACCGTATATGTTCCACTTGAAGAAACTGTAATTGATTGTGTTGTTGCACCCGTCGACCACACATTCCCACTAGCTGATGATGATGTCAACACAACTGATCCACCTGCGCAGAATGTTGTTGAACCACCCGCACTAATTGTTGGGGTTGTTGGAACTGGATTCACGGTAACGGTTGTTCCAGCTGAAGTAGCTGATGTACAACCAGCCGTTGTAACTGCAACTGTGTATGTTCCACTTGTTGAAACCGTGATTGATTGTGTTGTTGCACCAGTCGACCAAACATTTCCACTAGCTGAAGATGAAGTCAACACAACATTCCCGCCTGCGCAGAAAGTAGTTGAGCCACCAGCACTAATGGTTGGAGTTGCTGGAATTGGATTAACGGTAACCGTTGTTCCTGACGATGTAGCTGAAGTACAACCTGCTGTTGTAACTGCAACGGTATATGTTCCACTTGTTGAAACTGTAATTGATTGTGTTGTTGCACCAGTAGACCACACATTTCCACTCGCAGAAGATGATGTTAACACAACACTTCCACCTGCGCAGAATGTGGTTGAGCCACCAGCACTAATGGTTGGGGTTGCTGGAACTGGATTTACTGTGACGGTTGTTCCAGCTGATGCTAACGATGTACAACCACCACTCGTTCTGGTAACTGTATATGTTCCACTTGTTGAAACTGTAATTGACTGCGTTGTTGCACCAGTTGACCACGTATTCCCACTAGCTGATGAAGAGGTCAATACAACATTTCCACCTGCACAAAAAGTAAGTGGTCCACCTGCCGAGATTGTTGGAGCTGTGGGAATTGGATTGACTGTAACTGTTGTTCCTGCAGATGTTGCTGATGTACAACCCGCTGTTGTAACAGCAACTGTGTATGTTCCAGCAGTTGAAACCGTAATTGATTGTGTTGTTGCACCCGTTGACCAGACATTTCCGCTAGCAGAAGATGAAGTCAACACCACTGATCCGCCTGCGCAGAAAGTAGTTGGACCACCTGCACTAATGGTTGGTGTCGCCGGAATTGGATTTACAGTAACCGTTGTTCCTGCAGATGTTCCTGATGTACATCCTGCTGTAGTAACTGCAACCGTATACGTTCCACTAGTTGAAACTGTGATTGATTGTGTTGTTGCACCCGTTGACCACACATTTCCACTTGGTGATGAAGATGTTAAAACAACATTACCACCTGCGCAGAATGTTGTTGGACCACCTGCACTAATAGTTGGTGTTGCAGGGATTGGGTTTACAGTAATATAATTTGTTTGAGTGGACGTATTTGAGCCACTTCCATTTGTTGCAGTAAGCGCAACGGTATACGTTCCTGCGGTTGCATAAGTAACCGTTGGATTGGTAGCAGTAGAAGATGCTGGAGTTCCGCCTGCAAATGTCCAAGAATAAGAAGTTGGTGAACCAGTTGAGGTATTCGTATACGTTACTGTTTGTCCAGCGCACAATGTCGTTGGTGTTCCTGTGAAACTTGCTGTTGGAGTCGTAACAACTGCGACACCAGTAATATTGATATTATCGACAAACAAGCGGTTTCCATAACCAGATAGATTTCTAAACGCAACAATGACATTCGTTTGACCGATATAAGGAGTCAGATTGACTGTTTCAGTTCTCCATTGCGCTGCAGTTGGAGTAAACGATGCGGTAGTTGCAGCAGCAGTTGCTAAAGTTGTATTTGATTTTGAGTAAACTGAAGTAAAAGACCCTCCACAATTGGTAGACACTAGTACTTCTAATCCATCAAAGTTCGTCGCATCATACGGAGCATAAGCGACATCAAACGCCAATTGAGCAGAAGTTAAGCCAGTTAAAGTAACTGATCTTACACGCACCTCATCGTCATCCCCATCATTGATATTAAAGTTATCAAAGACCATTGAATTTCCAGCAGTTGGAGCATTTCCAACAGTTCCACTTCTCACCCAAGTAGTAGAGGCATTGGTATTTACAATAGACCAGTTTGTTGGTGGGAAAGTAGCACTTGTAAATCCTTCAGTTAAAGGCAACGCAACCCCAGATCCAGCAAGTACAGTAATGTACCCTGTTTTCACTTCTGGGTCTGACCCATTTGCATTTGTTGCCGTTAAACTAACATTATAAACTCCGGCAGTTGAATAGGTAATTGTTGGATTTTGAGCAGTTGAAGTTGCTGGAGTTCCACCTGGGAAAGACCAAGACCAAGACGTTGGTGCAAACGAAGATAAATCAGTAAACGTGGCCGTGTTACCTACACATATTGTTTGTGGCCCAGAAAACTCAGCAATTGGAGCAAAAGCACCAGCAGCAGCAAGACCACTTTCCCATGTACCACGACCAAATGTACCTGCACGAATTTTAGATGTAGGATAAAAAATTTCCAAATCGCGAATACATACACGTGGTAAACCAGTCATGTAATTCACCCAAGTACTCATCGTATTGTCCATATAAAAGACACCTACATCAGTTCCTACATAAACAACATCATTTGCTGCTCCAGTTTGGTAAACAATTGTATTACATGGTACATTCGGCAATCCAGTACTTGTATTCACCCATGTTGTACCACTATTGATGGATTTATAGACTTTAGTAGTAGCCGAGTAACCTGAAAAAGTAACCCATACCATGTTCGGGTCCGTACTTGAAACAGTTACATTTGTTATGGCAGCAGTTCCAACTGGTAAAGTTCCTGTTACATTCGTAAAAGAAGTACCTCCATTGGTCGATTTTGAAATGGCATTTTGCTTTACTGCGTAGATGACTTGATTATTACTCGGAGCAATAACAAATTCTAACACACTACCTGTACCTGTAGGAGTGCCAACAGCAGCCCAATTTGTTCCTGAATTAGTCGTTTTGTAAAGTGCTGCTCGACCAGCTGCATAAAGCGTAGCTGCTGTTACAGGATCTTGATGCCAAGGGCATAACCAATCTCCACTTGGGAGTCCGGTGTTGATGGTTGTCCATGCACCACCACCATTCGTTGATCTTCTATAATCTCCATACACATAGGATTCAAACAATGTATTATCATTCGTTCGGTCTATAAAACAATCCATTCCATCACCGCCATACACTTCGCTCCATGCACCTGCACTTAAGAGGTTAGTTCCATTATCTTGATGTCCAGCAAGAACTCTTCCCGCTGTCGTTGTTGATAACCCAATGCGGTATTGTTGCGCAATTTGCATGTTTCCACTAAGATCTGAAAAAGAGGTTCCACTGTTCGTCGTTTTCGAAATACCGCCATCATGTCCAATAAAATAAGTAGTTGAAGATCCAGGTAAGTATTCGATCGCGTGACAATCTGCGTGCACATAAGGAGCACCTGAACCTGTCCAATGAGAATTGATTACCCAAGTAACTCCACCGTCAGTAGAGCGCCATGTATTGACACCTCCAACAATTACGGTATTCGCAGCTGTTGGTGAAGCGGCAATTGCTAAATCATAAAAAGCCTGTCCACCTCCATCAGCACCATTTGAGTTCCAACCCAAGAGATTTGGACCTGTAGGACCTTTTTGAGTTGTAAAAGTTGTTCCTGAATCTGTAGAGCGATAAATCCCTAATAATCCTTGGTCAGAAGAGCGGCCAATTAATAAATAGACATAAGCATTGTTTGCAGCAGTCACAGCAATTGAAATACGTTCTACACCAGAAGCTGGTAATCCAGAAGTAATCGTTGTCCACGTGACGCCATTATTGGTTGATTTGCGAAAAATAGTACCTGAAGCATAAACTGTATTCGGTGTTCCTGGAAGAAATTCTGCATCCTGAAATGCACCCGTACTTGTTTGTGTCCAAGTGGTACCTCCATCCGTTGTTCGGTACATTCCATTACTTGTTGCAGCAATTAGAACCAGTGAATTGGTTGGATCCATTAATAATCGTGAGATTCTTCTTCCCAAGGACACTGCCCAGTTTAAACCAGTGGTATTCCACGTTGCGCCACCGTCAGTTGATTTTAATACACCAACACTATAGGAATCACCTGCTTCACCGTCACCAGTTGCAAGGTACATGATTTGTGTATTGGTAGGATCAATTGCTACATCAGTACATCCTATTACAGTGAGTTGATCTGTATTCGTTGACCAAGAAGTACCACCATTGGTTGATTTCCACAAACCACCATCAGGAGTACCAACATAAATTGTATTCGAATTGGTAGGATCAAAACGCACAAAATTGATTCGTCCGGCACCACCACCTGCAGAAGTACCAAATGGACCAAGTGCTGACCAACTCCCTAAAAAAGCGTTTGGAGAAGGAGTATCTGGATTTTGCGATAACCATTCTAGGTAATTCGGATAGGATAAAGAGGGAAGCGTCATATTACCACTTGGGTAAACACGCGGTTCCATATAATTCTCCCATCGTTTAAATGCTTTGTAACCTTTTCCTTTTTCGATTGTTTTATCTTTCCAATAGTTATTGAAAGCTGCTTGAACCTCGTAGAAATTAGCATTTGGGTCGGCCATCATGTGAACCCAGTTGGAATCATTGTCTTGCCCGAACAAGAAAGTGGGCAAAAATACAGCAAGCAAGAGTAACCTGCGTAGTAGTTCTTTTTTCATAGAAATAAAATTTTGGAGTTTTTAGAAGAAGTAACTACCTGTAAACAGTAATTAAAGTTGCAGGTTAACTGAATATACAGCAAACGCAATGCGACCGACAAATGGAGATTTGCCTTCTTCATAGTTTTCATTTTTTAGTTTAGCGTACCAATATTACTGAATTCATTTGATAAAAAAAAGCTACTAAATTGATATAGTGGTTTTATTTTGAACAATTTGACTCAATTATTCAACCCAGATCGAATTCACCATTCATTAAAACAATGATTAATAAAGGAAATGCGTTTAAATTAAGTTCAAAAAAAATCGTTGAAAAAAAAATACATTGTTGATAAATATTAGCGAAAGCGAATAAGTGTGATTTTGTTAACAAAACTTGGTGTAAGTGGATGAATGTCTGAGCTACCGATTTTAGCACTAGAAATGACTGATGGATGCTATTAATCTTCATTAATAGATCAAAACCAAGACGCTAAATGGAAACATTGGAATTAGATTGTCCGTTTCTTTCTTTGAGATAACAGAATCAATTAATCATTGTTCTCCGTAGAAATCATCTATAATTGTATTGAAACTCACTAATCAGTTGAAATGACATGAAATTATCTCACAAAATAGTCATTGTATGTCTCTTTATATTAATTGTTTTGATTGAAATGAAGTGTCATTCATTGCACTGGAATTCTTTTCTTGAAGCATGTCTTTTTCTTTTGGGCTTTAGTGATCATATCGATAGGATGCCTATTTTGGAGAAAATAAGTCTTGCTTATACGATTTTTATCTCAATCTTATTCATCTCAATAAAATGGAACTGGATTAGTATTTTGATCATTGTATTAATGTGCATTTACATACTAATCGCCTTACCTACTAATTACATAGACGATCCATACATGAATTTTTAGGAATGGATCTACTAACACTGGAAGTATTACAAATGGCACTCCTTCGTGGATACCGAATAGGAAAAACAAATAGAATGGTAAATCACAAGCGTCAGGATATGCTAATCTTACCTGATGTCTTAATAAAAAAACAATAGGTCATTAATCATGAAAAGAAGAGCTTTATTTCTTTTGACGATTACTTTAGGAGTAAGTCACGGTGTTTTTTCGCAGAAGTATCTGGATGGAATATACAGTTATAAGCCAGATAACAGGATAATAAAAGAGTATCTATTTGAGGCAATTAATGGTTCTTTTCCAGATTCAATAGGTGTCAATGATTCCGTTATAAATGGCGTGAAGTATACTGTTTTAACCTTTTATGATTGTCAGATAGATTTTTCTGTATTTGAACTTAAAAAAAAAGGATTGAGAAGTTCTTTTCTTCTAACAAGTGAGTTTAAAGGAACGCAAAACAACTCCAAACACGTTTATTTGATCCCTGCGAAAACTAAATTTATTGCCGTTCAATCTAGAAGATATAAAGTCATTCGAATAAAATGAATATGCAAAAAATGATCATTTAATTCTAAACAGATAGTGCTCCAAATGGGTAGTGGATCAACGATACTTTTGAAATCAACAAATTGAACCAATTGAAAAAAAATAGTATAAAAAGTTACGTTCTTTAAACCCCCTTTTTGTAACTATAAAATTGTTATCAATCTTTAATAAACCTCACCACTACAAAACGCAGCAAGACTAATCAAACATCTTCCCTAACGTCTTTTGCACAGGTTCACCAATCAAAGGCAATGGTTTTTTATCTCCGTTGGCAGCACCAACTACACCAATGATCCAAAGTACAAATACACCCAATGACAAAGTAGTTGAAATTAAATAACCCAAGTATGGAATAAAGTGTAACGGAATTTGAATGATCCATATTCCTAAGTAAACAATCATTAAACCGAGCATTTGTCTCAAATGGAAAGCTGTAAATTGTTTTTCAGGATACGATTTACTGCCATTTTGTGCAATTGCTACAATCCATCCAATGAGTGTCATGTAGGCTACGATGCCCATTGTTTTGTCAAAATTACCGTTTGCGCTTGCCATACCTTTCTTGTTAGAATCCTATAAACATACTAAAGTTTATCCAAAAATCGATTCTACAAATGCATCTCGATGAAATACTTGTAGATCTTCCATTCCTTCACCAACTCCAATGAATCGCACAGGAATGCTCATTTGATCTGAAATCCCGATCACAACACCTCCTTTAGCTGTACCATCCAGTTTGGTGATGATCAAACCTGTTAACGAAGTTGCCAACGCAAATTGTTTGGCTTGTTCAAAAGCATTTTGTCCTGTTGAACCATCGAGTACCAATAAAATCTCGTGCGGTGCGTCTGGAATTACTTTTTCCATTACGCGTTTGATCTTGCTTAACTCGTTCATTAAGTTGACCTTGTTGTGTAAACGACCAGCGGTATCAATGATCACAACATCTGCACCTTGTGCTTTTGCAGAAGATAAAGCATCAAAAGCTACCGAAGCTGGATCTGCCCCCATTCCTTGTTGAACAATGGGAACACCCACTCGTTCAGACCAAATGATCAATTGTTGAACTGCAGCAGCGCGAAATGTATCAGCAGCACCCAAAACAACACTTTTACCTGCTGATTTGAATTGATGGGCTAATTTACCAATGGAAGTGGTCTTCCCTACCCCATTCACGCCAACAACCATGATCACATGTGGATTGCCATTATGTTTAGGTAATTCGTATTCTGTTGGACCAGAAGTATCATGTTCGGCCAGTAATGCTGAAATCTCTTCCCGCAATACCGAATTGAGCTCTTCTGTACCCACGTATTTATCACGGGCAATTCGGTCTTCAATACGACCAATGATTTTTAATGTGGTATCTACCCCCACGTCAGAAGTAATGAGAATTTCTTCCAACTCATCCAGGACTTCACTGTCAACTTTAGACTTTCCAACTACTGAACGTGTCAGTTTAGAGAAAAAACTATCTTTTGTTTTTTCCAGCCCTTTATCAAGCGACTCTTTTTTTTCTTTCGAAAACCAACCAAATAATGCCATACTTCAAAACAAAAAACCCCAATCCCGATTTGCATCGGGACGGGGGTTAACAATAGTTCGAGTTTTATTCAAAAATTAGTTCTTAGCGAACCATTCTTTAACCTTGTCGTTGTGTACGATCTCTTGTTTGAACGTAAAAGATCCAGATTTCTCAGACTTCACTAATTTAATAACCTTAGTGTGTTCTTTTCCACCTCCTTTTTGCAACGATGCTACAACTTTCTTAGCCATGACGCAATATTATTTAATTTCTTTATGTACTGTATAACGCTTCAACACCGCATTGAATTTTTTAATCTCCAAACGCTCTGGAGTATTCTTACGGTTTTTCGTTGAAATATAACGGGAAGTTCCCGCCATTCCAGACTCTTTATGCTCTGTGCACTCAAGAATCACTTGGATACGATTTCCTTTTGCTTTCTTAGCCATTTCTTAATTCTTTATTTTCTACTGTTTCACAACAGGTAGAACTAGGATTTACTTTAAATAACCTTTCTCACGTGCATCTTTCATGCAGGCAGAAATTCCTTTTTTGTTAATAGTTCGTAGAGCCGAAGTAGAAACACGTAATACTACATAGCTATCCTCTTCAGGAATGTAGAATTTTTTGGTTACTAAATTCGGGTAGAACTTACGTTTAGTTTTACGATTTGAGTGAGAAACATTGTTCCCAACCATTACCGATTTCCCTGTTAATTGACAAACTCGCGACATTGTATATTGTTTTTCCTAGATTCTAAAAGCGGGTGCAAAGAAAAGTAATTATTAGTAGATGAACAAGTTTAATCGTTCTTTTTTTCAGGAAAAATTCCTAAAAGCACACATCGCAGGTAGTTAAGTGCCGAAAGAACACTCATTTGCACGTTTCGTTCACGGTGATCGCCAAACTGAAATCGCTTGCTTAAAACACCCTCTTTTCCAGCAATTCCTATCCAAACTGTCCCTACTGGCTTTTCATCACTCCCACCAGTTGGACCTGCAACTCCACTTACTGAAATGCACCAATCTACTCCTAATTTCTCACGACCTCCAAGTGCCATTTGCTCAACAACTTCTTGTGAAACTGCTCCAAACGCATCAATTATCATTGGATCAACTCCCGCTAACTGAAATTTTAATGCGTTACTATACGTTACTAAACCGCCATAAACATAATCTGAGGAACCTGAAACACTCGTCAATGAAGCTGCAATTGCTCCTCCTGTACAACTTTCTACCGTTCCTACAGTTTGACCTCGTTGACGCAACAATTCTCCAACCACTTCTGGTAAGGTTTGTTCTTCTTCTCCATAAACAGCAATCGGTAAACGCTCTTTTAGTTCTTTCAAATAGGAATCAACACGATCTGCATCAATAACACCTGCATAAGCTGTTAATCGCAGTTTTACGATTCCAGGCGAAGGTAAATAGGCCAATCCTAAACCGTCATTCCGCAAGCGATCTTCCCAATCTGCAATACTTTCTGCCAAAAACGATTCGCCAATTCCTTGAGTTAATACGGTGCGGTGATACAATCCAACTGTTTGAAATTGCTCGCTGATTTTAGGTAATGCTTCCTCTGTGAAAATCGATTTCATTTCATAAGGAACACCTGGCATAGAAATCAAAACTTTATCGGCGTTATTAAACCACATTCCAGCCGCCGTTCCTTGTCGATTAAACAATACCTTCGCTGATTTTGGCAAAGCTGCCTGCAAACGATTCACTTCTAACATCGGACGATTTCGTTTCGTGAAAAAACCTGTAATGTGTGCTAGAATTTCTTCGTTAATTTCCAGTTCAGTATTAAAATAGTTGCACAATACGTGTTTGGTGATATCATCTTTGGTAGGCCCAAGTCCACCCGTTACTATAATTAATGAGGCTCTATTAAAAGCAGCATCAAACGCAGCGGTAATTGCATCTTGCTCGTCAGCTATGACAGCAGTATGAATCACACGGATTCCAATGGTCGCTAATTGTTGTCCTAACCATGACGCATTGGTATTCACCGTTTGTCCAATTAATAGCTCATCGCCTATGGAAATTAACTCTGCTTGTATCATGGTATTGTTTTTGGTATAGAGCGTAAAATTATTTGTAAGTTTGAACAATTAATAGAAATCATGAGAAAATTTATTATTCCCTTTTTATTTGGAGCTGTATTTGTATCGGTAACTGCCTGTGACGTACTGAATGAAGTAGCTAGCGATGTGCTTTCAACTCCTGACAATTCTACACCAGCTCTCACCAATGGTGAAGTCATTTCTGGTTTAAAAGAAGCCCTAACAGTTGGGATTCAAAATTCGGTTAATCTAACATCTATCACAGATGGTTTCCTTAAAAATGAAGCAATTCGCTTGCCTTTCCCTCCAGATGCCATAAAAGTACGCGAAAAAGCATTGGAATGGGGTTTAACTGGTCAAGTTGAGAAGTTTGAAACCAGTTTAAATCGTGCAGCTGAAGAAGCGACCAAAGAAGCATTACCTATTTTTAAGAATGCTATCTTAGGAATGAGTATTTCGGACGGCTTTTCCATTTTAAATGGTGGTGATGGTTCTGCAACGCGTTTCTTGCAAACCAATACGCAATCGCAATTGGTAACTGCATTTTCACCGAAAGTTGAAGCAGCAATCAGCACGGTTAAATTGACTGAGTACTGGAATCCTATTATTACAAAATACAACAGTGCTATGGCATTGACTGGTGGTCAGAAATTAAATCCAGATTTGACGCAATACGTTACTGATCGCGCCATTACTGGATTGTTCCACATGGTAGAATTGGAAGAAAATAAAATCCGCAAAGACCCAATGGCTCGTGTATCTGAAATTCTAGCCAAAGTATTCGGAAGCATCAAGAATTAATTATTAATTGAAAATGTAAAATTGAAAATGGAGTTTTTTTTCAATTTTACATTTTCAATTTTACATTTTCAATTAAATGAACTATCCCGCTTCTGAACTCGTTCTCGATAAAAAAGGCTGTGTCTATCATTTGGGACTACACCCCGATCAATTAGCTACAACGGTTATTCTTGTGGGAGATCAAGATCGTGTTCCGCTTATTTCAGCTTTTTTTGATACCATTGAGCACCGTTCTCAACACCGAGAATTCACTTGTCATACTGGAACTTATAAGGGAAAGCGCATTTCGATTCTGTCAACAGGAATAGGTACGGACAACATCGATATTTGTATCAATGAACTGGATGCTTTGGTGAATATTGACTTGGAAAAACGCATCAACAAATCCGAATTAACTTCCTTGAACCTCATCCGAATTGGTACTTGTGGAATTTTACAACCAGAAATTCCGGTTCACAGTTATATTCTTTCTTCACATGCTTATGGATTGGACAATGTAGCACATTTTTACCCGTTTGAATTTTCAGAAACGGAACAACACATTGCAGCTCAACTGACACAACACTTAAAATTACCTTCAACGATTCAACCTTATTGTTCTGAAGCTTCGATTGAATTAACAGCATTACTTTCCTCCGAAAAAACACATAGTGGAATCACTGTAACAAGTAGCGGATTTTATGGTCCTCAAGGAAGAGCCTTGCGATTGGGGGTACGTAATGCTGATATCAATGAGCAATTAACTGCTTTTCGCTTAGATGCATTGAAAGTAATGAATTTCGAAATGGAAAGTTCTGCTCTATTTGCGTTGGGTAAAGCCATGGGACATCAGTGTGCGACCATTTGTTTGGGAGTTGCTAATCGCCCGAATATGGAATTTTCAAAAGGGTATGATGCACCAATGAATGAGTTGATTTACTACGTTTTGGAACGGATTTAAGCCTTGAATTCATTGTTGTCCGATGAACCATTTTATTATTAACCTAAGACACTATATTGAGTTGGTATTTAATGGTGAATCATATGTGACAGGCTTCCTTCTTGATTTAACGAAATTAGAATTAGAAGGATGACGCCTTTTGAACGGAAAAAGTGAAATGCAGCGGAATGCGGGAACCGTGAGGAAGCTTGAAGAGATCACCGAAACGGTCGCAATTCCGCAATTGGAACGCATTGACGGACAAACAGCGTCGAGTTTTCTTTTGCTTACTTTTCTTTTGAGGAAAAAGAAAAGTAAGGTTAATTATTGAGAAGATATTAGAGATTGTGGTTATTAATCGGATATAGTGTTTTAATCAGAAAACATAACTAGAGAATCTTAAAAACTACTTAAACCTTCACCCCTATTACCAATATATCATCTACCTGCTCCATTGATCCTTGCCAATTTTCCATTGTTTGACTCAAGATGGATTTTTGTTCCGAAAAATCAAGGTGTACAATTGTACTTAGCAATTCTTGAAATTGTTTGTAGCGGAATTTCTTTCCTTTTGGTCCACCAAACTGATCAGCGTAACCATCTGTGAACGTATAAATGCAATCCCCTTTTTTTAGTTGGATTGTTTGGGTTGTAAACGGATCGTTTTTGAGGTAAAACCCACAAGGCTGACGATTGGCTTTGTACTCCAATAAGTGTCGCTCAGAAGAATTAGAATCGCCAATAGTGATTAAATACAGATCATTATTCGCAGATGCAAAGGTTAATTCCAATGTTGTTTTATCAAGCCTACAAATCGTAATATCCATCCCATCCTTACTTTCACCATATTCCCCTGTTTGGTTTAAGGCTTTGATGATTTTATCACGCAGCATATTCAATACTTCCGCAGGATTTTGAATGTTTTTACCAGCAATGATTTCTTCTAGAAAAGACAAGCCAAGCATGGTCATAAAACCCCCAGGAACACCATGCCCTGTGCAATCTGCTGTTACATAAAACACCACTCCATCGCGCTCATACACCCAATAAAAATCACCACTTACAATGTCTTTTGGCTGAAAAAACACAAAACTATCTGAGAAACAAAAATTGAAGTTTTCTTCAGATGGAATCGATGCAAGTTGAATGTTTTTTGCATAAAGAATACTATCTGTGATTTCTTTGTTTTTAACTCCTAACACAGCATTTTGCGCTTCTAGTTGATCTTGAGAGAGCTTTAATTGCAATCTACTTTTAATTTCATTGTACGTCAAACGGTAACGTGAACGAATCAGAAACACAGAGAAAAGTAAAACAGTGAGCGTCATTAATCCACCATTGATGATGAATTCTTTTAATGTCAATTGACTATTCAGCTTATAAAAAACAATATTGCTAATGATAGTAATCGCAATCAACAACAGTGATAATTTAACTTCCCACAATACGAGCATTCCAACGCCAATAAACAGGACCATGTAGGCGAATGTATGTTGTTCAAAGTGTGCAAGATCCATTACACTCCACATGTAAGCATTTTGAACTGCAATTCCGATTACCAATACAAACATGCACTGATAGATATTGATTCCCAATAGATTTTTAAACAGTAAGAGTAAGATCGTTACAACAGACACACTCAATCTCAAGATCAAAAACGGGAAAAAATAGGCTGGAATGATGAAGTAATCACTGGCAAACCATAGTAGATTCAACAATAAGCCAACCCAACATGAAATCACATGGATTTTTTCTGTTGAATCATAAAACGCTTGTTTTATAGTACTAGCTGGTATCAAACTATCTTGCATCAATGCTCTAAAATACAATTAAAGTCTTTAACCCAATCCTACTTTTGTTTAAAATCGCCTCTTAATTTTTAGACGACTTGATTCTCAATGAAATTGAGTTTCGCATTTCTTTCTTCGTCTTGTTCAATAGTCATTGCGTTTGTTCAAACAAAAAAGAGTTTCTAATCGAATAGAATCAGTATTATCACTATTAAATTGCTTAATTTCGAATAACTGAAATAAATCAGTCAGAATTCCTACTATATGAAACTACTTGTACTCTTAGCTCTTGCATTTGCGTATTGTCCTTTTTTTGTTGGACAATCCTATACCTCTTACTTCACTGGCAATCCGATCGATAGTATAACGGTTCCGACTGGTGGAAGCTGTTTAATGGGTGGAGCAACAGAAAGTGACGATGCCATGCGTTGGTTTTTAGAACGCGCAAACGGAGGAGATGTTTTGGTACTTCGTGCTTCAGGTTCTGATGGCTACAACACTTATCTATACAGTGATTTAGGAATTTCTGTGAATTCTGTTGAAACCATTGTTTGCAATGATCCAACTTGTGCTGATGAGTACTATATCCAACAAAAAATTGAACAAGCTGAAGCGATCTGGTTTGCGGGCGGAGATCAATGGGATTACATTTCTTACTGGCGAAACACGGCAATTGATAGCCTGATTAACTTAGCAATAAACGAGCGTAACATTGTTATTGGTGGTACAAGTGCTGGTATGGCGATTTTAGGACGAAACTATTTTTCCGCTGAAAATGGAACTGTAACCTCTGCAACCGCTTTGGCGAATCCATTTGCAGCAACGATGACCATTGATTCAACAGCATTTTTACATACTCCTTTTTTGGAAGAAGTAGTCACCGATACACATTATGACAGCCCAGATCGAAAAGGCAGACACGCCACTTTTTTAGCACGTTTAAGTACTTGGGGAATTGATGCAAAAGGAATTGCTTGCGATGAATATACAGCTGTATGTATTCCTCCAAACGGAATTGCAAGCGTTTATGGCAATTATCCTACAGATGATGACAATGCTTATTTTATTCAACGGAATTGTTTATTGAGCAACCCAAATCCAGAAAACTGCAGTGCCAACACACCTTTAACTTGGAATCACAACGGTGAGGCATTGGTGGTTTATGCCATCAAAGGAACAACAACTGGTGCCAATACGTTTGACCTCAATGATTGGGAAACTGGGGTTGGAGGAACATGGAATTATTGGTCAATCAATACTGGAGTTTTAAGCGAAGCAGCAGGAAATCAACCCGATTGTGGAGCACTTACTGTGAATGAATTAAACGCAACTATTCAGCTATATCCCAATCCAACAACTGGTGATTTCAGTATAGTTTCAACAATTCCTGTAAAAACGATTTGTGTTCGGAATACACTATCGGAAGTCCTACTCGTTGAAACAAATCCACACGTTATTTCAATCGCTTCTCTGCCAGTTGGGATCTATTTGGTGGAATGTGTGACCGAATTAGGAACTACTGTTCAGCGAATTATCAAAGAATAAATGGAGCTTCTTGCAGCCTAAAATTGAATCATAATCAATCTATTATGTTGTAGATTACTAAATTCATTCTATTTTAGTAAATCGATTTAGTGAATTCGTTTAAATTGCTTTATTCAAATCATTTTAGAAATCATAACCAGTAATTTTGTGTCTATGAACCGCATTTTAATTCTCTTATCTTTTTGCCTCATTCTAGGTTTAAATCTTGTTGCTCAAGGAACTGCAATTCCGAATAAACGCATAAATAGCCCGAAGCTGACAAATTATGTCAATCCATTTATCGGGACAGAAAAAATGGGGCATACTTATCCAGGAGCCACAGTCCCATTTGGTATGGTGCAGTTGAGTCCAGATACAGACACATTGATGTATGAACAAAATGGAAAATACAATCCGGACATGTACAAATACTGTGCAGGTTATCAATATACGGACAAAACGATCGTCGGATTCAGTCACACCCACTTTAGTGGAACTGGACATTCTGATTTAGGCGATGTTCTGATAATGCCTACGACAGGTAAATTGCAACTCACCCCAGGTACAGCAGATCATCCAGAAAATGGTTACAGGTCGGTTTTCTCACATGAAAATGAACTTGCTTCTCCTAACTATTATGCGGTTCAATTGAACGATCATTCGATACTAGTGGAATTGACCACTACAGAACGAGTTGGCATGCATCAATATACATTTCCAAAATCAGAAGATGCACATATCATCATCGATCTAATGGCTGGAATTTATAATTACGATGATAAAAATGTATGGACATTTATACGTGTGGAGAACGATTCATTACTAACCGGTTACAGGCAAACTAGCGGTTGGGGACGTACACGAACTGTTTTTTTTGCCATCGCATTTTCGAAACCGTTCACCAATTATGGGTATGAAAATTTTGCTGAAAAACAAGTATACAAAGGATTCTGGGGGAAATTTGATCAATACCACAATTTCCCAGAAATGGCAGGAACAGCACTTCGTGCCTACTTTGATTTTGATACGGATGAAGGTGAAAAAATACTACTAAAAGTTGCACTATCTTCCGTTAGCACAGAAGGAGCATTGAACAATCTTACAACAGAAATACCTGATTGGAATTTTAATCTAATCCAACATCAAGGAGAAAATAAATGGAACAAAGAGTTAAGTAAAGTGGCAGTTACCATGTCAACCGAAGATGATTTGGTCAATTTCTACACTGCATTGTATCATTCTTACATTGGAACAACTGTATATGATGATGTTGATCATCGCTATAAAGGTTTGGATCAGAACATACATACTGCAACTAATTTCACGAATTATTCGACCTTTTCTTTATGGGATACCTATCGAGCTTTGCATCCATTATTAACCATCTTGCAGCCGCAACGGAACAGCGATATGATTCGTTCCATGTTAGCTCATTATGATCAAAGTGCACATCATTTATTACCCGTTTGGTCACACCATGCGAATGATAATTGGTGTATGATTGGATACCACAGTGTTTCAGTAATTGCTGATGCCATCTTAAAGGAAACCAATGAATTTGATGCGGAACGTGCATTAGAAGCGTGTGTCACGACTGCACGAAAACGAAGCTACGATGGCTTAGGAGATTACATAGATTTGGGCTATGTGCCAGAAGATAAAAATGGAAGTTCGGTTTCAAAAACGCTTGAATATGCATACGACGATTGGTGTATCGCTCAAATTGCCAAAAAGTTAGGAAAGAACGATTTATACGCTGAGTTTTATGCACGTTCACAAAACTACAAGCACGTTTTTGATCCTACTATAGGTTTTATGCGTCCAAAAAACAGTAATGGAATCTTTAAACCAACATTTGATGTTCTCTCCACTCACGGTGAAGGTTTCATCGAAGGGAATTCTTGGAATTACAGCTTATATGTGCCTCACCAACCTGATTCACTTATTCAGTTAATGGGTGGGGAAAATCGGTTTACACAACACTTGGATTCATTGTTCTCTATGTCTTTACCAGCACATTATTATGCAGCAAATGAAGATATAACAAAAGAAGGAATCATTGGCAATTATGTCCATGGAAACGAACCATCTCACCATGTTGCATATTTGTACAATTGGGCTGGTGCTCCTTGGAAAACGCAAGAAAAAGTACGCATGATTATCTCCAAAATGTATCACCCAACACCCGATGGATTAGGAGGAAATGATGATTGCGGACAAATGAGTGCCTGGTATATTTTCAGTGCATTGGGTTTTTATCCAGTTGCGCCAGGATCTAATCAGTATGCAATTGGTAGTCCATTGGTCGTATCAGCTAAAATTCATCAAGAAAATGGGACTTTATTTACCATTGAAACGATCAATCAAAGTGCAACAAATTGTTATGTTCAAAAAATAATGCTCAATGGAAAAAAATTGGATCGCTTCTACATTACACACGAAGAAATCATAGCTGGAGGCGAATTGGTTTTTTATATGGGAAGTAAACCCAAAAAGTGAAACAGAATGAATCTATAACTTTCAGTTCAATTAAGTAGTTTTGTCGTTATCATGAAAAAAGTACTTATTCTCACGTATTATTGGCCACCGAGCGGAGGTGCTGGTGTACAACGTTGGTTGAAATTCGTGAAATACCTCCAAGAATTTGGTTGGGAACCTGTTGTGTACACCGTTCAAGATGGAGAAATGCCTGTCATTGATGAAAGTTTACAGAAAGACATTCCAGCAGGAATTACCATCCTCAAGCAACCCATTTGGGAACCGTACATGATCTACAAACGGTTTAGTGGAAAGAAAAAAGGAGATAAAATCAACGCTGGATTTCTCAATGAGAATAAAAAACAAGGATTCAAAGACAAATTAAGCATCTGGATTCGAGGCAATTTCTTTATTCCAGACGCACGCAAATTCTGGATCAAACCCAGCATTTCTTATTTAAATAATTACCTATCTGAAAATACCATTGATGCGGTTATCAGTAGTGGTCCGCCCCATTCCATGCACATGATTGCTTTGGGAATAAAAAAACGATTCCCGCAATTAAAATGGATCGCAGATTTCCGAGATCCGTGGACAAATATTGACTTTTACGATCAATTGATGTTGATGAATTGGGCAGATCGCAAACACCACCGAATGGAATTGGCAGTTTTAAAGAATGCTGATTTAGTAGTCAGTATTGGTGAGCAAATGAGCTGTGAATTTCAAGGATTGTTGCAAAAAAGTGGGACTTCAAATCCAAATAAATTTGCGGTAATTACCAATGGTTTTGATCAAGACGATGTTTCCGAAACACCCATTGAAAAAGACCCAAAATTCAGTATTGCGCATATTGGAACGTTGGTAAAAGATCGAAATCCAGCTGGATTATGGAAAGTATTGTCACAACTTGTGCAAATCAATGAAGCATTTCGGAATCAATTAGAGATCAAACTCGTTGGAAAAGTTGATTACTATGTCACTGAACAACTTGAATTGGCTGGATTAACACCTTTTGTTCGCAAAATAGATTACTTACCACACAGCGAAGTGATTTTAGAACAACAACGTTCGCATGTTTTATTGTTATTGGTCAATAATACGCCAAATGCCAAAGGAATTCTTACTGGAAAATTCTTTGAATACATGGCATCACGAGCACCCATTTTAGCAATTGGTCCAACAGACGGAGATTTAGCAAAAATTGTTCATGCAACACATTCTGGCTTGATCAGCGATTTTGATGATGAAGAAGGCTTGAAAAAAAATGTGCTTGATTATTTTAATGGATCTGTCACACCGCGTGATGAAGATGAAATTAATAAATACAGTCGCAAAGAATTGACACGCGAGTTGGTGAAGGAATTGGAGCGTTTAGTGGGGTGATGATTGAGGTTTCAGTGGCACGTAAAATTGCGAATTTACGCGATGAAAATAGCAGTTCACTTGGCACGTAAAATTGCGAATTTACGCGATGAGAATAGCAGGTCTCTTAGCACTTAATATTGCAAATTTACGTGATGAAAATCGTGGCTTACATGGCACGTAAAATTGCGAATTTACACAATGAAAATAGCAGTTCTCTTGACACATAATTTTGCGAATTTACACAATGAAAATAGCAGTTCTCTTGGCACGTAATTTTGCGAATTTACGTGATGAAAATCGCGCTTTATTTAAACTCATCTTCTTTTCGGCATCTTTTTTGTAAATTCAGCCAAAAGCTACCGCATTATGAAACAACTCATTGTACTCCTACTCGCCTTTTTTTCTACTCAAATTCTTATCGCTCAATCTACCTTTGACGAATTTGGAGATTCTACTCAATTGTGGTTAGAAGAACGTGTTTCCAATGCCCAACAGTTCATCCATGAACATGTGGAAGTTCCCTTTGTAGTTCGATCTACTGGTTGGGGTTGCATGTGTCCAGATTATTTCATCGGCATTAATCCTGGAATGCAAGAAGGACCATTTATTGGAGCTGTTCCACCAACAGGTTTTCCAATGGTTGATTCTACCGGAGCAAGTTTAATTGTTGTTGGTTATTTTACTGGGAAAATAATAGACATTGATTTGCGCAATGAAGATTTAGAACCCGAAGAATGGTTGTACCATGTTCCTGAATTTATGATCATTTCTTGGCGTAAAAACGAATTGGGTTATGATGTGATTGCCCCACATGTGGTTGATTGATTTCAGTTGTTAAATCCCTATTTTACACTCCCAATTATGCGCCTTTCTATTTTCCTTTTTTTGAGTTTGTTTTCGTTTGTTCGTGTGTCGTTTTCTCAAGATTCGACTGAGTTTTCCATTGCTCCTCCAACACAACTTCCAACCACTAAACTTGCTGTTTGGGCAACCCAGTATTACATACATCAGTTCGAAAGTGGTGGTGAAATTCCATTTGTCGATAAAAATGGCGCTGCATTAGGGTTGTTTGCAGACACGTGTCATTTTTGCGAAGCGGCCTTAGAAGGAACAACTTATGTAACCGATAGTTCAGGTACGATCGTTGTATTGAATTTTGCGAAAACAGGCGACTCAACTTTTGTCGATTGTCGGAAATGTCTAAAATACGCAAACAGTAAATTAGGTGTTGAAAGTTGGGGAAAAGCTACTTGGGCTATTTCTTCAGGATATGGTGACGGCGTGAAAAATTACCGTCTTGTTCCTTATCGAACAATTGCGGTTGATCCACAATTCATCCCGTATGGAACTGTGATTTACATTCCAACAGCTCGTGGAATGAAGTTGCTGTTGCCCAACGGTAAAACGGCCATCCACGACGGTTATTTTTTCGCAGGTGATACGGGTGGCGCAATCAAACAATTGCACATTGATGTATTTACGGGTGTTTACGAAGGAAATCCATTTCCTGATGTGGTAAAATCGAATGAAAGCAAAACCGTTGATGCTTATCTGATTTCTGATGCAACGATCGTTACTGCTTTGATAAAACTACATGTCAATTGAAACTATACCATTTTCAATGCAGGAATGTTTATGGTTGGTTTACTGCGAACCTCTAGCTTGTGACACTTCACATGACTTCTTTTACTTTTCTGTCACGAATCCTCCACACTTGTGGCGTAATAGAGCGAACAAGTATGGAGGATGATAACGTATTTATGTAAAAAACGAATTTAACCAGATTACTCGTTTTTATTCGGGTAACACTGATTCAAATTGGCTGTGGCTATCTGAATAAATTGACATGTCCAACAAACCTGCTAGTTTTATTTTTATTTCCCTCACGGAGTTCAATCACCCATGTATAAGTTCCGTCTTGCGATTTTTGTCCATCGTATGTACCATCCCAACCAATCTCTGGATTCATGGATTCAAAAACAACTTCACCCCAACGATTGAACAGAATCAGACTGTACTCTTCAATCAACGCCCCTTCTGGAAAAACTGGAGAAAAGGTATTGTTGTACTCATCACCATCTGGTGTAAATGTGTTTGGAATGTACATTATGAATTCGTCATTGAATGTAATTGTCTTACAAATCGAATCAACGCAACCGTAAAACGAAGTTACCTCTTGGCATACGACCACTTGTTCATGCGGATCAACACCAGAGAAGGTATAGGAAGGATTTTGTAGATCTGAACTTCCATATCCACTGAAATTCCATTGATACGAATCGCCTCCTTGAGATTGATCATAAAAATGAACCAGGTTGTCAAAAACAGTCGGCTGAACGGGTAAGTAGATAAAATCCGCTATTGGATCTGGATGAACACAAATAATATTGTTAAACTGAACATTCAAAGGGCAGCCGTCTGTGGTTGTACCCACATAAGTCAAATCATAACATCCAGGATCTGTAAAGGTTGCTGATACGTTATCACAACCATTGATCACCTGTCCATCCGAGAATGTCCACAAACAATCATTCAGGAAGGACAAACCAGTAGTATCCAATGAAACAGTAAGTGGTGAACAGCCTTGCATATTGTCAAAAATAGCAGCGATCTGAGGTATTACATAAAAACCTACATTTACTGTTGTATCTAGTGTCACACACATATCTGAAACAGTAACAATATACTGCGATGGAGCTAGTGGTACAACTGTTAAATTGGACAAGGTATCATTCACTGCTGTATTCCAACTATAACTATAGGGTATTGCTCCAGTTAATACAGTAACCGATAAATCAACTGCATTCCCAGCACAAATATTCGTATCAGCAACAAAGCTAATTGTTAAGGGTGCTAACATCGTGAAATTTGTTGACACCACTGGACTCACGCACCCATTCACATCTGTAGCTAAGACCGAATAGGATACCGGTGTTGAAGGATGAACATCCTGCGATTGAGTCGTCACGCCATTGTTCCATATATACTGGTATGGTTGCGTACCACCATAAGCAAATGCAAACAATGGAACGGTATCCCCCATGCACATCACACTGTCTATTGTAGAAATAATCATCAACGGTGCAGGTTCTGTAACAGTTACTGAAGCATCTGCTGGGCATCCATCAGCGTTTAATACTTGAACATTGTAATTTCCTGCACAGATATTTGTCAAAGTAGCCGCAGAACTAAACGTATTTCCACCATCAAAACTAAAGGTATTCCCACCAGGAGCAACCACTGTAATACTTCCATCGCAGTTGGTGTTACATGTTGGATTTGTTGTTGCAATACTTGCAATTGTAAACAATGCGGGTTCAATTACCTGAAAAGAATCAACCACCTGACAACCGTTCTGATCTGTTACAGACACCGAATAATTCCCTTCGCATAAAGCAGTAGCTTGATCCAAAACGGAAGTTGTCACATTTGATGACCATGAATAGTTGTAGCCTACTCCTGGTGTTCCACCAGCTCCTTCAACGATAGCAGAACCATCACAATAACTAAAACAAGTTGGATTCGTTGGTGTAACAGAAACTGTCAGTGCTGTGGGTTCTGTTACGATTTCTTGACCATTGACTGAACAACTATTTCCATCCATTACAACCATATCGTAGGTACCAGCAGCAATGTATTGCAACGAAGATGAGGCCGTGTAACTCAATCCGTTATCATAGGAATACTGATAAGGTAAGGTACCACCTTGCGTAACAGTTGTTATACTTCCAGAAGAATTTTGGAAGCATGTTAAGTTACTTGCAGTTGCTGTAAAGCTCAACATTGCTGGTTCTCCAATAAGGGTAGAAGCAGTATCCGTACACCCATTGTCATCTGTAATAATTACTTGATACGTCCCCGCACAAATTCCAGAGAAAACAGTTGCAGATTGATTACCCGCACCAACGGTGTAGTCTAAAGTTCCAGTACCACCTAGCGCATCTACCGTAATTGTTCCGTTGCAGAAACCGTTACAAGATGGTTCAGTGACATAGACTCCATTTATGAACGGTGCTCCTTGATCGGTAATAAGGGCAATGTTATCCACAATACAACCATTGCCATCTTGAACAGCAACAGTGTAAGAACTCGCTAGCAGCCCCGGAAACAGGTTAGATGCGACGTAACTCACTCCATTATCAATACTGTAATTGTACGTTCCATTTCCACCTGCTGCGTTTAAGGTAATCGCACCATTTGGTTGGCTACACGTGGATGGAGTTATTATAGTTGATAGGCTTAAAACTGTTGCAGGAGCAATAGCTTCTATAAACGAATATTCACAAAAACTTTGATCGCGCATCAATACTGCATAGTTTCCAACACACAAATCGGTCATGGTATTCGCAATACCAAAGGTAATTCCATTGTTCAAACTGTACATGTACGTGCCTGTTCCACCCGTTGGATTAATCGAAATGGTGCCATCACACAATCCAGTACATAATTCAGGAGTTGAAGTATGGGTAGCTGTGAGTAAATTGGGTTCGGTAAGTAGAATTGCTGTATCCCCAGAACAACCAAATTGATCGTTTATAACTACAGGATATGTGCCTGCTGCTAACGCAGTAAATGTTGATCCAACTGAAAAGCTTACCCCATTATCAATACTAAATTGGTAGCCACCGTTACCACCAGATGCATCTAATTGGATAAATCCACTGTTATCTTCGAAACAAATGAGATCGGTAAAATTGAACGTAATACTGATGGGTGAGGTTGCGTCTAATTCTGCTTGTCCAGTACTACTACAGGAATTGGCATCCATTACCATCAACTGGTAGGTCCCTTCATTTAATCCAGTAAACGTGTTTCCAGCAGTATAACTTACTCCATTGTCAATACTGTATTGATAAGCTCCTGTTCCCCCAGTTACTCCTGTTATCTGAATTTGTCCATCAGATCCACCAGTACAAGTAACGTCAGTAACAACACTCGAAAAAACAATTGGATCAGGATCTGTAATAACAAATGGAAGTGTATAGACACACAAACCACCATCGTAGATCACCACGACGTGGCTTCCTTCTACTAATCCAGAAAAAGAACCATTTGTTTGGGTTACCCCACTATTGTCAAATTCAAAAGTAATTGGCAAAGTCCCACTTATGTTGGTTACCTCTACCGTTCCATCATTTCCACCATTACATGTCACATCCGTGGTCGATATTAAAATACCATCCATTTCAACGTCATTGATACCTAAAAATGTCGAATCAAGGCAACCTAAAGCGTCCATTACGACTACTAGATAACCTCCACCATAGAGGTTTGTATAAATGCCTGTTGATTGAAATGAACCTCCGTTCAGCGCATATTGGAAGGGCGGATTCAAACCAGATGCTTGTACCTCCAATGAACCATTATTAAATCCGCAATTAGATTCAACCACAGCTGTTTGATTGGTTATTATTTCAGGCGGATTTAGCAATGTTGTAGCTTGAATAAGTTGACAACCATTCACATCTTGAATGACGACTTGTTGAATTCCTGAGCAAACACCTGTTAAAATTGGAGAAGCTTGAAACGTTCCACCTACCAGTGAATAAGTATATCCTGCAGTCCCTCCAGAAGCGACAACAGCGATTTGACCATTACAAACATCATTACATGTTGGGTTACTAGTTGATAGCGTTGCAGAAATAGCTGTTGGTTGAGTAACTATTACGGTTGAATTAGCAAGACATCCGTTGAAATCCTGAACAACTAAATTAATTGTGCCAGCACATAAACCTGTAATGGGATTGTTCGTGGAAAATGTTGAACCATTATTATACGAAAACGAGAAAGGTGCTGTTCCACCAGTTGGCACAATTGTAATACTTCCATCACATAGCGCGTTACAACTTACAGGAGTCACTGTAGAAGTGAAGTTGAGTTGAGTGGGAGCAACAATTGTGAAACTAACCGAAGAAGTACAACCGTTCACATCTGAAACAATTACTGCATAATTCCCTGCAGAAAGTGAAGAGAAAAAATTTGATGCCTGTGCTGCACCACCGTTGATTGAATAACTGTAGGGTGCAGTTCCTCCTACTACCCCAATGAGTGCTGATCCATTAAAACCACCGAAACAGCTTACATTTTGCTGATTGAGAACCGAAGATACAGGTGCATTTGTTGTGGTTACAACTGCCGTAACTGTTTTTATGCAACCAAACGCATCAGTTACAGTTACGGTATAACTTCCTGATGCGAGATTAGAAAATGTACCAGAGGATTGTCCTGCACCACCAATTGAGTAGGTATAAACTAGTGTTCCTCCAGAAGCTAAAACCGTCACAGAACCATTATTTACTCCACAAGTAGTAGGAACAATGGAAACCAGATTAAGGTTTAATTGAGTCGGTTGAGTAATGGTCGTTGTTGTGGAGTAGGTACAATTATTGGCATCTTTTACATTGATGGTATACGTTCCCGAACACAGTCCTGTAAATAAACCTGTAGTTTGAAAAGTGCCACCGTTCAAACTGTATTGTTTTATTCCAGTTCCTCCTGATCCATTGATGGAAATACTTCCCGTACAAGAACCAAAACAAGTTGCTGCAACAGGTGACACAGTTGCTGTTAATGCTGGTGGTGCTGTAATTGTTGTTGTTCCATTAACACTACAACCATTCGCATCTGTAACAATCACATTAAAACTTCCAGCACAAAGATTGGATGCTGATTGAGTCGTTTGACCATTATTCCATAGATAAGTATAAGGAGCTGTTCCATTCGTTGTAAATGAAGTCATCGCACTTCCATTGCATGAACTAGCGCACAATGGGTTGGTTGGTGCTATTGAAATAACTGGAGTTTGATTGACCACGACTATTTGATAGGCCGTATCCTTACATCCACCAGGAGAAGTATAAATCACCTGATAATTTCCCGAATGAGCAACTGTTGTCACTGCGATGATTGGATTTTGTGCTGCAGAGGTAAATCCAGCTGGTCCAGACCATGTATAGGTTCCTCCAGGATAATTCACTACACTCGTAAAGTTCAAGGAATTCCCTGAACAAACAGGCGTATTTACAGAAGTTGTAATGGATACTGGATTGTAGACAATAAAACTAGTTGCAATGGTCTGACTTTGACCACTTGCTCCCGAGGTTGCTCCATTTGGAAGAAACTCAGTTAGGGATGCAGAAAGTGTTATTCCATTTGCACCACCTTGAACATTGATTATAGGTGAACCAGAACTAATAGCTGTATAGCCGCCACCGCCACCGCCGCCAGGACCTTCACTTTCTCCTGAAAGAAACCCTTGATCACCACCTTTTCCTCCTGTTGCAATTACAACAACTGATCCTCCAATGGTTGCTTTCAATATAATTGTACCTCCACCTCCACCTCCTGAAGGTGCATCGTTTGATCCAGCAGTACTTGTAGAAATTTGATTCAAGGCATTTCCTCCATTTGCTGAAATCACCCCAGATCCAGTAATTGTTGGGGCAATAATATATACGATTCCGCCACCTTTTCCACCAGCAAGAACGCCAGAGTTATTCGAATCACCAGCGCCACCGCCACCGCCAAAAAAGATGCGAGAAGTTGGTACTATTGTTAATGGGTTTCCTCCATAGCCTCCAATTGGTTTTCGACGATCACCTCCCCAACCATTCTGACTAGGTCCAACTGTCAATGCATCTTGATTACTAGACCCATAGGTATAGCCTCCTCTACCACCACCTGAAGAATTGGTGAGCACATTACCATTACTCATCACAAATGGATCAAGTGTCCAAGCAATTGAACCCGCGCAAGAGGTGCACATCACCCCTTGACCATTGTAAACATTTCCATTATTGGCATTTGATCCGCCGCCGCCGCCAGCGTTGTGCGCATTACCACCACCTCCACCATTTGCCGGAGCACCTCTTCCATAACGCCCGCCGAGTACATCGTATTCAGGACCAAAACCAGCAATTCCTTCTCCTTTTTCGGCACTATTATTCGCTGAATTTGTACTAAAATCGGTAATTATTGCATTACCACTCAAAGATGAACTTTGCTCAATTGCACCTGCTCTAAAACCGAAGGCATTTGCCTGAATACTCCCATTAACAATCACGGTACCAGTTGCATGAATCGCAACAATCCCTCCTTTTCTAAAGCCATTAACATCTTGCCAAATTGTAGGAACAATAGACGCACCTGCATTAACCGTCAAATTAGTGTATTGTGGTACTTTAATAATTTGAGTCATTCCAGCCGCTGAATAATTATTTACCCATGGCGTTTGAACAGTAATTACACCCCCAACATTGCTAACAACGTAGTTAAATTCGTACAAACCACTGCTGTTATACCCAATAATTGATCCATATTGATCTGTATTTGTTGTGTTGATCGTTGCTCCTTGAGCCTGATAAATCATTACTAAATCACCACATTCGAGGGTGCATGAATTATCTGTTGTAACGGTAGAAGTTCCTAATGAAATGTTGGCCGTTACGGAACTGTAACAATTGACTACTGTATTCTGCAAGCTAACAGTTAAAGGTCCATTTTTGCCAGGTTGAGCTCCACCAAAAAAGCTCCAAAAAACAATCAAAAAAGTACACAACAAACGTGTTGCACACAATGTTAAAAAACACCGAGTTTTCATAATTACAGATAACCTATTAAAGTAGTAAAGAAGTAATTGACCCTGAAAAGAATCGCGTTGCAAACTTATAAACTTTTTTTAATATGATCTAGAAATCTGATTTAAATTATCAAAATAAAACCGAACCTAATATTGAACTAAAAAGCCCGTATTTACTAGAATAGAGCAATATGTTAGGAATTTATAACTTTAATTAAAAAACAGTTATTTTTAAATAAAAAAACAATCATTTAAACATTTATTACGTGAATTAAATGCTTAAAAAGAGACTAAACATTCTCTATTTCACACAATCTATTTTTTAAGTAGTTATTTCCACAAACCAACAAAACCCAAAGTTTCCTTCGGGTTCTGCTCTTGGTTTGTTTAATTGGTCTATTCGGGTGTTCGTACCGTTATTGCAGGTGGAATTAATTTGTAAATAATTGGTGTTACAATTCTCGATAATAAGGTAGAACTAATCAATCCACCGATAAGGACAACGGCCAATGGTGAAATCAAAGGATTGGTTGAAATTGCAATGGGAATTAATCCTCCGATAGCCGTCAACGAGGTAAGTACAATGGGTAAAAAACGTACTTCTCCAGCTTCACGAATGGCATCATCTAGTGAATAACCTTCTTCCCTCAATTGATTGGTGAAGTCAACCAAAAGTATGGAGTTTTTCACTTCAATTCCTGCCAATGCAATCAATCCAATAATCGCTACAAACGAAAGTGAGTTTCCACTCATCCACAAGGCAATCACCGCACCAACCACTCCTAATGGAATGACAGATAATACAATGATCGTACTCTTGAAGGTTTTAAACAACAAGACCAACACTGCGATGAATAAGAAAACAGTAACAATGATTACCGTATTAAATCCTCCAAATGAATCTTGACGTGATTCGAATTCACCTCCCATGGCATAATCATAACCAGCAGGCAAGCTTATTTCATCCATTTTCGTAATAACATCATTGATTACTGCATCTGCTAAATACCCCTTTTGGACAAATGCACTAATTGAAACCGTTCGAACTTTATTGAGGTGATTAATAAACAAGGGCGAACTTTCTAATTGCAATTGCGCAATCTGTTTCAATAAAACGGACTGTCCTTGTTGATTGTTGATATATAAATTATCAAACACAGCCAATGTTGCGCGCTCACTTTTAGGTGTTGTCAAGATGATCGAACATTCGTTATTATCACTATCTGAAAATGTTCCCATATCAATTCCTGCAATCGCCATTCGAACGGTCCGATCAATATCTACCGTATTTATACCGAGCATTCGTGCTTTTTCTTTGTTAATTACCAACCGGAAATCAGATTTTAAATTGCTTATCGGATTGTCAATGTACATGGTACCTTCCGTGTTTTTCAGCAACTGCTCAACACGTTTCCCAATGGCACGCAGCGAATCAAGATTATCTCCTGAAAGGCGAACTTCAACTGGAGCAACAATTGGTGGACCTTGTTCAAATTGTTTGACTTCGATTTTTGCACCAACGTACTTTTTAAAGATTCCTTGCAATTGTTCAGCAATTTCTAATTTGCGTTCAACTGATGTTTCTGGTTTCAATTGGACAAAAAACTGAGCAAAATCTGTTCGTTCGTTTTCTTGGATCACATTGTAATACACTTGTGGGTTTCCTTTTCCAACATTCGCAGCATAGTATTGGATGTCTGGAATTTTGGCCAATTCTTGCTCTACGTAGCGACTTGTTCGATCTGTTTCAATCAAATTTGTTTGCAATGGCGAAACCACATTGATCAAAAATTGTGGTTTTTCAGAAGCAGGAAATAAACTAAATCCAACGACAGGAAATAATTGAAGTGACCCTATAAAAATCAGAATAGAAACCACCAACGTAATGACGGGACGTTTCAATGATCGATTCAACAAGACACTGTAACTTCCACTAATCAATTTTTGCAAACCACGTAAAAAGACATTCCCTTTGTATTCACCTTCGTGTTGTTTCAATAATCGGCTAGATAAAAACGGAATGATTGTTAGTGAAACGACCATGGAAGCCAACACACTACAAATAACTGCCATTGGTAAACTGCGAATAAATTCACCAGCTGCTTCGGGTAAAAAAACCAACGGAAGAAAAGCGATAATCAGTGTGACTGTGCAACCGACAACAGAAAGTCCAATTTGTTTTGTGGCCATCAAGGTTGCATCCATACGTGAATGTCCTTCGCGCAGCCAACGTTCAATATTTTCAACGACTACAATACTGTCGTCTACTAGTAAACCAAGCGCAACAACCATTCCAACGATACTCAATTGGTTGATGTTATAACCCAATAAATTCAGCATCACCAATCCAATCGCCAAAGAAAGTGGAATTGAAATCATTACAACCAATGCTGCTCTTCCTCCTAAGGGCAAAAGGGTAATTGCAACCAATAAAATAGCAATCATGAAATCAAATCCCAATCCACTCAAACGAGTACTTACATTTTCTGCTTGATCGAAATGCTCCACCATGCTAATGTTCGAAGGCAATGTTTTTTCAAAGGCCTCTAATACCGGTTGATAGTGTTCTTGTGTCAACGAAATATTAAATCCATCTTTTTGACCAGCAGTTACAAATACACAACGATGTCCATTGAGACGTGTAATGTGCTTGGTTTCTTCAAAACCTCGATTGATATCAGCAATATCTTTGAGAATGATTGACTTTCCATTGATTGAATAAACAACTGTTCCTGCAATCTCTTCTACAGAAGAATAATTCCCACTTGTTTTGACGTTAAATGATTTTGTTCCAGCGTCTAAACTCCCACCAGGAATATTTGCTATTTCACTCTGAATGGTTCCAATAATCGCATTCAAAGGAATATTTAATTGTGCTATTTTATCCAGCTTTAAATCCACACGGACAAGTTCATCTTGTAAACCGTGAATTTTTACATTTTTCAACTCTTTGACTTTCTCCAGTTCTTCCTGTAGGTTCTCTGAATAAAGTTTCAATGTTTTTCTAGATGCATTTTCACTAATCAATGCGATTTGCATGATATTGACATCAGAAGGAGTTATTTTATTGACATTCAAACTCAAAATCTCTTCTGGAAGTTCATCTCGCATCCCATTTACTTCACGAATCAGCTCTTGATATTTATCATTTACATCACTGTCGTATTTGTATTCAACAGTCAAAATCGCTACACCATCTTTAATGGTGGTTTTGATTTTTTTGATGTTTTCCAGACTGTAAATTTTCTTTTCCAAGGGCTTGACAACCAATTCCTCCATGTCGGATGGACTTGTACCTGGGTAAACAACTACTACTGGAAACATGGGGCTATTGGTAACCGGATCTTCGCTTCGGGGCATTGTGAAAAGTGTCGAAACACCCAATGCAATTGACATGATGAAGATCACCAACGTAAATTGATAATTCTTTACCGCGTATGCTGCTATTTTCATGTTATTCTAATTATTTGAGTAAACAGCCTTATTGTTTAATAGTGATGTGTGATGATTCATTCAAGTAGGCGCTCCCAGAAATAATCAGGTGTTTGTGATTTTCCAAACCACTTGAAATGACTACCGAATTATGATCAACTGAAGCAATTTGAACCGCTATTTTTTTGACAGTCTTTTGGTCATCTGTTACGAAGACAAATCCTTCATTCGCATTCCCATCCAACAATGCAGCATAGGGAATAATCCAATTATTGGTTTTTACAACCGGATGAATGGTTGCTTTTCCAAACATTCCAGATGCAATAGATCCATTCGAAGCTTCCAAAACAGTCAAATCAATTGAAAATGTTCCTGTATATGGATCACTACTTTCCGCTTTCCGACTCACAATGGCTTTTACTTTTCTGTTACCAAATGCAGCTGATTCAATCATCGCCTCATCACCTACTTGTAACGTACTCCATTCGCGATCACTCACTCCTACTTTCAAATACCAATTCCCTTTTCCTGCACCATTGGTTTGAAAAACAGGCGTTCCAGTTGATACTAATTGCCCTTGATTGACCATCCGTTTTAATACAAAACCATCCGAAAGTGCTCTGATTTCAGAATACTTTAAATTAAATCGGGCAGATTCCAATTGTTGTTGTGCGATATCAACAGCTGTTTGCGCATTTTGAAGTTGTTCAAGCGTTGCGAAGCCATCTTTTTGAAGATTTGTTGCACGTTCTAAATCGCGGTTCGCTTTATCCAATCCGATTTTTGCTTGTTTTACCATCGCATTGATCGCGGTTAAATCAAGAGTCGCCAATAGTTGACCTTTGCGAACGCGATCGCCTTCTTTGACCAATAATTGTTTCACGATTCCTCCAGTGAGAAAGGATAAATAGGTCTCATCATCCGTTGTAAATTGACCAGATGAATTGATCACTGAATTTGCCGTTGATTTTTCGAGTGAGACTAATTCAACAGGAATGGTATCGGAAGCAGAAATAAGTTTTTTTTCAACTTTTTCATGTCCGCAAGAAGCGAGTGTTAGCAAAATAGTTGCAATTGTAATGGAAGAAAAAATGTGCGTTTTCATATTAATTCGTTTTTGTTGGTTCTTGAATGGGGTAAGTAGCTGTTTGTCTTTCTAGGTTAGCGATAGCTACATTGACTTGTTGTTGTAAAATGACGACTTGTAATTCAGCTTGTGTTAATTGACTTGTTGCGTCAATGAATTCAATTTCAGTAGAAATTCCTTCTGTATACGAACCATTGATCAGATTGAAATAAGCTTTTGCTGCTTCTAATTGCATCAATGCCGATTCATAATTACTCGATGCAGTTGATAGGTCATTTAATGCTAGTTGAACAGATAAGGTCAATTGTTGAGTCGTCTGCTGAATCACTAATTCAGATTGTTTCAGGTTCCATTCAGATAATTTAATTTTCTGCGTATTTCGATTGCCATTAAAAATAGGAACACTTAAGGAAACGCCCACCATGTAATAACGAGATTTTGAACTGATTTCCCAATCTGTACCTTGTGAACCTAGATCCATAAAAGCGTTCAATTTAGGAACCCAAAAATGTTCGTTCATCCGCACAACTGTTTCTTGTATGGTTTTAGCTTGTTGCAACATAGCCAACTCTTCACGTTTTGAAACATCAGTAGAAGTCGCATCCAAATTGGGAGAAACCGATTCAACCTCAATAGGTGATTTCAACTCCTTATTCAATAAAAAATTGAAATAATATTGCGCATTTAATTGTTGATTATCAGCTTGTATTAATTGAGAACGAAGGGTTTCTCTTTCGCTTTTTGAACGAAGAACACTTGCTTGTAATCCTTTTCCGTTCGCGAATAAAGCTTCATTTAGTGCAACATTTTTGTCGAGTACCAACAAGGCATTTTTATACACTTTTATAGCTTCCATTGCTGACAAATAATTGAAATAAGCAACTTTGATGTCGTTCACCAATTGGCGTTTATAACTGTTGACATCTAACTGCGACATCACCGTCTGTTGCTCCACTATTCGTTTAGCGTAAATAAGATCAGTATTTAAGATCGGAACTGATGTTCGGATGTACGCATCGTAATAGTTTTTCGGAAGAAAATTAATTTCTTGATTCTCAATCTGCGGAAAACTGTTAGTTCCACTCATTTGATTCAAAGATGCATAAACGGGATTCAATAAATCGCCAATTGGTAAACTCGAATATCGTCCACCTTGTGCTGTAGAAAAGGATCCCGAAAAATTAACTGTTGGTAGGAAATTACTTTTCGCTACCTGCAGATCAATGAGTGCTTTTTGAATGTTTATTTGCTTTTGCTGCAAAACAGTGTTATTCGCTAGACCTTCTTGGATATAACGATCCAGTTGTGATTGCGCATTACTCCAAATTGGAACCAGTAGAAATCCCAAAGTTGCGCCTGCTAATTGGTGAAATTTAATCATATTGTTTTCATTGTTAATTTACTGAACAGTGTTAAGTAATAATTAAAAAAATTAGCGCCGAAGCGCCTCCATCATTAAAATGAACTCTTCAAAGGCGCATTCTACAATGCGATCTCGTTTTTCTTCATTTAAAATTTTGCATCTACCACGATCATTCAACGTACACATTCCATGCATCGCTGACCAAATGACAAACGCACCAACTTCAGAATCTGTAAATGGCAGGTAATTCAAGTCCATACACTCTTGAATTGTTAACCGAAGACCTTGAAACGCTTGTAATCCTTCATTCCAAGCTTCTTCTTCATCCAGCGAGTCCATTGGCGCTTTCTGTACAAACATTAAGTCATAATAATCAGGGTTTTGTTCTGCAAAACGAATGTAAATTCGCCCCATAGCTTTTAATCGTTCAAATGGATCAGATACCGCAGACAGTGCACTCATCTGGATATTTAGCAAGTTAAAACCATCCATGTGTAAAGCATAAAACAACTCGTTTTTATCCTTGAAATACAAATAAATCGTCGTAGGGCTGTATTCAATTTTCTGAGCAATCGCGCGAATCGAAGTTTGTTCAAAACCTTTTTCCAAAAACACTTCACGCGCAGCATCCATGATACTTTTACGTAAATCTTGTCGGTCTCGTTCTTTTCGTTCGTTGATTCCCATTATTAAAAATTAATAGTGCAAATGTAATTAACACTGTTAAGTAAATCAATGTTTCGAATAAAAAAAATGTTAACTTTTTTGTTGCTTTCTGATAATCAGTTATTTGAAACTTAATTAACTTCACACTCACCATTCTTGTTCCAATTTGACCGCTCAAAAAATATATCCCTGCGGCGAAACGTCTAATGATTGCAATGCAGTGTTAGGAGCAACTTTAAAAGCGATTCGTTGCAATACTTCACCTGCGTTTAATGGATCAGGTGCGTATGTTGCCAAGTTATCCAAAATCTACTACAATGTTATACAAAAATGGGAATCGGAATTTTCTAGTTGAATGAAACGAGTTGTGCATTGGAACGATTGATGAAATTCACTTCTGATTTCGTTTAAATCAAATCAACAACTTCATTTTAGACAACTTACAACTAGAAATTAATCATTAAATTTGCCCCTAATTTTGCAATCTTGCTAATCCGAAATAAATAGCACTGTCATGAATACTAATCGTTTCTTCATTGTACTTGTTGTTCTGTTGTTGAATAGTTACTCCTTCGCGCAACCAAACTGGTGGTTGGGACAGAAAAAACCATACAAATGGCAACTAGGGCTTAGTTGGAATGCAGTTGATGACGATGGAAGAGCAGTTTGTCAACCGTTTGACATCAAACAATCATGGAATTATCCGCTGTTCCCATCTAGACTTATGGTTGATCGTTACTTGAGAAAAGGGTTCAGTATTGAATTTGCAGGTGCTTACAATAATTACTCAGCTAGTAAATTGGTCAATGATACAACGGGATTAAGTGGTTTGTTTATTTCCTTGGACTTGAATACGAAATACAGTTTTTATCAGCTATTTTATCCGATGAAATGGTTTGAACCGTATGTTGTTGCAGGTGTAGGAATGACGCATCGTAAGGCTTATGAAAAAACGATAACGGGAAACCTAAACATTGGTGTGGGATTCAATTTTTGGTTTCACAGAAGTTGGGGCATTCAGCTTCAAACTACAGGTAAATTGGCAATAACTGGTAAATTCTTCAGCACAGATGCCGATTATTTACAACACACATTTGGTATTGTGTATAGACTACCTGAGCCTAAAAACAAAGGAATGTCGACCAAAAAACAATACAAGTGGACAAAATCCAAACAAAAATACCGTGGTGGTGCCGATGGAAAAACGAAGGGTTAATTCTATTTTAACTCATTAAAAACATTCATGTATGAATACAATCAATAAGAATTCAAACCAACATATTCTATGGTTTTTCATCTATTTTGCATTATCAACATTGCTCACATGGTTGTTTGTTGTCGTTTCACCGCTCTATATTAGTACTGAACAATTACTGCTTTCAACCGCTATTGCTGGTGGGAAATGGGCTACCCAAATCGCGCTTGCTTTGCTGCTTTTAAAAAAGAAAAAATTTGCATTTATCCGCAACATTGGATTTGTGTGTTTCGTTGGTTCTTGTATCCTCATTCCTTATATATTACTCAGCTATTGGGGAATTGCGGATGGTGCCAACTTTTTTATTGGTTCATTAGGAGTTTCCGTTTTAACCATGATCTTACTTTATTATCGTGCTGTTCAAAAAACGGCCGTTCCGCTTAGATGGTGGTTCTTTTGGTTAGGCTGTTTAGCAATTGCAATTAGTTTACAGTTGACAGTGGTGTTTCATGTAGTATAAACTTCAATCATTGTTGTCTGATAAACCACTTTATTTTTAGCCTAAGACGCAGCAATGAAATGGGACATAGGTATGAATGATATGTGATGGGCTTCCTTTTTGGTTTTACGAGATTTGAGTTAGAAGGATGACGCCTTTTGAACGGAAAAAGTGAAATGCAGTGGAATGCGGGAACCGTGAGGAAGCCCGGCTAGGAATCACCGAAACGGTCGCAATTCCGCAATTGGAGCGCATTGACGGACAAACAGCGTCGAGTTTTCTTTTGCTTACTTTTCTTTTGCGGAAAAAGAAAAGTAAGATAAATTGAGAAGGTATTAGAGATTGTGGTTTTTAATCGAACAATTGTAAACTTCAATCATTCTTTTCAATAAAAAACCACTACTTGACCCAAAAATTCAGTTGATTAATTTATCACTATATTTAACTCGCAAAAGAATTAGTAAACTAATTAATCAAGCTACTACGAATGATAATGAATATTATCCATAATCGATTTTTTGTTTTAAAAGTTTTCTTTCGTTTTGATTTAACCCGATATGTTTTGATGGCAATTATGTTGACAATCAGAATAAGTGGGTTTACCCAAAGTTTCTTCATCGATATTGAAACGAATTTACAATCATATACGAGTAGCCCTTACCAAAACCAAGAAGTAATCGCCAAAAAAAAGGTGAAAACCATGCATTATTGTTTGGTCGAAGCAGCGGAATTCAATGCTTATTTGGAAGATTCAATGAAAAAACCAGTTCCTACTGAAGAAAATCAAGCGTTTAAAAATCAATACAATCTAAAAGGCCAACTTATCGTACACACCTCCAACTTACTTTCAGAAACAATCTATAAACACACGTATTCAGAAAAGAACGATCTGCTAAGTACAGAACAATACCGTTTCGGAAATAAAACGTGGCAATCGAAATCAACCTACAAATACGATGCGCAACATCATTTATTGCAAGATAAATCTACATGGAATGATGGATCTACAGGAGCATTAGATCAAGTAAGCTACTTTGATTTAGTTTGGAAAAATGATAACCATTTTGTTGAAGTAGCCCATAAAATCACCATCGAAAGAGGAGTCAAAACTGCTGGAAAAGTTACTTCCAAATCAACCTATTACTTAGATGATTATGAACTAGATACCTTGTATGTTACTTTAAATTACAATGATCAATCAAAAGATTGGTTAGAAGTAAAAGAATCTACTTCCTACTTGCGAGATAGCTTAGGTAGAATCATTCAAAGTGTTGAAAAAACTCAAAATTCTAACACTACAATGGTATTAACCAAAACGAAAGAATGGAAATACGACGCAACTGGTAAGCTAATAACCTATTTAGAAAAAACAGCAGCTCCTTATAATAACAAAACAAAGAAACTTACTTATTACTACTCTAAAAACGGTCTACTCATTGGTTACCATGAAGAAGGATCTTTTATCAATGGTTATTTTGCAATTGTATATGATTATTATTAAACTCAAAACAACCAATAGATAACTACGGAACTGAATACTTAGATACTCGTTTCAAAAAAATATCAATTAAAATTAGAACTATTAAAACCGCGAGCTTTTTTTCCTCGTACATGCACTTGGAAGATAAAAAAAATGGGCAACAGCAAACTGAAGAATTTACTAACTTATGGAGAAATGATAAAAACGAAGAAATTTATCTTGACCACTACGGGAGTCATAGCAACCGCTATTACACTTGGTGTTTGGGATGCGCAAAACGCGACAGTTGAAGCTTCAAGTCACAGAGAAGCTCCTTTGATTGCAAACGATCCATTGGCAGACAATACCGATTTGTATGCATTCAGAAGTCCAGACGACACAAATACAGTGACGATTATTGCCAACTATGTGCCGTTACAGTTACCTCAAGGTGGACCAAACTATTCCTCTTTTGGTGAAAACATCCGCTATGAAATCCACGTTGAAAATGATGGAACTGCGGGAGATGATATTACCTACCGATTTACATTTTCTAAAGTAAATCAAGATCCAACAACTTTTTTCAATATTCGTTTAGGGCAACAAAACCTAAAAACAACTTACATTGCTGAAAAAAGTATCAATGGTGGGGCATTTACAACAATTGTAAACTCTGGAATTGTTCCTCCGCCAAACATCGGACCACGCTCAATATCAGACCCTACAGTAGGTTTAGGTGCTGCTAGTTACGATGCGTTGATGGCAAGTGCTATTACTCCTGCTTCAGGTGGTGGTGGTGAAACTGTTTTCTGTGGTTCTGCTGACGATCCATTCTTTGTGGATTTAGGTGGTATTTTTGACCTAGGTCAAACACGTCCAGGAGCTGGTCAATCTGATGGTTTAGGGAACAAAAACGTTCACACCATTGCTTTGAAAATTCCAATTTCAACTTTACAGAAAAATGGTTTATCAGTTACATCTGCAACCAATATTTTGGATTCAGAATTTATCATTGGTGTTTGGGCTTCTGCTAGCAGACCAGCTACTCGTACATTAAACACTTCAGGTGGTGGTTCAGTTGAATCAGGTTCTTATGTACAAGTTTCTCGTATTGGTATGCCGTTGACAAATGAAGCGGTGATTCCAATTGGAAACAAAGACAAATGGAATTCATTGACTCCATATACGGAAGATCCAGCAATGGAAGATCATTTATGTAACCCAGAATTGGCTTTGTACATGGATGATGCACAATTCGGTGGTGCTGTTCCTGCATTTTCTGCATTACGTGTTCAAAAAGCATCTCAAACAGTTCTTGGAAACGTTGACTTTTCAAATGGAAATGATGGATTGTTTGTCTTAGCTGGAAATGCTGCTTTAAATGGTACTGCTTTAGATGCTGCGCTTTTTGGTAACTATTTACTACGTGACAACAAACCACGTTCAGTCGATTTATTACCTATTTTCCACACAGGTGTTCCAAATCTAGCTCCTTACCAATTGGCTACAGGGAAAACAGATGGTAACCCGTTGACTGCTGGAAAACCGTTCATCAATAACTTTTTACCAACATTTGGTGACATGTTGCGTTTGAATATGGCTGTTCCTGTTACTCCGAGAAATCACCCTGACTTTAGTTCACTTGGATTGATCAAAGCTGCGGTATTAGGATTAACAAATTCAACATACAATTCTTCTGCTGCCATGCAATGGATTCCAAACATGGATGGCTTCCCGAACGGTCGTCGTTTAGAAGATGATGTTACGCGTATCGAATTACAAGCTGTAGGTGGCGTTGTTTTAGCTGCAATCGGTTTATGGTATGATGATAGAAACATTGGAGAAAATGTATTGACCAATGGATTAATTGGAACACTCGGCTACACTGCTGGTGCTGAAAGTAATGACGTTGCATTCTCAAATACCTTCCCTTATGTTGCCAAGCCTTGGAGTGGTTATGCCAACCATAGCGGACAATAAGTGGGAAAGAAATTGAATTGAACATGAAATTTATAACTATGAAAAAGATCTCAACAACTAAAATCTTGACACTTACGGGTATCATAGCTACAGCTGTGACCATTGGTGTTTGGGATGCACAAGAATCTACGGTGGAAGCTTCCAGCCATAGAGAAGCACCATTGATTGCGAATGATCCATTAGCGGATAATTCTGACCTCTATGCATTTAGAAGTCCAGATGACACCAATACGGTAACGATCATTGCTAACTACGTGCCATTACAATTGCCACAAGGTGGACCAAACTACGCTTCATTTGGAGAAAATGTGCGTTATGAAGTTCACATTGAAAATGATGGAACTGCGGGTGATGATATTACCTACCGTTTCACTTTTTCTAAAGTAAACGAAGATCCAACTACATTCTTCAACATTCGTTTAGGACAAGAAAACCTTAAAACAACGTATGTTGCTGAGAAAAGCGTAAATGGTGGTGCTTTTACAACCATTATTGCGAATGGAATTGTTCCTCCGCCAAACATCGGTCCGCGTTCAATTAGTGGTGCTGCTGGTTTGAATGTTCCAAACTATGAGTCATTGATGACTGGTGCAATTGCTACTGCTACTGGCGGTGGAGGTGAGACTGTTTATTGCGGTCCGTCTGATGATCCCTTCTTTGTTGATTTAGGTGGTATTTTTGATTTAGGTGCTACGCGTGCTGGTGGTACGGGTGACGATGCTCCTGAAGATGGTGTTGCTTGTAAAAACATTCACACAATTGCTTTGAAAATTCCAATTTCAACATTGCAGAAAAATGGACAACCTGTTACTTCTGCTGCAAATATCTTGGATTCAGATTACATTATTGGTGTTTGGGCTTCTGCTAGCCGTCAACAAATCCGTACATTGAATGGTGATGGAACTGAGTCTTATTCTGGTTCTTATGTACAAGTTTCTCGTATTGGAATGCCTTTAACAAATGAAGCTGTTATTCCAGTTGGAGACAAAGACAAATGGAATTCATTGACTCCATATTCCGAAGATCCAGCAATGGAAGCTTATTTATGTAATCCAGAATTGGGATTGTACATGGATAACTCGTTATTTGGTGCAGCTGTACCTGGAATGGCTGCATTGCGTATCCAACGAAACACCTTACAATCGTTCGATTTTGGAAACACAAACGATGGTTTATGGCCAATTAGAGCGACCAATGGTGGAGCTGGCACAGCATTAGATACCAACTTGTTTGGAAATTACTTACTACGTCAAGGTGAGCCTCGTTCAGTAGATTTATTACCTATTTTCCACACAGGTGTTCCAAATTTAGCTCCTTACCAATTGGCTACAGGAAAAAATGGAAATCCACTGGCTGTTGGAAAACCTTTCATCAATAACTTCTTGCCTACATTTGGTGACATGTTGCGTTTGAATATGGCTGTTCCAGTAACTCCAAGAAACGACCCGAATTTCAGCTCTCTTGGTTTAGTTCAAGCTGCTGTATTGGGATTAACAGCTGCTCCTTATAATACAAATGCCAACTTAGAATGGATTCCAAACATGGATGGTTTCCCGAATGGTCGTCGTTTGGAAGATGATGTAACACGCATCGAATTGCAAGCTGTTGGTGGTGTCGTTTTAGCTGCTATCGGTTTATGGTATGATGATTATACAGCGGGTGGACCAAATCCTGTTACAACCGATTTAATTGATGTGCTTTCCTATACAACTGGAGTTGAAGCAAACGATACAACGTTTAAAACAACTTTCCCGTATGTTCAAACTCCTTGGAGTGGTTTTGGTAAATGTGGACAAACATCACCGTCTACGTACTCTTCTATTGCTGGAATCTTTGAATCAGGAATGAATTTGAGCGCTCCAGAATTGAGTATGGTTCAAAACTACCCGAATCCATTTACGGAAAGTACAACGTTTAAATACCACGTTGCTCAAAACTCCGATGTAAACTTAACTGTTTACGACATGAATGGAAGAAAGATTGCAACCTTGGTAGACCAGAAAACAAAAGCTGGAACCTATGAAGTTGTCTGGAAACCAGAAAACGTCAAAAAAGGAACTTACATTGCTTCCCTTTCGGCAAACGGTCGAAAAATACAAGGAATCAAAATTGTAATTGATAAATAAGTAGTTTTAAAACACAAAAAAGAGTTGGGTATGCACACTGCATGCTCAACTTTTTTTTAACTCACACGTTATGCGCAAGTATCTCTACACAATTTTAGTCGGCTTTACTGGAATTCTCCTGTTATGCATCTTTCTCTTTGCCAAAAGTCCTTCGAAAAAAACGGTTGGCTTAAAAAACAGAACTGGAGCAATTGCTTTAGGTGGTGAATGGGTTGGTACAAAAAAAACAATTGAAAGTTTATTGGGTGAAATTGAAGTAAATCCAACAAATTATACCGCAAAACTCAATCTTGCCAAAGGATACATTCAAGAAGCTAGAATTACTGGAGATCACGCTTATTACGATGGTGCTGCCTTGGATTTACTAGAAGATGTGATTAAAAATGAGCCAGAAAACTTTGACGCATTGTGCTGCAAAGCAACCGTATTATTGTCACAACACCATTTCTCTGACGCATTAGTTGTAGCAAAACAAGCCCTTCCTATTAATCCAAATAACGCATTTATTTATGGATTGATGTGTGATGCGTATGTTGAACTAGGGCAATACAATCAAGCCGTTCTTATGGCCGATAAAATGATTAACATTCGACCTGATATCCGTTCCTATTTGCGGGTTTCCTATTTAAGAGAAATTCACGGAGATTTGAAAGGTGCCATTCAAGCATCTAAATTGGCTGTTGATGCTGGTTTTCCCGGGTTGGAAGAAACTGCTTGGGCGCGAATGATTTTAGCACATTTATACGAAATGACTGGACACATTGATACCGCTGAATTTCAATATAGATCAGCACTCAATGAACGACCTGAATATGCTTTTGCTATTGCTGGATTAGGCAACGTCGAAAAAGTAAAAGGCAACTATAAAAAGGCGATTTATTATTACAAAAAAGCAGAGAAATCGATCATTGAATTTTCATTCTCTGATGAATTGACCGATTTATATCGCTTGAATAAAGATCCGAAAAACGGCTATAAATCAGCATTCGCAGTCATTGCAATGCTCAGTCCACTTTCAACTGATGAAGAAAGTAGCAGCTCTCATGGTCATTATGCTGACAAAGAATTGGCTTACGCCTATTTAAAGGTCAACAATACAGAAAAAGCCCTAAAACATGCTTTAGCGGAATACAAACGCCGACCAAAAAACAACGATGTATGTGAAACCGTTGCTTGGGTTTACTATCAACAAAAGAACTACCGCAAGGCAAACACCTTCATTACAAAATCCTTACGCACCCATTGCAAAAATCCAGAATTACTTTGTAGAGCTGGACTAATCAAAATAAAAGCAGGTAAAACAGCAGAAGGAAAATTGCTCTTGAAACAAGCGTTCTCAACGAATCCAGTAATTTTGGATATAAAATTGAAACATGAAGCAGCTTATTACTTGTATAAAAACTAACCCGTCATTTCTGAATGGAATGAAAGTCGTTTTATTACTGCTAGCTATTTTCATTGTTCCACAAACAATCTTCGCTCATGGTGGAGTAGATTTAACAGGATTGCCGACAAAGGATATTGCGTTTATTTATTTGAAACTGGGTTACGAGCATATTATTCCATTAGGCCTAGACCACATTTTGTTTGTACTCTGTTTGTTTTTTTTAAGTCCAAAATTGAAAACCGTTTTGTGGCAAGCAACCGCATTTACAATCGCCCATTCAATTACGCTTGGTTTATCGATCTATGGCATCATTTCCCCACCAACACACATCATTGAACCAATCATTGCATTATCGATTCTATTCGTCGCTATTGAAAACATTATCGTAAGCAATCTCAAACCTGGTCGTATTATTTTAGTTGCCGTTTTTGGATTGATTCATGGAATGGGTTTTGCTTCAGCATTAAGCGAATTGGGATTACCCAAAGATCAATTCCTGACTTCGTTGATCACCTTTAATGTAGGTGTAGAATTGGGACAATTTACCATCATTTTATTGGCGTGGCTCTTAATTGGCAAATGGTTCAACAAAAAACCATGGTACAAAAAACGCGTAGTTATTCCCATTTCTATTGTAATCGCAGCTATTTCATTCTATTGGACGATAGAACGCATCTTTTTTACAAGTTAATTTCACCTCTTTAAAACCGAAGGAAATAAAACCTCGTACATTCATACAATGACGAGCATTCAACATATAAAATACATGGGAATCTATCTGCTGATTGGCATTTATTCCATCGTATTGTTGAAACCGCTACTTCCATTTGCACAGGATTTTATTGCGCACACTTTTTATGCAACAGAACACACAGCCACAGTCCATTTTGAGAATGGAAAATACCATGTTCACAAAGAAGTAGAAACTGCCGCTAAAAATCAAAAGAAACAATCGAAGGAAAATAATACCGCAGATAGTAGTGTAAAGATAGACGCACATTATTTGAGTGACGTTTTAGATCTTCATAAAAGCACCATTCGATTTAATCTGACCAAAGAAAAAATTCCCCTAAAAGGCAATCTATTTTTATTGGAAACGAATTTAAAAACACCCTATCCCCCACCACAAGTTTAGCATTACTACTGTTTATGTTGCAATTTTCTTCAAGACTTTATTGATCTATTCAAGGTTAAAAATTGTGTGTTAACAGTATCATTTTCCTTTTCAGATTTCGAATATTGAAATACAGCATCATGTGTTTTAGCTTGAAATGCTACATCAAAATTATGTAGTTAGGGAAATCAACTGCCATTCATTTTATTCAATTCAGTTATGCTAAACGCTCATGAAATTATTATATACATCAGCAATTCTTATCCTCACTCTCGCTAGTTTCTCCGCTTTTGGGCAAACAGAAGGGACCAAAAATATCCAACTAGAAGCTGATTCATTAAAAACCATTGAACAACTATTAGAAATTGTCATCAAAGCAGATCGTCCAATAGCAGCAGCATCTTCCAACCATTTGAATCAATTAGATTTTGAAAATCGACCAAAAAATTCTGCACAAGATTTACTGCGCTTAGTTCCTGGATTATTCATCGCACAACATGCTGGCGGTGGAAAAGCAGAACAATTATTTATTCGCGGGTTTGATTGTGATCACGGAACTGATGTTGCATCATATGTAGATGGAATTCCAGCGAATATGCCAAGTCACGGGCATGGTCAAGGTTACATGGATTTGCATTTTTTGATTCCTGAAACGGTAAAAGGAATAGACATTTCCAAAGGTCCTTATCAAGCACAATTCGGTAATTTTGCAACTGCGGGTGCTGTTCAGTTTACTACTTTGGACTCACTTTCCTCTAATTTATTCCTCTATGAAACAATAGCAACAGCTGAAATAAATGAACTATCCTCCAACAGATTTGTGGGAATGTATCAATTACCTATTGTTTCAAAAAAAGTGAGTTCTTATTTCGCAACAGAAATCATCAACAATCGCAGTTATTTTGAGCAAAACCAAAACTTTAATCGGTTTAATATTTTCTCAAAAACAGTATTCACTATTAACAGCTCGAGCTCATTGAGTTTAAGTGTTGCTGGCTTTTCTTCTTCTTGGGATGCCTCTGGACAAGTACCAGATCGTGCTGTAAAAGCTGGTTTGATCAGTCGATTTGGAAGTATTGACCCCACAGAAGGTGGAAATACGTCACGATCTAATGTGAATTTAACGTACCGTACTCGTTTTAAACAATCAGAATTTGTTTCCCAAGTTTATACTTCGAATTACCGATTCAAATTGTATTCAAACTTCACCTTATTTTTGGAAGATTCCATAAATGGTGATCAAATAGAACAAGGCGATGTTAGAAGAATTGCTGGAATTAATACCAAATACAGTTTCCCGCATAAAGTAGGAAAACTGAACAATCGTTTGACAATTGGCGCAAATTTCAGAACCGATGATATCACCAATGAATTATGGCATACTGTCAAACGATCACGACTAAATGTTCGGGCATTAGCTGACGTGAATGAAATTGCTTCTAGCTTTTATTTCAATGAAGTAATCAAATTCAGTGAAAAACTGCGATTGGAATTGGGAGGGCGTTATGATTATTACACCTTCAATGTCATTGACTATTTACCAAGCGATACCAGTCGAAAAAATTATTCTGGTTACAATTATCAAACTGCTTTTAGTCCGAAAGTAAACTTCATTTATTCTCCCAATCAGAATTATCAGTTTTTTGCCAATTTCGGTAATGGATTTCACTCCAATGATGCACGTTCAACTGTGCAACAAACTGGTCATCAATTGCCACTTTCTGTAGGTGGAGAACTAGGAACTTTGCTGCATGTTGGAAAAAAAATAGTGATTTCCGCCGCTTTTTGGACGATGAATTTAGAAAATGAATTGGTCTATGTCGGCGATGATGGAACCACAGAAAACAAAGGATCAAGTCGCCGAACGGGTATTGACTTCAGTGCACGTTACCAAATTATTCCATCACTCTTTTTCGATGTAGATTTTAATATCTCTGAAAATGTATTCACCACTTCTATTTTCGGTGACCGACAAGAAAACGATTATGCTATTCCACTCGCCCCAACGATGACCTCATCAGGTGGTTTGAACTATAAGTATAAAAAAATGAATGCGTTTATTCGCTATCGCTACATGGCAGATCGAGCTGCGAATGAATCGAATACTGTGATTGCAAAAGGATATGTACTGTTGGATGTAGGGTTAAACTATAAAAGTGAACATCTTAAAATGGGAATATCTGTGGAAAACGCAATGAATGTAGATTGGAATGAAGCGCAATTTGATACAGAAAGTAGGTTACAAAATGAAACACAAGCTGTGAGTGAAATTCATTTTACGCCAGGAACACCATTTGCTGCGAAATTGAGTATTGGGTATTTGTTTTAAGCTCATTTCCACAGAATAATGGAATTTTTTAGGGTTAAAAAACATTTGATCTACCTTATAAATACATAAGTAAGTCAACATTAAAACACCTTACAAACCATTCAAAATATTGACATTCAGTGTTATACGTTCCGTAATATTGCGGGATTACCCAAAAAATTATAGTTTAACTAAAATCAGGTATAACAGCAATTCATTTCCCATAAAAAAAGCGAACTTTTCATCCAAGCTCGCTTTTTCAATACTATTCAGAATAATTTTTAAGCTGCAATGCGCTGCAGAATCACAACACATGGAGTTTCGGAAGTTACAATCACCTTATGATCTTCGTACAATGGAATGGCAAAATAATCTCCAGATTTCAATTTGTTTTCTTGTTCCCCAACAACAATGGTGCATGTTCCTTCAAGAATCAAAAATTTCTCGTATTCATCGTGATGAACTTCTTCCGGCGCCATGTTCTTTATCCAGACCATTGCACACGTCATTTCTGGTGTTGCAGTAATTATTTTAGCATGAATATCTTCGAAATCTGATGGCGCAACCATGTCTGTTCGGTCTATCCACTCCTTAAAATCTTCTAATCGTGAATCTTCATTCAACACAGGAGGAAAACTTTGAGCTTCGCCCGATTCCATTCTGTCGATATAATCAAACGTTGCCAAAACCAATGGTTTGAGAGATGCATGAGGAACTACACTGTTTTCATCAGCAAACGCAGCCAACTCAACTTGGTTTTTCTCTAATTCTTCTAACAACTCGGGATATTCTGACAATAAAAATTCAACTTCTTTGCACTCAGCTTCACTTGCATAACCTAGCAGATACTTTTTCACTATTCCCGAATCTATATACTGCTGAATATCCATTAGTTCTTTCTGTTTTTACACAACTTTTTTGTTGATATTTTTGTCAAATAATCAATAATCGAAGATACGCATTTAATCCCAATTACAGTAAGCTTTCGTGTGTTTTTTTGTTAAATAATTCAGAAAAAGAGGATTCCTTTTTTTAGGAAATTTCTGCTGAATTTAAACCTACATGAAGAAGGTTGTTTTTAGGTGTTTCGTCTTCAAAAAATCAGCATTTGTCCTACTAATTCTGATTCATTAAAAATTACTCACCACTTTTCCAATTAAATGATCCTCTGGTAGAAATCCCCAAAAACGAGAATCAACAGAATTGGAGCGATTATCCCCCATCACGAAATAATAATCCATTTTAAAAACGTACGACTTTTGTACTACAGAATTAATGTAAAACTTCCCTCCTTTCGTTTCGAACGTATTGCCCTCATAAACTTCAATTATCTGCTTATAAAAGACCAAATTTTTTGTTGTTAATTGCACACGTGTCCCTTCTTTTGGCACAACCAACGGACCAAAATTATCCGCATTCCACCGAAAATTAGACGAATTGGGGAAAATTGCAGGATTAAAAACACTACTATCAATAACGGTTTTTTTTCCGTTTTCATCACGCGGAACAAGCAATGTTTGGACATCTTTTTGCCATTTTCCATTCACTGAAATTCTCCCGTTTTTAATCTGAAGAGTATCTCCAGCAAGTGCAATACACCGTTTTACATATTCTTGTCGATGGTCAATTGGCAATTCAGTTTCTAGCGGAAAATTAAACACAATAATATCGTTTCTCTTAATTTCAGAAAAACCAAAGATGCGCAAATAGGGAATTTCAATCCAGTCAACATAGGTATGTCCAAATGGAAGTGAAAGTGGTGTCATCGGAATTCTAGATCCGTAAACAAGTTTATTTACAACAATGTAATCGCCTTCCACTAAGGTAGAATTCATTGAACTTGTAGGAACTTTGTAAATTTGAACAATAAAAACACGGGTCAAAAGCCAGATCGTAAATGCCCAAAAAATGATGCGCGCAATTTTCCCAGTTGAGGGTCGAAATGAAGCTAACTTAGCGATGACTCTTCGTATTAATTGATTGAAAAAACAAGTGATTTCTTGTTAAAGAGATGGCGCATTCAACTTCTTGGAACCCACACATTCATTTAAACTTTTGTCTGAGTTCTGAAACTGCAGCACGAATTCTCGTTTTCACCGTTCCCAGCGGAATATTCAACTCTTTAGCGGTTTCTTCTTGGGTCAATCCTTTGTAATAGACCAACTCAATCAACACACGATACTCATCTTTTAAGGAAACAACTTGTTCTTTTAGTCCGATTACATCCGTATTCATTGAGTTCGATGTCTGATGATTTACTGCATCAACAGAAACATCCATGCTTTGCGTGACTTTTTCTTGTTTTGCGCGTTTGGATTTTGAATAATCGATGGCTGAATTGATCGCAATATTGATCATCCATGTATACAAACGACCTCTTGAAGCATCATAACTTTCAATGCTTTTCCAAATTTTCACAAATACATTCTGTAAAACTTCTTCTGAGACTGCTTGATTCCGTAATACTTGCATGATCACACCCAATAATCCAGGCGCATAATTGTCGTACAATTTAGTGTACGCAACCATGTCACGCTGCTTGAGCAAAAGCACAAACTCTTCTTCCGAATCAAACAATTTCTTCACAAATACGCTTCTTTATAGTGTAAGTTATATGCTTTTCGCTGAGGTATAAAAATACAATAATTATCCCGTTTGAATAGCAAAAATTGATTATAAATCGTGTTTCAAATGAATAACAATTTATATTCTGAAATTGTTTGATTACATGAGATCGAAAATGAAGAAAACAGACTATTCGGCTAATAATCCACCAGCTAAACTCACATTCATTTTTTCAAAATGAACTAACTAACTAACTAACTAACTAACTAACTAACTAACTAACTAACTAACTAACCTTTAAGCCCCATCATCAACAAATCTAAGTCTTTGTATTTTAATGAAAAAACTTTTCCTAATACCTCGCTCGTTAAAATTCCACGATAAATGTAAACACCACCTCTGAAACCTACATCGTTGCGAATTAAATCCAAACATCCTCCTGATTCACCCATTGAAAGTAAGATGGGTGAAAAAATATTGGACAAAGCAAAAGAAGCTGTTCGCGGCACACGAGATGCTATGTTTGGTACACAATAATGTGTTACTCCGTGTTTAACGAATGATGGTTGATTGTGATTTGTTACACGTGATGTTTCAAAACAACCGCCTTGATCAATACTCACATCTACAATCACGGAACCTTCTTTCATGTTTTGTACCATTTCTTCTGAAACCACGCAAGGTGTTCTTCCGAGTGGAGAACGTATCGCTCCAATGACAACATCGGCGCGCATGACTGATTTCGCAAGTACTTTTGGTTGTATAATCGATGTGTAAATCCGTGATCCTAAATCGTTTTGCAAACGACGTAAACGCGATAAACTGTTGTCAAACACCTTGACAGATGCACCCAAGCCCATCGCAGCACGCGTAGCAAATTCGCCAACCGTTCCCGCTCCAAGCACAACTACTTCAGTCGGTTGAACGCCAGCGATTCCACCTAGCATAATTCCTTTCCCTGAATTAAAAGAGGATAATAATTCACCTGCAATAAGTATAGAAGTTGTACCTGCAATTTCACCCATTGTTCTCACTACTGCGAAAACACCTTCTTCATCGCGAATGTAATCCCAAGCAATGGCAGTCACCTTTTTCTGAATCAGTTTTTGAAGAATAATTTTGGGCTGCATACTTAACTGCAAGGCAGAAATTAAGGTTTGATTGCCGGGCATAAAATCTACCTCTTCTTCAGATGGAGGAGCGACTTTCAAAATAATATCGCATTGAAAAATATCTTGAGGTGAAAGGGCAATTTGGGCCCCCGCTTCACTGTATTCGTTGTCGGAAAAATTACTTGAACTACCAGCTCCTGTTTCAATAAGCACATTGTGGCCGTTCGCAATCAATAATGATACGGCTTCTGGAACCAAGGCAACTCTACGTTCTTGAAAACTGATTTCCTTCGGAATTCCAATCACGAGACTTCCTTTCTTTTTGGAAATCTCCAGCATTTCTTCCATTGGAAGGATATTGCCTTCTTTCAATAATTGCTTCAGTAATTCTGGGTCTTTTACCATAATGCAGTCGTTTTTACCGTCTTTTCAAGGAAATACGAATATACGGGCAATTGATGAGAAATTGAAATAGGATTTTGAGAATTATGAACAGTCGCTATTCAACAAAAAAGGGACACATCGAAATGCATCCCTCAAAAAGATTTTTGTTTGAATATTACTTGATAAATATTGGCTTAAGTGTGTACCAAACGATTGCTGGAAAAAAGTGCAAGGTCATCGCAAACATAGGGAAATAGGTAATTAAATCCGTATCTGCTTCTGGTGGCCAAATATAACTTACTGGACCTAAAATACTTGCGAATGTCAATAACGTGAACAACAAATTGAAGATTATTGTTCCAAATGCAGGTACAAATCGTTTTAGTGTCCAATAGCCAATTGAAGCCAATACACAGCCAAAAATACATGCCCCAAAATAAGCGCCTGCACCAATTAGTGATGAAAAATCTAGGTATTGGGTTTCTTTATAAACCATTGCAAAAATAAGACAAGCAACTGCTGACAGCACACCAGCTGTAAGTCCTAGTAGGATTGATCGAGCGAAAAGAGTCATAATTACTGTTTTTTATCTACTGCAACACTAAATTCAATTTTCATGATATCTGGAACATCTCCTCCAGCATGACCGATTTTAAAGTCAGAACGTTTCACATTAAATTTTCCAGAGAATTTACCTGACTCACCTACCTTTTTAAAATCAAATGGAATCTTGTAATCTTTCGAAATACCTTTGATTTTTAACTTACCAGTGATCATATAGCTTTCACCCGATTTTTCAATTTTAGTTGAAACAAATGTAATATTCGGATTTTTGGTAGCATCGAACCATTCAGCAGTTAATGCTTTTTTATTTTGCATTCCGTTTCCTGTACTAATTGAACTAACGGGAATTTTCAAATCAAATTTCGATCCTGCTAAGTCCGCTGCATCAAATTTAATTGAACCTGTGAAGGTTTTAAAAATTCCTGATGGATCAGCACTCGTAAATTTAATAGAATAATCATCTGTGATTTTCCAATCAACGGCTGAAGTTACAGACATAAATGCGGATGATACCAACAATACGACTGCTAATAGTGGGAAAAATACTTTTTTCATAGTTGTGATTTTATTGAATATTAATTGTTTGATGTTCCGAAAGATACCAAAACTGTACCATAGTTTTAATACGTTACTTTTTCATCGGTTTTACTTGTTAATTATCCAGTTTTCCTTGGTTTATCCAACAACTGAATTTTTTAATGAGTGAATCTGCCAATTGTGGATTTCCTTGTGGCATTGGAACAGTTCCTCCTTCCCATCTGATTGCACTCAATACGATTGATGCACTTCCAGAAATAGAAGCATGTGTTGTAAGATCATAACCCGCTGCTTGTGTACTTGCATCATGACAACCACTCGTTGCGCAATTCTGTATAATCAACGGTTGAATTTCAGTAGCAAAATGAACGGTATCTGAACAATTATCTACATTATAATCATTCACATTTGCTTTCGTACACGATTGTAAGGCAGCAACAACTAAAGCCATTGCAAATACCTTTTTTAAAACCTTTTTCATGTTATCCTTTTTCAAACTTACGTGAAATACTAAATCCTAAACGGAACTGTCCTTTTAACCAATCTTCGTAGGTATATGGAATAAATTGGGTTTCAATAAATCCTTTCGAGTTCGTTAAATTTACGGTGAAATTGTGACCGAATGTATCCCACTCATACGCAATTCCAAGGCTATTCTTAAAACCAGTTGTGCGTGTATCTTCTGGCGTCAACGTTTGATAATATTCAATGATAATGGCTTTTGTTGGACTAATCCGAACTTTAGCAGAACCACCAATTGCAAACAAACCATTGACATCACCTGCTCCAACATAGTTGCGATAAACAAAGGTTGGCATAACGGATAAGCTCAACCAATTACCAAACTTACGCGCAATATTCACCTGCGTAGAATAAGCAAAACGATGTTGCCAATTTGGGAAATGCGAAACCAACGAAATATCAGATGAAGCCTTCATATACGATGCAGTAGAAACGCCAATCAAGGTCATGGAAATAGGCATTCCTGTTTTTTGCTGACGCAACAATCGGTACTTAACAAATCCGTCAACCAATGAACGGTAGGGAGCGCCTGTACCTTTACTCCGGCCCAAACCAACCATTAATCGATCGGTAATTCCATACTCAAAAGCAAAACGAATATCGGAAGCATTATCAAATCCGAAAAAATTCTGCACACCACCATTATCTCCTGCTAAATCACCAAAACGGTGTTCGATACGGAACTCTAACACGCCTTTATGCAGCGTTTCAACTGAATGTCCATTGATGATTCGCGTAGCATTGTACGTATTTCGAATAAATGGATCGACCTCTTCTTCAACCAATTCAACTTCATCACTTGACGTCTCAGAAAGACTGTCTTCCTGTCCAAAAGCAATGAAAAGTGAGAGCGTTGAAAAAGTAAGCAATAGTGTTTTTTTCATGTTTTTACTCAGTTTCGTTATTTAATTCAATAATAGTAATAATATCATTCATACCTCTATGAATTACATGTACATCTTTCATCTTTACACGTACAATTCATATTTCGACTACCAAAGTAATAGAATTATAGATTACTCTAAGTAATAACTGATACAGTTCTCAAAGAAAAGTTACGCCAAAAGTATGTACCTTGGATTTTTCGTAACAGCTAATCTTCTTTTATAAAAAAATTAAACATACATTCATGAAATTACTTGCCCATTATTTTACCCTATTTACCAGTTGCATCCTTCTTATTACACTTTTCAGCTGCCACAAAAAAGCAAAAGACGTTGATCTAGAATTGTACAATCTCTCGAAAGAAACTTCGGGTTTTACATGGTACAAAAACTCAGATCTCTTACTTACATCGGCCAAAGATTCCCATTCCGATCCAAAATTAAGAACGCGATTTAATGCAACAGCTGCAATCAATTTAACAGCAGATGGAGCAATCTTAAACGGTCAAACCTTTGCAAATGGCGCATTGATCGTGAAAGAAATGTACAACAAACGTGAAAAATTGAAGAGCTACGCTATTATGTACAAAGATGCTACGAATAAAAATGCCGATAGCGATGGTTGGGTTTGGGCATCCTTGAATGAAAAAGGAAAGGTCTTGGTTTCATCTGATCTAAAAGGAAAAGACTGTGCATCCTGTCATTCACAATCACAAAACATTGATCGTACGTTGATGAATAAATACCATTAAACGAAATACGATCCTTTGTTTTCTGGTAATTCGTTAGGGAAAACCCCTGCGCAACAAAGGGAATTTACCCCTTTGTATAATCGCTATTAACAAGTTAATTTTGGAATTCATTCATCTTTTAACAGATCTATATGAATTATTTAGCCGTATTCAGCCTTGTTTTCATCAGTTTTACGATCAACTGTCAAACAAATAAAACGTTTTTTCTCGGGCACAGTTTGATTAATTTCCACATGCCAAACATGGTCAATAAATTAGCTATTGCAGGGAATAAAACCTACTCCTATGAAGCAAATATCGGTAATGGTGCCAATTTATTGTTTCATTGGAATAACCCTACAAGCGGTCAAGGTTCGCAATGGAACACCACCCTACCTCAAGGCGGATTCGAAAATTTTATAATCACTGAAGCTGTTCCTTTGTTGGGACATCTGCAATGGAGTAATACTTATCGAATTGCTGATAGTTTGTACCGCTTTGCCAATACTTACAATCCAAATATCCAGTATTATATTTATGAAACATGGCATTGTAAAAACACTGGAACGCCAGCTGGTTGTGAGTGGGACAATGATGATGGATTATTATGGAGACCTCGATTAACTGCCGATTTACCTAAATGGGAAGGAATTGCAGATTCAATAAATTTGATTCATGAAAAAGAAATGCTGATTATTCCTGTTGGACAAGCTCTTGGTCGATTATCCGATAGTATTGATGCGAATCTAGTACCAGGTATAAACTCAATTAATGAGTTATTTTTAGACGACATCCATTTAACAACAACAGGTAATTATTTTATTGCATGTGTGATGTATGGCGTGTTACATAAAGAATCGCCTGAAGGCCTACCAAATCAATTAACCGATGAATGGGGAATTCTCTACCCCGATTATCCAACACCAGTTCAAGCAGGTGTTTTTCAGCGAATTGCTTGGAATACACTTTGTGATTATCCAAGAGACGGCGTAGATTGTACACTTTCAACTTTAGAAGAAATGGAAGAAAATGCCTTTTCAATAGTACCCAATCCTTCTCAAGGTGAATTTGAGATCATATCAAATCATTCCTTCGAGGTGAAAATTGTGACAACAAATGGAAAAACAATCTATCACAATCGTTCAGATGCACATGAAAAAATTAGCATCGTTGAAAGTGGCGTCTATTTCTTATTTACAACAGATGAAAACAACCATACGGTCACTAGAAAGATCGTCGTCACAAAGTAAATGATACTGATTTTAGCGAATCAAGGTGTGGTTTTTCAGACTAACTGGCCTGATCAATCTTCCTTATATTCCCTTGCAAAAAAAGTCTAGCAATTAATTTTCAGCATCAAATGAATCAATTATTCAACTTAATTTTGTAGTATTGAGTAAGATCAAAAATAACGCTTAGTCTTTTCTTGATTGATGAACTACTTACAAACAGGACAAATAGATTGATACCACTAGCAATAACAAAACAGCGTGCTCCAAAAAAAGGAGATCTACTCTTGTCTGAACCATTTATGTTAGACGATCATTTTACGCGTTCTGTCATTTATTTGTGTGAGCACAATGAAGAAGGGAGCTTTGGGTTTATCATGAACAATACCTTGGATTTGAAGTTACACGATTTCGCTGCTGGTTTTCCAGATGTGAATGTAACTGTAGGATTTGGTGGCCCTGTAGACCGCAATCAATTGTTTTTTTTACATACCATTCCCGAATTACAAGATTCAATTGTAGTGAGTTCAGGAATTTTTATTGGTGGACATTATGCCGCTATCCTTGAACAATTGAGCAAAAATGCAGTTTCTATTGATCAAATTCGCTTTTTTATTGGTTATACGGGTTGGGCTCCCAATCAATTACAACAAGAATTAGATGAAAATGCGTGGATCATCGCAACACCTCCGGAATCTATTTCCCTTATGACTGCAAATGATGACACATTATGGAAAGATGTCCTACATGCTTTAGGTGGAAAATACAAATTGATGGCAGATTTCCCGATCAATCCGGGAGATAATTGAATAGTGATTGGAAGTTTCGCGTATTTTTGAGGAAAATTGATTCAAAACATTCATGTCAGCTCCTTTAGCAGAACGCATGCGACCCAAAACGCTCAATGAGTACATCGGACAAGCACATTTGTTGCAGCCGAATGGTTCATTGCGAAAAACCCTTGATGCTGGCATTTTACCATCGATTATTTTTTGGGGACCTCCAGGAGTTGGTAAAACAACACTAGCAAATTTATTGGCAACTCATTTAAAACGTCCATTTTACACACTATCGGCTATTTCTTCTGGTGTAAAAGATGTGCGTGAAATCATCCAAAAAGTAGAATCGGGTGGCTTATTTCAACAAAGTGGCAGTGTTTTATTCATCGATGAAATTCACCGTTTTTCAAAATCTCAACAAGATTCTTTGCTTGGTGCTGTTGAAAAAGGGAGTATCACGTTAATCGGTGCGACAACTGAAAACCCTTCGTTTGAGGTTATTTCCGCTTTACTTTCTCGTTGTCAAGTATACACATTGGAAAGTCACTCTGTTGCAGATTTGCAAACCTTATTGGAACGTGCAATTGCAAATGATGTGCTTTTACAGCGAAAAACCATCGAATTAAAAGAAACAAAAGCCTTGATGGCAATTGCTGGTGGTGATGCCCGAAAAATGCTCAACTTGTTTGAATTGGTTGTTGGAACTTTTGGACCCAATGAAACCGTTGTAATTACGGACGATCTGGTGCATCAATTGGCACAACAACGGGTTCGTTATGATAAAGATGGCGAACAGCATTACGATATTATTTCGGCTTTTATCAAATCCATTCGCGGAAGTGATCCAGATGCAGCTGTTTACTGGCTCGCCCGCATGATTGAAGGTGGTGAAGACCCCAAATTCATAGCACGTAGATTGTTGATTTCGGCAGCTGAAGACATTGGTTTGGCAAATCCAACAGCATTGATCATGGCGAACACTACTTTTCAAGCAATTCAAGTAATTGGTTGGCCAGAAGCACGCATTATTCTTTCTGAATGCACGATTTATTTAGCTACTTCTCCAAAAGGAAATGCTGCCTATTTAGCCATTGATGAAGCGTTGGCTGAAGTGCGTCAATCAACTGATCTTCCTGTTCCCATTCATTTGAGAAATGCACCTACGAAATTGATGAAAGAACTGGGTTACGGTGAAAAATATGAATATGCGCATCAGTTCCCTGGTAATTTTATACGCCAACAATACTTACCTGATAATTTGAGTAATCGCACTTTTTTTCATGCTGGAAGTAGTAAACGGGAACAAGAAATTGCGGAACAAATCAAAACATGGTGGCCCGATAAAAAGGAATCGTTATGAACGCTTTACTTTATTATTTAGTCGTTTATCCACTTTCAAAGTTGCCGCTTTGGTTCACCTATCGTTTTTCCGATTTTTTCTACTTCTTATTGATTACCGTTCTTCCTTACCGCAGAAAAGTCATTGAAGGAAATTTGAGCCGTTCGTTTCCCACTAAATCTGTCAAAGAAATTAGACACTTACGCAATCGTTTTTACCGCCATTTTGCCGATTTATTGCTCGAAGGGGTTAAAAACCTCGGGATTTCTGAAAAAGAATTACGCAAACGATTTGTCATCAAGAATCCTGAATTGATGCAGGAATTATACGATAGAAAAAAAAGTGTGCTCTTGGTTTCAGCGCATTACATGAATTGGGAATGGATGATTACGGGACAATCGTTGTTTTTCCCACATCAAGCTGTAGGAATTGGAATGCCCTTGAGTAGTGGATTTTGGGATAAAAAAATCAATGCACGTCGGAGTCGTTTTGGAATGCATGTCATTCACGCAAAAATTGTCAAAGAAACCTTCAACGATTATAAAAACCGAAACATTCCAACTGCAACGTTGGTGCTTTCCGATCAAAGTCCAGGTGATTCAACCAAATGTTATTGGACCCATTTTCTCCATCAACCAACAGGTGTTTTATTTGGCGCGGAACAATTGGCGAATACGTATGATCAAGCTGTCGTTTTTTACTTGCCAAAACGCATCAAGCGCGGTTATTATGAAGTGGAATTACAACTCTTAACAGATCAGCCAACTTCGCTTGAATGGGGCGAATTAACCGAAATGCATACCCAATTGCTCGAACAACGCATTGTGGAAGAACCTAACGCTTGGTTGTGGTCGCACAAACGTTGGAAACGCACTGTTCCAGCCAACTTAGAACAGTTAAAAAAAGAACAACGTGAGAAATTTAATCAGTATTTCCGTTCTGCTAATCCTTAGTTTAACTGGAATTAGCCAAACGTTTACGCGAAAGGATAGTTTGCGTTTTGCTCCAGATAGTTCGTATTCACGAGCAATTGTTCGGTTTGGAAAAGAATTGATTTTCGGGACATCCAAAAGTGGTGCGATTGCCTATCATGAACGTAAAAAAACAACGCGCCAAATATTGTTTGCGATTCCGAAAGGAGAATACCGCGATATCGTTATTTGGAAAAACATCATTTATGGAATGGTTTCAGGTGATGATGGCATGATAGAACAGAATCGTTCGTTGAAATATATCGGAAGAATCGTTCACCAAGGCGTGTTTTACGATGATATGTCACTCCAAGGAGATAACTTGACAATTCTGGGAGATCCAGTGGATGGTGTTTTCTTTTTAGAACAATACAACCTGCATTCGAACGAAAAAGTAGCAGACTTTAAAATCAAAAATCAACCCAATGAAGCGTGTTATGCAGCAAGTGGAACAACAGCTTGTTTCTTAGAAAATGGCGATTACTGTTTTATTTCTGGTGGTGGTAATCAAGCCAATTTTCACCGATTGAATTGGAAAGACACGACTTCCTATTTCAAAACGGCTTTACCAATGGCACTTGGAGAAGGCGCAGGACCCTTTTCAGTCTTTTTTTCAGATAGTTTACACGGAACGATTGTTGGCGGAACGTATACCAAACCGAATGATCAATCAGGAACGGCGGTTTATACAGTAGATGGCGGAAAAACATGGATTGCTTCAACAACACTTCCTGCAGGTTATCGATCCTGTGTAACTGGAAACAAAAAAATCCAATTTGCGTGCGGAAGTAGCGGTATTGATTTTAGTACCGATGGCGGTAAAAACTGGCAGCAATTTGATTCTGGAAACTATTGTGCGCTACTCTTAGAGAAAAAAACGCTTTATGCGACAACCAATAAAGGTGTTTGTATTCGGTATCGGATAAAATGAACGGGTTAAAAAGTAATAACCTACTTCGTTGTTTTCGGAAATCAACGTTGGTCATTTACTACAGTAAACTCCCAACACCTCATCCTTAACGCCTTGTATATCAGCACTTTTTAGCCCCTTCAAAGACTTCGGCTTTTCAATATATAGTTGTAATACCCGTCCTATCTTAGGCAGAAATAAAAAAAACGAAACATAGTGTCTCGTTTAAATTTCAGTTATAACTTGACAAGCAGTAAAACTCACCAAACTAGAAAACTATCTTACTGTAAAACTATCTAACTGCAAAACTCAAGAACTGAGCCTGTCGAAGTTCAAACTGTAAAACTCTATAACCCATTCGCAACAGAAAGCAATTTTTCTTCCGATTGTTTACCAACTAACTTCTTTACCAATTTTCCGTCACCATTGATAAACAATAACGTTGGATAAGCATTCACGCTATATGTTTTAGAAATATCTGCTCCATCTGCATCGTTTTCAGCATCAATTTTTAGGTTGACGAATTTTTTGTTAAACACCTTCCCTACTTCTTCCGATTGAAACGTTGTTCGCGCCATTTCTTTACAAGGACCACACCAAGTTGTATGAACATCAATGAAGACTAACTTTCCTGAATCTTTTGCTTGTTTAAGTGCTTTTTCAACACGCAATTTATCAAATTTGATTCCGCCCATTGTCACTGTTTTAGCGTGATGTTTCGGCTTAGGAGCTTTAGTATTAAAGGTAAATGCCATTGCAACGAATGCGACTACTGTAAAAAGAATAAGACTATTTTTCATGACTTCTAATTTTGTATTCTATGTGAATGCCTAAATTTAGCGAATAATCTCCAAGAGACTCATAAATTTTTGACGTTGTACCTGGATTTACAAATACCATTCCACAATTGGAACATGAAATAAGTTATCGAACAAGGGATGTAGCATTAAAAGTTGCTATCGAACACTTCATCTCGGAGTGGGAATCGGGCATTGCTCATTTTGAAGTGCAAACCAGTGGATCAACAGGCGTTCCTAAAACAATTATTCTTTCTCGGAATCAGTTAATTGGGTCAGCTCAACGTACATTGGATTTCTTTCAATTACAACCTGGAAACACGGCTTTATTAGGTATTTCACCCAAAACAATTGGAGGAAAAATGATGCTTGTTCGCTCCATTATTGGGAAACTGAAACTCATTGTATGTGATCCGTCTTCCAATCCGTTGACTGTATTGGAACCGAATGAATACCTTGACTTTTGTCCCATGGTACCACTGCAAATACAAACCATTTTAGCAACTAATCCAGAAAAACTGCAGTTTGTAAAGACCATTTTATTTGGTGGAGCGCCACTTTCAGCTCACTTGGAAAAACAGTTACAACAACTCGATTGCGCTTGTTTTCATGGATTTGGCATGACCGAAACCGTTTCACACATCGCTATACGGAAAGTAGGACAACCAACTTATTCGGCAATGAAAGGTGTACAATTTTCGGCAGAAGGAACTCAACTGGTCATTTCAGATGCTATTCTTGGAATTCAGCAATTAACAACAACAGACAGCGTAGAATTAATCGACAGCGAACACTTTAATTGGCTTGGACGAACAGATTTTGCGATCAACAGTGGTGGTGTGAAAATTCATCCAGAACAACTCGAGCAACTCCTCGAAGGCTTCATAAACGGTTCATTTTTTATTTCCGCAGAACCCGATGATACTTTTGGTCAAAAATGTATTATAATTGTTGATGAGACAACTGAAACGCCTTCTTTGGAGGAAATTCAGCATTATTGCAAGCAAAAATTTGGTCCGTATGCAGCTCCTAAAAAATGCTATCGAACCAACATAGTTTACAATCAAGGCTCAAAAATAAACAGATTAAAGACACTTCAACAACTCGGAATAAAAGCATGACACGCGCCAAATGCTATCAAATACTTCAACTCAAGCCTGGAGCTACTGAGGAAGAAATTCGTAAGCAATACAAGCGAATGGCTTTAAAAGTGCATCCCGACATTAATCCAAGTCCAAAAGCAAATGAAGAGTTTATTCAACTCACACGAGCGGTTGAACAATTGTTAAATCCTGAAAAACCTGGATCAGAATCGCGCAGTGCACAACGTAAATCCAACGTTCCAGAAACTGAAGCGCAATTAAAAGCGCGCATGGAACAAGCAAAAATGCGGTTTGAACAACAACGTCATCAAAAAATCAAGGAAGACACCCATTACTACGAACAATTAACAAGTGGAAAAAGATGGATGTACTTCAAATGGGTTGTACGGATCAGCTGGATTTTTGTCCTTGCCTTGGTGCTAGATCTTGCGCTTCCATCACACTTTGAAGAAGATGAATTAGTATCTTATTCGAGTAATGATCACAATGGGATTCTCTTCGATGATATCTCATCTGTTGCATTTAAAAACACAGGCAAGTATTTTCTAGAAACAAGAAGAAGCTATTGGATCAATTCTTATCCAGAAGTCTTAATAGAAAAAACATGGTTATTACATACACCTATTCGCGTTTACACATCGGATGATTTTGATGTGAATGAAACAGGTGTTGATTTTCATTTGGGTGCCATTCGTTGGTTACTGATCGCTACTTTTTGTATTCCGATCATTACCTATTTCAGGCAACGAAAGGACTTAACGTTTGTGTTCCTCTATCAGTTTTCCTTTTGGGGAATTGGTATTTTATTGCTCTATTTATTATTCACGCAAAACAGATTGGGACATTTATTGAGTCTAGGATTTCTATAGAAACTCAAAAAACTGTCTAACTGCCAAAACTCACCAAACTGAAAAACTCACCAAACTGAAAAACTGAAATCTCAAGAGCTGACAACACTTATGATCCTCTCCCCTTCCTCATTCACAGAAATGTTCACCTCAACCGTATCTTCTGGTAAAATTTCCCGCACTTTTTCACCCCATTCGATAAAACAGTAAGCATCGCTGTACACCATTTCTTCCATGCCAATCCCCAAAGCTTCTTCGAGAGAATTTAAACGGTAAACATCGAAATGCAGTACATCTCCGTAATAAAGCGAATGATAGGTATTCACAATGGAATAGGTCGGTGAACCATCTGGATCAGGAATGCCCATTGCTTTTAAAACGGCCGTAATCAATGTTGTTTTTCCGGCGCCCATTTGTCCATCGAATACCACAATTTTGCGGTGACCAAGCGATTCGAGTAATTGCTTGGCCACAAATGGCAAATCATCTAATGAATGTGCAACCAGTTCCATTATTTTGCTTGAAGAATAACAAATGGAATCAATAATTCGTCCATGGAAACACCTCCATGTTGAAACGTATCGTTGTAATAATGTACAAAATGGTTGTAATTATTGGGGTAGACGAAATAATCGTTTTCACGCATAAACACAAACTCACTGGAGATAGTTGATTTTGGTAAACCAATTTTCTCAGGATGTTTTACGGTAAACACTTCTTTCTCCTTGTAACTCAAGTTTCGCCCCGTTTTATAGCGCAGGTTGCTATTCGTTGTTCGATCACCCACAATACGCACTGGATTGGTAACACGCACTGTTCCATGGTCTGTCGTTACGACAACCTTACCACCTTTTTCAGCTATTTTTTTGAAAATTTCCTGCAATGGAGAATGCTCAAACCACGATAAAGTCAATGAACGGTAAGCAGCTTCGTCAGCAGCCAATTCCTTGATCATGTCCATTTCTGTTCTAGCATGCGATAGCATATCTACAAAGTTATAAACGATCACATTCAATTGATTGTCTTTGTAGGTATGGAATTGATCCACCAATTTTTTTCCTGCATCGAGGTTGGTGATTTTATTGTAGGACCATTTTACATTTTTGCCGTTGCGTTTTAAGTTTCCTTCTAAAAAAACAGCTTCATGCATATTTTTACCACCTTCATCTTCCTCGTTTAACCAATGTTTGGGGAAACGTTTCGCAATTTCAGTCGGCACTAGACCTGCAAATAAAGCATTCCGAGCATAATGTGTAGCTGTTGGTAAAATGGAATAAACGATGTCTTCTTTTTCAACTGTGAAGAAATTAGACACAATCGGTTTTAATACTTGCCATTGATCGTAACGCAAATTATCAATCACAATCAGGTACAATGGATCTTCACTCAACAAAGGGAAAACACGGTCTTTCAGCAAATGGTGAACCATATCAGGTGCATCTTCATCTCCATCAAACCAATCTTCGTAATTGTTTTCAATGAAACGACAGAACAGATCATTTGCTTCTTTTTTCTGTGCATTGAGAATTTCGCGCATTCCTTGATCTTCCAATCCTTCGAATTCCAAATCCCAATACACTAATTTTTTGTGCACTTCTGCCCACTCATTAGCGTCCAAACGACCATTCAATTGCATTCCCAATTGACGGAATTCCTGTTGGTAGTTTGAATTTGTTTTCTGAGAAACCAATTTACGGTGATCCAAGTTCTTTTTCAAACACAAGATCAACTGATTTGGATTCACTGGTTTGATGAGGTAATCGGCAATTTTACTGCCAATTGCATCTTCCATGATGGATTCCTCTTCGCTTTTGGTAATCATCACCACAGGTAACTGCGGTTGAATTTCCTTGATTCGAGCCAACGCTTCCAAACCAGAAATCCCAGGCATGTTTTCGTCTAGAAATACAATATCATAATTGTTCTCCTGGCACATTTCAACGGCTTCTGAGCCATTATTTATTAAATCGACTTGGTAACCCTTGGCTTCCAAAAAGAGCACGTGGGGTTTCAAGAACTCCATTTCGTCGTCTGCCCAAAGAATCTTTGCTTGCATGTTAATTAGAATAATTAGCTTTGAATTCGGTATATAAAAGTATTCAATTTGCGCACAAACGCCCCTCGAAACAATAAAAAGAAAATAATCAACGATCCGGTATACGGTTTTATTACTATTCCAGACGAATTTATTTTCGACCTCATTGAGCATCCCTTCGTACAACGATTGAGACGGATCAAACAATTAGGCATGACGCATTTGGTTTACCCAGGAGCGTTACATACTCGTTTTCATCATGTTATAGGTGCAATGCACTTAATGCAACAAGCCATTAACTCCATTCGAAGAAAAGGGCACGAAATCCTTCCAGAAGAAGAACGAGCCGCCTTAATTGCAATTTTATTACACGACATTGGTCATGGTCCATTTAGTCACGCATTGGAGTATGACATCGCAAATGGAGTCAGTCATGAGCAAATTTCGATCTATTTTCTTGAACGATTGGCTGCGGAACACACCAATGGTAAAGACGATTTGGAACGTGCTTTATTGATTTTCAGAGATCGTTACCCAAAAAAATTCCTCCATCAGTTGGTTTCAAGTCAATTGGACATGGATCGTTTGGATTATTTGAACCGCGATAGTTTTTTCACAGGTGTTTCTGAAGGAATTATTGGAACAGATCGCATCATTGAGATGTTGACCGTTCACAATGATCAATTGGTGGTGGAAGAAAAAGGAATCTATTCCATTGAAAAATTCTTAGTCGCTCGGCGTGTGATGTACTGGCAAGTTTATTTGCACAAAACAGTTGTAAGTGCAGAATTTATGTTGATCAATGTGTTGAAACGCGCTAAAGTATTGGTCAAAAAAGGAGAACCAGTTTTCGCTAGTCCAGCCTTGGAGTATTTTCTTAAAAACGATGTCACAAAATCCGATTTTGAACAAGATCCAGCGGTATTGGAAACCTTTGCACAACTGGATGATTATGACATCATGGGTGCTGTAAAAGTATGGCAACAACATCCAGATAAAGTACTTTCGATTCTTTCAACGAACTTGGTGAATCGCCGTTTGCATAAAGTGGAAATTTCCAAAGACCCTTTTGGTCCAGATCGAATTAAGATGGAAGAAGAACTAATTCGCCAGCAATATGATCTTAATGACGAAGAGGTGAAGTATTTTGTTTACTCGGAATTGCTCACAAATAATGCGTACAATCAAACGAATCAGAACATCAATTTATTAATGAAAAACGGTTCTGTAATTGATGTTTCAAAAGCTTCGGATAATTTAAATATTTCAGCGCTTTCGAATCCTGTTGAAAAATATTGTTTGTGTTATATGGTTCAACGCTAATCATTTTTTTTCGTAGGTTCGTATCTCTAAAATAAATTGATATGATGATCCTTTGGATAATTTTAGGAGTTATAGGCGCACTCATTCTTTGCGTACTCGTCATTGCCGCTTTTGTGAAAAAAGACTATGCTGTTGAACGTTCCATTGTTGTGAAAAGCACCAATAAAGACACGTTTAATTTCATTCGCTTAATTGGAAATCAAGATCGTTTCAATAAATGGTCAAACCTTGATCCGCACATGATCAAAGAAACAGTTGGAACAGATGGAACAGTTGGTTTTGTTTCTAAATGGGAAAGTAACCACAAACAAGTTGGGCATGGTGAACAAGAAATCAAACGGGTTGTTGAAGGTGAACGGATTGAATCAGAATTGCGTTTTATTAAACCGTTTAGTGGTATAGCCCAAGCTTATTTGACAACTCAACCAACTTCGGAAAACGAAACATTGGTTACTTGGGGATTCACAAGTACCATGAAATATCCCATGAATATTTTGCTCGTCATCATGAACATGGAGAAAATGCTTGGAAATGATTTTGAATTCGGATTAAACAATTTGAAAAAACTAGTAGAAAACGAATCGTAGTTTTAACAAAAAAAAGCCGCTCTCAACTATTAAATAGAAGGAACGGCTTTCTTTGTTTGTGGTAGAACTAATGTTTTATTAAACGCTCTGTTTTACTTACAATCTCACCAGTTGCGCCCTGTAGTTGTATATAATACAATCCTTGAATCAAGTAGGATATATCAATATTTGTAAACGTTTCGGAAGTCAAAACAACCATTCCTTGTACATCCATAATCACAAGTTTTGCAGCCTCATTTATAGATGAAATTGAAATCAACCCTGTTGATGGATTTGGATATACTGAAATCACTGAATTACTAAACTCATCTAAAGATGCAACCTGGAATGTATTACAATAAATGGCAGAACAAGTGTCAACCCATTGGCTTGTTGAATCCCACATAGCAATGTATTCTCGTACTTCAAAACACACTTGATCTCCATCTACAAGATTGTTTGCAGTGAACGTAGAAGTGTTTCCAGCTTGAAGTACTCCATTTACTGTCCAAAAGAAAAATGGATTCGTAGTTCCAGTATACGACCCAACAAAGGTAGTTTGGTTATTTGGATTCGTAGAAAAAGTATAGGTTGAAGTGGTTCCACAATCAGAAGTTGCGCTACTATCCGTGCCACCGCTTGTATCTCCAATTGCTACAAAATCACAATAGATTGCGTAACATGTGTCAATCCATTGGTTTTGGGTTATTGAATCCCAACCGAAAGAAGTACCTTCCAATTCAAAACACACTTCTGTTTGGTTAGCAACGTTACCTGAATAATTTTGTCCACTTCCAACAACATTTCCACCTACATACCATGTGAAAACTGGACTTGTAACAGAACCAAAATATTGTCCCGAAAATGTAGTTAAACCTTGTCCATTTGTTGAATACGTGAAACTGCACGATGAATTACACCCATCAGTGGATGTAGTGTCTTGGGCTTGTGCTTGATAAGTCATCAAACTTAATAAAGCCATACCGATAATTGTAGTGATTTTTTTCATGATACTAATTGTTTATTTTTCTAGTTACCAAGTCTGTTTTGAAAAGGTTGCCTGAACGTGTTTTTTTTAATAATTCGCGATTCATAAGAGAAATAGAACACGTATTTTTGTGGCGAATTAAACGAAAAAATCAAGCATGAATCAGTTACAGCAGAAAAGTTCAAGAATCCAAGACCTTCAACTCTCAACAGAACTGCTTCGAAATAAAATTGTGCACCATCCTGCCTATGAAGCTATTCAAGACTTGGATGGAATCAAACTATTCATGGAACACCATATTTTTGCAGTTTGGGATTTTATGTCCCTACTCAAAGCGTTGCAAATTGAATTGACGTGTACAACCTTGCCGTGGATGCCAGTTGGAAATGCTGATGTTCGTTACCTGATCAATGAAATCGTTACAGGTGAAGAATCGGATATTGATCAATTTGGTGCGCGCAAAAGCCACTTTGAATTGTACCTCGAAGCTATGAATCAATGTGATGCCTCTTTAACTGGTATAAATGAATTACATGCTAAAATCTCCCAGTTTTCAACTATTGATCAAGCAATAGAATCCGCAAATATTCCCGAAGCTGCAAAATCATTCTTGCAATTTACATTTGAGGTGATTGCAACCAAAAAACCACACATCATTGCGGCCGTTTTTACGTTTGGTCGTGAAGATCTGATCCCGAATATGTTTCACACCATTGTGAATGACATCCATGAACGTTTTCCAAACCAAGTAAGCATTTTCAAATACTACCTTGATCGCCATATTGAAGTAGATGGTGAACATCATAGTCACTTAGCACTGCAAATGGTTGCCGAATTATGCGGCGAAGATGATCAAAAATGGGAAGAAGCAAGCAAGTATGCATCGCGCGCGCTTGAAAGCAGAATTGACTTATGGAATGGCGTTTTGGAGGCAATCAAACAAACTGAAATTGCTTAATTGCCTCAAAATTATATCCTTCTTTTTGGTATTCTTAAACACTATTGTCCGATTAAAAATCTCAATTACCATCTAAATTGGCCTTACTTTTCTAACCTGCGCTGACGCTTGGACTTCGAATTGTAGCCAATTCTCTTTCCGCAAAAGAAAAGTAAGCAAAAGAAAACTCGACGCTGTTTGTCCGTCAATGCGTTCCATTTGTGGAATTGCGACCGTTTCAGTGATCCCACCGCGGCGGGCTTCTTCACGGTTCCCGCATTCCACTGCATTTCACTTTTTCCGTTCAAAAGGCGTCATCCTTCTAATTCAATTCTCGTTAAATCAAAAAGGAAGCCCACTACATATGATAAACAGCTATATACCAAATTATTTCAGTGTCTTATGCTAATATTAAATTAGTTTATCGAACAACTTGTACAAAGCCTTGTTTTTCGATTTCCTCCTCCATACAAACCGTTTTGTACTTCACCAAATAGAAATAAACACCTTCCTCAACTTTGTTTCCATTCACTTTTCCACCCCAACTCCATGTTTGTGGATCAGTTGGCGTGCTTTCAAATACAGGATTTCCCCAACGATTTACAATTTGTATCGAATAGTATTCAAGATCTGCAAAAACTTCAGTAGAACTATAGCCAATGGAAGAAATTTGATATGTATCGTTCGTACCATCACCATTACAACTAAACACATTTGGCATAAATAACTCTCCTGCACCCTGATGTCCATCGTGGTTCAAGGTAATGGTCTCTGTTGGATTGCGATTACAGACTGTATCTTCAGCATAAAGCGTTATAATATACTGTCCTGGAGTTACATAATAATAATTGATCAAGTCCTGATGGTTAAAAAGCTGTCCATTGCCCATATTCCACGAAACAGAATCAGCTGTACCAGTGAAATCCAATTGGATAAAAAGCGTGTCATTACAAGAACCTTGGGTGAACAAATAATCCAATACTAATGGCTCCGTTTCAATGACGTGTACAATCGCATGAACTGTGTCTGAAACACTACAGCCTTCTGTAAATTCAGGGAAATAATCCACTTCGAAATCACCATAAGCAGTATACGTAAATGTTGGATCTTGCAATGCTGAGGTTGATCCATCGTGAAACCACCAATGATGCGTTACATTACTAGCTGTTGTACCTTCAAAGTTCACTGTTTGTGGCAATGCTTCACACACAAAAATATCTTGATCAGGCAAAATAAACGGCGTTGGATTTGGTTCAAAATCGATTTTAAAGACGGTCATATCATAACTGCCATTATTATTATTTGCTGAATAACTTCCACTAGGACCAGCGGGGAAAGTTCCAGCTGAACAAGTTGCTTGATAAATGATTCCATTTTTATCGAATCGTGAAGTACCTCCATCAACGTGCGAACCTCCATTACCAAAATAAGTACCGTACAACAAGGTAACTGCCTCAGCATCGAGCGAAAACAAATAAAACCCTTGATTCGTAGCATAAAGCGCATTTGCTGTTACTTCATAATTCCCCGTTAATCCATGACCAGAAAGGTAAATTCGATCACAATTATCAACTAAAAACGCCGATGGAGACATACCTGCAATGGAACTGACCCAATCACGCGTGCTTAAATCTGCTGTATATTTAATGATGGAAGTAGTTGTTCCACTTCCTTGATATTTACCAGGACTTGAAGCTATACCATTCGCAGATTGAACAACAATCTCCACATCAGCATCTGAATCGAGTTGCACAAAAAAGGCCTGAGAATAACCACTTGCGGCAGTACCAACATACGTTCCGTTCACCAATGTTTGTCCATTTGCAGCCAAACGAATCACATAACCGTCATTTGATGTATTCGAAAAAACTGCATTTGAAGGTGTTCCAGGGAAAGTGAACACACCTGTTCCAACAGATCCTGAGACATAAATAGTTCCATCTGGTGCATTTACAATTCCATACGCATTATCATCTGCAGAACCACCTATAAAAGAGATAAAGGTAGGCGTTGTCATTGTTGGATTTAATCGGGCTACAATTCCATCCTGAACTCCACCATGAGTTGTTTGAAAAGCACTCGCTGTAACAGGAAAATTACTCGAATTGGAAAAACTAGCTACCAAAATATCTCCATTTGTTGCAAGATTAATTTCACCACGATACGTATCACCGTAATTATACGCAATATTATTAATTCCATCCTGTTGATTACCACCCAAATATGTGCTTGCTATTAGACTAGTTCCATCCGTTGAAAAACGACTCACTGTGATATCAGTAGAACCACCTCCAAAAGTTGCTTGAACGCAACTTGCAGTTGTCGGGAAGTTAGAAGAATTCGTTGATCCTAAAACATATAAGTTTCCAGCCAAATCTGTAATCATACTGTGTGGTAAATCATCACCATTTCCACCTAAAAAAGTCGAAAAAAGCAATTGTGTTCCATCAGAATTGTATTTATTAATAGCCATATCACTACCGCCGCCGCCATAAGTAGATTGATACGCTCCAGCAGTAATTGGCAAACCTCCTGGCGAAAACCCATTTCCACCAACAAATATATTTCCTTGTTCGTCATAAGTTGCTGTATGCCCATAAATGGTTGTTGTAGAACCACTATTTGTTGATGCGATGAGTTGTGGATCAATCACCAAAGGGAAATCATGATTATATCCTTTTGGGAAAACAAATGAAACAACGTTATTGTCCAATTGATATTCACATGGAACAACTAAACGTTTTCCCCGAATATCTTGATAAGCCAGCGGAATGAACTCTCGTTGCTCACCAATAGATGTTACGATGACCAATTGCCCTTTCTCAATGCGCAAAGCATCCGTAAATGAATAGCGCAATTGAATGGCAGACGCATCGCTTTGGCTTGCAACGACAAAATCGTACTTCAATTCCGATTCATTCATTTTATAAATAACATCTATTCCTGGATAAATAGCTTTATAACTCAATTCACCAAATCGTTTTACATTGGATCGCCAAGTACTTTTATCGCCTAAAAAAAAATTACAAACACCTTGTTTATCTTGGCTAAAAGTGCGTTCAGCATTTGGATTTGCTCCCACTAATTCTAATTGGTAATAATGTTTGTGCAACACCATCGATTGAATATCATTCCCATAAATGCCCGTTTTTGATGCGTGTAATTTTTCAGAAAGCTCGAGCAATTCTGAAGAATTATACAAATCGAAATGCAGTTTATTGGCTTGAAAATAAACTGAACCTGCTGACAATCCAGCATACCCATCCAATTCATTCCCCCACTGTCCTTTGTTTTCAATGATTACTGCTTGTTGACTCGAATGAGCCGAAACATCCTGTTTATGATCGTGATCATGTTGACCAAAAAAGAAAGGCGAATAACCTCCCACTACTAAAATCAGTAAAATTCTAATTTTCAAAAAAGGGTTCTTCTGGCTCTTGCGAATTTTGATTTTTTTCATTTTCAACGTATTTAGTATAACATGCATCCATTCAATTAGTAACGAACGCGTTTTTTATAAGTATCAACAAAAAACAAAAAGGTTGTCTCATCAGCTCATTTTGTTTAAAAAAGGAACAAACTAGTTTCAACAACTGATCATTACTTAAATGATAACGTAAAAAATCGATCAAAGGTGACCTGGAAAGTGTACTTTTTTGAATTAAAATCTACTGCAATAATAGTTGAACGAAAGATTCTATTTCAGCTTCTGTATTATGCGCATGTATGCAAATCCGCAAACGTTGACCACCTTCTGGTACGGTCGGAGGTAAAATGGCTTTCACTGCAAATTGGTTGTTTTGAAGCTTTTGCGTAAGCATTAAACAATGACTTAGTGAATCAATTGGCACTATTTGTATTGGTGAAAGTGGGTCGCTGATTAGGTGTTGATCTTTCATCAAAGTACGAAATAAGAAGATCTTATCTAGCAGAACATTTCGAGATGTGGAAAAGCGAGTCTTCTCAACATTCTGAACAATATGATGGTATTGTGCTTCTGGTAATGCAGTGGTATAAATAAATGATCGAGCAAAATTATACAAGTATTCGCGAAGTTGATGACTTCCTAAGATAACTGCTCCATGTGTTCCATATGCTTTACCAAAGGTTATCAAACGAGCAAAGCAACGATGATGTAATTGTTCTTGCTCCATTAATCCACGGCCTTCTGTTCCAAAAACTCCAGCGGCATGGGCTTCGTCGACAATCAATAACGCGTTATTCTGCTCACATAAATCAGTTAGTTCACGAAGAGGTGCGAAATCACCGTCCATCGAATACAGTGATTCAACGGCTACGAATACCGTTCCTTCTTTCACCAGTTCAAATTTCTTTTGAAGATCCAACAAATCATTGTGGCGAAACGAATAGGCTTTTGCATGACTCAAACGAATGCCATCTCGAACTGAAGCATGAATCAATTCGTCATACAAAACGGTATCACCTTTTTGAGGTACAGACGAAAACAATCCTAGATTTGCGTCATAGCCAGAATTAAAAACCAACGCTGCCTCAGCTTGAAAAAAATCGGCTAAGTAAGATTCCGCTTCAACTGCACCTATTGAGTTTCCTGAGATCAAACGAGAACCTGTACTACCTGTAAAAATGGCTGTCTGTTTGGTTGTTTGTGCGATACTTAAATAATCATTCGAGCAAAAATCAACCATGCCATCAAACAACGAAAGGGAGCGCAAACTCCCTTTTTCTTTTCGTTCAGCTAATTTCGCTAGAAATCGTGCATTCATATCGTTCATCAGGATTTACTCCTGAACAATTACTTTTCGTGGTTCAAAATCAGGTTGCTTTCTTGCTGCAGCCAATTCCATTGCACGTTGAGCTTCTTTCTCTTTTCGTGCTTCAATGATTGGATCTGGCATTGAAACTGGTTTTTCACCTTCGGCAAACGCTTCTTTCGGAATCAATCCAAGAATCGCAAACATTTCTTTATCTTCATTAAATTCTGGATTCGGAGTTGTCAATAACTTATCTCCAGCGAAAATGGAACCTGCTCCTGCCATAAAGCACAAAGCTTGACCTTCCATGGTCATTTTTGTTCTCCCAGCTGATAATCGTACAACTGATTCAGGGAATGCGATACGAGTAGTTGCAACCATACGAATCATTTCCCATTGTTCAATCGGTTTTTGGTTTTCCATAGGAGTACCTTCAACTGCTACGAGTGCATTGATTGGAATAGAATTGGGAGGTGTTTCCATCTCCATGTAACTCATCAACAATCCCATACGATCTTCAATGGCTTCACCCATTCCGATAATTCCACCTGAACATACAGTAATTCCAGCTTTACGTGCATTTTCAATCGTATTCAATCGATCTTCGTATTCACGCGTTGAAATCACATCATCGTAAAATTCCTTGGATGTATCAAGGTTATGATTATACGCAAATAAGCCTGCATTTTTTAATCGCTTAGCTTGGTTTTCATTCATCATACCAAGTGTAGCACACACTTCCATATCCAAGTCATTGACCGCTTTTACCATTTCAATAACGGTATCAAAATCACGGTTATCTCTCACTTCTCGCCAAGCTGCTCCCATGCACAAACGGGATGAACCGTTTGCTTTCGCATTCGTTGCTTGTTCAATCACTGATTCTACTGACAACAATTTATGTGCTTCAACATCCGTGTGATAACGCGCTGCTTGCGGACAATAACCACAATCTTCAGGACATCCACCTGTCTTAATACTTAACAAAGAGGACATCTGAACTTCACGGGGATTGTGAAATTGTCTATGGATTGTAGCAGCTTCAAACACTAACTCCAACAATGGTTTGTTATAGAGTTCTACTAAAGCTTCTTTTGTTTTATAGGAAGGATTTACTTTCATGTAATTGTTCTTGATGGCAAAAATAATGATTACGCTGACAATGCACTAAAGAAAGCATAAATATCAATGCAAATTATCAATGAGGTTTGGGTTTTATGGTTTAACAGAGTTAAGACTAGAGACGGAAGACTTGATTTAGGGATTCTAAAATAATCTTTAGTCTAAAAGCAAAGCGGTCTTACGTCTAAAAGCAAAGCGGTCTCTAATCTTAAGTCTTCTTCCCAAATTATTTTATGAGCAAACAAACAGCATACGCTTTTACAGCTTTTCCTTCTCCAAAAGAATCTACTTGTTCGTGTGTAGTAGCTTTTATTGAAATTCGATCTTGGTCTACCTCCAATAAACTAGCTATGATGCGTTGCATTTCAGGTATATGCGGATTAACCTTTGGTTTTTCTAGAATTACGGTACAATCAATATTAGAAATGCGAAAGCCTTTTCCTTTTACTAAATCCATTACTCTCTGTAAAAGAACCGTAGAGTCAATGCCTTTGAATTGTGGATCTGTGTCTGAAAAATGATAACCAATATCCCTCAAATTAAGCGCTCCTAATAATCCATCACAAATAGCATGAATCAGTACATCTGCATCTGAGTGACCAACTGCGCCAAATGTAGCTGGAAGTTCAACTCCCCCCACAATAAAACGGTATCCTTCTTTTAATTGATGTACATCAACACCGAAACCTACACGAATATCATCCATTACTCAGGTTTGGCAGGAGTAGCTGATTTTGTTGATTGCCCAATTTTAAAGCGCAAGGTAAAACGTAAGGTATTAGCTAATGGATTGTTGCGTTTTAATGCAGCCAAATAGGAAATATCTAATCCGAAAATATTGTACTGTAAAGCAAATCCAGCCGTGAAGAATTGACGACCTCCTTTATTATTGCTTTCATAGAAAAAACCACCTCTCAAAGCGAATATATTGTTATACCAATACTCCAAACCAGTTGCAATGTTGATTTCACTTAATTCTTCTTTAAAACGTGTTCCTTTAACAATGGCATACGTACCATCTGCATTTTGAACGTAATCACCATTGTCGTCTTTTTGCACAACACCTGGAGCATCATAAAACGATTGCACCAATCCTCCAATGATACCAACATCATTATTTTTTCCAGAAATGATTTCAAATTCGTTTGTAGTTGTATTGAAGATAACTGTTGGTGGTGTTGGAACCAATAACTTTTGGAATTCCAATGAATAAGTGATTTTATTGAATTTGTCTAATTCAGCAGTATAGGCACCACCTATTTTCAAATTCATTGGCAAGAAATCACGTGTCGATTGAGATGAATAAGCAATTTTATTCCCCAAGTTATTAATCGTTGCACCAAGTGCGAAAACACCATTGTAACCGAACCATTTAATGTCCTTATTACGGAAAGCATAAGAAATGTCAGCAATTCCTGCTACACCAGCTTTTGTTTCTGTTCCGGCAACCGTTAATCCACCTGTCAAATTAGAATAGGCAAATTTACCGTTAATACCAATACTTTGTTTTTCAGTTAACTTAAAGGCATATCCAACAGCCACTTCAAATTCACTGGGCTTATCGTCTCGAATAACATTTGCACTTGCATCTGTAAAAGTTATTTCACCAAGACTAAAATAGCGCAAAGAAGCAGCAATTGCTTGACGATCACCTAAGCGTTTATAACCAGCCAAGTAAGAAAGTGAAATATCATTGGTCAATTTACGCAACCAAGGGGTATAACTAATACTAATTTCAGCATCATCATCTGCAAAGTTGAGCATCGCTGTATTCCAATAGATTGAAGTTGAATTGGCACTTAAAGCAGTACCTGCATCACCCATACCACCTCCGCGAGACTCTGGAGTAATCGACAAAAATGGCATTGACGTAGTAATCGTGTTCAATTGAAGGTCTTCAACTGTTGCCTGTGAAAAGGCAAAAGAGCTCATTGATAATGAAGCGAAGAGAATAATTTTATGTTGCATTGTTTTTAATTCTATAAATGCTAAACGCCAAAAATACAGTTTTCTTGTGCGTGTTGAAAATCTTATTTTAAAAGTACTAATTTTTCGAGTTTTTCTGCTCTTCCTCCATCAGGTAATTCAACACTTAATCGGTAAACATACACTCCTTTTGCCAATTGATCTCCAAAATCATCTGTTCCATCCCACTCAATACCTTCTGCTCGGAAACCTGTAGTTGCAACTTGTTTATTGATCGTTTTTACCAATCTACCTGATACAGAATAAATTCGGATTTGTGTTTCCAAAGAATTACACGATTGATTGTGCTCAAAATAAAACGTCGTCTTGGTTGTAAATGGATTGGGGTAATTCAATACGTGATCCAACACAACTGCTTCGTCTGCTACAACTACGAAGTCAATTGTCGCCACAGAAGAATTATTGTTTACATCCCAGATCTTCACCTCCAACGTGTGTTTTCCAATCGATAATCCTTTCAACGTATATTGAATTTGACCAGATTGATACGAATCCAATTTACCTGTATAGTAATTATTCAACAGAATTGGATCAGCTGTATTTCCATCCAAAATAGCTATCAAATCATGTCCAACACCATTTCCAACAGTATTGATTCCATTGTCATCAAAACAATCTACCACTAATAACGGTTGTTGACTGGTAATACTTCCATTCACAAATTGATCGTTGTTCAAATACAATTCAATTTGTGGTCCTTGTACATCTAAAACGGCTGA